>Ga0102924_1004264_pt1 | contig 14498 bp, 13 predicted proteins | sample PaiPotPPM11metaG_FD_80116 | JGI IMG/M metagenome (GOLD analysis project Ga0102924, IMG submission 80116) | Iron sulfur acid spring bacterial and archeal communities from Banff, Canada, to study Microbial Dark Matter (Phase II) - Paint Pots PPM... ... | reverse complement strand
CGGTTGATCGCGTCGAGGACACCCGCCAGCGCCCCCAGCTCGAGCACGATTCCCCAGCGGCCGATCGCGCGCACCGCCGCCGCGCAGACCGCGGCGCCGATCACCACCGCCGGGATCAGCCAGCGAAGCGTCACGAACCCCTGGACCGGATAATTCCGCGGCCCGTACGCCGTGCCTGGAGTGATCGCATAGGTCACGAAGATGCCCAGTGCCACGAGCGCGACGATCAACACCGCGGCCCCGCGCCATTCCCTTCGCCTGCGCACGGACCAGGCGATTGCGACCACGAGTCCGACGAGCAGGACGAGCCCGGCGAAGCCGAGCTGGCTCTTGAAACCCGGGTAGATGAACCTGCGCAGGATCTGCGGGGACCCAAGGTAATGCACGATCGAGTAGCCCAAGCGGTCGACCAGGTCGCCGCGTGAGCCGTCAAACAGCCTCACCCCCAGGACCGAGATCGCCTTCGGGTACAGCGGGTTCCCCGACTCGATCAAGTTGCGCACGAGCCAGAAGCCGCCGCCTAGCGAGATCATCGCGAGCAGCACGCCGCCATCACGCGCCATGCGGCCAGGCCGCTCGCGGGCGATCAGGCGTGCGGCCACCCAAGCAATCACGATCACCGCGCAGGCGGTGAGGCCGAACCATTTGGTTCCCAGTGCCAAGCCGAGAGCCAGCCCGCCCAGCACCAGCTCGCCCGTCCGTCGCGTCCGGGCGTGCCTGATCAGGAACAGGCAGCCGACCACCAGCATCGAATCGGTGATGTCGTCCGGGAGCCCCTCGAGCGCGAAATGCGACAGTGGCGACACGATCAGCGCCAGCACCGCAAATGTCGCGGCGGCGGCCCTGCTGGCCCCGAGCTCCAGCGCGAGCGCGTACACGGCAACGCCCGTGAGCGCGAAGAACACGATCCCCGGAAGCCGTACGAAAGCCAGGTCGTGCCATGGAAGGACTGTCGCCAGGACCAGGAAGTCACCGTTGTTGGGGTACTGCGCGGTGGCGAAGCCCGGTAGGAACTGGTCCACCTGCCACAAGGTCCCCGTCTGGATCCAACGCGCGACGCCCGGAAGGTGAAAGCCGAGCATGTCGATGTCGGTGAGGGGATGCACGAGCAGAACCCGTGCGCGCGCGAGCTCATACACGGCAAACGACACCAGCGCGAGCGACGCGACCACGATCGAGGCTGCGCCGCTAGCCGGCGCAGTCGAGGCGGGATCAGGCGCCACCGTGATGCGCGCGGGCCTCACCGCCGACGCGGCGGCCAACTCGAGCAGCGCGGTCACGAGCACGGTTCCACGGGTAAGCACGCTCAGGGCGGCCGGTATGACGCCGACGAGCACGAGCGCCGCCGTCGCGAGCACGGAGAATGCAAGCCCGCGGGGAAGGCCTCGCAGATATCCGAAGCGCCTGCGCAGCACGATCGCGGCGGCGGCCAGAGACGCCGCCGCCGTCGGCAGGAACAACGCCACGCCTGCGAGATAGCCCCCGGCTGACATCATTCGGCGTTGCCCGGGCGGGTGATCAATTGCATCGCAGCGCTGGGATGAAAGCAGCTGCGCCCGCACCCGGCCGCACACCCCTTGCGAGCCGCCCGACGAGCGAGCGCCAGCGCTCCTGTACGCTCGTGCTCGGTGAGCACGTCACCTGCCGTGAACGGCGAGCCGCCCGGCCGCGGGACCGTCGAGATCAGTGTCGTGGTGCCGGTGTATGGGTGCCGCGGCTGTCTGCGCGAGCTGCATCGCAGGATCTGCGCCTCAGTCGAGCCGCTGACGGGGAGCTTCGAACTCGTGCTCGTCGACGATGGCAGCCCGGACGACGCCTGGCCGTTGATCCGCGAGCTGGCGACGCTCGACCCCCGTATTCGCGCGCTGCGCCTGAGCCGCAACTTCGGCCAGCACGCGGCGATCACGGCTGGGCTCGCCGCCAGCCGGGGAACCTGGGTGGTGGTGATGGATTGCGACCTGCAAGATCCGCCCGAGGAGATTCCACGCCTATATGCGAAGGCCCTAGAGGGCTACGACGTGGTGCTCTCGCGCCGCGAGGAGCGGGTCGAGTCGCTGCCGCGGCGGCTGGCCGCGAGCGCGTACTTCCGATTTCACAACATGATCGCCCGCGGCAATTTGCACACGAACTACACCAACCTGAGTGTCATCTCCCGCAAGGTCGTCAACTCCTATCTGGCGCTTCGAGACCAGGACCGGCAATACCTGTTGATTCTCCACTGGCTCGGTTTCCGCCGCGCCGAGCTCGACGTCAGGCAGGCCGACCGTCGCGTCGGATCGAGCTCGTACTCGTTCCGTCAGCTGATGAAGGTCGCCGTCGACGGGCTGTTCTTCCAATCGACTGTGCTGCTGCGCTGGATCATCTACTTCGGGTTCTTCCTGGCGCTCCTGGGCGCCGCTCTCGCCGGGTACGCATTGCTGTCGTGGGTCTCGGGCCACCACCTGCCGAGCTGGACGGCGCTGCCGATGTTCGGCTTGCTGCTGGCGGCGTTCATCATCATCAGCGGCGGGGTCACCGGCCTGTACGTCGGCAAGATCTTCGATCAGGTCAAGGGACGTCCGCTGTTCGTGGTGGACGAGATCGCGGGGGGCGAGAACCACGCGGACGAGCTCGAGGCAGTCTCGGAGCGCACGGCGAGCGCGGGCGCTAGCTCGGGCGGGCAAGCGCTACCAGCAGATCGCCTCGGCGGCTCGAGTTGAGGAAGAAGACCGGATCGAGGACCCGGGCGATCAGGCGCGAGCCGGTGGACAGCTCGTGGGTGGCGGTCATGCGGTTCTGCAGCGTACGCGCGGCCGGGCTGTAGAAAGGAAATCCCCAGCGGATCATCGCGAGCAGCTCGAAGCCGGTCGCTGCGAGCTTGCCCTCGAGCTCGCCGGCGGCGTAGTTCCGAACGTGACCCATCTGATCCTCCCAACGTCTGTAGCGCTCGAAGTTCCCGCCGATCGTCGTGATCAGGAGGTACTTGGAAGCCATCTTCCGAAGGTTTCGCAACGCTCCCACGTCATCGACCAGGTGCTCCATCACGAGCGCGCTGCAGACCAGCTCGTAGGTGTCGGGGAGATGCTCGGTGGTGATGTCCAGCCTGTGGAATTCGCCGGGCCACCGCGCGCGAACGTGGCTTAGCGCACGGTCGGAAAGATCGACTCCGGCGAGGCGCTCGAGCTCGCGACCCTCGATCAGCACCGGGAGGTTGTGGCCGAACCCCACCCCCACGTCGAGCACGCTCTCGTAGCTAAGCGGCCTGAGCACGCGCCGCATGATCCGGATCATGTGGCGGTGTGTCGGCCCGATGTCCTGGAGGTCGCCGTAGACCTTCTCCCAGAGATGGTCGTAGTCAGTCAACCGGCCGGAGCCCCTCGGCCACGGCCGCGATCGAATCCTCCAGCGAGTGCCGCGGCCGGTAGCCGAGCTCGCTCTCGGCCAGCGCGATCGAGACCTCCCAGCGAACGCCGTCTTCCGGATCGGGCGTCCCGGACAGGCTCACTTCGGAGGAGGAGTCGAGTGCCGAGACGCACCGCCTCGCCAGCTCGAGATTCGTGACGCAGCGCCCCGATGCGACATTGAACAAGCCCGTCGCGCGGCGCGCGAGAGCCGCCTTCACCGCTGCCGCGACGTCGCGCGTATCTACGTAGTCCTGGCCCCGGGTACCGTCGCCCAGCACCTCCAGCGCCTCGCCCGAGAGCGCGCGAGCCACAAACGTCGGAAGGAGCCTGGCGGCCGGCATCCCGGGGCCGACCGGAGCGCTGAGCCGCAGGCTGACCGTCGCAAGGCCATCGCGCCGCGCCACCGCGAGCAGCTGCTCGCCGTACAGCTTGGAGGCGTGATACGCAGAGCGCGGGCCGACCGGATGGCGCTCGGTGACAGGCAGCTCGAAGGGGCTGCCGATCACCGGCACGCTCGAGAGATACACCAGACTCTCGACCCCCCAGCGCGCGGCCAGCTCGAGCACCTGCTGCGTGCCCAGACAGTTGGTCAACGAGATCGATGGCGCATACGGATCGCGCTCGAGCGCGGCGGCAGCGTGCACGATCGCATCGCAACGCGGAAGCTCAGCGGCAAGCATCGAGGCAACTCCTGCGGCGCCGATGTCTGCCGCGATCGCGTTCGGGAGCCGATCAGCCTCCCCGGTCGGGTGCCGGCTCAGACCGATCACCTCGTGGCCGTCCGCGCTCAGACACGCCGCGATCGCACCGCCCACGAGCCCGCTCGATCCGGTCACCAGGACCTTCACCGCGGCGGCGTCCAGCCTTCGACCGTCGTGTCATACGAGCCTGGGTCGACGAATCCGCCGTCGCGCTGGAGCGTGGTCAGCGCTTCCGCCGGAACGTACACCTCGTTCCAGTAGCGCAGCGCGATGCCACTGCCGACGTCGCGAAGCGCCGGGACCGGCTCGCCGAGCACGAAATGGCGAATCGCGGCCTCGACCTCGTTGAACCCCATCCGCGCCCGCATCGCCGTCGTGCCCGAAAAACGGGGGTTGATCTCGAACGGCACGGCTCGTCCATGGTGGAAGCGCAGCTGAACGTTGCACGGTCCCAGGGGACGCAGAGCCGACGCGATCGAGCTTGCCGCCACCCGAACCTCGGGGAAGCTCCCGAGCTCCGCGGTCGTGGTTGTGCCGCCCTGCAATCTCCGGCGCAGGACGATCGTTCCGCACGGTACGCCGTCGGCGTCGCAGAAGCACCCCGCCGTGTATTCCTCGTGCTCGTCACCTAGATATTCCTGAAGCACAAGGTCGCTCGCGCCGATCTGACTTCCGACGACATCACGCAGGGCCATGTCCTCGGCACCGACGACGCGCTCGAGGTCCTGCTCGTCGCGCACAGTCAGAATCCCGTCGCTGCCCTTGCCAAAGCGAGGCTTTGCAATCAGCGGAAACCCGCAGCGTTCCACGAGCTCCGTGACGGATTCGCGGTCGCCCAGATCGGCGTAGCCCGGGACTGGAAGACCGGCAGCCTCAAGCCAGCGGCAGGTGCGCAGCTTGTCGCGGCCGATGCTGAGCACGTCGGGCGGGCTGACGATGCACACGGCCCCGGTCCGGCGCCGAAGCGTCTCTGCCTCCGGCGCTAGGGCCTCGAGCACCAGCTCGCTGCCGGAGAAGACGACATCGATGCGCTCACGCTCACAGACCTCGATCACCCAGGGGATGAAGTCCTCCGCGCGCGCGAGCGGCGAGATATAGGCGCGGTCGGCGAAGTACAGGCCAGACGAGCTCGGGCTGATACAGGCCGCCACGACCCGCGTCGGCACCGTCGCGATCGCCAACGCCTTCTGGATGCTCTGGCTGACGTTGCCCCCAACGCCGAGCACAAGCGCGTTCAGCATGCCGCGGCATCGTAGTGCAAGCGCTTCTTCCGGCGGCAAGGACGGGCACCGCCGATACCATGGCCGTGATGCATTCGGCGCCGCAGACCCCGCCGGCGGCGCGGCTGGACGAGCGGCTTCAGCCGGAGCAAGGTGCCACGAGGATGGAGGCACCCCCCAGCGCGGGCCGGAACCCGCGCTCTGACTCGCTGCGGGATCGCGCCGCACGCGGGACGTTGATCAACGGCGCGTTCACGGTCTCGATCGGCATCCTCGGGCTGTTGAAGGGGTTCATCCTCGCGCGGTTCCTGTCGCGCGCGGACTACGGCATCTGGGGAATCCTCGTGATCTCGCTTGGAACCTTGCTGTGGCTCAAGCAGGTTGGCATCGGCGACAAGTACGTGCAGCAGGATGAGCTTGATCAGGAGCTCGCGTTTCAGAAGGCGTTCACGCTCGAGCTGGCGTTCACGACCGTGTGCGTGCTGTTGGTGATGGCGATCATCCCCGTGCTCGCTGTCGGTTACAACCTTCCACAGCTGATCGCTCCGGGCTTGGTAATCGCGCTATCGCTGCTGGTGTCGGTCCTCCAAGCTCCGTTGTGGGTGTACTACAGGCGGATGCAGTTCGGTCGCCAGCGCGCGCTCGCTGCGGTCGACCCGGTCGTCGGATTCATCGTGTCCGTCGCCCTCGCGGCCGCAGGCGCCGGCTACTGGGCGTTCGTCGGCGGCCTCGCCGCAGGGGTTTGCGCCGCGTCCGCGGTCGCCATCTGGCGGTCTCCGTTCAAGCTGCGCCTTCGCTACGAGCCGGGGACCCTGAGGAGCTACAGCGCGTTCTCCGGCCCGTTGTTCGTCGCAGGCGTCGCGAGTTTCGTGGGGGTTTGGGCCGCGGTGATCGCAGCCAAGCTCGACCTTGGCGTCGCGGCGGTGGGAGTGATCACGCTTGCCGCCACGATCACGGCGTTTACGGACCGCGTCGACGAGTTCGTGACGGGGGCGCTGTATCCCGCGATCTGCGCCGTGAAGGACCGCACCGGGCTCATGTATGAGTCGCTCGTGAAGTCGAACCGGCTTGCGCTGATGTGGGCCGTCCCATTCGGCGTGGCGATCACGATCTTCGGCGCCGATCTGATCCGCTTTGGAATCGGCGAGCGCTGGCGCTCGGCGCTCACGGTCCTGCAGGTGTACGGCATCACGGCTGCGATCAACCACATTGGCTTCAACTGGACTGCGTACTTCCGTGCCCGGGGGAAGACTCGTCCGATCGCGGTCGCGAATCTGGCGGCGACCGCCGTCTTCCTCGCCGCCGGGATCCCGCTGTTGCTGGTGATGGGTCTTCCCGGCTTCGCGCTCGGGATCGCCCTGCAAACGGTCGCCGCGGTCGGTCTGCGGGCTTTCTACCTGCAAAAGATGTTCCCCGGCTTCGACTTCCTCAGACACGCTGCCCGCTCGTTCCTGCCGACGGCGCCTGCCGCGGCAGCGGTGCTGATGATGCGCGGGCTCGAACCCAGGTCACGAACACTGGGGCTCGCGCTGACAGAGCTGGTCGTCTACGTGGTCGTGACCGCAGTAGCGACTTGGTACTTGGACTCCGGTCTGTTGCGTGAAGCCGCGGGGTACATGCGACGACCCCGAGGGATGTCCGCGTGAGTCTGAGACACCCCCCCGCCGCGGCTGTTGCGATCACATCCCACAATCGCCCGCTACGGCTGCGATGGCTGCTGAACGCGCTGCTGGACCAGACCTTCCCGGCCGAGCGCTTCGAGGTTCTGGTCGCACACGATTCGAGCTTGCCCGACACCGAGCAGCTGCTGCGAACCCACCCGCTGTGCGTCTCTGGGCAGCTCCGGCATCTGAGCTTCGCCCCGGGGAGCATCATGCCGGGGGCAAAGCGCAACGCCGCCTGGCGGGCCTCAGCAGCGAAGCTGATCCTGTTCACCGACGACGATTGCCGTCCACGGGCGGACTGGATCGAGCAGGCCGTTGCTGCGGCGCGGGCTCACCCGCGGGCGATCCTGCAGGGCCGGACGGTCCCAGATCCGGATGAGTCCGCGACTCTTCGGGGAGCGCCGTGGGCGCACACAGTGGACGTCCGGCCGCCGACCGCGTGGGCTGAGACCTGCAACATCGCCTATCCGCGTGAGGCTCTCGAGCAGGTGGGGGGCTTCGACCCGCAGCTGCGCGTGGGAGAGGACACCGATCTCGCGCTGCGCGCACAAAACGAAGGCGCGGATCTGATCGCGGCACCGGGAATGCTCGTCTACCACGCGGTAGAAGAACGCGGTCTGCCAGCGACGCTGCGCTCGCTGGCTCGGTGGCGCGACATGCCGGGGCTGGTCAAGCGCCACCCGGAGGTGCGCAGGCACGTGTGCGCCAGGTTCTTCTGGAAGCGCGAGCACGCGGCGCTGGTCGCGTCGCTCGTGGGGATCGCGCTCGCCCGCCGCGACGGGCGGTCCGCCGCGCTTACGCTCCCGTGGTTGGCGCTGTCGCTGCGCCACCGTGGCTACGCCCCCCGCGGGATCCTGCGATCGGTCAGCGAGCTCCCCGGGCGCGCGGCGATCGATGCAGTCGAGACCGCAACGCTTGCCCGGGGAAGCATCCATCACCGCACGCTGCTGTTGTGAGCGACCGGTCGAAGCCGCTCGTGTCGGTCGTCGTGCCTACCCGTGGCCGCCCGCACAGGCTCGCGCGGCTGCTCGCCGGTCTGCGCGCGCAGACGCTCGCGCCCGACGGGTTCGAGGTGATCGTCGTCGCCGACGGCGCCACCGAGGAGACCCGGACGCTGCTCGCACGCGAGCAGGCTCACGCGGGGTTCAAGCTGCGGATCGCGGAGCATCCGGCAGCCCGTGGGCCAGCTGCCGCGCGTAACACCGGCTGGCGGCTAGCGGCCGCGCAGCTCGTCGCATTCACCGACGATGACTGCGTACCGGCACCGCAGTGGCTCACGGCGGCCCTCGAGGCAACCAGCGCGGGGACGGTGATTCAAGGCCGCACGGAGCCTGATCCTTCCGAGCTCCCCAACCAGGGCACATTTACTCGGACCTTGCAGATCACGTCGCTGGGACCCCAATACGAAACCTGCAACATCTTCTACCCGCGTGCGGTGCTCGAAGCCCTGGGGGGCTTCGACGAGGGCTACGGCTTGACCCCCGGTGGGGAGGACACAGACCTGGCATGGCGCGCGATCAGCGCGGGCTGGCACACAGCGTTCGTTCCCGAGGCGCTCGTGTTTCACGCGGTCGAGCAACTCGGAGTCGCCGGCATGCTGCGCGTGGCCGCCAGGTGGAGCTCGACGATGCGGGTGTTCGCCGATCATCCGCAGACGCGATCCGCGCTCTACATGGGAGTCTTCTGGAGCAGGTGGCACTACCTCCTGTCACGCTCATTGCTTGCACTGGCCGGGCCGGTCTGGCTCCGTCGGCTGATCCTGGCGAGACACCTGCTCGAGCTTCGCCGTCGAGCTCGCGCGGGAGGCGCCGGCAGCGCGGCGATTCCATTTCTGATCCTCCACGACCTGGTCGAGTGCTGGGCGGTCGCCCGCGGCGCGGTGCGCTACCGAACCTTCGTCCTCTGAGCCGGGCCGGGGCCCGCCGCTACGACAGCTTCTGACGGGCGTCTAAGCTTGTAAGCATGCTTAGATTCCGCGATAAGACAGCGCTCGTCGACCCCGCCGGCGCGCTCCCCGGGCGCGAGTCCGAACTGCCGGTGCCCGCGCGCCACGAGCTCCTCGGTACTCCGCTGAAGCCGCCGTTTCCAGACGGGCTCGAGACGGCGATCGTCGGGCTCGGCTGCTTCTGGGGCGCCGAGCGGGTGTTCTGGCAGGCCCCCGGGGTGTACACCACGGCGGTCGGCTATGCAGGCGGGTTCACCCCCAATCCCACCTACGAGGAAGTCTGCTCCGGGCGGACAGGCCACACCGAGGCCGTGCTGGTCGTGTTCGACCCCGCAAAGATCTCCTACGAGGAGATCCTGCGGCTGTTCTGGGAGAACCACGATCCCACCCAGGGCATGCGGCAGGGCAACGACGCCGGCACTCAGTACCGCTCCGCGATCTACTGGATGAGCGACCAGCAGCGCGGCGCCGCCGAGGCCTCGTTGAAGGCCTATGCCGAGCGTCTGCACGCCGCCGGCTATCCCGACATCACAACCGAGATAGCCCCGGCGGGACCGTTCTACTACGCCGAGGACTACCACCAGCAGTACCTGCACAAGAACCCGGCGGGCTACTGCGGCCTCGGTGGCACCGGCGTGAGCTGCCCAGTTGGAATCGGGGCCGCGGCCTCGAGCAGCGCCCCCGCCGAAGCCGTCTAGCGGTCGGGGCTGCTCAGCCTCCGGCGACCGCCGGCAGGATCGTGACCTCGTCGCCGTCGGAGACGGGCGTCTCGAGCCCGTCGAGGAAACGGATGTCCTCGCCCCCGACGTACACGTTCACGAACCGGCGCAGCCCACCATCCTCTGCGATCCGGCTGCGCAGCTCGTCGTAGCGCTCGTACAGCGCGTCGAGCACCTCGCCGACGGTCGCGCCGTCGACGCTCGCTGCGGCCTCGCCATCTGTGGCGGCGCGGAGCTGCGTTGGGATCTTGACGGTGACGGACATCGGCGGGCAGTGTAATGGTCGCTGCGGAGCGCTCTAGGCGACCGCGTTGACCCGCTCCCTGGCCTCGTCGAAGGAATCCAGCGTCGGCTCGATCTCCCACGCCTCGAACGTGCCGCGGGCGCAATCGAGCGTCTTCAGGCCCTCGCCGGTGATGTAGGCGACGACTCGCTCGCGAGGGTCGATCGCCCCCCGCTCGGCCAGCTTCTTGAGCACCGCGACCGTCACTCCACCCGCGGCCTCGGTGAAGATCCCCGTGGTCTGGGCGAGCAGCTTGATGCCCTCCCGGATCTCCTCGTCGGTCACCGAATCGATCGAGCCGCCGCTGCGGCGCGCGAGCTCGAGCGCGTACGGACCGTCTGCGGGGTTGCCGATCGCCAGCGACTTGGCGATCGTGTCCGGCTTGACCGGGCGACAGACGTCCTGGTTCGCCTCGAATGCGCTCGCCACCGGCGAGCAGCCGCTCGCCTGCGCCCCGTGGAACGCCCGCAGCTTGCCCTCGAGCAGCCCGAGCTCGATCCACTCCTCAAAGCCGCGGGCGATCTTCGTGAACAGCGAGCCAGAGGCGATCGGACACACGACCCGGTCGGGCAGCTCGAACCCGAGCTGCTCGGCGGTCTCGAACGCGAGCGTCTTGGATCCCTCGGCGTAGTACGGGCGCAGGTTGATGTTGACGAACGCCCACTCGTGCTCGGCGGAGAGCTCGGTGCAGAGGCGGTTGACCTCGTCGTAGTTGCCGTTCACGGCGACCAGATTGGTGCCGTAGACACCGGTCGCCAGCAGCTTCTGCTCCTCCAGGTCGGCGGGCACGAACACGTAGGACTCGAGCCCCGCGGCGGCTGCGTGAGCGGCTACGGCGTTGGCGAGGTTCCCGGTCGAGGCGCACGCGATCGTCTCGAACCCGAGCTCACGAGCCCGCGCGAGCGCGACCGATACGACCCGATCCTTGAACGAGTGGGTCGGATTCGCGGCGTCGTTCTTGATCCACACCTCCCCCAGTCCGAGTCGCTCGGCGAGCCGGTCGACGCGCAGCAGCGGCGTCCACCCGGCTGACAGGGTCCCGCGCGGCGGGGCCTGTACCGGGAGGAAGTCCGAGTAGCGCCACAGCGAGTGTGGGCCGGCCTGGATCCGGCGCCGGAGCGCCGCGGGATCGGCGTCGGTGCGCGACGCGTAGGAGACTTCGAGCGGGCCGAAGCAGCGCTCGCAGACGTACCGCGCTTCAAGCGGATACGTGGTCTTGCATTCCTTGCAGCTAAGAGACTCTGGCGGCATATGTGAAAAAACCTCCGCCGGGGTCTGTGGTCGGAGGCACGTGAAACCGCCGCTTCCACATCTCCCAGGCTTGTTGATGGAGCCTGATGGAATTGGCACCTTTCCCTTGCGGGAGGTTGCCGGGGTTTCAATGGGCCAGTCCCTCCACCCCTCGTGATGCGTACTGCTATGTGAGCGAGAGTATACATCGAGTAACGACGGCCGGGCGGCGGTGTTCAGGGGCTGGGCATGGCCGCCGCGACAACCGATCCCCTGAAGCGCCTCGAAACGGCCCTGCGCGCCGGCACGGGCGCGCCGCGCAAGCGGATGCTGATCATCGTCAACCCGTACGCGACGACGGTATCCGACCGGCTGAAGAACCTCGTGATCTACGCGTTGCGCGGCAGCTACAGCGTCGAGGCGGTCGAGACCGAGTCGCGCGACCACGCGACCGAGCTGTGCCGAGAAGCGGCGCGCGAGGGTTATGACGCGGTTGTGGCATTCGGCGGCGATGGCACGGTCAACGAAGCGGCCAACGGCCTCGCCGGCTCGAACACCCCGCTGACGTGCCTGCCCGGCGGCCGGGCCAACGTCTACTGCCGGATGCTGGGTATCCCCCTGGATGTGGTCGATGCGACCGAGCAGCTGCTGCGACTCGCCGACGACTGGCGACCGCGACGCGTCGACCTCGGCTACGTCGACGAGCGCAAGTTCCTGTTCTCGGCCGGAGTGGGGCTCGACGCGAGCGTCGTCGAGCGGGTCGATGCGCACCCCCGTCTGAAGGCGCGCCTCGGCGAGTGGTACTACGGTGCCACGGCGGTGCGCACGTTCAACCGTCGCTACCTGTTTCACCCACCGCGGCTCGAGGCGGCGCTCGGCGACGAGCGGCTCGCGGGCGTCACGGTGATCGTCCAGAACGGATCGCCGTACTCGTTCTTCGGCAACCGGCCCGTGCACATGGGCGAAGGGGCGGCGCTCGACAGCGGCGACCTGGCGGGCGTGGTGCTCGAGCGCGCGAGCCCGATCGACATCCCGACGCTGATCTGGCGCGCGCTGTCCAAGCCGGGGCAGCTCGGCCGCCACCGTCAAGTGCGCCCGTTCAGCGGGCTCGAGCGGGTCGAGGTCCGCTCGCTGGACGACAGGCCGCTTCCACTTCAGGTTGATGGGGACTACATCGGCGAGGTCGAGCACGCTGTCTTCGGCGTGATTCCAGCCGGGCTGCTGGTGGTCGCCTGATGGCGCGCCTCGGAAGCTCATGGCCGCGCCTCAGAAGCTCATGGCCACGCTTGCTGCTCGTGCTCGCGGGATCTGGCGCGCTCGTCGCGATCCCCGCGCTGGTCTCGGCCCGCCCGCTGCCGGGCGCGTCGAGCTGCCCGCTGTTTCCGCCCACGAATCCGTGGAACCAGCGGGTCGACGGACTCCCCGTCGCCAAGAACTCGGGCAGGCTGATCGCGAGCATCGGACTGACCGACCCGGTCCATCCGGACTTCGGCACCGTCTACAACGGAGCTCCCAACGGGATCCCGTTCACGGTCGTCTCCGGGCACACACGCCGAGTGCCCGTGCAGTTCCAGTACGCCGACGAGTCAGACCGCGGGCCCTACCCGATTCCGCGCAACGCGCCGATCGAGGGCGGGCGCAATGCGAGCGGAGACCGTCACGTGATCGTCGTCGACCGCAGCTCATGCCGGGACTACGAGCTGTTCGCCGCCTACCCGCACCGAGGCGGGGCCTCGTGGAGCGCCGGCTCCGGTGCGATCTTCGACCTGCGCTCCAATCACCTGCGGCCCTCCGGCTGGACCTCGGCCGACGCCGCCGGACTGCCGATCCTGCCCGGCCTTGCCCGCTACGACGAGGTCGCCGGCGGAGCGATCGACCACGCGCTGCGCTTCACCGCGCCATGCACATCGCGGGCCTACGTGTACCCGGCGCGCCACTTCGCATCCACGTGCAGTGGCTTCTACCCGCCGATGGGGCTGCGCGTGCGCCTGAAGGCGAGCGTCAACATCTCGCGACTGCCGTATCAGGCTCGTGTCGTCGCCCAGGCACTCAAGCGCTACGGACTGATCCTCGCTGACAACGGCTCGCCCTGGTACATCTCCGGCGCACCGAACCCGCGCTGGAGCGATGATGCGCTGCACCAGCTCGGCCAGCTGACCGGCAGCGACTTCGAGGTCGTGGACACGAGCTCGCTGCCGCATCCAGGCCAGTAGCGAGTACGGGGTCGGGACGCCCGCCGCCCCGCCCCGGGGACCGCGGGAACGCCCGCGACCCTGGGGGCGAGAACCGGGGGCCAGCGGCTCATACGGGTGTGGCCAACCCACCCCCGGGCCGCCGCGCACGCGGTGGCGTTCGTCTCACCGACCGCGACCACGAGCTGCTGGCGTTCGTAGCCGAGCACCGGCTCGTGCTCACGAGTCACGTGCAGACGCTGCTGGGCACCTCGGCCACCGCCGCAAGCACTCGTCTACGGGCGCTGGCGGGGGGTGGGTTCGTGAGCTATCGCCGGGTGTTCCACGGCCAGCCCGCGTTCTGCCAGATACGGCGTAAAGGGCTGGCCGCGATTACGAGCGACCTGCCTCCGCCCCGCCTCGACCTCGCCTGCTACAAGCACGACGTCGGCGCCGCCTGGCTGTGGCTGGCGGCCCACAACGGGACATTCGGGCTACTGCGCGAGGTGGTGGGCGAACGCCGGCTTCGCTCCTGCGACGGAGCCGTCGGCCGGCAGGCCGAGCCATACGGCGTCCGCCTCGGCGGTGTCGGACCGCATGGGCGTCCACGCCTGCACTACCCCGACCTCCTGCTGATCACCCCGGAGGGCCGACGGATCGCGGTCGAACTCGAGCTCAGCCCCAAGGGCCGCACGCGCCGCGAGAAGATCCTCGCCGGCTACGCCTCCGACAGCCGCATCGACGCGGTCCTGTATCTGACCGAAGACCGTTCGATCGCGCGCTCGATCGAGGGCTCCGCGCGCCGGCTGGGAATCGCTGCGCTCGTGCACGTCCAGCCGGTCCGATACACCGTCGCGGCGCCGGGCGAGCAGCCGAGCGCCATCGCCAATCGCGCCCGTGGGGCGGGGCGCTCGCGCGGAACCGAGCTAGCGCGTTGAGCCGGGCGCGCCGACCGCCGTACTGGCTCCTGATCGCGTTCGTGGCGCTGCTGGCCCTGCCGGCGTGGGTCACGACGGCGGTCGTCGCAGCGTCCGTCCTGCTCGCCGCGGGGCGAGCGGTCGGATTTCTCGCCGGCCGTCATCGCAGAGCGGAGCGCCCGGAGGGCGCGATCGTGCTCGGCACAGATGCGCGCGGCCGAGAGGTGTCGATCACGGAGCGCGAGCTCTCTGCCCACGGCCTGAT
>Ga0102924_1004263_pt1 | contig 14503 bp, 14 predicted proteins | sample PaiPotPPM11metaG_FD_80116 | JGI IMG/M metagenome (GOLD analysis project Ga0102924, IMG submission 80116) | Iron sulfur acid spring bacterial and archeal communities from Banff, Canada, to study Microbial Dark Matter (Phase II) - Paint Pots PPM... ... | reverse complement strand
TACTTGAAGCTTGGCTCGATATTTCTTGTAGATGTGGCCTACTGAGGTTTTATGCTTGATGGCTAACGTCTTTGTCAATGATGCTTCCATCGTTTGCTTGAGGGTATTAAGCCGGTGGAGGTTGTAGGCGTGGCGATAGTAGTTGGCCAAGCCCCGATATTCAAGCTGGTATGTTGAGATGATGGTGAAATCACTCTCTTCAAGCAGCTTGGCTCGATGGACCGGTTTTCCCCCCTGCTGATAGCGTTTCCGCTTTTCCAGAATGATCGCTCTTGGAACACGCAATCCCACTTTGCCGTTGATACTTCGGCGTTTGTGGCCCTTTTTGGAGCGCCGTTGCTTGGTATCACTTTGCAGTGTGGGAATTTCGTATCCCAGAAACCGTGCGGCTTGGCTTCTTGCGTGTGTGATGTGCGTTTTTCCTTCGGAGAGCTTAAGACCTAGCTCTTCTCGTAGAAAGGTTGAAACCACCCTTTTAATCTCTTCTGCCTCTGATCTTGGCCCTGGTGCTTCCCGCACTGTGCTTTCCTTCCATGCTATTGTCCCATTACGGCTTTCGCCTCTAGGTAAGGAGGTGCTTTAACCATGTTTGCTTCAATGGTGTTGGACTTTTCCAACAAGGAGAATGAATGCTCATCGGCGCACGCGTTCGGCAAAGATTTTACGCTGACAAGCACTCTCTTCACAGAAGAAGCGACGTACCTGCATAACTAGATGGGCTGGCCGCCCACTGGCTGGAAGATCGCGTAAGGTCCGTTGATGTGGTAGAAATCGCACCGCCATCCACACCATCACGCTTGCTAGCATCACAGGGCGGCCCGGCTTGCCTAATTGCTCTGCTGCTCTATCCTGATCGTGGGGACACATGAGGCCGTGCATCACTGTCTGCACGAAGGCCGTTCCCAAGTTTACCACTACCCAAAATTGAAAGTGTTATATAGGAAAACAGCGGAGAGATAGGATAAAAATTTGCTTAGAAATGCACAAAGAAGAGCTTTATGCGTGTACTTTTATCGCTGCTATTCCGTAGTATGGCTATAGTGAGATTGATAGATGGCTATTGGTTGGCAACTGTCCAACCAAAGTAGTATAGAAAGGCAGATAAGATGAAGGAGAATTATGCAGCGCATCACGCAAGCGTGACAGTTGATGCATCTGCTCACCAGGTATATACTCTTTTTTCGCATTTTAACGATTTTCCTAAATTCATGAGCTTCATCAAAGAAGTGACGTATTACGATGATCAGACTAGCCATTGGGTTGCTGAAGTTGCAGGGCGGCATGAATGGGATGCCGTCAACGACCAATGGATTCCAGATCGCCAGATTGGATGGCACTCAACCAAAGGATTAGATAACTTTGGGAAGGTGACATTCGAGCCCGTAGGCCCAAGCCAGACTAAGGTCGATGTCTTTATTAACTACAATCCCCCGGCTGGTGTCCTTGGGGATGTGGGCGAAAAGCTAGGAGCAGGCAGTCGTTTTGAACATGCACTCCAGAACGACCTTAACCACTTTGCACGTATGGTAGACGAGGCTCCCCCAGGGGCACTTGATCCCACCTCGTCGAACTACCTGTTCCACTCTGAGAGTGCAACTGCAAAGGGAAGAACGACGGCGCGACAGGATGAGACTATGCAGCAACAATATCCTGAAGGCCAATACCGTCGTCCGGACGAGACTATACAGCAACGGCGTACTGAAGGAGAGTATCATCGTTCAGATGACACTATTACCCGCCGACCTACAGAGGAGGAATATCGTCGCCCTGATGAGCCTATCCCTCCACAGTATACAGAGAGAGATTTTAACTCTCCCCCACCGCAAAGCTGATAGTGTTGTTGTCCATAATACAGCATGAAAGCCCCTGGATTAATTCAGGGGCTTTCATGCTGTATACCAGTGATGTAATAATTCCCCTTCTGCTTTCTACACTTTTTTTCAGAAAAAATGTCTATTATCTAGTGTAGCATCTGGATACTTTCTATCCTTTTCCTTATAGCTTTTTCTTTGAAAGAGGGCGTTTCATAACTCAGATAAGCAGAGCATTTCTGAGCTGAAACAGGCAAAGAGCGTCTTTTTCAAGCTCATCAAAAAGTGGCGTTTTCCTGGTCTTTGTTGACCTTATCCGAGCATGCTTTCCCATTTACTAAAGGGCTTTTTGGGGGTTATGAAACGCCCTCTGAAACGTTGAGACTAATTTGTGCTCTGTATGGTAGAATTATTTTGTAGGTGGGAAAAGTAATAATGCGGTTGACTCAAAATTGACTGGCTATAGGTTAAGTTTTTCACAGGTTAGTGAAAAATCGAACATTACCATTGCTCTTTATGAGGAGTCGAAAGGAAAGATGCTATGGGTATAGTATTGAGCGGTTATCAAGTAGAGGATATCATTATCTACGGGATCGTTGGAGCATTTCTCCTATTTATCATAGGAATCACTTCTCCAAAAGGGAAAATACGGGCTGGTTTGATTGGGCTTGGTATCGGCACTATGGTCGGAGCGCTGCTAGGCTATATACTGGGGATTGGAATGGTCTACTCATTCATAGACATGTTTATCTACCTTTATGTGCCGTGGATAGCAGTTATTGGTGGGGGTATAGGTCTTTTCTTTTTTAAAAAATCGCCTAGCCGTTTTGTTCCCATTTGGAATGGAGCCATGAGTGGTATCTTAATTAGCGGTGCAATCTTGAGTTTTATATCACTGCCAAATATTCTGTTGGGATTAATTGTTGGGGTAGTTCTTGCAGCTTTTATCGGTAAAAGAATCCGTGTTTTCCTTATTCTGCTCTGGATTGGAGAAGTAATTTATATTACCGGTACTCGGTTAATTCCTACTATATCGGGAGCTGGTTTCGGGGGACTCTTTCAAGGATGTGGTATTGCCATTTGTGGACTGTTGGGGTTAATATGCGTAGCTTGGTTGATGTCTACAGGAAACTGGGAGTGGTAGTTTTACATTTCTAGAGTTATTTACTAATGGGTGGTGTTAGTTTTATATTATGGTTGTTCCAAAATTGAAAGCGAGGTCTTCTTAGATATGCCAGAAACAATTGAAGAGTGGGCATGGCTCATAATAGGTGTTATATTCATAGGCTTTATTGTTTTAGTGATTGGGCTAATTTTCCATTCACTTATTGTATGGCTCTGTCTAGGCTTATTGGCCGGGATCATACTTCTCTATCCAGTTATCAAAAACCTCCTCCTGGCAATGATAAATGCACGAAGAGGCCGCCAGATGCACGGCTATAAGATAGGGCAGCACGAATTGTTGATGTCTGAGAGCAAGAGGCCGCAACTAGTGATACCCGCAAGCAAACAACAGCAACTATCGGCGCCTAAGAGCAAGCAACAGCAACTGCTGCCTGAGCCTAAGAAACCATCTCTGAAAAATCCCGATGCGCAGCATTACGTACCACCAGGATTACCGCCTGACTTCTTCTTGTGAATATCTGTTGAGCACAAAGGATATCAATGATGGATGATAGAGAAGCGATGCAAGCGGCTATTGCGTGTGCGCATACAATTGAGGGACGCACTAGCCCACGGCCACCTGTTGGGGCAGTAGTCGTACGTGACGGAGTAGTTATAGGGCGAGGAGCGACATCACCCCCCTACGGGCCACATGCTGAAGTCCATGCGTTACATGAAGCAGGGCCTGCAGCACATGGGGCAGATCTGTATGTGACCCTGGAGCCATGTTGCGTGACCATTCATACTCCACCGTGTACCGATGCCATTATCAATGCTGGTGTTCGTCGTGTCATTGTGGGAGCATCCGATCCCAATCCACTGGTATGCGGGCATGGCGTAGATCAACTGCGTGCGGCTGGTATTGAAGTAGTCGCGGGGATTGAAGTCCAGGAAACTCAGGAACTCATCCGTCCCTTTGCCACTTTTATTACCAGGAAGCGCCCTTATGTCACTGCTAAGTGGGCCATGACTCTGGATGGGAAACTGGCGACGCGTACAGGGGATGCTTACTGGATTAGTGGACCTGCTGCGCGTGTGTGGGTCCACAATCTCCGCGATCGCGTTGATGCTATTGTCGTCGGCTCTGGGACTGCTCGCACAGATAACCCGCAGTTGACCGTCAGGCTGGCTCCTGAACAAAGGATGTATCAACGCTTGCCTCATCAAGGTCCCTTACGCGTCGTACTGGCCTCTCGTGGACTGTTGCCCAATAACTTGAAGTTGCTCCAGCCTGATGACTCCTCAAGAACTTGTGTTATAGTCGGTGAGAATTATGATCGTGAACAGTATCTCTCTCTGCAAGAACGTGGCATCGATGTAATGCAAGTTGCCCTCGATACCCAGGGACGTGTTGATTTTAGCTCTGCATTGCATGCACTGGGGCAGCGAGGTATTATGCATGTATTACTCGAAGGAGGCGCTCAACTGCTTGGGTACGCCTTCGACCAATTTTTGATCGATCATGTAGCAGTCTTCATTGCTCCCAAGCTTGTTGGCGGGTGCAGTGCTCCCTCGCCAGTGCAAGGGCATGGCCTGGCATCGATGAAAGATGCTGTCCATCTGAAAAATATGCGCAGCCAGCTCATCGGTGAAGATACGTTGATCGAGGGAGAGATAGATATGCCCTAACCTCGCTGGAAATTGTCCCTCCATCTCCCTTGACGACAGCAGTACCAAATGCTACTGTTGCCTCAGAAGCATCTACAGAGCTGCGACTGTCAGTGATGAATAACGATACCAGGAAAAAAAGATCTGTTCAGCCTGGATCTTGATAGTAGCCCGGTCGGGACGGGCAACACAAAGTCTGGACATAAAGTCTGGAGAAGACGATGAAGCACAAGAGGTTTTATTTTCTCGGGTTCAGTGCCCTTACGTTGCTATTGTTTAGTCTCCTCTTGCCTGCAAGTGTCGCTAAAGCGGCAAATGCCTCCCAATTAGCAAGTCCCCAGCAATATTGGATTTTCCCTTGTTCAGACGTACTAAGTGCTACGGGCGGCCCTCCACGGGCCTCTGAAAATATCATCAGTAAAGACTGGTTGTCAGGTAATGGAGGACATCTTGCCTACACGTATGCGGCAGATACCTATGCGTTCCCACAAGTCAGCACACTCTTTGGGTATATGGAAGGGCTTGCATTTCTCTTGATCACACCATCGATCCTGCTGTTAGGATATCAGATCATGTTGGGAGCATCTACCTTTCGTTATGTTGGCGCACTTGAAGGGCTTTCACGTGTCTTGCTGGGTGGAGGGGCAGTGGTTGCCAGTTTCACATTGGTCCAGATACTGATCCATTTCGAAAATAGTCTAACTGCCGGGATTGTTCTGTTGCATAGTGAACAACCCTATCCTATAGTGACTATTAGCCGTATTCCGGTCCTCTATGTGCTTCGTGGCGAACCTGCAGCATCGTATCGGGGAATAGTCGTACCAATGAGTCGATGGGGATGTGCTGTCCATGACTTTGTTGGCATTTTTTCACCGGTCTTGGTGACGAATCTTGCGTCAAACATTCCTCTCATAAGTAATTTTGTACCCCTTGCTGGGACTGTGACAACCATGGCTGATCTAGTGCATCGTCTTGGTGAGATGGGTCTGGCAGTGTTATCAATGCTACTGTGGGTACAGGTGTTCATCCGTATCCTTCTACTCAATTACTATATTCTGGTAACCCCTCTGGCGTTTGCTTGTTGGGCGCTGCCAGGGGGAGTAGGACCAAATGTGGTGCGTCTGTGGGGCAGAGGATTTCTCTCGGTGCTCTTCGTCCAGGCGATTCAGCTCTTCGTTCTCACTACACTGCCCTTGCTTCTGCCACTCCTACCGCAAAGTTTTGCAGGTATTAATACTAATTTTGAGAGTGCGGGGATCTTGCAAGGCTTGCTGGTGCAATTTCCTCCCATCTTGGCCTTATGCGTCGTGTTGATGACACCCACATACGTTGGGGCATCCATAACTAAAGCCCTTGGGGCAGCTGGTTCGGTAGCAAGAGAGGTTGTTGTTGCCGTTGGGACTGGCGTCCAGACTGGCAAGCGCTCAGTTGGTCGAAAGAAAGAAAAGGGGTCTGAGGAGAACGGTGAGGGGCAGTTCATCCCGGGCACGAAATGGGCTCTGACTAGAAAGTCGAAGGCACGAAATGGATTCTCAACGGCGAAGCCTTCCTCGTCTGTGTATACAATGGGGGATTCCCTCCAGTGAAGGAGGGAATCCCTGTTGATTACGGCATGCGGAGTTTTACGGACCGGGAAGCCTGATGTTCGTCTTGCCATCGGCAGTTTGCAATGGTATCCATGGCGAGTCATGCTGAATGAACGTTGACAGAGTCAATTGACCCAAAGGAAATGTAAGCGGAGAGCTTGTGGAAGAATACGCTTGAACAGTTACAAATGTCGACATCGTGTCATGTGGCCCCAGACTTTGCAGAGTAAAGTATTGATCACCAGCCCATAGAGACGTCGTGCTACATTCGATAGGATCACCCCCTTGCTGTTTCCCGTCCGGTCGGATGTCAAAATGTGCTATATAAGATGTGCGAGTGGCAGGCATCTCTGAGTGTGTCACACTCCAGTGCGTTACCAGCCAGCGAGCATTGGCATTCTTATCCTGCACTTGCAATGCCTGCTGATCTAATAAATGGATATCATGTGTGAACGTTTGTATTGTAGGGGCAACCTCAGGCTTAGCTGTGAGAATGAAGAGGTTGAACGGCGTACCACCCAAGCGCCTGGGTTGATCTACCAATGTCGTAGTCGCATAGTGGTCAAGAATGGCGCCTACCTGTGGATCGGAAGGCTGCGAAACGAATATGACGGGCCCAGCACCAGCACTGGGCAACACTATACAGTGCCAGTTATCAAAGGCCGCGATGGGAGTTTTCACCTGTTCCATCAGGTAGCGTATGGCCGAACCAGTTGAATAGTTCACGGCTACATAGATGCGATGAATATGTCGCTCTTGTGCTAACTGATCGGCTTCTTGAAGGACATGTTGCAAGGAGGAAAGGTCGTTGTAAGCAGGAAAGGCCGCTTGTCCATCAAAATTTCCATTGATTCTATCAATCAGCTGGCTGGTACTCCCAATCAACTGAGCACCAATGATACAAACTGTCAGGGTACCCATACTATAGCGTGCTAGCTTATGCCATTCGGGACGATGAGACTGAACAAAATCAATCACCTTGGAGATGAAAAGCCCGATAAGAATGAACTGTCCTGGCAAGAAGATAATAAAATAGTGAGGATAAAGAGGAATGGAATGGCGAATTAGTGTCATAGGCAACAAAACTTGCCAGATGAGCAACAGTAGTAGTCCTTGCCGATATGGTGTTACCCAGAAGTCCCTCAACCAGCCACGGATGGCGCTACTCCTATTTGTTGTCCCTGCAATCCTTCTAGCTGACTGCTGATGAGATTGTGGCCATAGCACTAGTAGAACTGCAGTCACCACACCACACAGAAGCAGCCATGGCATCGATGCATGCTCCAAGCGAAGAGGTATCCGCAAAAAGTGCAAGGGGGAGTCTACCAAGACTGAATGAGAATCAGTCGGCAGCAAATCAGTGGGCGAAGCAACACTCTGCATGTAGGGGCTGAAGATGTAGGGGCTGAGGAAGGATTTGTAAAATCTCCATGTGTCCAGATTGATATGTGCAGGCGCCTTTGACGCATTGAACAATATTGCCACATCGGAAAAGTGGCTTTTCCATTCCCAAAATAGGTAAGGAGAGCACATGGCCCCGAGCAGTACTGTGGCAAGTAGAATCTCATACCAGCGAATGGTCTTAAAGGCGAAGATACAAGAAACGAGTAACAAGCCAGCAAGTAGAAGCGAGCTTCCATGTACCTGGTAGAGTATCCCGAGTAGCAGGATAGCAGGCAAGAACCATCCCCGGCGTCGTTCAACAACTCCCTTAAATAGACAGAATAGAAAGAGCATGACAAAGAGAGGTAGCACACATTGTGGCCATATCTCGCCGCTGTAGGCGAGAGCCATCGCGCAAGTAGCATAAAAAAAGGCAACAATTGTTCCAGCAAGTCGCCCATAGTAACGGCGCGTGAAAAAATACGCCAACAATACAGCAATAGTATTGAGTAATCCAACCATTACCTCTGCCCACAAGGGATTTGAGCTGATAGCTGCAGGTAGCATAAAGAGATAGACAATAAGGGGAAAATTGAGAATGCCAAGAGATGCCCTATTGCTTGTGATTGGCCAGAGGCTATGAACGATGGCGTCATGCGCCATACCGAAAACAACAGCGTTGTCATCGACAAATACTACTGTATCAATATGATACAGACGAAGGAATGCTGTTATAAATATGATTGGATAAAGCTCCCATACATGTAGCAACGCAAAAGCATTGTTATATTGCTTTATTACTGTTTTTTGATCTATTTGATCATTCCTCTCACTAATGACAGTAATTTTCATATTCCCTCATACAAATAACTAAATACGAACAGAACGGCTAAAATAAGTGGTTATGCCTTGATTTGTGTCAACATCTTTGCTTTGTTATACACGGGCACAACAACTGAAAAATGTGCATCAAACAAGGTCTCTCTGCCCAGAGATGCAATCCAAAATAAAGACAATCATCTATCTTTGACGAATAAGAAGGCATTTTCTAACCAACTTGTGAAGCAGAGCTATAGGACACCTCAGCGGACAACTTGCAGGCTTCAATGGTCTTGCACAAAATTGTCCGTTTTGTCCTTAGTAAATACGTAACTGTACAGGAGGGATACAAGAGAATGCGGCGTTTCCTCTCCATGGCTCGAGCCTGAAGAGGAAACGCCGCATCGTGGTAGTTCTACTTTCCTACTACTCGGCGATAGCACCACTTTCGCCAAGCAGCTTGTTCAAGGTCTCCCGTTTGATGCGATATCCCTGCCGAGTATTGACATGGGGCAATACAACGGCTTCAAGGACTCCTTGCTTGACCCAGCGGCGCACGGTTGTGTCATCGACACGCAGGATCTGGGCCACTTCAGAGACGGTTAACAGTTCGCTTAACACTTGTTGAGTCATTTGCTCTCTCCTTCTTTATTGGTAACGTACACATTTTTATCTACTTCCCCACCAGGAGAATAAGAAAAAATGTAGAACCAATCTTTTACAATAAGATTATGGTAGTATTGTATAACATTGTCAGTCATGTGTAAAGCCTTCAGATAACAAGAAATAGGAAGAATTACTTTGTAGTTCTAAGACAAAGAAATTATTCAACTCTGGGGGAGTACATTTAGACAATACTTTGAGAAGTGAGGGAACGTGTGAGCCAGATTAGAGAAAACTCAGGAATAAGCCCAATCATTCCCAGAACTATTTGTGATACCGTTGATCATAGCACAAACCAACTTGATAAGCAGCTATTCTATTACTTGCTTTGTTGTTGTTCATAAGTACAAGCAAGGACCTATCTATGGAGACCAGTATAGGCAATGATATCTGCGTATGGCAATAACAAATTCTTGACATGTGTAGACTTTTGTTAGTACTAATTACCTATGTTGAAGATTTATGTTTGGATTAATCGGGAACCATTGGGGTCTCGCATAGCTATTAGGAAACAAAAAAGTTCAGCAGTCTATCCATGTCATCAGGATAATGTTTCTTATCGTGTTATCATTAGCGTAGAAACTATTGACAGAAACTTGGCACGAGGGAGGGATATGCTTATGATAAAGCTGTACATTGCAATCGATGAGGCGCTGGTGGCACTGAGCCAGCAGAAAGACGTGTGGAAAGTTGACACCCATTTAGTGGGCAGTCAGCCGCAATGTCTGGCAGTGGACTCGCTGCATCCTGAGCAGGTCTACTGTGGCACCTTTGACCAGGGATTGTGGCGCAGTAGGAATGCGGGGGCCTCTTGGGAACATGTCGACGAAGGCATTGACTATGAGAAAGTCTTGTCAGTCGCAGTAAGCACACTAGAGCAAACAGGTGGCTATAGCATTGTCTATGCAGGCACCGAGCCAAGCGCACTTTTCCGCTCTGAGGATTGTGGCAACACTTGGCATGAGCTTACCGCGCTGCGCGAATTGCCATCTGCACCGACCTGGATTTTTCCGCCACGACCATACACGAGCCACGTTCGCTGGATTACTCCCGATCCATTGGTTTCTGGTCGTATCTTTGTTGCAATAGAAGCTGGTGCGCTTGTGCGAAGCCTGGACGGAGGCGAGACATGGGAGGATCGCAAGCCCAGTGGACCGTTCGATACGCATACGTTGGTCATGCATCGACTAGCACCAGACCGACTGTATTCGGTAGCTGGCGATGGCTTCATGGAGCCAGGAAACGGCTTCGTCCGCAGCGATGACGGTGGTGAGACGTGGTATCGGCCCGACGAAGGGCTCGAGTATCACTACCTATGGAGTGTGGCCGCAAACCCTGTCGATCCTGACACCATCGTGATCTCGGCATCTCCTGGTCCTCGACAGGCGCACTCTCAGCCATATGCGGAGTCAGCTATTTATCGCCGATCTAATGGCGGCCAATGGCAGCGAGTACAAACTGGCCTGCCTGCACCACGTGGTTTATTGGCATCCGTGCTGGCAGCAGATGAAGCCGAACCCGGTGTCTTTTATGCAGGGAATAATCATGGTATCTTTCGCTCAGAAGATGCAGGCTTCAACTGGGAAAAATTGTCCATTCCTTGGCCCTCTGGCATGCAGCTAGGTCGTACCAATGCACTCGTTGCAGTCCAGCAGTAGATGCCCATAATTAGCGATGGATGCGATGTGTCTCAACTCTTCCCGGTTCCAGGAAAGAGACCAGTCCTGCATGCACCTGCTCAGCTGCTGCCGAATTATCCCTCGAGTAGTTACAAACGTATATTTCGAGTGTGAGATAAGAGAGCTCAGGCCAGGTGTGCAAAGCAAGATGTGACTCTGCCAGGGAAATCAGTGCTGTGATCCCTCCGCCCTCAAACTCGTAATAGAACTCACCTAATTGGGTCAATTGGTTGTCGTGAAGCAATTGCGTTATTTTTTGGCTCAGTGTCTTTTTATCAAGACTGTTAACTTTTTCACATGAATAGAGTGATGAAAGAATGTGTATTCCCACAGGGGGGGGGATGGTCATCTTTGTTCCTTTCAAATCAAAGTCACGAGAATGGTCGTGTTACTGCTAATTTCTGGCTGTTGCTAAGAGTTACGTCCGTCTTCTGGTTGCTTAATTCCTCTCGCAGGTACTTCGGAAGAGAAAACAAATGCTGATGTGTTTCAGCATCGTAGTACTTGAGATCGGTGCAGCCTCGATCAAGGAGGGTTTGCGTCAAGGTTTGAGGACTAAAGCGAGCATGCAAGTCTTGCTTGCCAGCAACAGCAAATCCCCACGGCAGACCGTAGAAAGGAATAAAAGACTGGTATGATAGAGTTGATGGGAAGCAGCTCTGCAAGGTCTGCCCTATCGTTACATAATCGCTATGGTCGCCATAGACACTTGTTTCTGACTGCATGCCGAGGACTCCATCTTCTGTCAGATGCGATTTGACAAGATTGAAAAACTCGGTGGTGAAAAGCGATCTAGATACCCCATCCTCGAAGGGATCTGTCAGATCCATAATGATACAATCAAAGAGCTCTTCTGAGGCTGCTAAGTAGGCTAGCGCATCTCCATTGATCACCTGCACACGCTTATCGTCGAACGTGCCTTGATGCCAATCCTTAAGATGTATTCTTGCCAGATCGGTTACTACATCGTCAATGTCAACCATGACAACGCGCTCGACCGTGTTGTGTTTTAGGATTTCATATAGAACGGCACCTTCGCCTCCTCCGGCCACAAAGACTTTTTTGGGATGCTTATGAGCTGCAAGTGCAGGATGGATCAATACCTCGTGGTAAATATGTTTGTCTAAGGCGGAAGATTGAGGTATCCCATCCAGAAACAATGCTCTTCCAAATCCCTGAACCTCAGCGATGAGGATTTCCTGGTACTTGGAGGTTGTGGATACCACTGTTTGTAAAACTCTATACATATTTGCCCGATTGTTATGTCGGAACTCTATTACCCAGTTGTGTGAACGCATAATGCTTGTTTCCTCGTTCTTCGTAGTAGGATTTGTGCTGCGATTTTTGTTGCTAGGCATCTTTTCCTAAACTAAGGAATAATTATGGCACATGAGTTGCTATTGTCAAGTGTTTGTACAGATCGACTCTCAGAGACACTGCTGGATTATACAAAGCATCTCCTAAGTCGCGCAATCCTCAGCTTCGCATATATTCTCCACTAATCTCATCCTTAGAAGAAGATTAGAGACATCAGCCGAGGAGATGCTAATGGCTGGCGTTTTTTTAGAGAATCCTTAATATATTTATTTTATGCTTAGAGATGCTTATTGCAGAGCTTATAAGCACAAAAATTGCTTGAATTTTCTGATCGAAAAAACTATGCTAGAGAGTATAGAAGAAAGGAGAGTGTAAGTGATGCAATTACAAGAACACACGAAAATACATAATGCGGTAGAAATTACTGATGGAATGCTCGTCCAGGAGACACTTGCAGGTGACCAGAATGCTTTTGCAATGTTAGTGAAACGTTATAGTACACCTCTCTTCAACTTTATTCGCCACTGCTTGGGTGATTATGACTTAGCATGTGATATTGCACAACAGGTTTTCTTACAACTGTATCTTTCTATGCCAACGTTGCGCACGGGTGAACCATTGAAAGCATGGCTCTTCCAGGTTGCACGCAATCGCTGTCTGGATGAGCTACGCCGCAAACGAGCTATTCACTTCTCTGAACTAGAAGCATCAACCGACGAAGACGATCTGTCTCCGTTGGCAATTATGCCCGATACGCGTCCCCAGCCTGATGAGATGGCTGAGCGGCATGATCTCCAGCACAAACTGTGCCAAGCAATCGATTCGTTGCCGCCCAAATTCCGCTCTGTCGTACTCTTACGTTATACCAGCCAGCTGAGTTTTTCGGAGATTGGTAGGGTTCTCAATATGCCGGAGGCAACGGCCAAGACCTATTTCCAGCGTGCCCGTCCGCTGCTGCGAACTGCCATGGCATCTTACTGGAAGCCTGATCGAACGACTTCAACGTGTTAGCATTCTCTATTATTCTGATCAGCCTGAGAGGCCTGCCATTAATGGCAGGGAGTCTCTCTCAGAGGTCAAAGCCGTGGGCGGCAGCCCCTATCAAACCGATGTTCGCGTTGAGGATAATCTGCACTGGAATGCTGTCGAGCAGGTCGGTGAAGCGACCTTTATTTTTAAACGCCCTTATAAATTCTCCGTCTTCGAAAAATGACAAGATGCGTGGAGAAATGCCACCACCTAGGTAGACACCACCTCTCGCTAGCACCTTCAATGCCATATTGCCAGCTTCTGCTCCCAGGATACCGGTAAAAGTTTTGAGCGTTGCTACACAAATTCCAGATGGGTCTTGTCCACTGAGTGCGGTATTGATAATGATAGGAGTATGATCCTCTGCCTTGGCTAACTGCTCAGCCAGCCAGGCGGGTTCTTCGAATGTGCCGGACTCTTTAAGATAGGCGTAGATATTCGGCAGGCCAATACCAGAGCAGATGTGCTCGTAGCTTACATGCTCTAGGCGTCCCAGCATGTAGACCAGTAGTCCGCTCTCAAAAGGATTTCTCGGAGCAAAGTCAACGTGACCACCCTCTGAAGGATATGTGCGATACCGTTCCTCATCCCAGACAAGGAATGCCTCTCCGAGACCTGTACCCGGCGCGATCACTGCTATTGGCGCATGGGGCACAGGACTACCTGAGTTCACTGTATGCAGATCTGACGGCTCCAGCAGGGGAACTGCATTCGCCATGGCTTCCAGATCGTTCAGCAAGTGAACGACAGGAATGTCTAGCTCCTGTTGCAATTGTGCCTCTTGCATCATCCAGGGAAGATTTGTGATTTTGGCTCTGCCGTGAATAATTGGGCCAGCTACCCCGAACACAGCACAATCTATGGGGAACTTCACATTCGACAGAAAATCCCTGACCAGAGCTGTCAGGCTCGAATAGCGTGCACTAGGTAACTTTGCCTCCAGTAATGGTGTGCGTAGTCTATCCCTAGACGCAAAAATAGCAAGATTAGTCTTTGTGCCCCCAACATCACCCGCAAGTAATATCATGCGTCTCTACCTTTCAATTGCACTCTCTTTGACAAAAAGAGGCAGAAAACCGTGCCATTGATGGCAAGGATGAGTGGCATCCAGAATTCTCAGAGTAGACGAGTATATAGAGCATAAGAAAAGAATTTCCTCAAAAATAGGCTTAACGAGGACATTCCTTACAGCATATTGTACTCTGATATATTGTATTCATCTCTTCATCGGCGACGTCAAGTCAGGGCAAGGGATTGGTTTTGTGCTCACATAGCAGGATCATCTACCTTCTATAGGGGAACGTTCGTTAGTTCGAAATGAGTGGCTATTTCCTCTCTTTATCAATGGAGCTGTATAGTGTACAATAGCACCAGAAGCGAGAAACGCTAACTTGTAAGAGGGGATACCCATGAGACAGGGAAATGGCTCGGATTTGTTGGGTCT
>Ga0102924_1004262_pt1 | contig 14507 bp, 17 predicted proteins | sample PaiPotPPM11metaG_FD_80116 | JGI IMG/M metagenome (GOLD analysis project Ga0102924, IMG submission 80116) | Iron sulfur acid spring bacterial and archeal communities from Banff, Canada, to study Microbial Dark Matter (Phase II) - Paint Pots PPM... ... | reverse complement strand
GACTCCACGGAATGCGCACGTCATCCCATATGCCCGATAAATCTATCGCAACGAGGGCGGCCAGGATAAAGCTACTGGCCAGCCATTCTTGTCCATCTGACCGGGTCCCGTTCGTCAAGTGGGTGGCAGTGCCAAGCGAAAGGGATCCGGTCATGAACCCGAACTACGGATACCACCTGTACCAGGCCGAGCGCGCCCGGACACGCGCCGCCGTCCTGGCCGAGGACGCGCACCGCGGCCGCCAGGCGGCGGCGGTGACCCGCGAGCGCCACGCACTGGCCCGGAAGGCCCGCACGTCGCTGACCGTGGCCGTCCGCCTCACCGGCCCTTTGCGTGCCGACTGGCGCTGAGCACGTTATTATGAAAGCGTGCTCACGCCAACGAGCACGTAAAGGAGGTGGCATCGTGGCCGAGGTCAGCCAGCCGGCCGCCTGCGATGCCTGCGGCCGGCCCCTTCCAGTCCAGCATGGCCAGGGTCGCAGGCGGCACTACTGCGACGCCACCTGCCGCAGTGCCGCCCGCCGTCAACGACGCCGGCCAGCGGCAAATGTTAAGAAGGAATTGACAACATCTGAGCGTCATGGGAGCGTTGACGCCATGGCCGGGCAGGTCCGGGGCGCCGCTGAGCGCCTGGCCGGCCAGCTTGGCCGGCCGGGGTCGCCGCTGGAGGCGGTGACGGCGGCGCGGGAACTGTCGGCCACCGCGGACGCGGCGCTGCAGGAGTCGGTGGACCGGGCCCGTGCGGCGGGTCACAGCTGGAGGGAGATCGGCGATGTGCTGGAGACGACGCGGCAGGCCGCGTTCCAGCGCTTCGGACGGCCGGTCGACCCGCGCACCGGCCAGCCCATGGTGCGGCAGGTCCTGCCCGGCGCGGCCGACCGGGCGGTGGCCATCGTGCGGCTGCTGGCGCAGGGCCGCTGGGATGAGGTCCGCCGTGACTTCGACGCCACCATGACCGACCGCCTGCCGGCCGGCGACCTGGCCCGCGGCTGGGCCCAGGTGGTCGGCATGGTCGGCGCCCTCGAGCGGGCCGGCGAGCCGACCGCGGTCGTGTCCGGGATCGGCACGGTGGTCGATGTCCCGCTGCACTTCGAGGCCGGCGACCGGACCGGGCGGATCAGCTTCAGCCCGGACGGCCAGATCACCGGCCTGTTCATCCGGCCCTAGAGGAGGCATTCCCCCATGTCCGATTACGATCCGCTGGGCTCGGGAAAGCGGCCCTGGTTCGGTCCCAGGCGGTTCGGCTACGGCGTCGGGCCGCAGACGTGGCAGGGCTGGCTGCTGGTGGCGGTATCGGTGGCGGTCACGATCCTCGTCGCGACGGCCACGCACTCGCCGCTGGCGGCGCTGATCATGCTGCCCGTGGTGGTGTTCTCGGTTATTACTGGCGCGAGGAGTCGCTGAACGCCGCGTCGAACGACGCCGCGGGCGGGGTGTGGTCGAACCCGCGCAGGATGCGGACCGCCTCGGCCGCGCCCTCTAGCCGGTCCATGCCGGCGTCCTCCCACTCCACCGAGATCGGCCCGTCATAGCCGATGGAGTTCAGCATCCGGAAGATGTCCTCCCACTGGATGTCACCCCGCCCGGCGGACACGAAGTCCCAGCCCCGGTGCGGGTCGCCCCAGGCCAGGTGGGAGCCCAGGCGGCCGTTGCGGCCGTCCAGCCGCTTGCGGGCCTCCTTGCAGTCCACGTGGTAGATGCGGTCGGAGTAGGCGTCCAGGAACGCGATCGGGTCCAGGTCCTGCCAGACGAAGTGGCTGGGATCGAAGTTGAGGCCGAACGCCGAGCGGTGGGCCACCGCCTCCAGCGCCCGCCTGGTGGTCCAGAAGTCGTAGGCGATCTCGCTCGGGTGCACCTCGTGCGCGAACCGGACCCCCTCGGCGTCGAAGACGTCCAGGATCGGGCTCCACCGCCCGGCGAAGTCGTCGTACCCCTCATCGATCATGGTCTGCGGCACCGGGGGGAACATGGCCACCGTGTACCAGATCGACGACCCGGTGAACCCGACCACGGTCTGGACCCCGAACGCCGCGGCGGCCCGGGCCGTGTCGGCCATCTCGGCGGCGGCCCGCTGGCGCACGCCTTCGGGGTCGCCGTCGCCCCAGATCCGGGCGGGCACGATGGCCTGGTGCCGGGCATCGATCGGATGGTCGCACACCGCCTGGCCGACCAGGTGGTTGGAGATGGCCCAGCAGCTCAGCTCGTACTTCTCCAGCAGCGCGTGCCGCCCGGCCAGGTAGCCGTCCTCGTGCAGCGCGCGGTCGACCTCGAAATGGTCGCCCCAGCAGGCCAGCTCGAGGCCGTCGTAGCCCCACTCGTGAGCGCGGCGGGCCACTTCCTCCAGGGGCAGGTCAGCCCACTGACCGGTGAACAAGGTAAAAGGCCTGGCCATTTGTTTGCTCCTTTATCCCGCGCTAGGCGGCCGGGACCGCCGTCCACCTCGACTCATGCTCCGCGCTGTCTTGCACCGCGTCCAGCACCCGCTGCACCTGGAGGCCGTCGGCGAACGACGGCGCCGGGTCGGTGCCCGCGCTGATCGCGCTGACCAGGTCGGCCACCTCGTGGGTGAACGTGTGCTCCCAGCCCAGCACGTGCCCCGGCGGCCACCAGGCCGAAACGTACGGGTCGGTGGGCTCGGTGACCAGGACCCGCCGGAACCCGGCCAGCTCCTGGGTCTGGTCGTCGAACTCCAGCTCGTTGAGCCGCTCCAGGTCGAAGGCCAGGCTGCCGCGCTCGCCGTTGACCTCGATTCGCAGCCCGTTCTTGCGCCCGGTGGCGAACCGCGTGGCCTCGAACGAGGCCACGATGCCGGCCCCCAGCCGCGCGCTGAACAGCGCCGCGTCGTCGACAGTCACCGGTCCGGGGCCGCTGCCGTCGGGCCGCGGGCGCTCGGTCACGAACGTGGTGGTCAGCCCGGACACGCCGGTGATCAGCTCACCGGTCAGGTACTGGGCCAGGTCCACGATGTGCGCGCCCAGGTCGCCCAGCGCGCCCGAGCCGGCGTGCTCGCGCTCCAGCCGCCAGGTCAGCGGGAAGGCCGGGTCGACCAGCCAGTCCTGCAGGTAGCTGGCCCGCACGTGGCGGAGCTGCCCGAGCCGGGGCACGAGCTGGCGGGCCAGCGCGATGGCCGGCACCCGCCGGTAGTTGAAGCCGATCATGGACCGGACGCCCCTGGCGCTGGCCCGGGCCGCGGCGGCGGCCATGGCCTCGGCCTCGGCCACCGTGTTGGCCAGCGGCTTCTCGCACAGCACGTGCTGGCCCGCGTCCAGGGCCGCGATGGCGATCTCGGCGTGCGAGTCGCCCGGCGTGCACACGTCGATGAGCTGCACGTCGTCCCGGCCGATCAGGGTCCGCCAGTCGGTCTGGGCCTCGGCCCAGCCCAGGCGCCGCGCCGCGGCCTGCGCCGCGGTCCCGTCCCGGCCGCACAGCACCGCCATGTCCGGCTGCAGCGGCAGGTCGAACACGTGCGGCGCGGTGCGCCAGGCCTGGGAGTGGGCCGCGCCCATGAAGGCGTAGCCCACCATTCCTACGCCGAGGCGTTCCTTCATATGAGGGTGGCGGCGCTCGGGTCCCAGTCGGCCGGGAGCACGGCCGGGACGGTGAACGTGCTGCGCACCGGCTCGAAGCTGCCCGTCTCGGCCGAGCGCGCGATGGACTCCATGGTGTCCAGCACGTGCAGGGCCAGCTCACCCGTGGCCCGGGCCGGCTGCCCGGCCCGTATCGCGCGGGCCAGGTCCAGCACGCCCAGGCCCCGTCCGTTGGTGGCCCCGGTGGCCGGGGTGACGGTCCAGTCCTCCTGGACGGCGGTGCGGGACCGCACCTCGCCGCGGAACTGGTTCGGGTCGGGCAGCGAGAGCGCCGCCTCGGTGCCGGTCACCTCGATGAACCCGTACCGGCGCACCGGCGAGTCGAAGCTCAGCACGATCGTGGCGCTGCCCCCGCCGGCGTAGCTGATCAGCGCTGAGACGTGGGTGGGCACCTCGACGTCGAAGACCGTCCCTGCCTGCGGGCCCTGTCCGACCACCCGCTGGTCACGGGACCGGCCGGCCACCGCGGCCACGCTCTGCGCGGGCCCGAGCAGCGAGGCCAGCGTGGTCAGGTAGTACGGCCCCATGTCGAACAACGGGCCGCCCCCGCGCTGAAACAGGAACTGCGGTGCGGGGTGCCAGCTCTCCGGCCCCGGCACCTGGAACAGGGCCAGCGCGGTTTGCGGCGTGCCGATGTCCCCGGCCTCGATCATCCGGCGAGCGGTCTGGAGCCCGGCGCCGAGCAGGGTGTCCGGGGCGCAGCCGACCCGCACCCCGGCCTGGCGCGCCTGGTCCAGCAGCGCCTGACCCGATGCGGTGTCCAGGGCCAGCGGCTTCTCCACCCAGACGTTCTTGCCCGCCGCCACGGCCAGGGCGCTGACCTCGGCGTGGGCCGCGGGCACGGTCAGGTTGACCACGATCTCCACGTCGGGGTGGTCCACCGCCTGGGCCGCGCTGCCCGCCTCGGGCACCCCGTACTCGGCGGCCTTGTTCTTGGCCCGATCGACCTCCAGGTCGGCGCAGAACACCACGTTCAGGTCCGGGAACGAGGTCATGTTGCGCAGGTACTCATCGCTGATCGTGCCGCAGCCGATCACGGCCACGCCGACGGGTCCGGCGTCGGTCACGACGCACCGCGCTGCACAGGTTCGGCCAGGCCGTGGCTGGCCAGCCAGGCCAGGCTGTCGCCGACCGCGGTGAGCATGTCGGTGGCACACCGGTCGAGCTCCACGATGTGCCACTCGGCCGGGCTGGCGGCCAGGATGTCGGCCACCGGCATCCGCCCCGAGCCGACCGCGGTCATCGGGTCGTCCCTGGTGATCGGGCCGTCCTTGACGTGCAGGTAGCGGACCCGGTCGCCGAGGCGGCCGAGCAGCGCGACTACGTCCTGGCCGCCCACCGCGGCCCAGTAGGTGTCCAGCTCGAGCAGCACGCCGTCGTCCAGCTCGCCGGCCAGGACCTCCAGCGCGGGCGTGCCGTCCACGATGGCCGACAGCTCGTGGTCGTGGTTGTGGTACCCGAGCCGCATGCCGTCGTCCGCGACCCGCCGCGCGGCCTCGTTCAGCTCGGCCGCCACGCCGCGGACCGCGTCCGCGTCGGCGAACCGGGCCGGCGGCAGGAACGGGACGATGATCGTGTCGGTGCCCAGGGTCTGGGCCGCGGCCACGATGGCGGCCGTGTCGTCGCCCACCGGGATCGCGTGCACGCTGGTCACGGCCAGCCCCGCCGCGGCCAGGTCGTCGCGCAGCCCCTCGGGGTCGCTCAGGATGTTGAACGGCTCGACGGCGCCGTATCCGAAGCCGGCGACCCGGGCCAGGACGCCCTTCCGGTCAGCGGCCATCTGCTCGCGGACGGTGTACAGCTGGAGTGCCGGGACAGGCGGGTTGCTGGTCAAGCCGCTCAATCTCCTCAAGACAGTGCCTTCGAAAGCCATGCTTTTCGAAAAGCGTTCGCTCCGTTAGCCTCCTAGCTAAGACGCATTACGCGGGAAGGTCAATAGGGGGGTTTGTGAGCCGCCGCAGCACGCTGGTCGGCATCGCGGCCGAGGCCGGGGTGTCGGTCTCGGCGGTGTCCAAGGTGCTCAACGGGCGGACCGACGTGGCCGCGGGCACCAGGGAGCGGATCGCGGGCCTGCTGCGCCAGCACGGCTACCAGGTCGCCTCGCGGATCGGGTTCGGCGTGGTGGACCTGCTCATCGCCACCCTGCACAGCCCGTGGGCCGAGGAACTGCTGCGCGGCACCGTGGAGGCGGCCACCGAGACCGGCACCAGCGTGGTGGTCACCACCGTGTCCTCGCCGGCCGAGTTCACCGACTGGCTGGACCGCGCCGCCGACCGGGGCACCGACGGCGCGCTGTGCGTGCTGCACCTGCCCGGCAGCCAGCAGCTCCAGCGGCTGGCCGCGGCCCGGATTCCGCTGGTGGTCATCGACCCGCCCGAGGAGCCCGGCGACGAGATCATGTCGGTGGGCACCACCAACTGGCAGGGCAGCCTGACCGCCACCCGGCACCTGACCGAGCTGGGGCACCGGCGGATCGCCATCATCTGCGGCCCCGACGGCCTGTGGTCCAGCCGGGCCCGGCTGGACGGCTACCGGGCGGCGCTGCACGCGGCCGGCCTGACCCCGGCCGACGACCTGGTCCGGCGCGACCTGTTCACCGTCGAGGGCGGCCGCCGCCAGGGCCGCGACCTGCTGAATCTGGCCCAGCCGCCGACCGCGATCGTGGCCGGCAACGACGCTCAGGCCTTCGGCGTGCTGCAGGCCATGGGCGAGCGCGGCCTGCACGCACCCGGCGACCTGAGCGTGATCGGCTTCGACGATGTCCCGGTCGCCTCCTGGGCCACGCCCGCGCTGACCACAGTCCGCCAGCCACTGGCCGCCATGGCGGCCAGCGCGTTCCGGATGCTGCGCGCCGACCCGGCCACCGCCGAGGGCGAGCCACGGCACATCGAGCTGGCCACCGCGCTGATCGTCAGGGACAGCACCGGGCCGCCCCGGCTGGCTTAGCGGGTGCCCAACCGGATCCTCGCGGCCTCCCGCGCGAGCACGCGTGCCCTGACGTTTCGCCCGCGCGAGACCAGGACCGTCGCCTGGTAATCCAGGCAGGTCGCCAGGTTGTCCAGGCAGCTGGCGAGGTCGGGACCGTAGCGCCCGGGGCTCGTCTTGTCCAGCCACCGGTAGACGGCGATGCATTCCCTGGCCGAGCGCAGCGCATCGGCCGGGCGCCTGGCCCCCACGTACGCGGCGCTGAGGTTCATCAGGGCGGTGCCGAGGGCGGGGGCGCAGCCGCCGGGGTCGGCGCGATCCAGCTGCTTATAAAGGGTGACGGACTCATCGGCGGCGACTAGCGACTGGCCGTGGTCGCCCAGCTCTCCGAGCTGAGCGCTGAGGTTGGACAGGGCGCCGGCCAGGTCGGCTCGGTAACGGCCCGCGTCGGCGCCGGCCAGTTCCCGGTAGATGCCGACCGCCTCCCGGTCGACCGGCACCGCGTCGGCCGGGCGCCCCAGCTCTGCGAGCCAGATGCCGAGGGAGTGCAGGCCCGTGGCCAGGCTGACGCGGTAGCGGTCGGGGCCGGCGGCCGCGAGTTCCCGGTAGACAGCCACGGACTCGCGCTCGGCACGCACCGCGTCGTCCGCCTGGCTAAGCGCCGCGAACCGGGCGGCCAGGCTGTGCAGGGCCCTGGCCAGGCGGGGGCGGCATCCGTCGGGGTCGGCGACGGCCAGTTCCCGCCAGGTGGCCACGGCCTCCTCGACGGCGGCCAGCGCCGCGGCACCCCGGTCCATCTCCGCCAGCAGGACGCCGAGATTGGACAGCGTGGCGGCGAGACCGGGGCCCCAGCGACCAGGGTCGGCGCCGGCCAGCACCCGCCAGGCAGCGACCGCCTCCTCGACCGCGGCCAGCGCGTCGGCCGGGCGCCCCGCCTGCGCTAGACAGCTGCCGAGGTCGTTTAAGGCGGTGGCCAGGTCGGGTGCGTAGCCGTCGGGATCGCCGGCGGCCAGCTCCCGGCAGGCGGCGACGGCCTCCTCGGCAGCGGCCAGTTCCCGCGTGGCGGCGACGGCCCCGGAGTCCGCTGCGGCCGACACGACCCGCTTGTCCCTTTTCATTCCATAATGATCGCGTTAGGCCGGATAGCAGTCCAGCCAGAACCGGGCGATGCCGGCCCGGTGCAGGAACGCCACCTCGGGCTGGGCCTGGGCGTACTCGATGAAGCCGCACAGCGCGGCGGCCGGGGCTGGCTGACCGCTGTACCCGGCGCGCACGTCGACCGACATCATCCGGCCGCCCGGCCCGCTGCGGGCCTCCTCCAGCAGGTAGTCCAGGCTGAGCTGGAGCCCCTCGCCGAAGTGCCGGGGCGCGACCGGCTGGGATAGCGGGGTGTCATCGTGCAGGCCGGGCACGATGAGCAGCTTCCGGCCGTGGTCGGTGGCGTAGTACGGCAGGTCATCGTCGGCCGGGCCGGAGGCGTACCAGAACCCGCCCTCGTCGGCCATCAGCTCCCTGGTCTGCCGGTAATAGGCCAGCCAGCCGTGAGGGCGCTGGCCGGTGGCCCGCTCGGTGGCGGCCAGGCCGGTCGCGATCTCGGCCCGCTCCTGCTCGCGGGCCAGGCCGGTGCCCATCCCTGGCTCGTGCCGCCCGATCAGGTCGTGCCCGTGGTCGGTGATCCAGGCGCTCAGCGGCGGGTTGCGCTCCAGGTGCCGCCCGCAAGCGGCCACGGTCACCGGGATGCCGTAGCGGTCGATGAGGCGGCACAGCCGCCAGATGCCGGCCCGCGCGCCGTAGCTGTCGCTGTCCTCGTAGCCGATGACCAGGCTGATGGCCACCAGCGCACCGCCCGGCCAGCGCGCCCGCGGCGGCTCGGGCCCGTAGCCCGTTTCATCCGTCATAAATAGATCATCATCCCGGTTCCGCGGGGCGTCGTACGCGGGGCACGACAAGTCCTGACTCGTATGCGGCCACCACGGCCTGGGTCCTGTCGCGCAGCCCCAGCTTGGACAGCACCCGGCTGACGTGGGTCTTGACCGTCTCCTCCGAGACCACCATGCGGGCGGCGAGCTCCTGGTTGGACAGGCCCTCGGCGACCAGCCGGAGCACCTGGGTCTCACGCGGGGTCAGCGCGGCCAGCGCGGCCGGGGCTCCCATGGCTGGCCGCTGCGCGGCGAACTCGCTGATCAGCCGCCGGGTGATGCCCGGCGCCAGCAGCGCGTCGCCCGCCGCGACCACCCGCACCGCGTCGAACAGCCGCTCGGCGGTGACGTCCTTGAGCAGGAACCCGCTGGCCCCGGCGCGCAGCGCGTCGTACACGTACTCGTCCAGGTCGAAGGTGGTCAGGATCAGCACACGGGGCCCGTCGGCGCCGGTCACCAGCTGGCGGGTGGCGGCGATGCCGTCCATGCCGGGCATCCGGACATCCATCAGCACCACGTCGGGGCTGAGCTCGCGGCACACGGTGACCGCCTCGGCCCCGTCGCGGGCCGTGCCCACCACCGCGAAGTCGGGCTGAGTGGCCAGCAGCGCGCTGAACCCGTCCCTTACTACCCCGTGGTCGTCGGCCACCAGGATCCGCAGCATCAGGACTCCTCCATCTTGACCGGGAGCACGGCGTCGACCAGGAAGCCGCCGCCCGCCGCCGGACCGGTCCGCAGCTCGCCGCCCACCGCCGCGGCCCGCTCGCGCATGCCCGTCAGCCCGTGGCCCCGGCCCGGGTCGGCGGGCGGCCCTGGGCCGTTGTCGCGTACCCGCAGGTGCAAGCAGTCGTCCGCGCGGAGCAGTTCCACGTCCACCGCGGCGCCGGGCGCGTGCCGCCTGGTGTTGGTCAGCGCCTCCTGGACGATCCGGTAGGCGGCCAGCTCGATGCTCGGGTCCAGGGCCAGCGGCGGCCCGTGCAGGATCAGCCGGGTACCCACCCCCGAGGCGTCCCTGGCCTCGTCCAGCAGCGCGGCCAGCTGGGCCAGGCCCGGCTGCGGGGCCAGCTCGGGCCCGGCCTGGCGGTCGCTGACGCGCAGCACGCCGAGCAGCCGGCGCATCTCGGTCAGCGCGGTGCGGGCCGTGTCGCCGATGGCCAGCAGCCGCTGGGCTCCGGCGGGCGGCAGCGCTGGTGTGGTCAGCCGGGCCGTCTCGGCCTGCACCGCGATCATCGAGATGTGATGGGCGACCACGTCGTGCAGCTCACGGGCGATACGGGCCCGCTCGCCGCGGGCCGTGTGCTCGACCAGCGTCTCGGCGATGACCTGGCGGGCGGCGCGGTTCTCGGCCGCCTCGCGGCTGGCCTGCCGGGCCGTCGCGGCCAGCGCCGTCACGGGCACCAGCACAGCCAGCACCGCGGTCAGGAACGCGTCCTGGGTGGCCGTCGGCCGCGGCCCGGCCAGCGCCAGACCCACGAACGGAAGGCCCAGCGCCACGGCCAGCCGCTGCTCGGCCGGGTGACCCGCCCGGTCGCCCAGCCGGCCGGCGGCGATCACCAGCGCGGCCGCCCCGGCCCAGGTCAGCGTGTGCAGCGGGAGCAGCGCCAGCACGTCGGCCGCGGCCACCGCGATCGCCGCCCCGGCCGGGGGCAGGAGGGCCAGCGGCACCGTGCTGCCCACCGCCACCAGGCACACGCCCAGCGCGTTCTGGGCGTCGGCGGGGCCCATGGCCACCCGCACGATCGCCTCGGTCAGGGCCAGCACGCAGAGCACCGCGCCGGCCACCTGGGGCCGCATCAGCAGCCTCACGAATGCATCATCTGAAACGCATCATCTGAAACATTGTCGCCGCTGACCAGCCCCTGAGCGCCCCCCTGGCCGGGGATCACCGGTCCCCCCTGAGAGCTACGGCCAAGACCGCTCCGCGGCGGGACGTAAACCGGGCCCCGCGTGCCTAGCGTGGAGTGCCATGGAAGCAGCCATCGAAGTGACCGACCTGCGCAAGCGGTTCGGCCCGACCCTGGCCCTGGACGGCCTGTCGTTCAGCGTCACCGCGGGCAGCATCACCGGGTTCGTCGGCCCCAACGGGGCCGGCAAGTCCACCACCATGCGGGCCATCCTCGGCCTCGACTCGCTGGACGGCGGCCGTGCGCTGGTCGGCGGCCAGCCCTACCCGAGCCTGCGGCACCCGCTCAGCCACCTGGGCTCGCTGCTCGACGCGGCCGCGCTCCAGCCCAGCCGCAGCGCCCGCAACCACCTGCTGTGGCTGGCTCACTCCCAGGGCCTGGCCGCCCGCCGGGTCGACCAGGTGATCGAGGAGGCCGGCCTGGCCGGCGTGGCCCGCCGCCGGGCCGGCGGCTACTCCCTGGGCATGCGCCAGCGGCTCGGCATCGCCGCCGCCATGCTGGCCGACCCGCCCGTGCTCATGCTCGACGAGCCGTTCAACGGCCTGGACCCCGAGGGCATCGTGTGGATGCGCGGTTACCTGCGCGCGCTGGCCGCCCAGGGCCGCGCCGTGCTGGTGTCCAGCCACCTGATGAGCGAGCTCCAGGACAGCGCCACCCACCTGGTCGTCATCGGCCGCGGCCGGCTGGTCTCCGACACCAGCGTGGCCGACCTGATCGCCGCCGCCTCCGGCGGCCGGGTCGCGCTGCGCACCACCGCCAGGGCCGAGGCCCTCTCGGCGCTCGGCAACGCCGGCGCCACCGTGGCCGTGACCGGCTCCGAGACCCTGACCGTCACCGGCCTCTCCCCTGAGCGCGTCGTGACCCTGCTGTCCCAGGCCGCCGTGCCGTTCTCCGAGGTGTCCGCCCACCGGGCCACCCTGGAGGAGGCCTACATGGAGCTGACCAGGGACTCCGTCGAGTACCGCGCGGCCGACGCCGAGGAGCCGGCCCGATGACCGCCACGACCGAGGCCTACCGCTCCCGCCTGCCGGCCGGCCACGACGGGTTCGGCCAGATCCTGCGGGCCGAGTGGACCAAGTTCTGGACCGTGCGCGGCTGGATCATCGGCCTGGTCGTCTCGGTCCTGCTGACCGCGCTGATCTCGGTCCTGACCTCCCTGGCCCAGCACAGCGGTTCGTGCGTCGGCCCGAATCCGTCCCAGCTGACCTGCACCACCGGCCACCCTTACGTGCCGACCGGGCCGGGCGGCGAGGCGGTGGCCGACAGCTTCTATTTCGTGCACCATCCCCTGACCGGCAACGGCAGCATCACCGCGCGCGTCACCTCGCTCACCGGGGTGGCCTCGACCAGCGGCAACACCTCGTCCCCCGGCAGCAGCCCGCTGTCCAGCACCAAGGCGAACCTGGCTCCGTGGGCCAAGGCCGGCCTCATCATCAAGCAGAGCCTGCATCAGGGCTCGGCCTACGCCGCCGTCATGACCACCGGCGCCCACGGCGTCCGCATGCAGTACAACTACCTGCACGACGCTCCCGGCCTGGCTGGCCGCGTGTCCGCCGCCGCGCCGCGCTGGCTGCGACTCACTCGCTCCGGCGACACGCTGACCGGCTACGACTCCCTCAACGGCACCCGCTGGAGCAAGATCGGCACGGTCCGGCTGCCCGGCCTGCACGCGACCGTGCAGGCCGGGCTGTTCGCCACCTCGCCGGTGTCCTTCCAGGGGTCCAGCGGCGGTTACACCACCATGGCTACCGGAGTCTTCGATCACGTCAGCGGCGGCGGTACCGCCTGGCGAGGGCTGAACCTCGGGACCAGCAGCATGTACCCGACCCTGGCCCCCGGCCGTTACCAGCAGTCCGGCGGCGCGTTCACCCTGAGCGGGTCTGGCGACATCGCCCCGGATGTCGGCGGCGGCATCTTCGGCGGCGACACCCTGCACAACAGCCTGGTCGGCGGGCTGATCGGCCTGATCGTGCTGATCGTCGTGGCCACCTTGTACATCACCGCCGAGTACCGCCGCGGCCTCATCCGCGTCACCCTGACCGCCAGCCCGCGACGCGGCCGGGTGCTGGCCGCCAAGGCCATCGTGATCGGCCTGGTCGCCTTCGTCACCGGGCTGGTCGCCACCGCGATCTCCATCCCGATCTCGCAGCATCTCCTCACCCACAACGGCAACTACCTGCTTCCCGTCAGCGCGCTCACCGACCTGCGCGTCGTCGTCGGCACCGCCGCCCTGCTCGCCGTGGCCGCCGTGGCCGTACTGGCCCTGGGCACTGTCCTGCGCCGCAGCGCCGGGGCCGTCACCGCCGGCATCCTCCTGTTCGTGCTGCCCTACATCCTGGCCAACGCCGTGCCCGCCTCCGGTCAGTGGCTGATGCGGCTCACCCCGGCGGCCGCGTTCGCCATCCAGCAGACCATCCCGGCTTACCCCCAGGTCAGTAACTCCTACAACGTGGCCAACGGCTTCTACCCGCTCAGCGTCTGGGCTGGCTTTGCCGTCCTGTGCGTCTGGGCCGCGCTGGCCCTCGGCCTGGCTCTCGTTGTGCTGCGCAGGCGCGACGCATGACGACCACCCTGCATGCCGAGTGGACCAAGGTCCGCACCGTCGGCGGCCTCGGCTGGCTCCTGCTGGCCGCCGCGGTGCTGACCGCCGGGGTCAGCGCCGCCGTGGTCGTCGCGACCAAGTACAGCCCGGTCAGCCCGCAGGACACCACCAAGCTCGCGCTGACCGGCGTGGACCTCGGCCAGGCCGTCATCGCCATCCTGGCCGTGCTGATCATCACCGGCGAGTACAGCACCGGCATGATCCGGGTCACCCTGGCCGCCATGCCCCGCCGGCCCCTGGTCCTCGCGGCCAAGGCCGCCTGGGTCACCGCCCTGGCCCTGGCCGCCGGGACCGTGGCCGTGCTCGCCTGCCTGCTGGCCGCCCGGCTCGTCCTGCCCGGCAACGGCTTTACCCCCGGCCACGGCTACCCCCTACTCAGCCTGGCCCACGGCGCTACTCTCCGGGCCGCCGTGGGCTCGGTCCTCTATCTCGCCCTGATCGCCCTGCTCAGCCTGGGCGTTGCCACCGCCGTCCGGGATTCCGCCGTGGCCATCGGCGTCGTGCTGGCCCTGCTCTACCTGTTCCCGATCGTGGCCCAGGTGGCCGCACCTCGCTGGCAGCACGACCTCATGCAGATCGGCCCCATGACCGCCGGCCTGTCCATCCAGGCCACCACCCACCTGCGCAGCCTGGCCATCGGCCCGTGGGCCGGCCTGGGCGTGCTGGCCGCCTGGGCCGCCGGCGCCCTGCTGGCCGGCGGCCTGGTCCTGCGCCTCCGCGACGCGTAGCCCGGCCAGGTAGTCCCCGGCGGGCGGCTGTGCGTTAACCGGGCATGGGATCCCAGCATCTGGACTTCGCGGAGTTCTACCGCGGAGCCAGGGATGCGTGCCTCCGCGCGGTCCTGATGAGCGTCGGCGACCGCGAACTGGCCCAGGAGCTAGTCGATGAGGCCTTCGCCCGGGCGTGCGCGTCGTGGCGGAAGGTCAGCCAGCATCCGGCGCCCGCCGCCTGGGTCGTCCGTACCGCGCTGAACGAGAACATCTCCCGGTGGCGGCGCCGCCACCGGGAGGTGGCGGTCTCCGACCCGGGCCGGTACGCCGACCAGCCCAGCGCCGACCGGGCCGACGAGAGTGCCGTCGATCCCCGGATCATGGCCGCCGTGCTGCGGCTGCCGCCCCGGCAGCGGCAGGTCGTTGCCTTGCGGGTGTTCCTCGACCTGGACACCGATCACACCGCGGAGGCACTTGGCGTAGCGCCCAGCACGGTCAAGGCGCATCTGGCCCGTCGCGCGACCCGGTCTGGGCTCGGGCGGGGCGGGGAGCTGCGCCCAACGTCATGATTGTGGCTCTCATGTCGTTCTTACGACATGAGAGCCACAATCATGACTCCACGGACAGCGGCTCCCGCGCCGCTGCCGCGGCGGCGGTCACCGTCCTGCCGCCCCGGAGGCTGGACACCGGCGGCGCGATCCGCAACGCGGCCTCCCAGCTGCGCAGCGGGCCCGAGGACCCGGTGGTGGTGCTGAACGGCGACCTGCTGTCGGGCACGACCTGTCGGCCCAGCTCGACATGCACGAGAAGGCCGACGCCGCGGTCACCCTGCACCTGATGGAGGTGCCCGACCCCAGCCG
>Ga0102924_1004261_pt1 | contig 14508 bp, 13 predicted proteins | sample PaiPotPPM11metaG_FD_80116 | JGI IMG/M metagenome (GOLD analysis project Ga0102924, IMG submission 80116) | Iron sulfur acid spring bacterial and archeal communities from Banff, Canada, to study Microbial Dark Matter (Phase II) - Paint Pots PPM... ... | reverse complement strand
CTCCTGGTCCTGTCGGCAGCTCAGCGAGCCAGCGGCGCGGATGTTCCGGCTGCTGGGCCTGCGCCCTGGCCCGAAGGTGTCCCTCCGGGCGGCCGCCAGCATGGCCGGGGTCCCTGTGACGCAGGCGAAAGCCGCGCTCGATGAGCTGGCCGCCGCACACCTGATGCGGGAGGAGCCTGCCGGCAGGTTCGCGTCCCATGACCTGCTGCGTGCCTATGCCGCCGAGCAATGCGCGACATCCGACACGACCGCAGACCGGAGCGCGGCCATCCGCCGCGTGCTTGACCACTACCTCCACAGCGGCTGCGCGGCGACCGCTCACTACATGATCACATTCGGGATACCGCTGCCTGCCGTGCCGCCGCCTGAGCCCGGAGTGGCTTGCGAGGAACCTGGCAATCGAAGTGAGGCGATGGCCTGGTTCCGGGCTGAGCATCAGGCGCTAAGAGCCGCGACCGCCCGGGCTGCCGACGGGTTCGACAGCCATGCCATGCTGATGCCGCTGGTACTGGGGCAGTTCCTGGCCAGCGGCGGGTACGGGCAGGACTCGGTGACCATGGTGCGCACCGCTCTTGCAGCGGCCGGCCGCCTCGGTGACACGGTAGGACAGGCCAGCGCCCACTGCCATCTGGGCAACGCCTACACACACCTTGGCGCATACCAGGAAGCGCATGTTCACCTGAGCCAGGCCCTGGCCCTGTACCAGCAGCTTGGTGATCCCCGGGGCCAGGCCGTCGCCCACAATAGCCTTGCCGCGCTGCTTGACTGGCAGCGTCGCCGCACCGACGCCCTGCATCATGCGGAAAGGTGCCTCGAGCAGATTCAGGTCGCAGGCGATCAGCGAGGGGAAGCAGCGGCACTCAACAACCTCGGCTGGTATCACATCATGCAGGGAAGCGTCAAGCAGGCCCTGCCGCTTATCCGGCATGCCGCAAGTCTCCAGCGCCACATGGACGACGGCGCCGGTCTCGCGCACACGCTGGACAGCCTAGGACTGGCGCATCATCGCCTCGGCCAGAACCGGCAGGCAATAGCCTGCTGCCAGCGCGCATGCGCCCTGGCCCGGGAATTCGCATACCGGCCCCTCCAGGCCACCATCCTCGATCATCTCGGAGATGCCTACCAGGCCGCAGGCGAGCCCAGGGAAGCGCGCCAGGCCTGGGAACAGGCCCGGGATCTTCTTGCCGACCTGAACCATCGCGGAGCAAATGACGTCCGAGCCAAGCTCGCCACCTTCTCCCCGGAATTTTCTGGCAGGAATGGCCCCGCGTGACAGCATTCTCGACGTCCTGTCGGGCTCCTCCACCTCGCGGTCAGCAAGCGGTGTGGTCAGGCTTGTCCCGATTTTCGACCCGCGGGTCGCTTCTTCGGTGCAGCCGTAAACAGTCGTCGAACCAGCCATCAGACAACATCGGCGACTCGCATTATGCCTAGGTCTCGAAGGTCCTGCCATCGATGGTGCCGGGACATGACCCCAGCCAGAATGACGCCACTGTTCTCCGGAGATGTCTATCCGGTCGCTGGCCTGCGTCGGTCAGCAACCGCATGGAGGCAGCGTGCCATGCGCCAGGCGCTAGCTCGGCGTGTGGGGGCACGTCACCGAGGTCAGCGCGCCGCAGCCAGGCGACGTTCTCTGCGGCAGCCGCTGGCCCATCTGGGCCTCGAAGGTCGCGCGACTCCAAGAGCTGAGAACAGTTCTGCCGCCGTAAACTGCGGGTCACCGGTCAGATTGCCGGTCAGATTGCCGGTCAGATTTCATTCTCTGTGGTCGTATGCCGTTTTAGTATCTGTTCCGTGCTTGATTCCACGATTGGCGCAAGGTGGCGGCGGCGGTATCGAGTTCCCGCACGTAGCAGAAGCAAGGAGAAGGTGACCGCCGCTGACATCAGTCGACACGCCACCATCACTGGGGAATGGAGGCCAAAAGTCACTGCATGCGGGAAGACCATGATCGACGATGTACGGCAGGCTCTTGCCTCTCTCAATGGCCCCGCGATAGGCCTGATCCTCATGAAAAGCCAGGACGACACTGTTGATCGCTTCGCCGTGGAACGCGCGGCGCATCAGGAAGGGATACCTCATGAAGCCGGCCATCAAGAAGAGCGCAGTGGGACGGACGATGCGCGTCGCGACCCTGTTCACCGGTGCCGCCGCCTGCGCGACTGCCTTTGCGCCGACGGCCATGGCGGGCACCGCCCAGCAGGCCCATCCGCAGGCTAGGTTCCTGCACAATTCGGGGTCCATACAGCATGTGTGGTCTTGTGCATCAACCCCGCACTGGCTCCACCTATCAATCTCCTCGCATGGCGCCATATCGACTCAATGCTGGGGCTTCAAGGGAACTTCGGATGTGAAAAACGGACAGTCCTACCTTACGACAGGGCAATGTGGGGGAAATAACTATGGGATACTCATTACGAAGTCCGGTCATGATATCGGATACGGTGCCGGAACTTACTACCGCCGTATAATGAAATACGTTATTAGCCTAGAAAACGAAGGCTGGTATAAGTCCTCGCTCAGGAGGAATGACACGTGCGCGACGAACGGCCCAGGGTTCTGATCGGGTCATAACCTCCTCGGCGAGCTGTCCGCCTGTTGAAATATCACGCTAGCTCGATGCCGTCTTTCTGCGGCCACTCCGCGCCGCATCAAAGGGGGTCGTCAGGCGGCGACGCATCAATTCTAACGCGGTGCGTCCGGCCGAAGGGATGACGGAGGTTTCTAAGATGACAGAGGTAGTGAGAGGACTGGCGTGGAGCGGTCTGATCCGGCGGCCATGAGTGGCCTGGGCTGCGGCGGGAGCAATGGCACGCGGGTGATGGACCCGGTATTCGTGTTGTGCATGGGTCGGTCGGGTTCGACGCTGCTGCGCCTGATCCTGGATACCCATCCGGACCTGGCGTGCCCGCCTGAGACCAATATCCCGGCGTTGTGCTCGCAGCTGGCTGTGGTGTGGTCCCTGATCGAGGGCGCCCCGCTGTCACTGCAGCGCGGGGACGCGCCCCCGGCGATCCCGGATGCGGCGATCGCCGGGATCCGGGAGACCATGGACCGGATGACCGCGCCGTACCTGCGCCGCCGGGGGAAGCGACGGTACTGCGATAAGAGTCTGTCCACGGCCCGGTACGCCGAGCTGCTCCTGCGGATCTACCCCGGCGCCCGGTTCCTCTGCCTGTTCCGCCACCCGATGGACGTAATCAGCTCGGGCCTGGAGGCCTGCCCATGGGGACTGAACGGCTACGGGTTTGACCAGTACATCGCCGGATCGCCGGGAAACGCGGTGATGGCGCTGGCCAGGTTCTGGCACGACGAGGCAAGTGGGATCGTCGCGGTGGAGGAGATGCACCCGGACCGGTGCCACCGGGTGCGGTATGAGGACATGGTCCGGGATCCAGAACGAGTCGCGGCGGGGATCTTCCACTACATCGGCGCCGCGCCGGCTCCCGGCATCGCCAGGGCGGTGTTCGCCCGTGATCATGAGCAGTTTGGTCCCGCCGATCACAAGATCTGGCATACCTCTGAGATCAGCGCGGCTTCCGTCGGCCGGGGTGACTCGGTGCCGGCCGGGCTGATCCCGCCACCGCTCCTGGAGTCCATCAACGGGCTACTGGGAAAGCTTGGCTACATCACGGTCGATGAGCAGTGGGGGACCGGCGAGATGCCCGCCAGCTTGCTGGCGCGTGCCGAGGATGGCCCGGTCGAGGATGTTCCGGCAGCGGCGGAGAGCGCATCGCCGCCAGAGGCTCCGGTGCTTGCTGACCGGCTGGCCACAGGGCTGGCCACAGTCGATGACGTGTTCGCCGGCCGGTGGCGGGAGCGCATCGCGGAGACCTTCGCGGTGGTGATCCGCCAGCCGCGCTCTGCACCGGTTGCCTGGCGGGTCAGCCTCGGCCAGCGCACGGTGATCAGTGCGGATGACCTGTCGGCTGCCATGCCGGATGATCCCGGCGATGATGACGGGGAAGCCGAGTGGGGCATGGTCGGATCGGCGCGGGCGTGGCTGGAGGTCCTGGCCGGGCGGATGAACCTGAGTGTGGCGTTGCGCCGTAACGAGCTGCGATACTGCGACTTCGGCGAGAACGATGCCTTGGTTGCCGAGGACAGGATCGCGCTGCTCGCTGCCTTCCTCGGGCTGCCTCGCTGGTCAGACCACTCAGCCCCGGTCGGCGAGCCGGTTCCCGCCTTGGCTGAAGGCCGATGAGTATCGGCGCGCAGTCAGCTGGCCTCGCAAACGCGGCGAGTGGCACACGGGGCGGTCCTGTCATAGTGCTGGCCTACGCCGGGTCCGGGGCGGGTCGGCTGCGGTCCCTGCTGTCGAGCTTCCCGGGGATGGCCTGCAGTGTTGGCACGGGCATCGTGCCGTTGTGCGATCAGGCGATGACTGCCTGGCAGGCGGCTGATGGTCGGCCTGGAGGAGGATTCTCGGCGCTCGCTGCCGCGTCGGTCAGGACCTTCACCGCGGGTCTGATGACCGCGATCCTGGCCCGCGATGGCGGCGGCCGCTGGTGCGAGGTCGTCTCCGCGCCCCCGGCGGCGGCCGGGGCGTTCGCACGCCTTTATCCGCAGGCCCGGTTCCTGGCCGTGCACCACCGCGCCGACACGGTGGTTCCCGCGATCCTCGACGCGAGCCGCTGGGGCTTGTCGAGCCCGGAATTCGCGCCTTTCGTGTCAGCGCACCCGGCGAGCACGGTCGCGGCCCTGGCCAGCTACTGGGCCGCGCGCACCGGCCAGCAGCTAGAGTTCGAGCAGGCGCACCCCGGATCCTGCCAGCGGGTCCGCATCGAGGACCTGACCGCAGACCCGGCGCAGTCTGCGAGGGACATCGGCGCGTTCCTCGCAGCGGACACTGCAGGCAGCCCGCTTTGGCGCGGCCGAGACCAGGATCTCAGCGGGCCGACCGCCGCGGAACCTCCCCCGCCTGGGCTCCCGCTTGACCGGATCCCGGCGTCACTGCTGGCGCAGGTCAACGACCTGCACCGCAGCCTCGGCTACCCGCCCGTCGCGCCGGCCAGAGAATGAGGGGGTGGCTAGTTGCAAAGCAAGGGATCGAACGAAACCAGCCTCGACGCGCACCGGGTCTTCGCCGCTCGGGCGGATGACATACCGCCGGGAACCGGCTTGCCGCGCGGTACGCAGGAACAGGCCATAGCGGCGCGGCGGCGTCCTTGGCGCCGCCGGACCTGGGTGCTCGCGGTGGCCGTGGCCGCGGGCAGCGTGACGGCCGCGGTGCTCACGGCCTCCGCCAGTGAGGCGCCGTCGCCCCTTGCCGCGGTAACCGGCGCGCTGGCGAAGACTGCGGCGGCGAGTTACAGCTACACCTTGGACGAGAGAATTCAGGTCAGCGGGCGCGACATACGGTCGATCGTGGTTTCCGGCGCGTTCGACCGCGGGCACGGGATTGGCACGGAACTACTGACCACACGAGTAGCAGCGCGTCCAGTTAGGGCGCAGATCCGTTTCATCGGCAAGTACGTGTACACGTGGCTATCTCCCGGATCCGGGTTTGGAACCAAAGGCCCGCCCTGGAATAAAGCTCCGATCCCTCCCGTCGGGTCGGCGGACGGGACGCCAGCGGATGACTTCTATGGCTTCGTCACAGACCGGCCGGTCAGCCCGGCTGAGCTTTCCGGGGTGCTGCAGTTCGCAGGGATGGTGCGCGACCGTGGGGCCGCCTTCGGCCCAGGCTGGAGCGGCAGCAAGTACACCTTCACAGCGCACCTGTACGGTGGGCGGGAGTCGGTAAGCGCAACCGTGTATGTGGACCGGCACTGCCGGGTCCGCCGCCTGCTGACGATCACTACGCAGGGCAGGCGCACGACCGACAGGAACCTCGTCTTCAGTGACTTCGGCGCGCCGGTGCCCGTCACCACGCCAGTCGCCGCCCAGATCCAGTACACCAGCACGCCATACTGGGGATTCTTCTTCTGAGCCGCAGTTCGAAGTCACGGCGACCGTATGGCCCGCGCTGGCAGCCTGCGCCCCGCACCCTCACGGGGAAGGCGGCGGCCGGGTCAACCCAGCGGCGCAAGCGTTCGGTGATCTAACCCCTGCTTCAGGTGGGTGCTGAGGCGGTCATCGGGTACCTGCGTGAGCAGCAGATCTCTCTCACCTACGGACCGGCCGCCGCGACCCTGCACGCGGGCACCACCACCGTTACCTCAAAGCAAGCTAACCCAGCCCCGCGGGCCTTAATACCGGAAGGGAAGGCAGGAAGAGCCACCGGTAGCCCGGCATAGGCGAAGCCTGCGCTCGGGTGAAGTCTCAGCGTGCCCGGAAATAGCCAGTTATGGGAAATTAATGTGTCCGAGGGGGGACCGACCCCGTATCCCCACATTGCTCCATAAGCTACAACGCCGATATTGATCTCCCGCAGACGAACGGCCGTATGCCCCTCTGACGTGCAGAAATGCTGCCTTCCGTCCAGGGCAGCTGCTGGTCGGGAGTAACTCGGGGCCCTGAACCAGGCTAGACGGCCAGTGGAACAGAACTCGGCCACCCATGAAAACCGACTTGAATCCCCATGGCGCAGTGAACAGCTGCGGTGCGGCGTGCTGCCAGCGAATCGCCAGCCTGTGCACTGGACCGGGCGCGGGCTTCCGCGAAGGTCCAAGAGCTTCAATCACGCGAAGTGATCGACCACATGGTCGTTAAGCGGGCCAATGCGCGCCGAACGCCGATTCTGTGTTTCTGGCGACATCGGCTGGGGCCGTCAGCGCTTAATGCAAATCAGTCAATTCTGCTCGTCATGGACGTCCCAGTAATCTTGATTCCAGTCAGCAGGGTGTTCGCCCCACGTGGAATCGCCAGGGGCGACCCTGCTGGAGATCATAGAACAGCCGCAGGGGCGCCGTGCGGGGCACTGGCCTGCGGCAGCGTACGGAGGTTTGGCGGCCGGGTAAGCATGGCGAAATCGGAGTCCTCCGGCGCGCACGGCGAGATGGAGGCTTCGGGCAGCCTGCCGCGCTTTGTTACCTTGCCCTGAGCGCAGCGATGAGTTCCGGGGATCGTATCCGTCCAACTTGTCAGCGTGGCGTCCGGAGCCAGCGCCTGCGCCCAGGAGGTTGCCTTGAGTTCTCGAGTTGTCCTGGCCACCGGGTGGGTGCCCGTGCGCAGGAATTGCAGGCTGCCGGGCAGCAGGCGCTGTAGCGCAGGTGGCTGGCGCCGCTGGGCCGCAGCCGGGGGACGTCAAGTTGCTGTGCTGAGAAATCCCGGAAGGTGACAATGACCAGCAATGGGAATAAGGACGCCGAAGACCAGGCTCTGCTGACCTTCCTAGCCGCCCAGCGGGACGCGGTGCTCTCCATCATGGCGGGGCTGGACGAGGACGCGTGGCACCGGCCCGTCGTGCCGTCGGGCTGGACGCCGGCCGGGCTGGTCGAGCACCTGGGCGGCGCAGAGTGGCACTGGTTCCAGGGAGTCGTGGCCGGCAGACACCCCGAGCCGGCGCCTGCGGATGAGGATCTGCCCGCCTATGACCCGACGGCAGCATTCGTCTGTGATCAGCCCTCCGCGGAGGTCATCGGTTTCTACCGCGAGCAGTGCGCGAGCTCGGATGCGGTGCTGGCGCAGACGCCGCTGTCGGCGCGGCCGCGCGGCAGGCACGGTGTCCGCGGGCAAGAGGAACCGCCGGATGCGCGCTGGGTCGTGCTGCACATGATCGAGGAGACCGCGCGACATGCCGGTCACCTGGACATCGCCCGGGAACTCCTCGACGGCCAGACCGGGCTCGGGCCGCGCTGACCGGCCTGAGGTCATCCCTTCTGAGAGCCCGGTACAGGTCGGCTCGGCTGCGCGCAAGCGTGATGGAAGTCGGGTCACAGCCGGGATTGGCAGATCATAAAGAGCCCGCCCGGAGCGCTGTGCGGGAGGGATACCCCAGCGCGGCCGCTGCAGTCCCGCGACCGCATGGACACTCGCTAATCAAGGATCGCGGTAACTCAGCGAAAGGAGTACGACATGACCGGCGACGCAAGCGCGGCCGCCCGGCTCTTGGGCACCCTGGGAACCGAAGATGGCAAGGGCGTCGTGCGCGTGCAGGACCGCTTTGACGCCGATATCGACATCGTGTGGTCAGCGCTCACCGATCCCGCGCGCCTGGCCAGTTGGTGGGGTGAGGTCGAGGGAGACCTGCGACCGGGCGGCGAGTATCGCGCGCGGATCTTTGCCAGCGGATGGGAAGGCACAGGGCGCGTGGAAGCCTGCGAGGCCCCGCGACGGCTGCTGGTGCTGACCAGGGAACCGGGCCAGCTTGAAGAGCAGTCCATTGAGGTCACGATGGCAGCCGACGGCGGCCAGACCACCGTGATCTGGGAGGAACGGGGCATGCCGGTGGCCTACCTCGCCGGCTACGGAGCCGGGATCCAGGTCCATGTTGAAGATCTCGGCGCCTATCTCGCGGGGCGGGAGCGCTGCGACGCCGCTGCGCGGATGGGCGAGCTTTTCCCTGCCTACCAGGCCCTGGCCACGAAGCCCGGCTAGGGAAGCCGGCGGCCCTGTCCAGCGGGCCGGCCGAACGGCTTCGCCGGCTGGAACAGGAAGGGCTCCGGCTGGCCTCAGCAGCGCTGCGAACCGGCTGGGGCCCACACGCCATCCGCCAGTGAATCGGTATCTCACTGGCTGCCCAGGCCGACAGGATCAGTACGGCCAGCTCGGTCACCGGCATCGCCAGCAACTGCCCAGCCGGCAACTGCGCCAGCGCGGGCGGCGGGGCTTGCGGCCACCGAAAAGTGGCGACATCGAGAACTCTCCCCCGGCCGCTTCCGCGCATCTCGCGGCATGAACGATAACCAGCAATTGAACGGCCATCAGCCCTGGAGCAGCCCGGCCACAGCACCCTGCCAAATCTGTGCTCGGCGGCAGCCGAACCGTCATTTGCAGGCAACCGCGCCGATCGGCGGCTCGGCGAGCGTTCTCGCTGGCGCCCTGCCCCGCACATCGTGACGCTGAAGATCGAAGTACTGCATGACTCACCTCCGGACCGGGCCCGGTTTGACCGGCCTGCTGGGGTTACCGTCGGTCGCTGGACGATGTTCACTCGGCTGCACCCCCGGCCACGGCCTGTTACGTCGTGGCACGACGCGCGCAGTTCGCGGGATGAACGGATGGCGCTGCCTGTCCGCTCGGCGTTGGCGAGGGTCAGCGCGCTAGCTAGAGGTGGTGGCGCCGCTGCTGGCGCAGGCGGCCGGGGACGCAGGTAAGACGGACGCGCGTTCGTACGTGGGCCGCGGCAGATGGGCGGTTCAGGGTGCAGGTCGGAGGCCGTCCATCAAGATGTTCAGCAGGCGGCTCGCCCTGACGTCGTGTTCGGGCGGGCGGGCCACGGTGAAGATGCCGATGAGGCTGGCAGCGATGTCTTCGGCGGTGACGTCGGCGCGGAGTTCGCCGGTCACGCGGCCGGCGTTGAGGATTTCGTCGATGGCTGCGAGCAGCTCGGTCTGGGTCTGGGCATGGGAGATCTCGCCCGATTCGATCATCGCGAGCAGCGTGTCGAGCATGCCGTTCTTGGTCGCGATCCAGTCCCCGAACAGGTCCATCCAGCGTCTCAGCGCCGCGGGCGGGGGAAGCTGGGCGAGTAGCTCACGGGCGCCGGCGGTGAGCCGCGCTACCTGATCGCGGTAGACCGCGTCGACGAGAGACTCACGGGTCGGGAAGTGCCGGTAGAGCGTGGCGATGCCGACCCCTGCTTCGCGTGCGATCGCGCGCATGGACGGCTCGGTGTCGGCAGACACGAACACGCGGGTCGCGACTTCGAGGAGCTGGTTGCGGTTGCGAGTCGCGTCCGCTCGCAGCACGCGAGTTCCCGACTCGGACAAAACGGATCACGCTCCGGTTATGGTACGGTGCCCCTGATAAACGGAGCATAGTCCGCTTCTCGCCGCCTTCATTCGCCGCCCAGAGAGACAGGTGAGCATGCAGCAGCCGAGCGCCAGCACGTCGGCGACCAGGAGCCGAGCGGTCCAGCTCAAGTCATTCGGCGGCCCCGAGGTCCTGCACCTCCGCAAGGTACCCGCGCCGCAGGCTGGCCCTGGGCAGATCCGCGTACGAGTCACCGCGGCTGGACTGAACCCCATGGACTGGTTCATGACCGCCGACGCAGACACCGCCACACGATTCGGCTTGAGCTTGCCGTCCGGGTTCGGAACCGACTATGCCGGGGTCGTGGACCAGGTCGGTGGCGGCGTGACCGAGTTCACGGTCGGCGACCGGGTATTCGGCGGCGCCCTCTCGCGCGCGGTCGCCGACTACGTAGTAACAGACGCGGCAGGGACCATCGCGGCGGGCGGAGACGCGCACCACACCCCCGACGGCGTCGACGACCGCACCGCCGCCACCCTTGCCATAGCGGGCTGTACGGCCGCCGCCGCGCTCGCCGTTGTCCAGCCCGGCCCGGGCGACACGCTGCTCATTGGCGGAGCGGGAGGCGGGGTCGGCGTGTTCGCCGTCCAGCTCGCCCGCCTCGCGGGCGCTCGAGTGATCGGGACGGGATCGGCGACGTCGGCCGATGCCCTGCGTGCCCTCGGGGCCGAGCCGGTCGCCTATGGTGACGGCCTGGCCAGCCGGGTCCGTGCCCTGGCTCCCGCCGGCGTCACTGCGGCCATCGACCTATACGGGACCGAGACCGCGCAGGTGGCACGAGAACTGAGCGTCCCGGACGAGCGCATGACCACCATCGCTGCACAGGTCGACGGAATCACCCCGGCAAACGGCGCTAACGCCGCCCCCGGCGCCATCGAGGAGATCGCCCGCCTAGTCGCGGCCGGCCAGCTCCGCGTGCCCATCGCGGCCAGCTTCCCGGTCGAGCAGATCCGCGCCGCGGTCGAGCTTCAGGCCAGCCGGCACGTGCACGGCAAAGTCGTCATCGACCTTATTAAATAGCCAAGGCGGTCGCGTCCCCGCCTGGTGCGAAGATCTGGTCATGGCTTACCACCTGACCTTCTTTTGCCGGAGCGGGGAGGAGAACGGGTCCTCAGCCCTGGCGACCTTCCTGTCGAAGCTGACGGAGACGGGCGATCCCGTGCTGATCGAGCGCTCTGCGGCGGATTACGCCGATCAGGTCGACGTCTGCGAACTCGCCACTGACAACGGCTCAGCCATGCCGGCGTCAGGCTGGCTCATCCTGCAGTTCTCGGTGGGCATCGAGTACAACGCCATGTGCGTCCCGAGGACGGCCAGAATCGCGGCAGCGCTCAGCGACGCCCAGGCACAAGGCACGTGGTTCCTGATCCGTGCCGACTCGCCAGTCGCAGCCTTCAGCCACCAGCGGCAGCTGCTCGCTGGCGTTCCCGGGCATGCCGGCGACAGACAGTGCAAGGCGTGTCCCGTGGACACCATCGGGTCCGGCGCCCTCCCGCCATGGGGTACGAGCTGCCGAGCATAGCAGCCGATCTGGGCCCTAATCTTGGGGCAAAAAGCCGAAGTACTCTTCAAAAGGAATTCTGGCCTGGGTCATGCCGGTAATCCGGATCCTGGGGTCGTCATGCGTCCATGTTCGAGGGCTCTCACGATACCCAACTTCTGCCGACTCGCGGGCGTCCAATTTTTCAATTACGCCCCTCGTGATCACCGCATAGGACGCTGGTTCTTCGAAGTCCAGATAATCGCTATCCTCGGCGCCGCCGTCATCGGCACCATGACGCTCGCCGGGTGCCACACCGGTCCCGGCCCGCAGCACACAGAAGTAAACGGCGGCGGGAAGACCCCCTACGAGCGGGCCCTCGCCATCACGCAGTGCATGCGCCACCACGGCGACCCATCATTCCCCAGCCCACGCCACAACGGGGCGTTCCCCGCCTCCGCTCAGGAGAACAAGTTCTCTCCCTCGTACCGGGCCGCAGTCAGGGCGCGCCAGGGCCTGCCACGAGCCGGCGTCGGCAACACGCCGTCCTAGCAGGACTGCACCTGCTGTTGCGCCAGCGGCGGTCGTCGCCTCGAGTGCGGCCGCTGGCCGTCGTAGCCGGTGCTCAGGCCGGTTCGACCACCTTGCTCACGATCCCGGACATACTTGCCGGGCTGGCGGGTGCGGGTGAGGCCGTCCTGCGCGGAAGCTCGAGTGCAGATCTGATGAGGAGCCGTCCCGGTGCCTCGCGGCGGGTGGTCAGCTCGGATATGTCCTCGATACGCCCGCCGCCGAGCGGGGCGATCTGGTCGAGCGCTCCGTTGACCGCGGTGCTGCCTGGCCGCGTGACAGCTGGTCCCCTCCTGCCTGTGGCCGATGTGCCAGCAGCCGGGAATCCTGTTGCTGTGCTCGGCGAGCTCGGTGAACTCGGCCTGGGTGGACGAGTCGGGCGCCGGATCGTATGCCGCATGCCGGCCCTTCCTTGGTGAGTACTGGCTGACCGCTCACGGCTCCTCAGCCGCCTGCGACAAGACGCGTGCGCGATCGGCTGGCGCGCTGATCATGGGGCAATGCCCGGACCGTGCGGATCCGGCCAGCTGTTGCCGCTCAGCGGCCCGGGTTCGTGTAGTCCCCCGGGCGGTGGTTGTGCGTTAGGTGGGCGTGAGAGCCAAGCGAATGGATTTCGCGGAGTTTTATCGAGAGTCCAGGGACGCGTGCCTGTGCTCGGTCCTGGTGAGCGTCGGTGACCGGGACGTGGCACAAGATCTTGTTGACGAGGCGTTCGCGCGGGCCTGGGCGTCATGGTGGTCGGTCAGCAGGCATCCAGCGCCGGCGGCGTGGGTGGTCCGCACCGCGCTGAACGCCAGCATCTCCCGGTGGCGGCGCCGCCGCCGGGAGGTATCGCTGCCCGACCCCGGGCAGGTCTGGGACCTGGCGGCGGGGAACGGGGCCGCCGACAGCCCTCTCGATCCGAGGATTATGGCGGCCCTGGCCCGGTTGCCTGCCCGGCAGCGGCAGGTTGTCACCCTGCGGCTGCTCCTTGACCTGGACACCAGCCGCACCGCCGAGGCGCTTGGTATCTCGCCCAGCGCGGTCAAGGCTCACCTGGCCCGTGCCATCACCGTGTTGCGCAGCGACCTCATGCCCGAGCGAGAGCAGGAGAATTCATCATGAACGACGACGAAGTGATCACGGCGGTGCGCGAACAGCGGGACAAGATTCACTCGCATACCCCGGTGGAGCAGATCATCAGCCGGGGCCGCGTGGTCCGTACCCGGCGCCGGGTTCCCCGCATGGCCGGCGCGCTGACCGCCGCCGCCGCGGCCCTCGCCGTGACCGTCCCGGGCGCTCCTGGTCATCAGCACAGCTCCCGGCCGGCCGGCCCGGGTGCGGCGAGCCAGGGTGCGGACGGGGCCGTGCGCGAGGTCGCCTACCAGGTGGCGGCGGCCGCCGCAGCCGGACCGCAGATCCGTCCCGGCCAGTGGGTGTACTGGCAGGAGAAGATCGCCGCGATCCGGCAGCCGGGCTATTCCAGCGAGGACCTGCTCCCGGTGTGGATGACCGCCAGCCCCACCAGGGTCGCTTACGTAAGCCACGGAAAGCTTGTGTTCATGCGGACGCCCCCCGGCGAGGGGTCCAGCGAGTTCGGCGGCCCGCCGTTCATTCCGGCCGGCGACCAGCGAGGTGCCGCCGAGGGATTTGGCGTCGGCGCGAAGGTCAAGTACGCGGGCCTTGGACAGCTGCCCCGCGACCCCCGTGCGCTGTATCGCTACCTGGGCGCCCTGCGCTACCCCTCGGGGGAGCCCGGCCCGCCGCCGCGGCGGGCATTCGTCAATATCGAGTCCCTGCTCAGCACGTACGTGATGCCGCCGCGGCTGACCGCCGAGCTGTTCCTGGCGCTGGGCGATGTCCCGGGTGTCAGCGTCGACCGCCACGCGGCGGATGCGCTCGGCCGGCCCGCAATCGCCTTCACCATCAGCTTCTGGGGCGGCCCCTGGGCCCGTCTTGGAATCCTCGTCAGCCGGCAGGGTTACCAGCTGCTCGGCACCGAGAAGATCGGGCTGGACCACGGGATCTACGAGACGGCGATCCTGCGCCGGGCGCTGGTCTCCGGCCCCGGCGTACTCCCGCAGGCCGGGCAGCAGCCCGGATCCGGCACCGGGTAATCGCAACCACAACGGGCCAGCGCCAGCGCCGCAGCCGCCCCGCGGCAAGCAGATCCGAACACAGCCCGCCAGATCGCACCGGCACCCGGCCGCAGCGCCAGCAGCGGATGTTCTGCGCGTCCCGCGGCACGGCGAGCCGGACGACAAGCACTACCGACCCGGGTCCTTCCGGTCGACACGACTCCCATTTCCAGGCTCCGGCATGCACGGCGTCTGACTCTCCCCTGGAGGCAAGCATGCGCTTTCATCCACGCCCCTGGCCGTGCTCACGGCCATCGCTGCGGTGGGCCTGGCGGCCGCTGCCGCGCTGGCCAGCACCGGCACGCAGGCCGGCGCGGTGACAAGGACAGCGGCAAAGGCAGCAGCAACGGCGGCGGATGCGGCTGGGCCGCCGGGCCGGTCGGTATTCGTGGTCACTGGACAGCGGGTGTCCGCGGGCGGGGCCGGGGTGAGAGTCCTGGCGGACGGCGGGGCAGGGTCGGCTGGGCTGCTGCAGGTCGTGGG
>Ga0102924_1004260_pt1 | contig 14509 bp, 14 predicted proteins | sample PaiPotPPM11metaG_FD_80116 | JGI IMG/M metagenome (GOLD analysis project Ga0102924, IMG submission 80116) | Iron sulfur acid spring bacterial and archeal communities from Banff, Canada, to study Microbial Dark Matter (Phase II) - Paint Pots PPM... ... | reverse complement strand
TAAAGCCAAAGCGGGCTGCATTTGCCGAATTCGGGTGTACGCGCGACATTGTCACTGAGCACATTCGTCATGATGAAGGCTGCCTGAGGGGTGACGACTTGCTGGCTATGAGCCTTGACGTTGAACCGATAGATGAGGTGACCCCAAGTGTCTTTGATCGTGGTAATCGCATGTTTCTGCACATGCACGCCATGATTGCCAAATGCTCCATAGGCAGACGTTTCATCTACCAGATGAACCCCAAGCGATCCCAGCACTAAGGTCAAGTTCGGTGTGCCAACATAGGCCCTCACCCCCATCTTCTGAGCTGTTCGGAGTGCTTTGTGGTAGCCTATCTTCTGAACCAGCTTGAGCGCAGGGATATTGAGCGAATTTTGCAGCGCCGTCCGATAGGAAACCAGTCCCATATAGCTCGAGCTATAATCGTGTGGCATATATGGGGGGAGCCCACAGCACATCGAGAAGACGGTTGGACCATCCAATACAGGCATACCTGGGCTTATGCCCGCTTCAAATGCTCTGACATATGCGAAGGGCTTAAATGACGAACCTGGCTGGCGGAAACCTTGCGAGGCGATATCGAATTGGTTCTGAGCTGGATTGCTATTGCCGAGCAGGGCACGAATGGCCCCCGTGTGATAGTCGATCACCACCTCGGCGGCATCCGTCACGTGGTGCCCTTGCAAGGCTGCGATCTGTTGCTGAGCGATCTTCAAGATCTGGTTCTGCAATGGCAAATCGAGCGTGGTCGAGACCACCAGACCGGAGCGCGGGAGATCTGATGCTTTGACATGTAAGACAGTACTCAGTTCCCTGAGCACGTAGTTCGTAAAATGTGGAGCGAGCGTATTATTGATCACTCCTCGCTTGAGAAATCCAGGCTGCTGGGCCTCACGAACAGCTTCTGCTCGCTGGGAGGGAGTAATATAGCCCTGCAGATACATCTGACCCAACACTGCTTTCATACGATCCAGGGCCGCCTGAGGGTGGAGGTAGGGGTCATATGCACTGGGCGAACTGACAATCCCAGCGAGCATCGCAGACTGGGCCAGATCCAATTGAGCAGCTGCCGGAGCTGTGGGTGTATCCTGCACATCGTAATAATTGAACGCTGCAGCCTCAACGCCGTAGGACTGTTCGCCATAAAAGGTGGTATTGAGATACATGGCCAGGATCTGCTTTTTGGTATAATAACGTGTCACATCTGGAGCCAGGATGACTTCTTGGAGTTTGCGGACGACGGTCTCTTTATTGCCGACGATGGCATTCTTGACCAACTGCTGGGTAATGGTACTCCCGCCTGAGACGATGTGGTGGCTCGTCAGGTCGTCGATGGCTGCACGAACAATCCCGGTAATATCAACGCCTGGGTTCTTCCAGAAACTCTGATCTTCAATGGCAACCTGGGCATTGATCATCTGGTGCGACATCTTTGAGAGAGGGATACTGATCTGTAAGCCCTGGTTGGTGGCCTCATAGATCTGCTGCCCATGAGCATCATACAGACGCAGACTATCCCCAGGAAGAATGTCTTCAAGCCGTACGACCTCATTGCCAAAGTGCTGCTTGACTGCTTCTGCGAAACTGGCAACCATCGCCAAAGCGATGGCAGAGATGGTGATCAGCGTCAACAGGACAAGACTCATGTTGCGCAACGTCCGTGTGCTTTTGCGCTCGACAGCGGCAGCACGGGTCGAACAGAGACGAAGCTTCTTGCGTTTGAGATACCTCCTTGTCCGCCAGCCAGCAGGATGCTGACGAAGATGGGGTGCGCTATACAGAAAACCGGGATCAGGTCTCTCAGGAACGTCATTGAGCCGTTGCGCAATGGCTGCCTGACTCTGTGCAGGCAGTCTGACTGGAATAACAGTTTTGCTGGGGGTCTTTTCACGCTCATGAGCCGCCTGTGGTATCTCGGTCTCCTCTGCGTCAGGTCTGGACTGAGAAGATGCATCCTCAGCATGATCTTCGATCGGCACTGCTTCAACTCCCTTCTATCCATCATCATTTCGTATCAATAAAAACTCCATCTCCATTGAGATGGAAGCTAACCGTATTCACTTTTCCCTCACCTTTCCTCTCTTGCCCATACGTTGGAACTCGCGGTTTCGTCTTTCAGCACGTTTCCGGTTTATTGAACAGCTGGAAAAAAGAACAACGATGTTCTGTGAGACGTTCAACCAGGACGTGCTGAATTCCTGACCGCACTTGATACACGTCCTCAGATACCTCATTGGTGCAACCTTCAACGATGAGCCGAGAAGGTGACGAACAGTGGATTTTGTCTCTTGCCAACCTCTCCTCAATTTCCAAGCTGAACGAAGAAAAACAACAAGAGGGCAAGCAAGCCTGCACCACAGCAGTAGCAGGCAAAGGGATACAAGCGGCCTGTCTGAAAGTACTTCAGCAGGAATTTCGTACTGAGAAAGGCTGCAATGCCAGCGATCCCCATTCCTACCATGACCAGCAATAACACGGAGACTGGTTGTCCAAGGAGTTGTGGCACCTCCAGAAGCGCTGCAGCTCCGATCAAAGGGGTTCCTAGTAAGAACGAATAGCGTGCGGCATCCTCATGATTGAGACCGATTCCTAATCCTGCAACCATGGTTGCTCCAGAACGTGAGATGCCAGGAAGAAGTGCCAATGCTTGCCCGACTCCAACCAGAAGCGCATCTTTCCACGAGAGTGAACGCAGCGACCGAAATGGCATATTCTGTCTCTGGCTCACGTCACAACTGGAAAAAGAGGCATGAACTGCTCTGGAGAGCCTTGTCTGCTCCCATGTTCGTGGAGGAAGCTCCAGAGCAGCTCGCTTCTCCGGGGGAAGCCCGACGTGGCTCTCAGCTTGGGCAAAGGCTGAACGTGCCTCCTGCTTGTCCTGAAGCACTCCATTTTCCTTCTTCTCACCTCGACGGCAGAGAGCTTCACCCAGAAAAAGCACTCCTCCATTGATCATCAAAAAGGTGGCAGCCACCAGAGGAGATGCAAAGAGGGTCTTGAGCGGTTTCTCGAACACCACACCAAGCAGTCCGCCAGGGATACACCCAAGAATGATGAGCCAGCTGACCCAGGACTCCGATCCAACATGGACCTCTCCTTGTTTTATACTGGTGAGAAGTGTCCGCAAGACCTGGAGCCAATCCCGCCAGAAATAGAGGACGAGCGCAATACTGGTTCCAAGATGAAGTGCCACAATGACCGGGAGAAAATGCTTGTCGCCCTCGAGATTGCCCCAGCCGAGCAGTCCTGGGATGATCACCATATGCCCAAGGCTGCTAATTAGGGAACAGTTCCGTGACACCTTGCAAAATTGCCAACACAATGACGTGCCAAATTGTCAGTTGCATTGCTGTTTTCTTCCTGCCATATCGTTATTTAATATCCTTTTTTCAAAAAATTCCTTTTTTCTCTCCTGATTGCTAGTGGAGAATATCCTGCTTAAGAAACAGGAAGGTAGAGATGCCTGCAAAAATCAGGGCCCAGACCAGCGTGACCGTCAGCGCATACCCACCTGAAACAGGGAGACACTGACAGTTTGGCGGCAACCCACATGATTGATCTCTGCGTGGAGAGATCGATGGGAGAAGCAAAGGAAATGGTTGACTCATAGAAACGTCCCCTTTCTGGATGTCGTCATTCTATTGTAGCCACCACACATGAGATGAAAATGAGAAGAGGAAAGACAGGATCAAAAGGGAGTTCTCATGACCAACTCATCTGACATGTGAATTCTAGGAACAGTTCATGTTTCGGTTCTGGGTGTTCATTGATATCATTCAGTTTGTCTGGGGCAGTTTTCCCATCCACCCAAAAGGTGAGCGCCTACTGGTAATGTGTTGCCTGGGGTTCCCACCAATGTCACCAGCACGTGCTAGCTCAGTAGGCTTCCAGTGGCCCAGGCAGAGCTTGCTCCGCCTTCTCTTCCAATTGTCGCTCATTACGCCACACGAAGATCAGCCCCGCAAGCATGATGAGGACAGCTAGGATGAGCGTGATGGTACCGATCGGTCCTGCCAGACGGTGGATAGTATCTCCCAGAAAATAGCCTCCCAACCCATAGACAGTGGCCCATACTATAGCACCCAGGGCATTGAAGAGCAGAAACGTGGGCCAGCGCATCCGGTTGGTCCCGGCCAGGAAAGCTGCCCAGGCACGCAGCACGGCAATAAAGCGTCCGAAGAAGACGACCTTTCCCCCATGCTTGCGGAATAGATAGAGTCCCAGTTTGAGCTTGCGCTCATCCAGGCGAATGAAGCGCCCGTAGCGGCGCAGCAGTCGGAAGCCGCCCTCGCGGCCTACCCAGAACCCGAGGTTATCTCCCAGGATTGCCCCACTGGTAGCCGCGAGAATCACCCAGGAAATAGCTAGGTGGTGCGTCGTCCCAGCAAAGACGGCAGCGACGAGCAGCATAGTCTCGCCAGGGAAAGGAATGCCTGTGCTCTCGATGGCAACAAAGAACAGGACAGCCCAATAGCCATAGATTGTCAGAAGTCGTAACAGGTCGGACGTTGCCAGATAGATCATAGGACACCGCTTTCTCGCTATCTCGGGCACTGTATGGAACAGGAAGTATGGGGAAGAGCCGTGTTACGCGACATTTCATTCCTACCGTCCACTTTGCGCTTTGCCTCCAACTCGCACGGAATCGCTGCTTGTGGAAGGACACTCGGTTTCCGAGTCCTGTGGTGTGAGCGGCAAAATCACCGTAAAACAGGAGCCTTGTCCTACCTGACTGCTCACCACGACTGATCCTGCATGTTTGCGGACAATCCATTCGACAATGGAAAGTCCCAGGCCCGTCCCACTGCCTCCGGTGCGTGTGCGAGAGGGATCAGCACGATAGAAGCGCTCAAAGATATGGGGCAGGTGTTCTGGCGCGATGCCGATCCCGGTATCTCGGATGATCAGCCGTGCCTCCGATGAGGTGGCCAGCAGGCTCACTTGCACGTGCCCCAAAGGCTCGGTATAGCGGATCGCGTTATCAAGCAGGTTCATGATCACTTGCATGAGTCTTGCCTCATCCCCGATCAGCGTGACTGGTTGGAGTGCCTGAACGCAGAGGCAGATTCCCCGCTCCTGGGCTAGTCCGTCTGCATTGGCGGCCACCGATTCCACCAGCCGATCGAGACGAACTAGTTCGCACTCCAATCGCGCCTGTCCCTCATCGCCGCGTGCCAGCGCCAGCAGATCACTGATGAGGTGGCTCAGGCGTTCGGTCTCTGCGTAAATGCTGTGCAGGACCCTGCAATAGTCCTCCTGGCTGCGTGGCCGCAGTAATGCGACCTCTGCCTTGTTGCGGATCACGGTCACTGGTGTACGCAATTCATGGGAAGCATCGGCGACAAATCGGCGTTGGCGTGAGAAGGACTGATCGAGCGAGTCGAGCATCGAATTGAGCGTCACCGCCAGATATTGTACTTCGTCGCGCACGGGCGGTACCGGAACCCGCTGGTGGATATCTCCTGCCTTGATCTTGCGTGCCGTTTCGGCGAGCTGCTTCATCGGAGCAAACGAACGTCCCGCCAGCCAGTAACTGCCTGCGGCGCAGCAAGCCAACACCAGAAAGCCCACGACCAGCAACGCCGCTACCAGCCGATGCAGCAGCGTGTGTAACGTGGCAAGCGACTCGCCGACCTGGACCACAACCATCGGTTTTCCCCCAGTGGTCAGGATGCGGCTGTAGAGGCGTACTTCTTGATGGCTCGTGGACAAAACGGTTCCCTGCCAGGGGGTTCCTTGGAGCGGTTGCGTGACACTGAAGCCTGGCACCCACAGTGTGCGAAAAGCGGGAGTTTCACCCAGAAGCGTGCCGTGCACATCCAGGAGACGGACAAGCGCTCCCTGATTGACGTCCGAACGTTTGACCCCTTGCGCAGATTTCACGGTCCCAAACCCTGGCAGCATTGCAGCCATACCAGAGAGGGTGAGCGTTCCACGGGGCGAGACGAGACCGTCGGCCATTTGTTGTGCGCGAATTTGCAGATCCGTATCAACACTGGCTTCCAGGGAAGTTTCGAGGTACTGATAGAACACCGCACCAGTGAGCAGGAGCAGGACGGCAAACGCAATGGTATACCAGGCGGCGAGTTGCAAGCGCAGGCTCAAGGGAACGGATCGACGCAGCGCCGTGAACGTCTGGAACAGTGCGTTCATCGTGCAGGCTCCTTCAGTTGATAGCCAGAACCACGTATCGTTTGGATCAAGTCGGGCTCCCCTGCCGCACAGAGGGCCTTTCGTACGTTGCGAATATAGACATCGATGACGTTGGAAAGATGTTCCGCGTCATAATCCCACACATGCTCCGCAATGGTCGTGCGGCTCAAAATCTCGCGGGGACGGCTTATCAGGAGATGCAGCAAGGCATATTCCTTACTGGAAAGTGAGAAGGGGCGTTCGCCTCGTTTGCCTTCATGGGTCCGTGTATCCAGGGTTAGGTCGAGAAAACGCAGCACAGGTTCACGGGTAGTCCCGTCCCGGCGAAGCAAGGCCCTCACGCGCGCTTCCAGTTCTCGAAAGGCAAAGGGTTTGACTAGGTAATCATCCCCGCCCAGATCGAGTCCACGCACTCGGTGATCGACTTCCCCAAGGGCAGTCAGAAAGAGAATCGGCACCGTCTTATGTTGTGCACGCAGGCGACGGCAGACTTCCCAGCCATCAAGGTCAGGCAGCAAGATATCGAGAATCAGCAAATCATAGGGAACGAGGCTGGCCAGGGCGAGCGCATCCTCCCCATTGGTGACCAGATCAACGGCGTAATGACACTCTTGCAAACCAGCTCTGACATCTGGTCCCAGTTCTGGATGGTCTTCAACGACTAACAAACGCACATACTCCTCCTTAAGGGAAAGCCTCTAGGGCTTTGCTGACACATACCTGCTCTCATTCCTGGATCAAAGGAGGCCTTTTCGGATGATCGAATCAGCCTTTTGGGCCGATGGCTGAGGTCAAAGGGCCATTTTTGGTCGTATCATCGCAAGAGGTATCCGCCAATGAGATCTCAGCGAGATTTCCACCTTCGCTTTTCCTTACTCTACCCTGCCCACATGAAGTGAAGATGAAATATTCCTCTGTGGTAGCGTATCATTCCCTGCAAGTTTTTGGAGCCGTTTGTGGTACTTTCCCCGAATGCTTGCTCGTCTCCCCTGAATCGGTGATAGACTGGTTGTATACTCATGCATGGGTGAAAGAACCGAGGCTCAGGTACGGTGGAAACTTCAGAGAAGGGACGTGTGATGGAGAGGCAATCTCCTATTGGTTGTCATCTTCACGGTGATATTTTCTAAGCAAGGAGGGATTTTCTATGACTGATGATCTGCAAACCACGCTCTACCAAGCCCTCTGCACGAGCTACAACGCCATTAATGACTGGCGGGCAAAATTGCTCGGCTTCCTGCCGTTAGCATCTGGGGCTGGCATCTTTTTCTTGTTGAGCAACTCCTTCACCACTGGAGGCAGGAGCACGACTCTCACGTCATATCTCTTGCCGATCGGGCTCGTTGGAGCTGTTGTGACGTTAGGTCTCTTCGTGTACGATATCCGTGCCATTCAGGTACGACGCAGCCTCATAGAGGCTGGGATGGAGATCGAAAAAAACCTGGGAATCCGGGGCCAATTTAGCGTGAGACCTCACAGTACCAGTCGCCTTATTAATGATCTGCAAGGATCAACCCTGATTTACTTCGCGATCATTGCGGGATGGATCTTTTTGGGGCTTGTCTTTCGCTCTCCACAGGAGGCGTGGCTTGCAGCAAGCATTGTTTTTGCCATAGGCGTTCTTTCCGTCAATATCGTCGGGATCATCATCGCATCCAAGCAAGAGTAAGGATTATTTAATCGGCCTTTCCCACGATGCTCAATCGCAAGCTCTCATACATTCGAGCAACCATTCAGGTCAACTTCCTGACTTGAATGGTTGCTTGGCGCTCAAGGCGTAGGCTCAGATGATGGACAAACTCTCAGGGAATTACCAAGGGGCGTGTCAAACTCACTCAGGCAGTTCTCGCGGCAAGGGGAGGCCTCCGATCCGACAGAAGTGGCAGACTACCCTTCGGCCACGACTTGCTAAAGCAAATCAACGCCAGTAGCCCTCGTGTTAGCTGCGTGTCGTCGGCGAGAGGGCCGCATGGAGGACCGATTGAGGATGTCACTCCTGGCGGCGGTTCAACCCCCAACGCTTTGGCGGCGGATAGACGTATCGGGCAATCGTCGTCGACACCCAGCCGATACAGAAGCCGGAAAAGACCAATAGGAGGGTCTGTGCCCTCTGTGTGCCCCCGACCGCCAGTGCGAGGAGGAGAGCAATCGCCCAGACGATGGCGATTGCGGCGCTGTAGACCCAATAGTTTCTGAATTGAAGCATCTTATACCCCTGTTCCTTTCAAAGGACACAATGTACAACTTTTAGAAGAAGTATACCAGATGAGGAGCGGTTTTCCCAGGGAATGAAGCACCAGTGCTCGCTCTTCACCTCAAAATCTGCTCAACTTGTTACCACTATGGCCCATGATACACTGAACGATTCCTTCCTTCATGTTCACTTCATGTTGGTCTGCTAGAGTATCCACGACACAGACTCGGTTCGGCATGTCGGAACCACGCTGCTGAGCATGGCAGACCCACGAGCATCGGATCGTGGTGTGGAACTGCGTTTCGTACAAAAGGAGAACGGTTGATCATCATGAGATCTGTCCCGGCGTTTGAAGATGAACTCGATCTCGCGAAAGCCGAGCGAGCCTCCCGCATCTTCCGAGGGCAGCCCCTGGCCTTCGTGCTTTCTCGACTTTCGGCTGTGTGGCACCTGTTGCTGGTCGGTACGCTGACCCTTGTCCTCGTGTTCTGGATTGGTCTGGGGATCTGGATCGCTGTGCGTCTGGCATGGACTCTCAAAACAGACAAAGGGGAGCCGCTCCCATGATGATCGTCCTGGCTGCGAGCACTTTGCCTGTCGCTGTGACCACTCTGTGCATACCATTTCGACCCGCACCAGTCTCTTTGCCATCGCGTTCTGTGTGTATCTGACGCTGTGGTGAACGTTCTTGAAAGAGACGTTTGTACTGAATGGAGTATGCAGAGAAAAGATTGCATACATTTTCTATTTTAAGGAATGAAAGGATATCTCTCATGAAAATTGCTTCTTTTGCAGTCGCTGCGGTGGGCATCGTGGCGCTCCTTGCTGGCCTGGGACTGAAAATGACCGGCCACGCGTATGGGCTGACTACGCTGGGAGTTGGCGTTGCGCTGTTGATCCTTGGCCTAGTTGGCGCGTTTGTTCTCAAGCCCAAGGCTCAGGCATCCTAACTGCCTCGCGGTTCATGAAGAAGCTCTTTCCATCGCTCACCGAGCGCAACGGAGAGAGCTTCTTCATGTTTGCAGACAGATCGGAAGAACCACAGCTCTGGTCTATCTGGGTTCTGACCACGAGCGGTGACCAAAAAGGATGCTTACCGTCTGGCCTGTCTGCCCTCTGAGGCAAGGGGCCTTGGAACGAAAAGGGGCGCGGTGGTCCTCCTGTACTCCCCAAGTGGCAGAAGAGTCCTTCACTTCATCTTCACTTCATTTTGGCCTGCTAGAGTACCTGTGAGCTTCTACCAGTGTAGAATACGGGAAACCGCAATGTACAACCAGCTCGCAACGATCAAGAGAACAGAAAGGTCTTGTCCTATGAATCGAAACATCCTCTTCCCTGGAGCACTCATCGCCGCGCTGCTTTCACTCATCCTGGCCATCTCCTCTGCCGTTCCTGGCGTCTATCGCGTCCTGGTGAGTGGCTCACATCCGCCTCTGGACCCACATCACGTGCTGTTGATCGTCATCACCGCGTTCAGCGCGACTGTGGCATTGGTCAATCGGCCCAATGCCACCCATCGTTCGTAGAGGAAAAGATGATGTCAGTAACATGGATCCAAACGCTCGTCTTGGCCCTCTTACAGGGAATAACCGAACTCTTTCCCATCAGTAGTTTAGGTCATACGGTGATTATTCCAGGGCTGCTGGGCTGGACCACCCTGGTGCAAAGCCCCCAGTTTCTCCCCATCATTGTGGCCTTCCATTTGGGGACGAGCATCGCGCTCGTGTTGTATTTCCGGCGTGATTGGTGGTACGTTGCACGTACCCTGGCGCAGAGCGTGCAGCAGGCCGAGGTGAAGCAAGGAGACACTTCCTGGATCAGTTGGCTCATCATTTTTGGATGCATCCCAGCAGGAATCCTCGGGGCCTTGTTGGAGAAACCGCTCAAACACCTTTTTGCCTCGCCGCTGATCGCCGCCACATTTTTGCTGGTCAATGGCGTGTTCCTGCTCCTGGGAGAACTGTTGCGCCGTCGTGCCACAGCACGCACACTCTGGGACAACGTACAGAAGGGCGTGCTCGGCCAGCCGACACGCCAACTCGGATTGTCAGCGGAGAAGCGTGCGGCTCTTGGGCTTCCTCCGCGCTCCAGGGAACAGGAACAGAGAAGCCTCGCAGCGGCCGAGACACTTCCTCTGTCTGTTGCTCACCCCCATCCCAATGCAGCCCGTCCGCTGGAGTCGCTCACCTGGATGGAGGCCGTGCTCATTGGGCTGGCGCAGGCGCTGGCCCTCATCCCAGGCATCTCGCGTTCTGGTGCCACCATGGTGGCGGGCTTGGGCGTGGGTCTTTCCCATGAGGACGCCGCACACTATGCGTTCCTGCTGGGAACGCCCTTAATCGCCGCAGCGGCCTTGTTGGAGATCCCACAGTTAGCAGGTGCTTCTGGTGCGAGCATCATGCTCGTGATTGTCGGGATGATCCTTTCGGGTCTGGCGGCCTACCTGAGTACCACGTTTCTGATGCGGTATTTTGAAACTGGACGGTTGCATCCCTTCGCCTTCTATTGTTTGGGCCTGGGAGGAATTTCTCTCGTGCTGTTCCTCCTGGGGGTCGGAGCGCATTAAGTAAGGATGGTTGAGAAGCAGACATGTGACCAAACAATGGACAGTGCACGATAAGACCCACGGGTTGGCCAAACCTCCCTGCTACCCGCAAGTACCGTCGTGATATGCTTCACGAGTACTGCTAGAATAAGGATAAAATCGCACACTTGGTGTGAAGAAGAAAAGGAACATATGAGTAAAATCGTACCAGAATATCAAGCCCCGCCTCTGGCCCTGCGAGCTATGAGAAAGGTTCCGGAAGTTACCATCATCTTCTGGATCATAAAATTATTGACGACTGCTATGGGCGAGTCAACGTCTGACTACCTGGTGTATCAAATCAATCCCTATATCGCGGTAGCCATTGGCGGCATCGGCCTAGTTGCCTCACTGATCCTCCAGCTTTCCGTCCGTCGGTATGTGGCCTGGATCTACTGGCTCGCCGTCGTTATGGTTGCGATCTTTGGAACGATGGCTGCCGATGTCGCACACGTGGTCTTGGGTATCCCGTATCTTGTTTCAACGGTATTCTTTGCTCTGGCGCTTGGTGTGATCTTCATTGCCTGGTACGCCAGCGAGAAGACCCTGTCTATCCATAGTATCACCACCCGCCGCCGCGAGTTGTTTTACTGGGCTACGGTCATGGCGACCTTCGCACTCGGCACCGCCGCAGGGGACATGACAGCGGCAACCCTTGGTTTGGGGTACTTCTCCTCAGGTGTACTGTTTGCCGTCTTGTTTGCTCTACCCGCTCTGGTTTACTGGCTGTTTGGTTTCAACGAGATTGTTACTTTCTGGTTTGCCTACATTCTGACTCGGCCGCTGGGCGCTTCGTTTGCTGACTGGTTTGGGAAACCATACTTTGGTGGGATAGGGCTGGGTGATACCAAGGTTGCTCTGGTCTTAACGGTCCTGATCATCGGCTTTGTCGGCTATGTAACCGTTACCCGCAAGGATGTGAAAGGCGAACAACGGTAGCCTCTCTTGCTTGACGAATAGTACGGCTCGTCTTACGCGATGCATAACGGGACAAGGTAGACCACCTCAAAGCCCACCGCAAGAAAAAGTCTGGTTCTCCCAATGAGTGAGGGTAGGTGGCTGAAGCGGGTCCCTTCCCTACCTTTTCGCCCGATAAATCGGGTATCTAGCGCTTGAGCGCGTCTGCCATCTCGCAGGCAACAGCACTTGCCAGGGCATTCCTACAAGTGTGCGCAAGAGCAGAATTGCCGCAATCAACGTCCAGAAGCAGAAAGATAGATCCTGCTCCAGAAAAGCGCTATCGACTTGGCCTTGGATCAACGCCGCGAACATAGCAGCTCCCACTCCCACCACCATCCAGCGCACCTGTTCAAAACCTGGCGGCTGCGTTTTATGCAAGTAGATGAGCATACATACAAAGAGTCGGGAGAACAGCACAAGCACAACGATAAAAGCCAAGAGGCCAAAGATCCCCATACTCACCCACACATGCAAAAAGATGTTATGCGGATGCGAGAGCGTTGGCTCATCACTTAACCCGGTAGGCTGATGGGTCACAGGATCAGTGATAACCCAATAGGCAGGAATTTTTGGATGGTCAGGCACGATCTGTTGAGGCCAAGGAAGGTTAGAGGGTCTCCCACCTGGATAGAGACAGAAATTTTTCCAGCTATTGCTATAGTGGCAGATCCAATTGTCCATACCATACCCTAACCAGGGACTGTCATGAATCATATGGAGAGCAGTGAGCCAGAGATATGGGCGTTTCATAACTGTATTATGCCCTGCGCTATTGGAATGCTCATTAAGTAGGGCATCCGTAATTTGCGAAGAAAATAGCATGAAAATAACTACGGCGATCGTAGCAAGTACAGTGCCTCCAATAAGCAGAATCTTGCGATTACGAATAGCAAAGGCCAGTACAAAGAGAAAAGCCGCAGGAAGAGCCACATACAAAGCTCCACGAGAGGCACTCTGGTCAAGCACAACAAAGAAAGGGAGGCAGAGCACAAAGATACTCAGACGAACTTTCCAGGTTACGTGCGAGAGCACTAACGCTAGGCCAATCGGCAAAGTATAGTCAAAGAGCAAGCCAATGTTATTGCCACTGCCATAGACGGTGGTAATACGAGCCAGCCCTTCAGCATCTGCCTTGATCAGCTTTCTCAAAAAGAGGGTCTCGACAATACCAAGCACGGCAATTACAAATCCCGCTCCAAATAGACTCGCCAGCAGTCGCTTCACGTCCTGAGAGGAACGCAAACAGGCCAGGATAAGCATCAGATACAGAAGAGGACCAACGACTTCCTCACGAAAAGCTCGCAGAGCACTAGCACGTGAGTATGCAATGAAATTTGCGAGCAGTGCTGCGATAAAAAATACGAGCATGGGCAACACAAAAGGTCCAACGCATTCTCGTAGTTCTTTCCAAGAGAGCCAGTAGGACCATCGTCGCCGCAAAAATACTGCTTGAAAGAGTATTTGCAAACAAGCAACCGCTATGCACGTCCACAAAGCAATCTCGACCAGACTAAAGGCCATCGTGTGTGTTTTTCCATCTACCGTCGTCTGATAAATCGTCTTTTGGATATAGTAATAGGGAAAAGACAGCGGGAGCAGGGCAACTGCAAAAGGCAAACAATACCAACTCAGGAGGGCAAAGATAAGCAGCAATGGGAGCGAATAGAGCGGATTGACATGCTGCGAAAGGAAAGTCAGAAGCTGAGCTGCCTGACTATGACCGGGCACTTTGATATTGGGATTGCCAACAAGATAGTACAAAGCCATCGAGAGAATTAAGCCTCCCTCAGTCAAACGATGCTGCCAGAAGAAGGAAGTTCTCACACCGGGTATGGACGTGGAAGGGATAGAAATAATAGATGGCCTCGTGTCCAGTTCATGAATGTCCTGAACGCGCCCAGTGCGATGAGTTCGAGACAACGACATATTTTGGTTATTCATGGGATCATCAAACCATTCCGCACAACAATGTGCCTCTCTAAGAGAGTAGAGCAAAAGGTCCTCCGCTCGTCCATCGATGAAAATAAAGACATGCTCCCTGATGGTATTCTTCAAGCATTTCTCTATTCCGTTTTTAAGCCTGAGGAGGTGAACCAATGTGGCTTGTATACCAGCGTATCGCTTGCTCAGGATCGAGAAAAGGACAAGAGAGCAAACTAGTTCTCCAGAAGAGTTACGAAGTACCCGGTATACCTTGAGTATTCACCAGGTTGAAAAGCCCAAACATGCCCAGTTCACCAGGATCATCGTGGGAATGGAACATATACGGTCCAGGTGTAAATGGAGGAACTTTATATGAGAACTCGAGTATATTACGCTCTAATAAGCTCGCAGTCACCATATCATTGAATTCGGTGGGTTTGGTTTGCGTTCCCGCAGGAAAGAGGTTGAAGAAGTTGGCATGTAGGTGAAATGAGAGAGCCGGATCGTTACATACCATATTGAGGAGATAGATGCGTATGGGGCTATTGAGCGGGAGAGGAAAAGGATTCACACCGTAGTGGTTAGCGACCGTGTTGAAGGCGTAGACATCATTTTTGTCTGGAGAGCGGATGGCAAAGCCATTCATCACCAGGACCAGCTCTACGGCGGGCGTCCGCTGCTGGGTGGGATCAATG
>Ga0102924_1004259_pt1 | contig 14511 bp, 11 predicted proteins | sample PaiPotPPM11metaG_FD_80116 | JGI IMG/M metagenome (GOLD analysis project Ga0102924, IMG submission 80116) | Iron sulfur acid spring bacterial and archeal communities from Banff, Canada, to study Microbial Dark Matter (Phase II) - Paint Pots PPM... ... | reverse complement strand
GGGCGAAAGTGAATGCTCGGTAACGACGCCGCCGGGCGTGATCTGCCCGAGTTTGGCAGCGTTGTTCTCGGTGAAGCACAACGTCTGGCCGTCCGGGCAAACGACAATTTGCGTCGGCCCCGCATTAGCGGTCAAAGTGGGGTGCGGGGTGCCGAAGGTCAACGCGGCCGTGTCGAAACGCACGATCTGTGAGGCGTTGCTTTCAACGACCCAAACGCCGCCGTCGCTATAGCCGGCCAAACCGGCGAGTCCGGCGTTCGCAGTCGGGACCACAAATTCGCTGATGTTGCCGTTCAGGTCGATGCGTCCGAGTTTGTTTGCCGTCGTTTCGCTGAACCAGAGCGCGCCGTCGGGGCCGCGCGTAATGTAGGTGGGCCCGGCGTTGGCCGTCGGCAGCGGATATTCCACAAACGTCTGCGAGGTGGAGAGAACGCCGATCTGGTTCGCAGTGCGCTCGGTGAACCAAATATTTCCGTTGGACGTGCCGATCACACCGAAGGGACCTGCGCCTCCGGTCGGCACGCTGAATTCGGTGAACGCGCCTCCCGTGGTCATTTTTGTAATCTTGTTGCCGTTCGTTTCGGCGAAGTAAAGGAAGCCGTCGAAACCCAGCGTGATTCCGTTCGGCGCGCTGTTGGCGGTGGGAACGGTGAATTCGGCCGAGACATTCGGCACGACGGGTGGAGAGGTCGGCAAAGGGCCGCTGCCGATCACGCCGCCTTTGGCGCACGCGCTCAGGACCAGCAGGGCGAGGGCCGCCGGGACTACCCCGGCCGGACGAAAGAACGGTCGCCGCATTGACTCTCCTTGGAAGGGGTAACGAATCGGCGCTATTCGTCCTCTCTCCGAATGGGGCCCGCCACCCTTGGTTGTATATTAATTCCATAGTTGACAACTCGGACCGAACCCTTTATAGTCTATTAAAGAATTAATATTACGGAGGCACAGGTGGCTCGCAAGAAATCTCCCACCCTTACCGAGGCCGAGTTGCGGTTGATGGAAATTCTGTGGGACAAGCGGCACGCAACGGTCGCGGAAGTAACCGAGGCCCTCGGTCCCCCGTCGATCGCCTACAATACCGTGCTCACGACGATGCGTATTCTCGAACAAAAGGGCTACGTAAGCCACAAGGAAGAGGGGCGCGCGTACCTGTACACGCCGCTCGTCGGACGCGAAGAAGCCGCCCAGTCGGCCGTAGGACTGCTCGTCAATCGTTTCTTTGCAAACAAATCGGCGGAGCTTGCGTTGCGCCTGATCGAAAGCGAACGGCCTAGTGAGGCGGAGTTGCAGCGGCTGAAGTCGCTCATCGAAAACTACGAGGAAGGCCGCTGATGCAAGCGTTGATGGTTGGTATTCGTATCAAAGCGGGCTGAACGAATCGTTTGCGATCGGCGTGCGCCGCATCATCGGAACGCCGCCGATGCTGGGCGGAACTCCGTCATTTTCGAGCGCATGGAACCTGTCGTTTGGTTATCACAAGCTCTTGCCGCACGACGAAATCTATTTGGTGTACGGCGACGCGAGCGCGTTTGCGACGTCGCCGCAACTCATCTTCAAAATGGTGCACTACTTTGGTGCGGATAAGGGGACGTAGCGCGAGCGCGTCGTAGATAGGGGCATGTGGACGACGTTAGCGGTCGTGGTGGCCCTAGCCACCCCGTCACCGGCTGCCACGCCCCTCAAGACAATCATTAACCTGCATGCTTCGCCGCTGTGCACGGGCTTGCGGCAGAACATCGGTCCGGCGATCGGCAAAGTCTTGCAGAACGACAAAACGATCGCGGACAGCCGGCCGCTGTTGCGTGGGTACGTGAAGGCCGTCGCTACAAACAGCGTCTCGAAAGACTTACAAGTTTCGCGCCTCGAGCGTTTGGTGAGTCCGCTCGTCAAGAACACTGGAGCGATCGAAAAACTGCTCAACGATCCGTTCGTTTTCCCGAAGAAGGCGATCTCGGATTCCGACCGGCGACTGCTCGAGATTCGCGCCTATCTGCAGCAAGTCGTCGAGCAGCAGAAGGGCGCGCTCGACGTGATTAGCGGTTTTATCGATACCGAGCAACTCGGAGAGCTTCAACAGGCGGGTAGCGACGCGCAAAAACTCACGAACACGCGCGAAATTCCCAAGGTCCAAGGCGGTAACGGCCCGCAAAGCGCCCAGGCCGCCGGTTTAGCTCCAACGCCTCCGCCTTCGGACGTCTTGAATGCCGGGGTGGCGAACACGCCCGCGCAGGGCACCGACCCGCGCTTCTTGGAAACCGGGAACGCGGTCGGACATAATCCGCTCGATGTTTTCGATCAAGCCATAGGCCAATATCAGCAACAGCTCCAGGCCAGCGAAGGGCAAGCCGCCGATTTAGTCGTGAAAGCTCTGCCGCTTTGCGGCTCGCACGTCCCCTAGGCTCCTAAGCCGCCTCCGCCCGGCGTTTGCACTTCCAGCGTTTCGCCCGGCGAAAGATCGAATGTGATTTTTGCAGGCAGCGTTTCTTGCCTGCCGTCTACGCGTGTGAGCAAATGGCGGCCCGTTTTTCCATTTTCTCCGCCGCGGGCGCCGCGCGGCGCTACCGCATGGCGCTCGGCTAACAGTGAAACTTGCGCTCGGCCTCCGGTCAGCTGCAGCGCGCGTATCAATCCGTTCCCGCCGCGAAACCTGCCGGCGCCGCCCGTATTTTCGGCGATCTCGTAACGCGTAACCAGCAACGGATAATCACGTTCGATAGCTTCGATCGGCGTGTTGAGGGTGTTGGTCATGTGACATTGGATCGCGTCGATGCCGTCCATCGAGGGCCGCGCGCCCATCCCGCAGCCGTTGGTTTCATAGAATGCCCATGTCGTGCCGTCTTCGCGCGTGCCGCCGATCATCACATTGCTCATCGTGCCGCCGCTCTGGGCCGGGACGCGATCCGGCGCAGCTTGCGCGAGGGCGGCCAGCACGACGTCCGCGTTACGCGTGCTCGTTTCGACGTTGCCGCCTCCCACCGGCGCCGGCCTAATCGGATTGAGCAGCGTTCCTTCGGGCACATCGACGCTCACCGGACGAAAACAGCCTTCGTTCATCGGGATCGTGGGATCGGTAACGGCACGCAAGGCGTAATACACGCCCGAAAGGGTGACGCCGAATACCGCGTTCATTGGAAACGCGAGCTGCGGCGCGGTTCCGGAGTAGTCGAAATGCGCCGTCCCGTCTTTCAACGTTAACTGCAAGGCGATGCGAATCGACGGCTTGCCGGCGCGGTCTTCTAAGACGTCCTCGCTCGCGAACGCTCCGTCGCCGAGCTCGCGCAACGCCGCGCGCATCCGCGTTTCGCTTTGCGCGAGGATCTTTTCGATCGCCGCCTCGACCGTCTGCGGCCCGTAACGCTCATAAAGTTCGGTAAAGCGACGCTCGCCGGTATAGTTTCCGGCGGTTTGCGCGCGCAGATCGCCGCTGCGCGCTTCGGGCGTCCGCGAGTTCGCGCGGAAGAGGGCGATCGTCGCCTCGACGTTTTGGTCGCCTTGCACGAGCCGCAGGGGCGGCACGACGAGGCCTTCCGCAAAGAGGTCGCGCGCGTCGGCCGACATCGAGCCCGGCACCATGCCGCCCACGTCCGTATGGTGAGCCTTATTGGCCGCGTAGCCCGCGAGCTTACCGCCAAAGAAAATGGGCCGGATGACGGTGACGTCGTTGAGATGCGTACCCGAGACGTACGGATCGTTCACGACCCACATCTCGCCTTCGCACATGGGGCCCTGCTCGCGTTCGATCGTTTCCAGCGTGCGGCGCAGTCCCCACGGCAGCGAACCCAAGTGCACTGGAATATGTTCGGCTTGCGCGACCAGGCGTGCGCGGCTGTCGAACAGCGCACACGAATGGTCGAGGCGTTCCTTGATGTTGGGCGAGTATGCGCTGTTGCGCACGGCAATGCCCATCTCTTCGCTCGCGTAAATCAGCGAGCTCTTGATGACCTCGATAGTGATGGGATCGGTTTTCATACCGCGACCTGCATCAGATTTGCCCAAACGCGCCGCGCGTTCGCGATCTGCTCGCGGCGGTCACGCCGGCTGCGTTCCGCGACGAGCGGTGCATCGCATTCGGCAGCGCGTTTAGCCAGAACGACGGAATCGTGGGCCGCTCCGAGGGCCTTGGCTAATTGGTCGAGCGCACCCATTCTGGAGAGTTCGAGCTGCTCGCCCTCAACGCGCTGAAGTGCGTATCGAAGGCGTTTGGCGGCCAGCCGGAGGGCGTGAAGCGCTTCGCTGTTTTCACCGTCTAGCGCCGGACCTGCTTCGAGCAGTTCCGCGAAGCGAATCCGAATTATCTCCCGGTTCGCATCGCCGATGTTTGTCGAGTTTGTCAGCGGTATCGGTCTTGGCGCCCCGCTGGTCTCTTTTGCGATCTTGAAGTGAGATGGTGACTTGCGGGCAGCCCGCAGGAATTTGCGAACGGCGCGTTTGCGGCGCCGGTGCAGCGCTCTGCGCAGCACCTCGATCTGCCGGCATTCCACGTCGCCGGCGCTCGCGTCATAATCATCCAGACGTTTGCATAAGACGTCGGCATCGCGAACCTTTCCGGCTCGCCGCCGAAGCGCATGCACTCGAGTGTGCATTTCCTGCGCGTCAGCGGCAATGCCGGCCAAATCGGCGAGTGCCGCTTCCAGCCGCGCCATCGATTTTCGGGCGGCGTGAACGCGCTTGGCCGAGTGCGGTTTGCGGCGCACTGCGGCTAGCCGAGCGCCCATTGCGTCCGCGAAAGCGGTGATGAGGCCATGCGCCCACTGGCGCAAAGCCGCGCCATTATTCACGGCCACGCTCCAGGTGCATTGTGGCACCGCGGACATGTGCGTTCCATTCCGGCGCTATAAAAATGCACGAATCGTACTGCTCGACGATCGCCGGTCCGCCGAAGGATTTCCCTTCGGCGAGTGAACTCCGGGCATACACCGGCACCGAAATGAAATCGCCATCGATCCAGACAGGCCGCTGCCCCGATTCGTGGGCGCTGTCACCAGGAGATGCCGCACCGGCCGGAAGTTCTTGCAGGTTTCTGGTCGCGGTCAGCCGCGCGTTGACGAGTTCAACCGGTTCGTCCTCAACGGCATAGCCGTAACGCCGGCGGTGCTCGTCATGGAACGTGTGTGAGGCGTCTTTGCCGGCGGCGATGGATAATTCGAAACTCTGGCCCGGATAGCGCGCGTCAAAATGCCGGCGCATCGCAATCTCACCGTTTCCGGCGCCTTGCGCGCGCAGCGCGACTCGCGCCTCGCTCTCGAGTTCCGCGAACAGAGCATCGAGTTCCCACGGCTCGACGCGATTGGCGAATCGCAGCAGCGGCCGTACGTAGCCGGCCTGCAGCGGCGCGACCAGCAGGCCGTGCGCTGAAAATACGCCGGGATCTTCCGGAATGACCACTCGTGCAATTCCCAGCTCGTCCGCCAGCGCGCACGCGTGCAGCGGGCCGTTCCCGCCAAAAGCGACCAGCGAAAACTCGCGGGGATCGAGTCCGCGCTCGACGGTGACGATGCGCAAGACTCTGGCCATCTGAGCGTCGACGATGCGCACGATCCCCGCCGCAGTTTCCTGCGTCGAGAGGCCGATCTGTCCGGCCAACATTGCAATCGCCGCGTGCGAACGGCGCGCGTCGATTGGGAAGGTCCCGCCGACGAGCGCGACTTGATTCAAGCGTCCGAGCACGACGTTCGCATCGGTAACCGTGGCACGATCGCTGCGGCCGTAACACGCGGGTCCCGGATCCGCACCTGCCGAGAGCGGGCCGACGCGTAACGCGCGCGCTTCATCGACCCACGCAATCGTGCCGCCGCCCGCACTGATTTCCGCCAGATCGACAAATGGAAAGCGAACGGGATAGCCGCTGCCTTTGATCGCGCGTCCGCTGTGCGTGGACCCCGCCGCTTCGAATTCCGTGGCAACCTGCACGACCCCGTCGAGAATCGTTCCGGCCTTGGCACTGGTCCCGCCCATGTCAAAGGAAAGCGCGCGCTCGATATGCGCGCTGCGCGCGAGATCGGCAGCTGCAATGACCCCGCTCGCCGGACCGCTCTCGATAATTGCGGCCGGCGTGTTTGCGATGCGATCGGCCGAGGCGATCCCGCCGTTGCTTTGCATGACGTAGAGCGGCGCCGAGATTCCGCGCTGTTTCAAGACCTGCGCCAGCCGTTCGATATAGCCGTGAACGATCGGCATCAGGGCCGCATTTACGACGGCTGTCGAAAAACGTTCGTATTCGCGATACTCGGGATCGATCTCGCATGAAAGCGTGATTGGGATGCCAGGCAGCACGGCGGCGATTGCGTCACGCAGCCTGCGCTCGTGCGCGCTGTTCGCGTACGAATGAAGAAGCCCGATTGCGATCGACTCGATTGGCTTCTTGTCATCGTGAGGTATCGAACGACCCTGAGCTTGCCGAAGGGTTTCAATTACCCGATCGATCTCGCTTTGCTCGAGCGGAACCAGAACCTCGCCGCGATAATCGATGCGCTCGCGCACCGCGATGCGGTCGTCGCGTGCAACGAGCGGCTTCGGCCGCGTGACGAAAAGATTGTAAACTTCGCCGCGGTTCTGCCGCCCGATTTCGATGACGTCGCGAAATCCTTGCGTCGTCAAGAAGGCGACGCGCGGCAATTCGAGGTGGATCTGTCCCAGCAGGGCGTTGGTGGCGATGGTCGTCGAATGCGCGAGATACTCAAACCGCGGCGGCTCGGGATAACGCGAGAGGAGTAATTCCATCGCGGCAATGACGCCCTGTTCGGGCGCTTGGGGCGTCGAGGCTACCTTTAATGACGTGCGCTCGCCCGTAGCGACGTCCACCGCCACTAAGTCAGTGAACGTGCCTCCGACGTCGATGCCGACGCGGAGCGTCCGAGCGCGCTGTTCCACTGGGTCACATTAGTTGAATGCGACGGTAAAAAACCCATTGACAATCGAACATATGTTCGATTAGGATCAGAGCCCATGGTTCCCGCCGCCGTCGTCGCCGAAACGTTCGCGAGCCTCAAGGCCGGCCTGGACGTGCGCGCGGCGGGGCGGATTGTGGCGGCCGATCTGAGCGCTTTTTCGAGCGGTTTTGCCGAGTTGGACCGGGCGCTGTCCGGCGGATTTGTCCGGGGAAGCATTGCGACACTGGAAGGCCCTACGAGTTCCGGGACGACGTCGGTGTTGGCCGGAGCCCTGGCTGCCGCCACGCGCACGGGGTTCGCGGCCGCCATCCACGACGGTACGCTCTATCCGCCCGATTTGCAGCGCGCGGGCGTGTGCCTCGACCGGTTGTTGCTCGTTTGCGCCGATGCCCCGTTGGCGGCGGCGCGCTGCGCCGATATTTTGCTGCGATCGCGCGCGTTCGGACTGGTGACGCTGCCGGCCGTGAGCGTGCGCGGCACGGTCTGGTCGCGTCTCGGCGCGCTCGCGAAAAAAGCGGATACGCTCGTGCTTGCGCTCGGAGCGCAAGCCGGCACGGAACTCGGATATTTTGCCTCGACGCGCGTGCGCTGTGCGATCGAACGCGTCTTTTGGTCGGAAGGCGGCGGAATTTTGCGCGAACTGGCCGGCTATGAAGTCTGCACGCAGGTGTTCAAACATCGCCGCGGTGCGCTCGGCACCGTCGCGCGCTTACGGATCGCCTGATGCTGCTCTGCGTTCACGTCGCGAACTTTGCGCTCGCGGTCGCACGCCGTCCATTCCAGCCCTTCGACATCCCTTCGACAATGCTCAGGACTCCGGCGCTTCGCGCCTCCGGCTTTCTCTTGGCCGATAAAGCCGATCGCGGGCGCATACTCGAGGTTGACGAACGCGCATATGCGCTCGGCGCGCGTCAAGGTCAGACCGTTTTACAAGCTTGCTCAGCCGCGTGCGATGCGCGCGTCCTCGTGCACGACGCGGCGCGATCGCATGCGCTGTGGGAGGACATGCTCGACGCGCTCGATACGCTCTCGCCGCTGGTTGACGATGCGGCGGAGGGTACCGCGTACGTGGAAATGCGCGGCTGCGAGGGCACGGCCGGCGATTGGATTGCACGCGCACGCCAAACGCTCGCGCACTTCGATCTGCCGGTGCGCGTTGCCGCCGGCCCAAATAAATTCGTAGCGCGCTCGGCCACGTATGTGCGCGACGGCTGTATTTGTATGCCCGATGAAGCCGCGCAGCTGCTCGCACCACTGCCGGTCGAAGTACTCGCGCTGGAAACGCGGCTCGTCGAGCGGCTGCATCTGCTGGGCATTCGCACGTTGGGCGAGCTGGCGCGTTTACCGCACGGTCCATTCGTACGGCGGTTCGGCGTCCAAGCCGCGCGCTGGCACGACTACGCGCGCGGCATCGATGCGGCGCCGTTCCGGCCGCGCCCATATCTGCTGCAAATCGAGGCCGCCGCGTTCGGTGAGGGCAGCGCCGCGCAAGAAGAGCAAGTCTATTTTGCGCTGCGGGTATTGGCAGAGCGGATCTGCAGCGATCTGAACCGGGCCGGGAAGGCCGTTGCGCTTCTGAAGACGACGTTCGAATGCGAGAACGGCGATCTGCGCGAGCTGGACGCAGGGTTCGCACAGGCGACCGCCGATCCGCGCACGATCTTCGACATCTTACGCGCAAAACTGGAAGGCCTAACGTTCGATGCGCCGATTACGGGCTTGCGCTTGCAGGCGCTGCGTCTGGAAGAATGCGGCGTATTCGCAACGCTCTTTGCGCGCAACGAACCCGATCCGCAAGCATTTGCCCTGGTGCTCGAACGATTGCAGACGGTCGGCGGCGTGCGGGCGCAACAGGCGCACGTGCGCCCCGCGCATCTTTTGGAATCACGCTTTCTTTATTGTCATCCTGAGCGCAGCGTTTCGCCTTCAGCGAAACGCGAAGTCGAAGGGCGCCCGAGCAGCGCGTCGTGTGACGCGTCTGACGAGGGTACTGCCGCCCCACAATTGCGCATGTTGGCCGTGCGCGAAGTTGCCGTACAAATGCGCGGGAATACGCCGGCGAGGGTGGACGCACGCGCCGTCATGAATTGCGCCGGACCGTGGCGCGTGGACGACGGCTGGTTCGATAAAAATATTGTGCGCGATGAATACGACGTGCTGCTCGAGGACGGCGTGCTCTGCCGCATCTACCGCCAAGGAGAGCAATGGTATCTGCATGGAGCCTATGACTGATTGCGGCCGGTTCCAGTTAATGCGCTGAGCCGTGCTTGGCTACGCCGAGCTCCACGCGCACAGCAATTTCACGTTTCTCGAGGGCGGATCGCATCCTGAAGAGCTCGTCGAAACGGCGGCCGCTCTCGGACTGCATGCACTAGCACTTACCGATCGCGACGGACTCTATGGCGCGGTACGTTTTGCCAGGGCGGCTGCGGAGCGCAAGATTCCCGGTATTATCGGCAGCGAGCTCACCTTCGAGGATGGCGAACGGATCGTCGCACTGGTCGAAAGCGAGCTCGGCTACGCTAACCTGTGCGAGCTGATCTCGCTGGCGCAGCTGCGGGGAAGCAAAGGCGAGCCGCGTTTGCATTTCGAGGATTTTGATGGCCGTACGGACGGGCTGGTCGTGCTGGCGGGCGGTGCGGCTGCCGCCGGCAAAGCGCGGCCGTTACGCGAGCGCTTCGGCGAGCGGCTGTACTTGGAACTGCAGCATCATCTGCATGCCGCCGACGCCCGGCGCTGCCGGGAAACGCTCGAACTTTCGCGCGAGCTGCAGATTCCTTGCGTAGCCACCAACGGCGTATTCTACGCAGCCCATGGCGACGCACGCTTAGCGGACGTGCTCTTTTGCGTCAAACAGAAGACCACGCTGGCGCAGGCGCGCGAGGAAGCGCGGCTGCGTCCCAACGCCGAGTATCATTTAAAGCCGGCGCGTATGATGGCGCAGATTTTCGCCGGTTACCCGGCGGCAATTGCCAACACGCTGGCAATTGCCGAACGTTGTACCTTCCGGCTCGATCGCTTGACCGGCCAGTTTCCGGTCTTTGCGGTGCCCGACGGCTTCACGCGGCAAAGCTATTTGCGCGACCTCGTGTACCGCGGCGCCGCGGAACGCTACGGTTCGCCGCTGGATTCGGCGGTCGAGCGGCAACTCGAATACGAGCTCGGGATGATCGCGAAGGCCGATTTGGCCGGCTATTTTTTGATCGTGTGGGACATCGTGCGCGCCGCCGGCGAACTCGGCGTGCTCTGCCAAGGACGCGGTTCGGCAGCCAATTCGGCGGTCTGCTACGCGCTCGGCATCACGGCAGTCGATCCCGTGGGCATGAACTTGCTTTTCGAGCGCTTCATGTCCGAAGGACGGCAAGAAATTCCCGATATCGACGTCGACTTTGCGCATCAAGATCGCGAGAAGATCATCCAGTACGTGTACGACCGGTATGGCCGCACCCACGCGGCGATGGCGGCGGAGGTCGTGACCTATCACACGCGCTCGGCGATTCGCGACATCGGGAAAGCCTTGGGCCTAACGCTCGCACAGGTCGACGCGGTCGCGCGTGAATATGACGCCCGCGAATCGCTCGCCGGCGCAGCCGGGCCGCTCGAAAGGGTTTTGGGCGAACGGCTCTTGGCGTTGTGCGAGCGCATCGACGGCTTTCCGCGGCACATGGGCATTCATTCCGGCGGCATGGTGATTACGCGCGATCCGCTGGTGCGCGTAGCGCCGGTCGAGTGGGCGACGATGCGCGACCGTACGATCGTGCAGTGGGACAAGGACGATTTGCAAGTTCTCGGCTTGATTAAAATCGATTTGCTCGGCCTGGGCATGCTCTCGCTCTTGCGCGAAGCTTTTGCACTGCACGAACGTGTAACCGGGGAGCACTTAAAGCTTCACACCATACCCCAGGACGATCCGGCGGCGTATGCGATGATGCAGCGCGCCGACACGATCGGGGTCTTCCAAATCGAATCGCGCGCGCAGCAGTCGATGCTGCCGCGTATGAAACCGGCCTGTTTTTACGACATCGTGATGCAGGTCGCGATCATTCGTCCCGGTCCGATCCAAGGGCAGATGATCCATCCGTTTTTGCGCCGGCGCTCGGGACTGGAGCCCGTGAGTTATCCGCATCCCAAACTCAAGGCCGTCCTCGAACGCACGCTCGGCGTGCCGCTCTTTCAGGAGCAAGGCATGCGCATGGCGGTCGAAGCCGCGGGCTTTTCGCCGGCCGAAGCCGATCGCTTACGCCGCGCCATGGGGCACAAGCGCTCGCACGAACGCATGCGCGAACTCTATCCGAAGCTCGTCGAAGGCATGGTCGAAAACGGCATCGATCGCACCGCTGCCGAGCAACTTTTTCACATGCTCGAAGGCTTCGCGGATTACGGATTCCCCGAATCGCATGCGGCCAGTTTCGCACTGCTGGCCTACGAATCGGCCTACCTCAAATGTCACTATCCGGCAGTTTTTGCGGCGGCGATTCTCAACGTGCAGCCGATGGGTTTTTATTCAACCGAGGTGCTGGTCAACGACGCTCGCCGCCACGGCGTCGTAGTGAAGCCCGTGACCGTCAACGCCAGCGAATTTTGGAGTTTTCCCTCGGATCGGGCATTGCAATTGGGATTCCATGTGATTCGCGGACTGGGAGAAGCGCAGCGCGAGCGGCTGGAGAAGGCGATCGCGCAAGGACCGTTTTCCGATTTGCGCGATTTTGCGCAACGCACGCAATTGGAGAAGGAAGCGATTGAAAACCTTGCGGTCGCGGGTGCGTTTGCGCCATGGTTCGAGTCGCGGCGTGAAGCCATGTGGGCTTTGCGCGGATTGGACGAACGTGAAACGCGCGGCGAGCTCGGGCGGCTGATGGAGATCGACGAGCCGGCCGCGCGCTTCGCCGCGATCTCAGCGCGCCAGGAGACCGCTTTCGATCTCTGGTCGACCGGCATCGCGCCCAAAGTTCAGCCCATCGCGCACATGCGCGCGGAGCTCGAACATCAAAACGTCGTCACCACCGGACGCTTGGCGGAACTGCCGCATAATTGCGTGTGCAAAGTCGGCGGCCTGGTCATCACGCGCCAACGCCCGGGCACCGCAAAAGGGTTCGTCTTTTTAACCCTTGAGGACGAAACCGGCCTGGTGAACGTCATCGTACGGCCGGACGTGTACGAGCGTTATCGCCGCACTATCCGGCAAGCAATGACCGTTATCGTCGAAGGCAAGTTACAGAAGGAGAGCGGCTGCATCGATGTGCTGGCGCGCAAAGTTTGGAGTTTCGAGGCGGACGACGTAGCCGGCGGCGTGCGCTCGCGCAATTTTCAGTAGAACCCTACCGAACGAGTACGGGAAGCTTCTCTACCTGCTTGCGAGCATTGGAGTGCCGCGCGTCGTAAAGATCGACGGCCCTCTGGAGGTTAAGCCAGTATTCGGCGCTGGTGGAAAAGACATGTCCGAGGCGCAATGCCATATCCGGAGTAATCGCGCGCCGGCCATTGAGGATCTCGTTGACCGTTGTCCGGTGCACACCGAGCGAGGCCGCTAGTTCATCCTGAGTGATCTTAAGGTCGTCAAGAAAATCCTCGCGGAGAACCTCCCCCGGGGTGATGGGTCGCCGTTTTTTCGGTGCGCTGGTCTTCATGTTTCCGTTCTAGTGATAATCACTGATTTCAATGTCAACCGGCTCGTCATTCACCCAGGCAAACGTGATCCGGTATTGTTTGCTGATACTCATGCTCCACAGCCCTTCGCGCCGCCCTGTCAGTCGATGAAGGCGTATGCCGCGAGACGCCGACAGGTCCGCTGGGTGCCGGATGGCCAGGATGCGGTCAAGCAGCCGCGCCGCTTTTTCATGGAGTCTTGGAGGAAGTGCATTTCGGGCCGCTCGTGAGCGTTCGCCATTGTAAATGTCACGTGTGGCGCAGTTTTTGAACGTCACTGCGTCACGAGGATTGTAGCGTATCGCGCAACAGGCGTCAAGACCATGTGGGGGCGCACATTCGTCTATCACGCCCACGAGTAGATTGCGTTAGGGTCTAAACCGGGTTAATCGTGGGCGATCGGACACGACGGATATCTGTGCTCGAAACAAAAAGCCGCCAGCGGATGCATGTTCGTTCCGGAAGGCAGCACGTAATCCGGCAGCGGGCCAGGCAGCGGCATGCGCCGGTAGCCGAGTTTGATCGGGTCCTTGTTCTGTGGAAAGCGAACCGGCCACGGCACGTTGCCCGTCTCATTGGTGCCATCGGGATAGAGCACCCAGTACCTGACGTAATAATAGTCCCACGGGCCATCTCGCCAGGACGTGATCGGCACGAGGATCCCCTCCCCGATATTCGGCGAGCCGATGCTGCCCGAAAAATCGTACGTGTAGAGTTTCGCCGCCGCCGGCGTTGAAACGGGTTGCGCCGCGCTTACGATCGGATTGTTTTCTTGCCGCAGTTTAGCGATCGTTTGCGTGAACTGTTCCTGCTGCCGCGCTAATTGCTGGTCGAGAGTCCCGGTTTGGCTTGCGTGCCTGGTCGAGGTTCGTGGAATGCTAATTTGGGCGCGCGGGTTGATGCGAGCCAGTTCGCGGCGCGGCGGCGCTTGATGCTGGGGTCGCTGTGGCTTCGGTTGGGGTTGCGGAAGAGGCTCCTGCGCGGGTGGTTGAATGGGCGTCGGGTGCTGGGGCTGCGGCCGGCGCTCGAGGCGGAGCGCGCTCGTGGTCACCGTGATCTTTTCGATCGGCTGCTGCTGCAGCGCGCCGGCCGTGAAGCGTGCGCCGAAAAGCCATGCGATGAGCGGTCCGACCGTAAAATGAAACGCGATCGAGAAAAGGAATGCCCACCGCAAAAAGCGTTCTTTGCGTTCGCGCCGCACTATGGCTCTCAGGCGGCGTGCTTTCCTTTAAAGACTCGCGGGTGCGTGAAGAAACGCAGGCCGGCCGCCTCGAGTATATTTTTGCCATCTCCGTGCAGCAAGAAATCCATGAAACGAGCGGCTGCCGGCGGATGCGCGGCGCCCGGCAGCACTGCGATGCCGTAGGCGATCTCGCCGGAGAGATTTGCGTCGCCGGGAAGTTCGAGCGTCCCTAATCCCAGCCGTCCCGTTTCAGTCGAATAAAAGAATGCTGCGTCGAGCTCGCCTGTCTCCACGCGCACGGCCAGATCTTCCTCGGGAAATTCCTCGGAATGCAGCAGCAACGCGCGCGCCAGGGCGGGCTGACCGGCGTGTTTTCCGAGCAATTGGATCGCGCGAATCGTGCGAGCGCCTTTGGGATCGAGCCGCGGATCGGTGCGGCCGATGCGCAAGCCGGGCGCCGCGAGCAGGGCAAGCAGCGGAACCTTTCCCTTGGCCGCGTCCCTAAAAAACCGCGCGTGAGTCGATTTCTGAGAATAACCGACAACCATACGCGCCGACCCGAAGACCGTGTACGTGGGCGCTAAATCTGCCAGCAGCGACGGCTCGGCGCTGATGAAGATGTCGGGATCGCGCAGTCCGGCGCGAATCAGGTTGGCCAGCGCGCGGCTTCCTTTCGCTTCGCCAAGAAAATGAATGCCGGTGCGCTTCAAGAAGGCACGGGCCACCGGACCTTCCATCGCCGCGACCAGCGAGCCGGCGTAGGCGACCGAGACGGTGGAAGCAGAAGTGGGT
>Ga0102924_1004258_pt1 | contig 14520 bp, 11 predicted proteins | sample PaiPotPPM11metaG_FD_80116 | JGI IMG/M metagenome (GOLD analysis project Ga0102924, IMG submission 80116) | Iron sulfur acid spring bacterial and archeal communities from Banff, Canada, to study Microbial Dark Matter (Phase II) - Paint Pots PPM... ... | reverse complement strand
CTCTATAGCCTCGCCGACGTCTTCGCCTTCCCCTCGTTTGCCGAAGGCTTCGGCGTGCCGCCGCTCGAAGCGATGGCCTGCGGCGCGCCCGTGATCACCTCGAACATGACCGCGCTGCCCGATGTGGTGGGCGACGCCGCGCTGCTGGTTGATCCGCGTGATGTCGGCGCGCTGGCGCAGGCCATCAATCGCATCATCGGAGACAATGCATTGCAAGAGGATTTACGTCAAAAGGGCTATCAGCGCGTCAAACAATTTTCCTGGGCGCAGGCGGCGCGCAAACAATTGAGCGTCTATCAACGCCTCTACGAGGGCGCGACTGATTTTTCTGATAGAGCGGAGACGGTTTCCGGCGAGGTGGATGCGCTATGAAAATCGGCATCAATGCCCTGTTTTTGAAAACTCCCGCCAGTGGCACCGGGCAGTATTTGCTCCATTTATTGCGCGCATTGGCCGAGGTCGATACCACTAACGAATACGCGCTGTTCGGCCCTCCGCTCCAGGGCGGCACGCACAGCGATCCTCCTCATGTTGAGGGGCTGCCATATCCCTATCTGACGCATACGACGCCGCCAATGCTTGAGCGGCGCGAAAATATCGAGAAGCTGGTATGGGAGCAGTGGATCGGGCCTGCCGCCGCACAGGCCGCGCATATGGATCTCTATCATGTGCCGCACTTCGCGCCACCCTATCTACCGCGCACGCCGACCGTTGTTACCATTCACGATGTCATTCCCTTGCGCCTGCCTGCTTATCGCGCGGGCGCCAGCGTCGGCGCGTATATGCGACTTGCCGCGCGCGCCGCCCACAAGGCTACGTTGTTCATCACCGTTTCGCAGCACGCGAAGCAAGATATCATGGACGCGCTGCTTATCCGCCCCGAACGCATCCGCGTGATCTACCTGGCGGCAGGCGACGAATTCGCCCCCGTTAGCGATCCAACGATCCTGGCCGCGGCGCGTGCGCGTTACGGTATCGGCGCGGACTATATCTTCTACATCGGCGGCCTCGACCAGCGCAAGAACGTGCCGCAACTGGTGCGCGCCTTTGCCCATCTCTACCAGCAACTGAAAGATGAACGCCCCGACCTACAATTGTTCATTTCCGGCGATCCTGACCGGCAGCGCGGCCCGCTTTTTCCCGATCCGCGTCCCGTCGCCGCCGAACTGGGCGTCAGCGAGCGCGTTGTCTTCGGCTTTGTCGAGGACGCGGATAAAGCAGCCATTCTGAGCGCGGCGCAATGCTTCGTTTTTCCCGCGCTGTATGAAGGTTTTGGCCTGCCGCCGCTGGAGGCGATGGCCTGCGGCGCGCCCGTCGTCTGCTCTAATCGCACGTCGCTGCCCGAAGTGGTGGGCGATGCCGCGCTCAGCGTCGATCCCAACGATACGGGTGCGCTGGCGGGTGCGATCCGGGACGTTCTCACCAACGACGCGCTGCGCGAGGATTTACGGGCGCGTTCGCTGCGCCGCGCAGCCTGGTTCAGTTGGCGCAAAACGGCGCGCGAGACCGTCGCGGCTTATGAAGAGGCGCTGGCAAGAAGCAAGAGCCGGGGCCAGCGACAAAGCCAGAAGCAGGAACAGTAGTATGCGCGTATTGATGATTTCAAAGGCGCTGGTGGCCGGTACGTCCCAGCGCAAACTGGAGGAACTGGCACAATGCCCCGGCGTCGAATTGACGCTGGTGACGCCTCCCTACTGGCAAACCGACGACGGCAGCAAGCAGACGCTGGAGCGTCTCTTTACCAACGGCTATCGCATGATCGTGACGCCCATGCGCCTGAACGGCAATTTTCACCTGCACTATTACCCGCGACTGGCGGCGATCATGCGCGAGACGAGGCCAGATGTGGTGCATATCGACGAGGAACCGTACAACTTTGCCACGTTTCAGGCCATGCGCCTCGCAAACAAGCAGCGCGCTCTCGCCCTCTTCTTCACCTGGCAGAATCTCTATCGCGACTACCCGCCGCCGTTCAGGCAGATGGAGCTGTACAATTATCGCCATGCCAGGGCGGCCATCGCGGGCAACCGCGAGGCGGCGGACGTTCTGAAGCGTAAAGGCTATACTGGTCCCATCCACATTATCCCGCAGTTCGGTTTCGACACCGAAATCTACAAGCGCACGGAGCCGCGCCAGCCGCGCGCGGCTGGCGATCCCTTCGTTATCGGCTTCGTCGGGCGCATCAAGCCGGACAAGGGGCTGAATATCCTGGTGGACGCGCTGGCGCAATTGCCCGATTACTGCCGTCTCGTTTTCGTCGGCAACGGCCCCATGCGCGGCGAACTGGAGCAGCAGGCGGCGCGTCTGGGCCTCGCAGAGCGTGTCACCTTCAAAGGCAGCGTGCCAACTTATGACATCCCCGGTGAGATGCAGCGTCTCGACGCGCTGGTCTTGCCCTCCGTGACGCGGCCAAACTGGAAAGAGCAATTCGGGCGCACGCTGGCCGAGGCGATGGCCTGCGAGACGCCCGTCATCGGCTCGCGCTCCGGCGAAATCCCCTACGTCATCGGCGATGCCGGCCTGACCTTCGATGAAGGCAACGCGCAAGAACTGGCTGCCCGCGTGCGCCAACTGCTCGACGATCCTGACCTCTACGCCCGTCTCGCTTTCAAAGGCCGCCAGCGCGTGCTGGAAAACTATACGCAAGAGCGGATCGCCCGACAGACTTATGAGGTGTACAGGGAGATCGCGAACATATAATATCAAATCTGATGAACTCGTGTAGCTGGGCAATTCATTGCGCCAGTCAGGCGGGCTTCGACACTGGCGCAATGAATTGCCCAGCTACACGGGTCTACCGGATATGGCATAACAGGGGAAGTATGATACAGCAGTTTGAGGCTACGGTTACTAAGAGAGGGCAGGTGACTATCCCTCTGGAGATTCGCCACCTTATGGGCCTGCATCCACATGACAGAATATCCTTTGAGGTGGAAGGCGATGTTGTCAAAATCAGGCGTATAACCTCAAGGATCTTGCAAGGGTATGGGGCTGTCACGCCGAGGGATAAGCCTGAGCATCTGCGGGAACTACGAGAGAAATTTGAAAAAGAAGTAGCTGAGGACGTCGTTTCTTTCGACAAGATTGAGGGCGTTGTTCGGGTAGAACCAGGTGAATAACGATTGCCGACAAAGCCAGGGCAACCGCAAGGAATTGCCCTGGCCCCTGTATCTCATCATTTACCCAGTTGCGCGACCTTCTGCTCCACGTCAATGCCCATCAGACGAGCAAGATTGCCGCCGAGAATCTTCTTCTTGGCCTGCGTCGTGAGCTGCGGATAGCCGTAGCCGTTCACCATGTCTTCGGGCAACTCGAACTTCCAGAAGGCATCGAGCGCCCAGCGCGGATGCCAGATAGGCGTCTCGCCGCCGTACATGATCTTGTCCTCGCCTGCCCAGAACATCAATTTGCCCATGTTTTCGGCGAAGGCTCGCGGGGCGCGCGCGATAAAGTTCAGCGTGGCCGCGATGGAGGCGTACAGGTTGGGATAGCGCACCAGTTGCCAGCAAATTTCATCGATGAAGGGCAGGCCGACATGGAAAATGATGAAATTGATGTCGGGGAAGTTGGCTGCCGCCCCATCCATGTCCCAGGCTTGCGTATACTCGATGGGCTGCGGGCCAAGCGGCACGCCCTTATGCACGCCGATGGTCTTGACGCCCAATTCGAGGGCTTTCTCGAAGATCGGATACGCCACGCGCGGATCATCCATGCGCCAGGGGAATGGCTCGCCATAATCGTAGCGCACGTTGTAAAGCTTGAACGCTTTCGCGCCATATTCTTTTACCTGACGCTCCATCAGATCGAGAGCTTTTCTGCCTTCCAGGGGATTGATCGACCCCCAGAAGATCGCTCGATCAGGGTAGCGTCGCGCCATCTCCGCGCATTTTTCCCATTGCGATAACCCGTCATAGAAGAGATCGGTGAGCGGCAAGGGCTGCGCCACGATCATATCCGTCGCCGATTCCTCGAAGACCATGCGCGCGATTTCGTCGATGCTCCATTCGCGCAAAAACTCTTCCGGCCCCAGCACCTGCTCGCCAGGGGGCGTGAGTACCTGGTGAAAGCCATACAGGTGGTTGATAAACATTTGACCTGGTTTGCCATAGGCGTTGCGCATGTCGAAGTTGAAAAGATGGCAGACGCAGTCAAAGACAAAAGCATCGTTATCAAGCATGATGTTCTCCTCTTCGTCTCCAACGAGAGATAGATTACAACTGTCGAGCGCGTTCGTTTTGCGCTTCGCGCTCAAGCCGACGCTGCCGCAGCGGCAAGAGCTGCGCCATCGGTAAGGTCAGCTTGGCGCGCGCGCTTTCCGTCATGCGTTCCGGCGTCCAGACAGGATTCCAGACGATGGCGGTATCGACTTCGCCGACGCCTTCTATAGCGCGTACATGGACATCGATCATCTGCAAAAGATGCGTGGAGAAAGGACACCAGCCGGAGGTCAGCAGCAGTTCGATGCGCACATCGCGCCCGTTCTCGGCGATCTGCACTCCCTGGATCAGCCCTAACTCGACGACGCTCACGCCGCGCTCTTTGCAACAGGGGTCATAGCACGTTTCCAAAACATCGTAGATTTGCTCGGCTGTGACCCGCTTTTCTTCGCTGTTGGGCAAGAACGCCTCCTTTTTCTGGTCAAGGCGCGACTCCTCACGCCCGTTTTTATGGACAGGGATAGGCCACTGCCCTGTGGGCGCGATAAATCGGGCCTATACGGGCGCGATAAATCAGGCCCCTACGAAGACGCGCTACGAGTGACGGACGGAAGACAGGCGCAATTCAGCGCGCGCATGGTTGGAAGCGCGGATCACCTGGGCGATCAGCCATTCGGAGTGCCGGGCCAGGGCATCGGGGGCGAACGAGATGGCAAGGGCTGCTACGACCTGCCCGCGTGGGGCAAAAATAGGCGCTGCGATACAGCAGATATCAGGAGAGAACTCTTCGAGATCGATGCTATAGCCCTGGCGCACAATGTCGTTAAGTTCATCAATAAAGCGCGACCGCTGCAAGATTGTATTGGGGCCGGAGGATGTCAGGGGATGCATGTCAAGATAGCGATCCACGATAGCCGGGTCGCTGTAGGCCAGGAGAATCTTGCCCAGCGCGTGGCAATGGGCTGGCCCCCGGTATCCAACGTAGAGTTTCGTTACTTTCGGCGCTTGTGGGGCTTCCACAATGGCCTGCAAAACCACTTCTCCGTATTTCCAACAGGCCAGGTAGGACGGCTCCTGCGTTTGTTCGGTCAAACGATAGAGAATAGCGCGCAGCCGCTCCACCAGCGAGGCTGTGGTGAAGATCGATGACTCCATCTCATCATCTGACGAGGAGAACGGCTCCTGGCTGGTCAGGCCAAGGACAAAGGCATTATTGAGAAAAGGAATCTGCGGGCCGAGCAAATACATCTGGCTCTGCGGGAGCCGGTCAAGATAACCGTCCGTGACCAGCGTGTTCAAAATATGGTAGCAAGTGCTGATGTTCAGCGCGAGCATAGCGCTGATATCGCGCGCGGAAAGTCCCTGCGGATGTTCCGCGATCAGACTCAGGACACGCAGCGCGCGCTGTACAGAATGTAAGAGGTCGCCCTTTTCGCCGTAAGGAAAGGCCGTATACGTATCGACTTGCGCCTGTTTCATCACCATTGAGATCGCCTCCTGATATAAGCGAACACACAGCGCCGACATTACAAAGAACAGCCCTACATCAGCAAGTATAGTGAGCAGTGACCCAAAGTACAAGGGGATCATTTCTGTAGGCGAAATCTTCCGGCGGATTGCCGCGCGCTGCAAGGTTACGGGCCTCAACAGATCATACCAAATGGTTGTGTTACAACTGCCCTTCTCGCAACGTCTAAGCAAGTAGCAATGAAACCCCTACGGGTGAAAAATATATGATGCCAGGAGGAATCTTTTCCTATGTTTGGTTTAAGCTTGATCGATATTCTGTTTCTGGTGACGGTCATCCTGCTTGTCCTCAACGGGTTGCAGAATGGAGCCGTTACCAGCCTTGTCAATTTGCTGAGCATCCCGCTCGGCTTTCTGGTGGCCTACCTGTTTGGCGCGCGTTTTATCCTCTTGCTGGCCGCGAATGGCTGGTCGGTGACGCCTCTGCTCGCGTATATCATTCTGTTCTTTGTGACTGTCCTGATTCTGCATATCATCGCGACCATTATCCGCGGTGTGGTGGAAAAAACGCCCATCATTGGCCCTTTTATTGGCCTCGCCGATAAATTGCTCGGCGCTCTTATTGGCATTGTCGAGGCGTGGCTGCTGTGGGTTGTGCTGTTGCTGCTCTTGCACGAGTTCCTGTTGCACACTCCACCAGGCGTGACGGCATCGCAATTCCAAAACTGGCAGCAATTCTACAACGATGCCTATTCAAACAGCTTGTTCGCGCAGGTCAATAGCTTCATTCTGAGCAAAGTCCCTATCCAGTAGGGGCGGGAGAGGTTGGGTGAGGTGGTGAGGGCGCTTGCGCCGCCCATTGCCCATTCCCCAAGGACATTCCCTGCGAAAAATTCCCTCCGGCCCAGCCTGATCCACAACTTATCACGATAATCGCCGCGATTTGCAGGTAAAAAATGAGGCTGCGCGTTTGTGTGTTCATTGTTTTTCTACTTTCTTCTATTGATTGCTCATGTTTCGTTTATGGGCGGTTCTCGCGGTTTCCTTTAAGTCTCGCTCACGTTTCTTTCTGATGATTCAAGTATATGGGGGCAGAGGTAAACGCGGTAGTGAAGACGATCATGAGTATGGCATGACATTTGTCATAATGTTGCTGCTGTTTTGATACAAGAAATAAGGTCTTTGCTCTCTCGCCCACCCGTTTGTCACCGTACTTCATCCAGATATCCCGCGGCCTGAAGATGAAACAAGCGAGCATATGTCTCATTCAACCGCATTAGCTCCTCGTGTGAGCCATCTTCTTTGATGCGTCCCTGCTCGATCACGAGAATCCGATCGGCGCGGCGCACCGTGGAGAAGCGGTGTGCCACCAGGAGAGTGGTGGCTCCGGTCGCAACCTGCTGCATGCGGCCAAAGATTTCCGTTTCGGACTCAGCATCCAATGAGGCAGTTGGCTCATCGAGAACAACGACTGGCGCACGGCGCATAAATGCACGGGCCAGAGCTATTTTCTGCCACTGACCCCCTGAGAGCTGATGTCCTTTAGCAAACATACGCCCCAGCATTGTCTCATACTGCTCAGGAAGTTTCTCAATCATTATGTCGGCTCCACTTCCCCTGGCCGCCTGCTCGATTCGTTCGTTATTCTGTATTTCCTCAATAGAGCCAAACCCCACATTCTCGCGAACGGTCATCTCATACCTTACAAAGTCCTGGAAAATGACGCTGATGTGCTGACGCACGTCGTCCAGATCGTATTCTGCTAGTGGTATATCGTCGATCAGAATATATCCCGCGGTCGGTTCGTAGAGACGAGTGAGGAGCTTTATCAGCGTCGTTTTGCCCGCGCCATTGTGTCCAACCAGCGCCACGCACTCCCCGGCTTGCAGAAAGAGATTCAGATCGTGTAACACTTCCGTGCGGGTACCCGGATAAGCGAAGCTTACCCCGCGAAACTCGATGCCTTTCGCTAAACGTTCAGGCATCTTGCGGGTTCCACTCTTGATCTGGCTGAGTGGGGTATCCAGAAATTCAAAGAGATTGTTTACAAAGAGATTATTCTGATAGAGTTGGGCGACTCCGTCTAGAAGAGACTGCATTGTTCCCTGGACGACGCTGATGGCCTGGATATAGCCAGCCAGAAAACCAGGCTGATTCGTGGCGATGGTAAGCGCGATGGCGTAGATCTGAGCGCCAGCCGCGACTGCAGTGGTCAGCACAGTGAAAGGGATCATAATGAGCGATTCCTGACGAGATAGTCGGCTATCAACCACATAAAAATCGTGATAGAGCTGCTTATAGCGATCGATGAAATAGGTACCGAGACGGAAGAGCCGTATCTCTTTGACCGAATAGGCATGGGTCACCAGAAACTGGAAATAGGCCAGACGGCGGCGTAATGGCGCGCGCTCGCGCTCTATCAGATACCCCCGACGGCCATAAAAGAAGCGCGATCCCACGGATGGGAGAGGAGCCAGGAGGATAAAGAGGCCCAACCACCAGTTCCAGGAGACGAGTACGGCAACAACAGAGATTAGTGTCACGATTTGCGAGCCAAGCATGGTTAGCTGCGAAAAGATCTGGTAGGGTCTATAGCCACTCTCGTTATTGGCACGTTGCAAGACGTCGTAGGACTCATCATCTTCGTAGTACTGCACATCCAGACTTGCAGCTTTCTCCATCACCTGGATGCTCATATTGTTAGTCAGCCGTAACATCAACAGGGTTTGTAATTGTTGGCTGGCGATACCCAGGACTGCACTTCCCAGCGCGAGGCCACCCTGGAGAACGCCAAAGAGCAGGGCAGTTTTGATCAGTGTCTGAGAATGACCAGAACGAATCGCCAAAGCAGCAGTTTGAATAATCAAGCTGGTGAGTTGAATTTGCGCTGAAGGCACCAGTCCGATGAGTACCGTAAAAACGAGCAGGCCCATAACGAACCAGGGCTGCGTCTGCCAGATGAGTTTGAGAACTCGCCGCCAGGCTGAGGTCACATTGGCAACGTATTTGAAAAAAAGTCTCATCGTTGCGCACGTATCCTTTCCAGGCTCCTGTTACTTGCGGGTATGCTCTTGCTCCGGACGCCGCTCTAAGGCATCAAGCGTATGTCGCCAGAACGCATAGATCTGGTTCTCTCTGGTACGATCGATGCCGAGCAGACGATTGATATGCATATGCGCCAGGCTGTTCAGAAGGGACATTTCAGGCAGCCACAGTTTTCCGGCTATGCCAAGTTGACGTACCTGCTTTCCCAACTCGCTCAGGTAGGATTCCTGCGGGTGTATCAGTTCGCGCAGTTGGGAACGTTGCTCAGCGAGCATAGGATCAATCTGACTACGCGGAGAGAGCAAATCACCATAATGTTTTCGTTCAGCGTGAAATTCTTTACTGAAGGCATGCTTCTCACTGGCATTGTGCGTCCACTCCAGGCGTTGTTGAACATCACAACCCCAGGCCGTGAAGAAGTGATCCAGCGTAAAGACTGCTATGAGCAGGGAATCGAGGGTCAGGCGATGAGCGTACTGAGCAGCCACGATATTACTGACGATAGCGCTATCAATCGTAAACGCCTGTTCCAGTAGATCAATAGCTTCAGGCCCACCATAGCGTTCCACTTCACGTTCATACGTATCCAACATATAGCGTTGAATCTGGCCGTGCTGCGCCTGTCGCAAACCCCATGGCAAAACAGCAGCCAGAAGAGGCTGGGAACCAGTCGTGTCTCTGGCATGGAAACGCAGGCGCAGATGCGGTTCTGGGTCGTTGTAGCGAATGAAGAACCAGCGATCAATCAGCTCCTGTTCTTGCAGCGTTCGTACCACCTCGTGCAGAGGGCCAGCAATAATTTCCTCGTGCTGGCCTGGAGCGGCATACAGTTTCATATAGACCCAATCTTCTCCAGGGAAACGATTACGCTCTACCGGCGTGATCACTCGCTCAGGTGGCGTAAATTTCTTCTCAGGGATGAGCTGCCTGGCAGCAGGAATCGCTGCATCAGCGCGCAGAAGCGGCACGACAATTTCCGCGAAATAGCCTGCATCCTGCTCATCACGCAGCCAGAGATGCTCAAAGTCAGGGAGCAGTTCTTCCAATGAGACCTGATTGGTTCCATCGTGCTTTCTTAATTCATCATACAACTCTGACACCATCAGAGGATGTTCCAAATCTAGCAGCAAACGATTATCCGCTTCGGTTAAATAGACATAGCGTGGGACGCGCCACTGCTTCCGCCACTCTTGCAAACCCTGGAACCAGCGAACCGCAGTCGATCCTTCGCCGGTTGGAGTAATCTTCTCGGCCAGGAGATTCCAGCGCGCCGGGCTGATAACCAGTCTCGTTGATGGAGCTATTGTTATGACCAGGCGTGGAAGAAACGGAGCGTTAGCCGCGGCTCCCCAGTTGAAGGAACTCAAAATGGGCAGTCCGTCGGTGGCTATTTCATTAATGAAGCGGCAGACATTGGGGGCAAGCATGGTATTGAGCATATGAGTCTGGCAAACACGTACCTGCTTCCCAAGGCGGAGCGAACGCAGGTAAAAACGCCCATGCTGGACACCGACAACCAGATCGTTGAGCGAAAGCACACGTTCAGGAGGCACTGATGGGGTGATGCCGATGGCAATTTCATAGGAGCGCAGAGGGGGGCGGATAGCAACATTCGCCAGACGAGCGTGCGAAGGTTGGTAGCTCAATTCGGCGAAGATTACGTCGGGCAGGAGTGTTTCTTCAGCTGTTGCCAGATTGTGCAATGCTTCCATGCCAGGTGTTCCCAGGAGATCAAAAAAACGCCCGAATGTGCGTCCCGCGTCAGGCGAGCCGCAGTTACGCCCAATCACAGCCGTCCATTCATTGCGATCGATAGTCTCACAGGAGTGAGCGTGGAGTTGGAGATAAATTTCCAACGAGATGGGGGCTTCTCCTATGTTGGGCGACCAGCGCTCCAAACGTTGTTGGAGATCGTCAGTCAGTTCCACCTCCAGACTGCGTGCATTTACGGCCTCGGTAACTAAACTCACTAAAAGGCTGTCACGCTTGCTCGTATCAGGCTGCGGTAGTGTAGAGGAACGCTGATAGGTACGGGGTGGCTTCTCATAGGTGAAAGGAGCATCGAGGCCGTTCTCGGCGCTCAACAGGTCAAGTAAGGGAACCTCGGCATGTTCTCCATACTTTTCGAGAAACAACAGGCGGTACTCCTGGAAATGGGGAGAACCAGTAGGAAGAGGAGTCTGGCGCAAGAGAAATTCTCCGGCGCGAGCGGCAGCCTCGCCAAGCGATTGATGAAGCGCGGCAGATTGCAGGTGTAAAGCGGTATCTACCTGGAGAGGAAGTTTGTCTTTGTTGACCGGAGACAGTTCTTCCTGGGCCTTGACGAGTGCGAAGAGCATACTGATCGGCGCGCCAATCCCGGCGCGGTCTAGCGCGGCTGTGCCTTCCAACACGCGATCCAGCTTTTCCTTCAATTCATCCACCCCATGTAACCCGTCCAACTGTTTCCTCACATACCCGGTGGGACAGGCATCGGTCAAGGGTGGATGAAGCTGGCTGATCAGAAAATGATGCTCCCAGAGTTGCCAGAGCAGGCGCTCGATCTGTTCCTCGGTCGCACGGGGAAACGTTTGTTGGATGGCTCTACATAATTCAGTGTAGGGAATAAACTGCTGCGCCAGTTCAAAGACCTTGCGTACCACTGGAGTTGCACGCAGCGAAATAGCACGGTTGTCCTGCTGGCCGTAGGTATCAGCGAAGGGCAGCATCGCTCGTTCACCAACGAGATAAGCCGTTTGATTGAGCTTGACCTTGAGTTGGGAGACCAGGGCAGCGTCTTCTTCCAACCGGTGGAGGACTGAAAGCAACCAGGACATATCTGGCCGGGTGCGGAAGCGTTCCACTGGTGGAGAGGCCAGACAAACATGCGTTTCGGTCGCGAAGGAGCCAAGAGCTACGCCTGAGAAGAGACCGAAGGGAGTAGGCCGTGTACACATGCGAGTCAGGTAGCGCAGTAGACCTGCATAGGCGCGCTTACGGCGCGCTGGAGAAGCCTCACCGCGCTGAAGCCGTTCCAAACCTTCCAGTAAGGAAGAGCTGGCAACAGCCAATGCCTGCGTGATCTGTGGTTGTGCAATCAGGTATTCAAGATGCTGATAGCAGCTTTCCTGTTGGGCCTGAAATGCTGCCTCAAATTCACCTGGAGCCGTCTCAAGAGAAAGATGTCCTGCCGCAGCAAGGTCAAGAAACGTCTTTGCAGGCAAAACAGGAGCGCGAAGCATGTAAAAGCCCGCGGGGATAAACGTTTGTGGGCGGGATATCTGCTTATGCTCGGCCATAAACTGCCTTTCTCTGATATGTAAAGGTGTATGATTCGCTTTAGGCAATGCCCAAAATCCGATCCCAGACAGGGATGACAGGCGTAGAGGCCGCCAATAGCGTCATGGCTATACCGGGAGCGCCAGTTAGCCAGGCGGGTTGATCAACAAACACTCCCTGCTCGATGTCGCGAAAACCAAGCGCAAAAGCGGGATTGAAAGCGTCAAGAATCTGTTCAACCAGAAGAGGAATATGATCCTTGGCAAGAGAACTCTCGCTCTCCTGAGCAAAATGCAGGCAGATTTGGAGCAGGCCACTGACACCATGACAAATATTCGGAGCAGGGATGCCGCGGAGTGAGATAGGGCGGTAGAGGGTTCCCTCAATCGCCTTGATAGCCACCTGGCACAGGCGCTCATCTTCCAATGCCTGGCCTGCTAGCCAAAAACTGCGTGAGATACCGGGCGCGCCATAGCACCAGGCGGCATGGGCCGCGGATAAGCTTTTCCAGGTGTCAGGAGAAAAAGCAGCTTCAAATGGAACCGCGAGAGGCCAATCTATTCCCCAGGGAGCATGCACCTGATGTTGTACCAGCCAATCGGCCAGATAGGAGATTGACTCACGCAAACCAGGATAGCGATAACCAGCAAGCCAGCTCAGCGCAAGCGCAGCTAACGGGCCGGGAATGCCATGCGCCAACCCACAATTGAAATTTCCTTGCGGAAACGCTTCCCGATGACCTTCATTGGGTAAAAGAGCAGGGGGGATATACCAGCGTTCCTGGCCCATTGGCTGACCCGGTTTAGCCAACCAGACCAGGTACTCCAGAAGGTGTTCTACAGCAGATTGAACAAGGGCATCTGGCTGCTCAATAGAGACCAGATAGGCCAGGATGCCGGCGGCGCCTGAGATGATATCGTAATCTATGAAGGCGACTCCTCCATCTGACTCTGGCCGTCGCCACTGGTGCTGAAGCACCTGCTCGCATAGCCCTTGATGAAGGCGAGCAAGGGTCTTTTGATAGCGTTTCCTTCCCCGGCTGGACAGAGAGAGCGTTAGAGCCAGACTGCTCGTTCCATCGAACAACCCAGGAAAAAGAATAGTGGATTGCTGCGAACCCGCGGCGGCGCTGCACAAATACTGCTGTGCCACGAGATCCCAACCTTGTCCTGGAAAACACCTCTCAAGATATCCATACATGAGAGCCAGACCAACGAAACCAGAGACAGAGGTGGCAGACCAGACTTTAGGGAATACTGCTTGTTGTCTGGCCTGTTCTACCGTTGTGTTGATAAAGTCGCGATCGCGCATTCGCTCGGCAACCAAAAGAGCCGCCTCCTGGGCTTTGATACACAGGCTCTCATCCAAAAATATTCGCCAGGCTCCTGGTGTTTTCGGAGGAAAAACTGCATACTGAAGCTGCTTTGAAGTCATTGTTCTCTCTTCGCCCATGGCATAGTACCTTTATGTACAGAGCAAGAAAACGTAAGTGATCCAGAGAGAGATATGTTTCATTTCATGAGAGATACTTCTAACACAAAAGAGAAACACAGCTCTCTGGATCACTACTTTTTTTTCCTGAACACGTTATTGTTTGCTACTACTTACACATATAAGGTTCGGCGGTGCTGGTGGTACAGCCCTGTTCAGCCGTAGGACACTGGAAAGTACAGGTATATGTACCTCCAGGATGCAGCGATGAAGAGTTTTTTACCGTCGAGACGCGGATATCCAGCTCGAAGTCCTGGTCAAACTCTTGCTCGGCTCCCTGGGGAACGGCTACTGGGACTAGAGTCTGTGTTGGCATGAAAATCCTCCTTGTTGTCTTCTGAGCAAAAACGGTTGACGTGATGGTAGCGAAAGCGGCAGGCCAGCGAGTTGTGCGGTCAGGTGCGCCCTTTGTGCGGGATACCCTGCGTTGTCTTCAGGCGTCCGCCTTCCTCTACAAGCATACTGGCATCCGTGAGATAATGGAATATCACAGATGTATCATTCATGTAACAATGCTGTTCCTTGACGAGCGGTCAATGAAAGGGACAGGCATGAAAAAAGTACCGGATCGGTCGGATGCCGATGCCCTCTTGCCAAATTATTCGTATCTGCTACAATAGGTTTACAGTGGTGATAAGACATCGAACATAGCGCATAGAGCGGAGGAACAAGCTTACGGCGAAGCGCGAGAAGATGGTAGAGAACAGCCTGGTAGGAGCGCCCGAACACGCCTACCTGGTTGCGGTTGAACGCGACGAACAGGACAGCCTGTGGAGCGCGGAGGATTCGGTCAGCGAGTTGGGGGCTTTGGCGCGCACGGCGGGAGCGGATGTCGCCGGATCGTTGATTCAGCGTTTGCGTCACCCTGACCCCGTGACCTATATCGGTAAAGGACGGGCGCAAGAACTGAGCGCGTTGGGCAAAGAACTTGATCTTGACCTGGTGATCGTCGATGATGAACTGTCGCCGTCGCAGCAGCGCAATCTGGAAAAGCTGATCAATACGCGCGTCATCGACCGCACGGCGCTGATCCTCGACATTTTCGCCCAGCACGCGCACACGCGCGAAGGCCAGCTACAGGTGGAACTGGCGCAGCTCGAAT
>Ga0102924_1004256_pt1 | contig 14524 bp, 13 predicted proteins | sample PaiPotPPM11metaG_FD_80116 | JGI IMG/M metagenome (GOLD analysis project Ga0102924, IMG submission 80116) | Iron sulfur acid spring bacterial and archeal communities from Banff, Canada, to study Microbial Dark Matter (Phase II) - Paint Pots PPM... ... | reverse complement strand
GCTATCTGGGCGAGCAGATCCGCGACACGATCGGCCCCGAGCGCTTCGGCCTGCAGATCGCCTACAGCTTCGACTCACCCGACCTGGACGGCACGCTGGGGGCGGTGCGCCGCGCGGCGCACCTGCTGGGCGAGCGCTTCCTGGTCCTATATGGAGACACCTATTTGAGAATCGACTACGTCGAGGTTGCGCGCGCATGGCAGGCCAGCGGGCTGCCGGCGATGATGACGGTGCTGCGCAACGAGGGCCGCTGGGACACGTCCAACGCGGTCTTCGGCGACGGCAGGGTGCTGCGCTACGACAAGCGCTCGCCGGACCCTGACATGCACTGGATCGACTATGGCCTGGGGGGCCTGACGACCGCTGCGCTGTCGGCGGTGGATGCGCGCGAGCGCGACCTCGCGGGCCTCTACAGCCTGCTGGCCCAGCGCGGGCAGCTGTGCGGCTATGAGGCCACAGAGCGCTTCTATGAGATCGGCACCCCCTCGGGGCTGGGCGAAACGGACGCGTTCCTGCGCGGCCTGTCAGGGCGCGGCTGAGCGACTGCACTACGGTGAGCAGAATGCAAACTCGACAACCGGCCCAGGCCCCATCGCAGGCGCCACCCCAGGCTGCAGCGCAGGCGCCACCCCAGGCCCCATCCCGGGCGCCGTGGTGGGCGGGCAGCGCCCGCGACATCGTGCGCGCGCTGCGCGGCCACGAATCGGGCCTGCTGGGCCAGGGCACGCGCTTTGCGATCGCGGGTGCCACGGTGATGGTGGTCTATCTGTCGACCACCACGGTGCTCGCGGACGTCGCGGGGCTGCCCTTCGAGCTGGCGCTGGCGATCGGCTTCTGCGTGGGCCTGATGGTCCACTTCACCCTCCAGCGAAGGTTCGTATGGGTCCACGCGCAGGAGTTCGCGCTGCCCCTGCACCACCAGGCGGCGCGCTACCTGACGGTCGCAGGGATCCAGTACGGCCTCACGGCCGCCTCTACGGCGCTGCTGCCGCGCGCACTGGGCCTACCCACCGAGATCGTCTACCTGGGGACGGTTGCAGTGATCACGGCGACCAACTTCGTGGTCTTTCGCAACGGCATCTTCCATCCCAAGGACACGCCCGTCGAGGTTACGCCCGTCGAGGTTCCCAGCGCTGTGGGCGCACCCGACGGCCAGCCCGTCGGCGTCCTCGACGTCTGAGCGCAGGCAGACGACGTGCCCGGCCGCGAGGCCCTCTCACAAGGCAGCCGGGCCCTGCCACTCCCAGCAGCGAAGCTCCTGCGGCGCGGCGTCGACGGCCACGGCGGCCTCCGCTCGCGTCCCCACATCGAGCTGTGCGACCCACGGCCTGCTCTTGCCCCTGGCTGCCCCTGCCGTGCCTTGATCGCGGACGGTGTCTGCGCCACCGATGCCGACGCCGAGGCACTTCAGCTGCGCCTCGTGGCGAACCCAGGCCCGCAGGAACTCGCTTCGGCGCACGTCGGGATCTAGCTCGCGCAGTCGCTCGGCCTCGGCTGCGCCGAATGTGCGCGCGGCGATGGCCACCTCGTCGATCGCTCGACGGGCGACCTCGACGTCGACACCCACGCAAACGCCGGCGGCGAACGCATACAGGGCGACGTCTGCGGAGTGCGACAGATTGAACGACACACGCGGGCTCGCCGCCGCGCGCGGATCCAGGCCGGGCGCCGAGCGGTCGGGTGCGTCGTCGAGCAGGGCGGGCTTGCCGTGCGGGCCTGAGCCGAAGCGCAGCGTCTGTGGGTCCTCGTCGAGATAACGCCCGAGCAGCGCCCTGAGCGTCCCTCGCGAGCGCATCCAAAGCTGTCGGTCGTGCTCGCTGAGCAGGCGCCCCGCCCGCTCGCGCTCCTCATCGTTCAGCGTCGCGCACAGCTCGTCATCGCACGCCGTGAGGTCCACTCGCCAGACGTCGACGACGCTCTCGCAAAGCAGTGGATGCGCCGGGCCGGGGGTCCACACCTCGGGAGCGGTCCCAGGCGTCGGAGGCGAGGGTGGCGAGGCGGCGGGCATCGTCGTCCGAATATAGGTCAGATTCCGGGCGGGGTGAAAAACAACCGGTGCGATCGCGGTCCACAGGCGCGACAATCGCGCTCACTTTGCTGGCGGACCGGGCGAACCGCTGGCGACAGGTGCTACCCAATTCACATCTGGTGTCGCGTTCTCGCACGATCGAGCGGTCACTGCGCACGGCAACGGTGCGTCCCCTATGCGTGCTCAGCGTGGGCCGCAGCGGAAGCTCGCTAGCAGCGCGGGCAATGAACCTGCTCGGAGTGCACCTGGGAGCCGCCAAGGATCTGATGGAGGCAACCAAGCAGAACGAACGAGGCTTCTGGGAGAACAACGAGATCTATCGCCTCAACGAAGATCTCCTGGGCGTTCTCGGCGGCAGCTGGTATCGGCCGCCCGAACTATCCACCGGATGGGAGTGCGACACGCGGCTGGAAGGGCTGTACGAGCGCGCTGCTGCCATCGTCGCAGCACTGGCGCTCGGCGGACGGCGGTGGGGCTTCAAGGATCCACGCACGATCGTCCTGCTCCCGTTCTGGCAGCGTGTCATCGGCGAGATGGATTACCTGATTTGTGTTCGGCGCGCGCACGCATTCGTGCGCTCGGTGGAGGCGATCGCGCCGCCGGGTGGTGCGCCGCATGTGTCGGCCAGCCTGTGGCTGGACATGAACGCCAGCGCAATCAGCCACACGGTCGACGCGCGTCGGATGCTGCTCTTCTACGAGGACTGGTTCGAGGAACCTCGCGGCCTGGCTGGACGCATGGCCGCGTTCATACATGGCCGCACGCCGGTCGTGGGCGCCGAGGCCCTGGATGCCGTTGTCGCCTTCGTCGATCCGACGCTGCGTCGCGCCGACGCGCGCGGTCAGTTGCCCGAGCTCTCTGAGGCCTCGGAGCTCGACGCTATGTACGCCCACTTGCGCCTGATCGCAAGGCACGACAGCGATGACCACGAGGCGCGGCGTCGCGAGTCGCTCATGGCGCAGGCGCTTGCCGGCAGCTACTGCCTGCGCCGTCGGCTTGCGGGCGACCTCGAGCAAGCTCGCGAGACCGCGGCGGCGTTGCGTGCCGAGGCAGAAGTGGCGCGTGCCGAGGCAGAAGTGGCGCGTGCGCAGGCAGAAGTGGCGCGTGCGCAGGCAGAAGTGGCGCGTGCGCAGGCAAGCGCCCTGGAGCAGACCCAGGACGAGCTTGGTGTTGAACTGGCGCGCCAACGCCAGCGCCTCGAGGCCATCAGACGTTCAAACAGCTGGAGGATGACGGCGCCGTTGCGCTCTGCGCGGCGCCGCGTCCGGCGCCATCCGGGTGTCAGGCGAGACTACGTAACGCGCGGCTAGGCTGCGTCAAACAGCTCCTCGAGAAAGAACCTCGTCTTCGGCGGCGGCTCTTGAAGGGGATACATCCGCTTGAGGATGTCCAGGGCTTCGGTGGCGCTTTTGACGCCGCACTCCCGCAGGAGGATCTCGATGTCCTCGTCGTCCTCGCCAAAGCGCATCGCCATCAGCTTCATCGCCAGCAGATACCTCGGCGACGCGGTTGTGACTTCGATGCCACGGACGCTGGGGACGGGCCGGGGGTCCTCGTCGTTGCCGGGCATGAAGGCCTTGGCTGCGTCGTTCAGCCAGTCGTCGGGCAGCCCGAGATCTTCGGCCACTTTCGCGGCGGCGTCATAGATGGCGCGCTTGGGCTCGAATACGGCATTGATGTCCTTGGTGACGCGCCGCGTGGAGTAGGCGAGTGCCATCGCGGCGCCGCCGACGATGAAGATCTGTCCGCGCACATCCCGGCGCGCGAGCTCGTCGCCGAGGGCCTGCAGTGCGGCGACGATCTTGGCCTGGGTGAACTGCCGCTCAGGCACGGTCGAACACCTCGCGCGCGATGAACACCCCGTGGCGGGCGAACACGGCCGGCGTGTGGGCGAGCGTGTATGCGTGGAAGGCGGGTCGGCTGGCGACGAACCACCATGGCTCCACGAAGCGCTCGGGGCCGTTGACCCACGCCGGTGGCGCGATCGCCGCCTCGGCGGCGAACAGCTCCGCGAGGCCGGCGAGCGCTGCGTCGAAACGCGCGTCCCCGGTGCCCGGTGGCTCGTCACGCAGGAGCGCGATCTTGCCGGGGCGCGACGATCCTCTGAAGTCGTCTGCGAACCCGAACAGCAGCCGCACGGCATCGCGCTCCTGCCCATCCTCGAGGTCTTCCCTGATCGTCTGCGCCAACTCGGCCAGCGACGTCGCTCCGCGGCGGACTCGGGGGCGAGCGATCACGTCGATGTCGTACTCGCATGCGTTGAGCAGGCGCTCGAGCGTCGCGAGACTCGGAGTGCGGCTGCCCGACTCATACGCGGCGACCGCGGGCTGTGCGGTGCAGGCGCGCTTGGCGAGCTCGACCTGCGTGATGCCAGCAGTCAGGCGCGCATCGCGGATTGCTGACGGAAACTCCACTGCGCCCAGAGTATACACGTTCTGATATAGCGATGCTTCGGGGAATCGTGGAATGAGAAGCCCGGCTGCAGACCGAGAAAGATCAGAAAGAAGCCTCCAAAGAGGAGCAGGCTTTGGCGTGTCGCATGGGCTTGCCTATCCTTCTCTGATGGCCGAAGTTGTCGATAGGCGTAGCTTGCGCTACCGCCACCGTCGCGGCGAGTTGCTTGTGGCGGTCGGCGAGTATGTGCTGGAGAATGGAGTGGCGACGCTCACGCTGCGTGGTGCCGCGGAGGCGGTGGGTGTGACCCACGCGACTCTTCAACACCACTTCGGCAGTCGTGAGGAGCTGTTGGAGGAGATCGTCGAGCATCTTCTCGAACGAAGCTTCGCGCCGGGGGAGGATTACCCGGAGGAAGCCACTTTGGCCGATGTCGAGGTGCGTCTGCGCGAGCTGTGGTCGAGTCTGAGGACTCCGACTAGTAGGCGAGACATACGGTTGTTCACGGAGGTTCTCGTACAGGGCCTGTACGCGGGACCTGACTCGGCGCCGGCGGTCACGCGTTCGATCGGGCAGCGGCTGGAGCGTATCGCCGGGATCATGGTCAGCCTCGGCTGCCCAGGGTCTGAAGCGATGTCGTGTGCCACCGCGATGTTGGCGATGTTGCGCGGCATCACGCTGGATCTGCTGGCGACCGGCGAAGACGAGCGTGTGGATGAGACTTTCGAGCTTCTCCTGGCGGGGGCGCTGCGCCTGGCCGGTGTCTGGTCTGCCAATCGTGATCGCGTCGTCACGTAGCGCGCCGTACACGGCTGCCGGAGATCGAGCGTTTTTTGGGGCCCCAGCGCGGGGGCCCCAAAATCCGCAAGCGTCCGGTTTGGCTGTGGATCAGCTGATGCCGGCTGCGTTCAGACGGCCGATGATGAATTTGTCGGCTGTCGAGTCGTACTTTTGGACGTAGTCGAGGTGCGCCTCGAGGTCGAGGCCTTTGGCGCAGAACGGGTCGCCGTTGTCGCAGTAGGACTGGATGTCCGATGCGAACCCTGACAGCGACTGGCTGGACAGGCGCGGGAAGATGCCGGTTGCGCCTTTATCAGTGCCGACGTCAAACGACTGGTTAGGGATGCGACGCGGGTCGCCGTACTGGATCACGCCGACCACGTGCGAGGTCGCCGAGGACGATGCCGGCGGGGTCGCCGGACCGTCGCCGACGCCGAAGTACGGCACGTTGCCGCCGCCACCACCGAGGACGTCGCCCACGATCTGCGCGCCCTGGGAGTAGCCGAGCAGGACGATCTTCTGGCTCGGGCATTTGCCGACCTCTTCTTCCAACTGCGCCTTGATCGCTTTGTCACCGGCGGTGACGCTCGGTTCATACGGCGTCAGCAACGCCGGGTAGTTGACGGCCTGCTGGCTGACGGTTGCTTTCACACCCTTCTGGATTTCTTCGGCGAGCGCGCCGATTGCACCGTCGCCCGGCGCCTCGGTGGAGGCGCGCGCGACGATCAGGTTGACCGCCGCACACGGCGAGTTCGACGATGCGACCGCCAGGGCGGACGCGGTCCCAATCGCGAGACTGCCGCCGGCGGCGAGCGCGCCGACGGCAAGCGCGCCGACGAGCGTACGGCCGATGCGGGCTGACACGCCCGACCTGTTCTTGACTGAATGCATTGAGTCCTTCCCCTGTTTGAGTTGTGGATCGTCCCTAGTCGACCCCGTCACTCGGGCAGGCGAAAGCGACAGCACGAAGACGGCTTCACCCCCCGTTGAGGGCGAAACAGCGCTTTCGGCTGCATTGGATCCCTTCCTCCCGTCCCGCGAGACGCGGCGACCGGCCGACTATAGCAGTTGCTCAGCCATTTGGCTAGGCTATCCATTGCCATTTGGACTAGCTACTCTCTACCAGCCGAACTACTAGGCCCTGACGGTCCCTCGATTAAGCCTGCGGCTACCCTCTTGCGCCTATGCGCGTGTTTCCCACCGCCCTCGCCGGCCTCGTAGTCATCGAGCCGGCCGTCCACGGCGACGAGCGGGACTGGCCGCTTCGGGCAGACGAGCTGACGGTGTCAGAGCGCGACGGCGCCACGCCGACGCTGCGTAAGATCGCCGCCGAACTGCCCTTTCGGTGGCATCCTTAAGGCCGATGCCCGCCCGTATGCAGCGTTTGCGCGAGCGCACCAACGACTACACGGTCACCCCGCGCCAGTACGAGCGCTTCGCGTATGTGGCGCTGGGCGCGCTGACGCTGATCGTCGCCACCGGCGCCGCCGTGCGCCTGAGCGGATCAGGCCTCGGCTGTCCTACGTGGCCCAAGTGCTACGGCAACGTCTACCCGCCGCTGAACACGCACGCGATCATCGAGTTCTCCAACCGGCTGATCACCGCGCCCGTGTCGATCGCGGCCGGGCTGGCGTGGCTGGCGGCCGTCCGCCGCCGTCCTTACCGGCGCGACCTGGTCTGGCTGGGCGCGCTGCTGCCGCTTGGCGTGATCGGCCAGGCGGTGCTGGGCGGCTTCACGGTCAAGGGCGCGCTGGACTACGGCTGGGTGATGGGCCACTTCGCTCTGTCCATGCTGATCCTCGTGGCCGCGGTCATGCTCGCTTGGCGCGCCCGCCAGCTGTCGACCGATCACGCGGCCGACGATTCGCAGGCGCCACGGACCGGCGAGCGGCGCGTCGCTCGCGCGGGGACCGCCGCGGTGGCGTTCGCAGGCGCGATCGGCGACCGCACGCTCGTCTGGTGGACGCGCGGCCTGGTGGCGCTCGGCGCCCTGACCATCTTCGCCGGCACCGCCGCTACCGCTGCAGGGCCCCACGCGGGGGGCTCTCCCGGGCAGAAGATCAACCGGCTGAGCTTCGACGGGCGCGCAACGATGGACTTCGTCATCCATCGCCACGCGGAGATCGCGTTTGTGTTCAGCCTCGCCGCTGTGGCGCTGTGGTGGTTCGCGCGGCGGCGGGACGCGGGCATCGCGCTGCGACGACCTCTGACGGTGCTCTGCGTGCTGCTCGCCTTGCAGGGCGCGGTCGGGCTGGATCAGTATGAGACGCACCTGCCGACCGAGCTCGTGTGGGTGCACGTCTGCCTGGCATCGTGCGCCTGGCTCGCCACGATCTGGGCGGCCTGTGCTGCCGGCGCGTTCGCGCGCAGCCGGATCGCAAGCCCTTCGTCTGCGCCAGCGGTTAGCCTGGGGCAAGCAACGACACTCGAGAAGGGAGTGGCATGACCAAGAACGAGCTAGCCGAGCAGGTCGCCGAGCGCACCGGGATCGCCGCCAGCCAGGCGCGCCAGATGGTTGAGGCGACGATCGAGGTGGTCTCCGACGAGCTGGCTGCCGGGGGCGAGGTCGCGCTGGCGGGCTTCGGCAAGTTCAGCGTCAGCAAGCGCGCTGCCAGGCAGGGACGCAACCCCTCGACAGGCGAGACGATCAACATCGCGGCCTCCAAGGCCGCCAAATTCTCCGCTGCGAGCGCCCTCAAGAAGCGCCTGAACGGCTGAGCCGGGCCAGCGCGCGCTCGCAGGGGTCGCCGGCCGGTCCGGCGCTCTCTGCGAGCGCGCGTCGCCCTCGCCGTCCTGACATCTCGCCTCCCGGGCGTTTACGCTTGCGGGCGAGATGATGATGGGGCTCTCGGCGGGCTTGCTGGCCGCGCAATCCGACCGGCGGCTGGTCGAGCTGGCGCGCATGGGGCAGGAGCGCGCATTCGAGGCGCTCGTGCAGCGCTATCGACGCCCGCTGTTGTGCTACGGCGCTCGCCTGGGGCTTGCTGACGGGCTCGCGGAGGATGTGCTGCAGCTAGCCTTTCTGCAGGCCTGGCTGGCGCTCGAGCGTGGCGTCGTGGTGCGCGAGCCAAGGGCGTGGCTGTATCGCATCGTGCACAACGCAGCGGTCAACGCCATGCGCGGCTCGCGCGAGCTCGACCCGTCGGTCATCGATCCCGACCACGTCGCGGCTGTCGGCGCGGGCGAGTCGGGTCTCGAGCGCGCGATGCAGGTGCGCGAGGCGCTGGCAGATGTCGCGGCCTTGCCGCACATGCAGCGCGAGGCGATCCTTCTCAGCGCGGTCGACGGACGCACCCACGAAGAGGTCGCGAGCATGCTCGGGGTCAGCGAGGGGGCGGTGCGCGGCCTGCTCTATCGGGCTCGTGCTGCACTGCGCGCGGGCGCCGCCGCGCTGACACCCCAGCCGCTGATCAGCTGGGCATGCGGCAGCATCGAAGGGACGACCGCGACCGGGGAGCGGCTCGCCGAGCTGTCCGCGCCCGCCGGTGCGGCCGGCGTGACGGGCGTGTTGCTCAAGGGCGTGGCCGCAGCGGTCACCGCGGCCGTCCTGGTAGCCGGTGCTGCGGTGGCGCCTTTGCACGGTCACGGCAGTCATCGCTCCCACGGCTCGGCCGCGGTCTCGGGGCCCGCGCAGGCCGTGGCGAGCGATGACAGCGGATCATCGAGCAGGGGCCGAGCAGCTCTGCTCACTGCCGATGCACGCCGTTCCACCACCTCGGCAATGTCGGGCGCCGTTCGCGCGCGCACTGCTCCACGCGCCTTTGCGGCGCCTCCGCGCGGCGGGCGGCCACCGGCGGCGCTCGTTCCGGTCGCGCGCGCCACGCCGAGGCCCACCGGTGGTGCGCTGGCCGGCGGCGCGACGCCGTCACCGGGGGTCGCGGGCCAGGCTGGCTCGCCGGTCGCGACCCCGGCTTCGGTCGGCGGCGGCGGGACGACCGCGTCCGGCGCGAACGGGGCGTCGACGTCTGGCGGTCAGGCTGAACAGGGCACGGGCGGCATGGGCGAAGGTGCGAAGGGCCCCGGCTCGGGCTCGGAAGCCCCCGCCACGGGTGGCGGCTCCGAACAGCCCCCCGCAGGGGGCGAATCGGGCTCTGGTCCGAGCGGCGGCGCACACGAAGAATCGGGCGATGACGGGCCAGGAGACGGTGGGGACTCGGGGGAATCGAAAGCCGGCGAAGGCAGCGGCGATGACGGGGAATCCGGTGAAGGCCACTCAGGCGGCGGCGAACACTCTGGCAGCGATGATGGCTCAGGCGATGACGGGCATGCCAAGGGCGAAGGTAGCCATGAAGGCAGCGATTCCTAGCCGCTGACCCTCAGCCGCAGCCGGTGTTGTTGCCGCAGCTGCTGCAGGTGTAGCAAGAGCCTGTCCGCTGCATCATGCCGCCGCACTGGCTGCACGCCGGGCCGAGGTCCAGGCCCTGCAGGCGTGCGGGGACCACGGGCGGCGATTCCGTGAAGGAGGCCGCGGCGGGGGCGCTGGCCGTGCCGTCCGCTCCCGCCGACGCCTCGGGGGTGTCCTGTGCGCCGGCATCGTCATCCGCGACGGCCGGGCGGGCCGTGTCTGACGAGCTCATCGACTGGGCGGCCTCCTGGGCGGCTTTGCGCGCGCGCACCGCTGGGGTGAGGATGCCGAGCTCCTCCTGGGCGTCCACGTCGAGGAAGCGCGAGGCCAGCCAGCGCATGATGTAGTCGGGCATCGACTTGGCGAAGGGGATCTCGGGGTTGCCGGTGATGCCCTCCGGCTCGAAGCGCATGTAGCTGAACTTCTGGACGAGCGTTTCCAGTGGCACGCCGTACTGCAGCGCGATCGAGATGGCGGTCGCGAACGAGTTCATCATGCCTCGCAGCGTTGAGCCCTCCTTGCCGATGTCGGTGAGGAAGATCTCCCCGACCGAACCGTCCTCGTACATGCCCGCGGTGATGTAGCCCTCGTGGCCCGCAATCGAGAACTTGTGCGTGATCGACTGGCGCTCGCGCGGCATGCGCTTGCGCCGTGGCCCGACCTCGGCTACGGCCTTGCTGACAGCCTGCTCGACGATCGCGTCCACGTCGACCGGCGCCTCGACGCCCTTCTGCGCGTCGGTGCGCAGCGCCTGGGCGGTCTTGGAGCCGTCGCGGTAGATCGCAAGCGCCTTGATCCCCAGGCGCCAGGCCTGCGTGTAGGCGTCGGCGATGTCCTCCACCGTGGCCTCCTGGGGCAGGTTGACCGTCTTTGAGATCGCGCCCGAGATGAACGGCTGCACCGCGCCCATCATCTTCAGGTGGCCCATGTGCGAGATCGCGCGCTCGCCCACCGCCACGTCGAACACCTGCAGGTGCTCCTGGGCTAGGCCGGGTGCGCCGATGATCGTGCCGTGCTCGGCCAGATGCGCCTCGATCTGCTCGATCTGGGGCTCGGAGTAGCCGAGCGTCTGTAGCGCAAGCGGCACCGTTTTGTTGACGATCGTCATCTGACCGCCGCCGACGAGCTCCTTGAACTTGACCAGCGAGAAGTCCGGCTCCACGCCCGTGGTGTCGCAGTCCATCAGGAAGGAGATCGTCCCCGTCGGGGCCAGCACCGTGGCCTGCGCGTTGCGGTAGCCGACGCGCTCGCCCAGCTCCACCGCCTCATCCCACGAGCGCCGCGCCGCGCTCAGCAGCTCGCCGTCCGCGCAGGCCGTGTCGGGGATCGCGTAGGAGGAGTCGCGGTGCATGCGCATCACGTTGTTGTGGGCGTCGCGGTTCTCCGCGTAGCGGTCGTAGGGCCCTATCGCGGCCGCCACCTCGGCAGAGCAGCGGTAGGCGCGCCCGGTCATCAGCGCGGTGATCGCCGCCGCTGCTCCGCGTCCTTGGTCGGAGTCGTAGGGCATGCCGTTGCTCATCAGGTAGGCGCCCAGGTTGGCGTAGCCGAGGCCGAGCTGGCGGAAGGCGCGCGCGTTCGCGCCGATCTGCTCGGTCGGGTAGCTGGAGGGCCCCACGATGATCTCCTGGGCCAGCAGCATCACGTCGACCGCGTGCTCGAAGGACTCGACGTCCAGCGTCCCGTCGGTGCGGCGGAACTTCATCAGGTTCAGCGACGCCAGGTTGCACGCGGAATCGTCCACGTGCATGTACTCCGAGCAGTTCGCAACCACGAAGCCATCCACTATGTACGAGTGATGTAGCGGCTCGGTGAGATTGAAAACCATCTCCTGGCCGTCGTCCTCACGTGCCACCAGTGTGGTCCCAGCCTTGGTTTGATAGAGCTCACACTCGTTGATCAGGTCCTCTAGGGCAGCCTGCTTGCGAGGGCACGAGAAGCCGATATCAGTGGCGAAGCGGGCCATATCCGTGCCGGTGACGCGCAGGTCGAATCCCTCGTGCGAGGCGTACTCGACGGTCGTTCCGTCCTTGCGCGTGTATGAGAAGTGAGATGATGCGCTCTCGCTGGTGCGATAGATGCGCCCGCGGATGCCCCACGCGGCGAGCAGCCGCTGGACATCCTTCAGCAGACCGTTGCTGCGACTGCCAAGTCCCACGTAGCGGTTGGCTTTGCCGCCTGCCTCAACGCGCGATACGCATCCGTCGGCTCCGAATAGACCTCGTAGGAACGCAGCCTGCACCTCGGTTGGAGCCGTGAAGATGGCTGGGGGCACACGCTTGTCGTGGGCGCGAGCTGAAGTGACCCCGATGCCCTTGAACAGCTCGCGCACGGCCTCGCTGCCGGCGCGCAACTGGATCGTGCCGTTGTCCATCTCCTGTCTTGAGATACCCCCGATCAGCTCCCGCAGCAGTCCTTCGTGCGCGGTAGCCAAGCCATCCTCGATGTCGTCCCCGCCGTAAACCCAGCCGGTCTGCGCATCTGTCAACCAGCCGTCGCCGACGAGATGACCGGTCAGCTCTCCCAGACCCTCGCTCCACCGATCTGGCAGCTCCCGGTAGGTTGCCGATCCACCGCGGACCAAGGACTTTGCTGGCGCCTCGACCTTCAGTGGCAGCATCCAGCTTGTCTGCTCAGCCGGGGTCGCGCTGTCGTTCAATAGGACGCGATCCTCGTTGGTTAGATCCTCGGCAGCTACATAGCCCCGGTTCAGCGTCCAGAGTCGGTGATTGGGCGTGCAACGCAGGTCGGCGCCGTTAGCGAAGCGCAGGCGAACGATCGGCTTGACGCCGTTTCGCATGAAAGCAACCGGCTGGGTAGCTGCTACGCCATCTCCGGGCTGCTCCGCCGTGGCTCGGTGTGTGTACACGCGAAACGCCTCGCCGGCCTCGCCACGTGCGACAAGCTCGCCGATCGGCAGCAATCCGATCGTCGTGTGTACACGGGCGTCCTCTGGGAAGCACGGGTTAGATGCGTTGATGCGCCCGCTGTTGGGGCAGGTGTGCCACTGATTGATCGTCGTGTCGTACTGCACCCCTGGGTCGGCGCAGCGCCAAGCGGCCTCGGCGATCTCGCGCATCAGCTCGCGTGCCGGGATCGGCTCGCCGACCGGCTCGCCGGTCGTGCGTGAAGTCAGCCTCCACTGCCCGTCCTGCGCAACGGCGCGCATGAACTCGTCGGTCACGCGCACGGAGTTGTTGGCGTTCTGGTACTGGATCGACTTGAAGCCCTCGCCGTCGATAGACATGTCAAAGCCGGCGTCGCGCAGCGCTGCCGCCTTGTCCTCCTCTTTGGCCTTGCACCAGATGAACTCGCGGATGTCGGGGTGGTCGACGTCGAGCACCACCATCTTGGCCGCGCGGCGGGTCTTGCCGCCGGACTTGATCGTGCCCGCCCACGAGTCTGCGCCACGCATGAACGACACCGGCCCCGAAGCCGTGCCGCCCTTGGCCAGCGGCTCCATCGAGCCGCGGATGTTCGACAGGTTGATGCCCGAGCCCGAGCCACCCCGGAAGATCATTCCCTCCTTGGTGTTCCAGTCGAGGATCGACTCCATCGTGTCCTGCACCGAGAGGATGAAGCATGCTGAACACTGCGGGCTCTCCTCAAAGCCGACGTTGAACCACACGGGCGAGTTGAACGCGGCCATCTGGTGCACCAGGATGTGCGTCAGCTCATGGTTGAACGCGCGCGCGTCTTCTTCGCCTGCGAAGTAGCCGCCAGCGCGACCCCAGCCGGTGATCGTTCCCGCCACGCGGCCGATCATCTCCTTGACCGAGTGCTCGCGCTCGGGCGAGCCGAGCTGCCCGCGGAAGTACTTCTGGGCGACGATGTTGGTCGCGTTCTGCGACCAGGTCTTCGGAAACTCGACGTTCTCCTGCTCGAAGGCCACGCGGTCGCCGTGGCCGATGCGGGCTTTGCGCACCTCCCACTCGACCGTATCGAACGGATGCACCCCTTGGGTGGTGAAGAAACGTCTGATCGACAGCGCCTCGCCGGGTGCTGCCTGAGGGGAGATTGTGGGGTGCGAAGCGGGGTTCATCGGCCTTCCTCCTCTGCTGCGCCGGCGGTGCGGACGCCTGCTCGACTCGGTTCGTTTTTGGGCGGGCCGAGCATCCTCTCGAACGCGGCGGCGGAAGCGGGCGGACCTCTTATTTTACTAGCATTGGAGCGAGATTCCGGGTCATTCGCGCTCAGCGGCCGAGGCGCATCCAGTCGCCCAGTTCAGCGCACGTGGAGACCGTCCGCAGATGCGCCTCAGCAATCGCGTGGCGCGCGTACTGCATCCAGCGGGGCTCGTACGCGAACGCGCGCGCGACGGCCCAGGCGACGCAGCCGAGCGCAACCAGCCCCGCGAGCGCGGCGATCACGATCGCGCCGGTCGACAGGCCGCCGGCGTGGGCCGCGAGCGCATGGTGGGCGGAGGACATCGCAACGCTCATGGTAGGCGTGTGGGCGACGCCCTCACAACAGGTCCGCGAGCGCGGCCAGCGCGTCGGCGAGCACCAGCGCGGGCGCCTGCTCGGCGTCGATCACGCGGATCCGCGCGGGCTCTGAGCGGGCGAGCTCGTCGTAGGCGCCGGCGATCCTGGCGAAGAAGTCCTCGTCCTCGCGCTCCAGGCGGTCGGGCGCCAGCGCGCGGTCACGCTGTCGCGCGCGCCCGGCCGCAGGGCTGATGCGCAGCAGCAGCGTGCGGTCGGGCTCCAGCGCGCCCGTTGCGAACCGGTTGATCGCGCGCACCTGCTCGACGCCCAGCGAGCGACCAGCGCCCTGGTAGGCCAGCGAGGAATCCACGAACCGATCCAGCAGCACGAGCGTGCCGGCATCCAGCAGCGGCGCCACGCACTCGTGCACCAGCTGCGCGCGCGCAGCCGCGTACAGGAGCGCCTCGGTGCGCGGGTGCACATCCAGCGCGGGGTCCTTGACGAGCGCGCGGATCCGCTCAGACACGTCCACCCCGCCCGGCTCTCGCAGCAGCT
>Ga0102924_1004255_pt1 | contig 14528 bp, 17 predicted proteins | sample PaiPotPPM11metaG_FD_80116 | JGI IMG/M metagenome (GOLD analysis project Ga0102924, IMG submission 80116) | Iron sulfur acid spring bacterial and archeal communities from Banff, Canada, to study Microbial Dark Matter (Phase II) - Paint Pots PPM... ... | reverse complement strand
GACTTGGTCTACACTACAGGCGAGTTGCCAACGCGCCCCTTTGATGCGACTCGCTTTCTTACGCCTTCACCCCATCAAAATCGTTGCCGGAGGCCGCGAGTAGAGAAAGTTGGGCTAGGGCCCCCCCGGGGTAGGACCCCTTTTCGACCACGACACCGCTAGGCAGCCGCGTGAGAACGCGCAGCGGTCGCGGTGGACTGCGCGCCCTACGTTGAGGGCATTAGGTTTGTTGGGATCGTGCGGCGCACGCCTGCGTGCCTCGCTCGAATTGCGGGGGTTCGCTGCAATGGCTGCCAAGCCTACCGCCGCCGAGACAACAATGACCGGAAAACCAAGGAATGGAACAATGGAAATCAAACGTATTGGTTCGCAGCCATCGAGTGGGGGGTCGCCGGATTATTTCACCGGCACAGTGCGCATTGACCCACTGTTCCAGGCGCCCGATCCGGCACGCGTCAGTGGCGGCAATGTGACATTTGAGCCCGGTGCTCACACCGCTTGGCATAACATCCCCTGGGTCAGACCCTAGTCGACACCGCTGGGTGCGGCTGGGCGCAGCGTTGGGGCGGTCCAGTCGAGGAAATCCGGCCAGGCGACGTGATCTGGTTTCCGCCCGGTGAGAAGCATTGGCATGGCGCAACACCAACTACGGGGATGACGCACCTCGCTATTCAGGAGCGTCTCGATGGCAAAGTTGTACGAGCAATACCGTAAATGAGCTGGCTCTTGGCGATGTGAAAGGGATGTTTCTATGAATCGCTCTTTTGAGAACCAAGTTGCACTTGTTACCGGCGTCGGCTCTAGAATAGGTCTCGCCACCGCGAAAGCCGGCGGTGCGCTGAGCACGATCAACCCCAAGGAGGGTAAACGATGAGAGGAACTGTTCTTTACAGTCCAGGTGATCTGCGTTTCGAGGAACGTGCTGCGCCAACCGTTGTCGAGCCGACGGATGCCATCATCAGGATATCGGCTACGTGCGTGTGCGGGTCCGACCTGTGGCCTTACCGCGGCCTGCAGGCCATCGTCGGGCCGACCCCGATGGGACACGAGTATTGCGGTATCGTCGAGGAGGTTGGTAGTGCGGTCGGGTCGGTCAAGACAGGTCAGTTCGTCATCGGCTCGTTCTTCGCGTCCGACAACACCTGTCCGCACTGCCACGCAGGCTATCAGACATCCTGCCAGCACAAGGAGTTCGTCGGTGGCGCGCAAGCGCCTCTTCTGCGCGTCCCGTTAGCGGACGGGACGCTGGTTTCCACGCCCGACGTTCCGTCGGATGACCTGATCCGGCGCATCTTTGAAGCGTCCCGACGCGTGGCCGCCATGCGCCGCGCCTCGTCTTTGGTGAGCCGCTTGTTGACCGGGCGACAGCAGGTGTTATGAAGGCCAAGCCGGCCAAATAGCCTGCTGATCTGCTTGTAATCTGCCTGCGCCGATTTTCTCGGAGGATCGGTCCGCGCACCGTGCAAACGCGTCGACCAGGGACGGCAATGCGCCTCCTATCGAGGCTATTTTGGACTGTTGCCCTGACGCTGATGATGTTCGGCGCCTTCGCCGCCGATCTCACGCGCGAACAAGTCGAGTCGGCGCTGAAGGCCGCGCCGGCCGGGCAGGGGGCGAGCTTCGCCGGCCGATCGCTCGTCGGCTTGGACCTTCATGACCTAGATTTCACCAATGCCGATCTCTCGGGCGCGGATTTGTCGGATGCCGATCTGCGCGGCGCCAAGCTCGTGGCGGCGAAGCTCGTCGGCGCCAGGCTGCCGCGGGCGAGGCTGAATCTCGCCTGGATCATGCGCGCCGACTTTTCCCGTGCCGACCTCTCCGAGGCTATCCTGGAGACGCTCATCGCCTCGGCCGGCATGGAGACCCTTCCGGAGGAAGCCGCTAAGTTCGTCGGCGCCAATCTTTCGGGCGCCAAGGTGACGGCGCGCTTCATCTTGGACGACATGCGCGGAGCGGACCTTTCCCATCTCCGTGCGTCTGCGGACATGCGCAATCAGTCCATGGGCCTGATCCGCGCCGACTTCTCGCGAGCGAACTTGGCCGGCGCGAATTTCGAGGGCGCGGCCCTGGGACATGTCAACTTCGAATTCGCCAAGCTCCAGGGCGCCAATTTCTCAGGAGCAGATATGGCCGATGCGGATCTCGCGGGCGCCGATCTGACCGGCGCGGATCTGACCGGCGCCAAGACGAACGGGACAAATTTCGCCAGCGCAGTTCTCACTGGAGTAAGAGGCTACTCACCGCCGTAAAGGGATGCGAGCGGTGCGAAAAGCGCCTCCTGACACGCTCTTGTACTTCTGCAGGGGAGTGTGAACCCGGCGGCTAGGCAAAATATCATCGCAAGCGACACGGAACTCGCCGACTTTATGGCGGGGCAGAGCACGGCGTTAGGCAACTCCTGATCAGATTGTCAGGTTTACAGTTTTTGCAGCACAACGCGCCCCATCCGAAAGATTGCCGCAACCCGAAGGTCCGACGATGGCTGCGAACTCTGCGTTCGCCACCGCCATCGAAAATTCGCCAAGCACGCGCAGCCGGCCGCCCGACGCTGCCCGATAGGACTTCTCCTTAATGTGCACGTCAAGTCGGTCTGATACGATCATCCGGATCGAATCCGTGATCAGGTCGTAGAAGAGGCGCGGAATGTCCGGCACCTCCAAGGAGCCTGCAAGCCCTGCCACCAGGCCATGCGACGCGCAGCATCGACGAAATGTCCGATTTCGGCGATGTCCATGTGATCGAAGAGACGGTCTTGCGCGCGGTATCGATCATCATGCCGGCAAAGCCGCTCTGCGCTATGAGCGCAATAAGCCCTTCGTCGGCGCCATAATCGGCAAACATGACGCCGATCAGGCTCGTGCTGCGTGCCAACAATGATAAAGCTCGGATGCAGTCGTCGCCCGTGTGATCCGGATACAATCCGACTTTGACGTAGGTCTGCGGCTCCATCTCAAGCTCGCCGGCGACCGCGCTGCCCGGCCGTCGGCGCGCAACTATATCGACCGTCGCGCGTACGACCGCGGGGGCAACAGCGCCGAAAGCGCTGCCGACGTCCTTGAGGTCAACGATGTCGGCTCCGTGCTGGACGGCAATTTCCGCTTCTTGCGGGCCGGTCACGCTGGCAAGCAGAAAGGTCATCAAAAGATTCCCTGATCGGGCGCCAAAAGATAGTTGCGCACCATGTAGTCAAGGGCGCGCGACCAGGACTCATCGGTATTGCCGCGCATATCCACGCTTTTGCCCCAAATCATTTGTCCAGTCCCGGCATCGCGCACGATGATGTTCATGTTTAGGATGACATTCGAGACTTTTTGCACCCATCCGGTGACCGAAAACTTTGCGCCCAGCTCACGAGCAAAGGTCGCGTCGCAACCGCCGCAAGCTTGCAGATTGCTGGCGCGGGCCTGCCCGGCGACCGGACCAATGTCTACAATATCGAGCCGCCCGGATTTCGCCAAATGCTGGCGCAATTCGTTGCCGAGCCATGCAAGCCGCGCTTGTTCATCGGAGCGCGGACCATTTGCCGCACCTTCCAGACTTGTATCAACAAGCTCGAAATCGAAGATTGCGACCTTAGGCTTACTTGCGCGGGCAGTGGTCAAAGCAAGTGCTAGCGGCAGAGCAATTGCGATTTTCCAGCGGGTCCTCATAACGCCCCTTTCCTCGTATTTCCCGCGACCGCTCGGACTTCGCCAGATCCCTTGATAGTATGTTAGACACGCTGGTAGTTCCAAGCATCATGAGCCTTAGCGTGGGGGCGACGAAGGGAGTGAACGCTTGTGATCCGTGTTACTTTTGCCGCTGCCATCATGTTTGCCGCGAGCTCCTCTGTGCCGGCGGCAGAAGCGCTGAAGGTCCCAATCGGGTACATCGGCCGCGCGGAACGAATCGAGACGATCTCGTTGCTTGATCTCCCAGCGGCCAACGCTGGCCTCGCCGGCGCGCAACTCGCAATCCAGGACAACAATACGACCGGCAAATTCCTCAACCAGTCGTTTTCGGTCGAAGCGGTGCGCCTCAAGGACCAGGACGATCCCCCCCTCGCGGTGAAGGAACTCGCTGGCGGCGGCATCTCGCTTTTCATCACCGATGTTCCGGCGGACATGCTGCTCAAGGTGGCCGACGCCGGACGCGACCGCGGACTTATCTTCTTCAATGCCGGCGCGACCGATGACCGGCTGCGCCAGGAAGATTGCCGAGCCAACGTGGTCCATGTCGCGCCGTCTCGTTCCATGCTGGCCGATGGCCTTGGCCAATACCTCGCGTGGAAGCGATGGCGGCGATGGCTGCTCGTGGTCGGCTCCCACGAAGCCGACAAACTGTATGCTGCAGCACTGCGCCGGGCGGCGGCGCGGTTCGGCGCCAGGATCGTCCAGGAACGCGTGTTCGAGGATACCGGCGGCGCTCGGCGCACCGACAGCGGCTTCGTGCAAATCCAGAGCCAGATACCCCTCTTTACACAATCGGCGCCTGACTATGATGTACTGACCGCGGCTGACGAAAGTCAGGTGTTCGCGGCTTATCTGCCGTATCGGACCCGCGACCCGCGGCCCGTTGCCGGCTCGGCTGGTCTCGTTCCCACGAGCTGGGATGCATCGCATGACCAATGGGGTGCGATCCAGCTGCAGAATCGATTCATGCAGTCGTTCTCGCGGCGCATGAGCGCGCTCGACATGCAGGCATGGACAGCGGCGCGCATGATCGGCGAGGCCGTGGGGAGGGTATTGTCGACGGACGCCAAGACGATCCTCGACTACATAAAGGGACCGGATTTTGCAGTGGCGGCTTTCAAGGGCCGCAAGCTGACCGTGCGCGACTGGGACCTTCAGCTGCGCCAGCCCATCATACTCGCCGACGGTCGCGTCGTCGTTTCGGTATCACCACAAGAGGGATTCCTGCACCAGTATTCGGAACTCGACACCTTGGGCATCGATCGTCCGGAGACCAAGTGTCAACTCAAATGATCATTCGGGAGGTCAGGCCAATGTGGCTGCAGTTAGTTCTCGGCGTGTCGCTTTCGGTGATGTTCGCCGGTGAGGCTAGCGCCTTCTCGGCGTACGTTTCCAATGAGAAGAGCAACACCGTTTCCCTCATCGACACGAACAAGTGGGAAGTGATGAAGACGATCAAGGTCGGTCAGCGGCCGCGCGGCATCGCTCTCACCAAGGACCAGAAATATGTTCTCGTCGCAGTTGGCGACGACGACACGATCCAGATGATCGACACCGATACCAACGAGGTGGTCGATACACTTCCATCGGGTCCAGACCCGGAGCTTTTCATCCAGGACCCCACCGGAAAGATCCTTTACGTCGCCAACGAGGACGACAACACCGTCACTATCATCGATATCGCGAGGCGAGCGCAGATCGCCGATGTCCAGGTGGGCGTCGAGCCGGAGGGCATGGGGATAAGCCCCGACGGCAAGATCCTCGTGAACACGTCCGAGACAACGAACATGGCGCATTTCATCGACACCTCAACGCGCCAAGTCGTAGCCAGCGTCCTCGTCGATGCGCGACCGCGCTTCGCGGCGTTCAAGCAGGACGGCTCGGAGCTTTGGGTATCTTCGGAGGTCGGCGGAACAGTAAGCGTTATCGATCCGGTCAAGCACCAGGTTAAGCAAAAGATCGAATTCAAGATCCACGGCATGCGCCCGGAGCCGATCCAGCCAGTTGGCATCAATATCACGCGCGACGGCAAAACAGGCTTTGTGGCGCTGGGGCCCTCAAACCACGTGGCCGTCGTCGATGGAACGACGCATCAGGTCAAAAAGTATCTTCTGGTTGGCCAACGCGTCTGGCACATGGCGTTCACGCCCGACGAAAAATACCTTCTGACGACCAACGGCATATCGAACGACGTTTCGATCATCGACGTTGCCGCGCTCAAAGTCGTCAACACGATCCAGGTCGGCCAATTGCCGTGGGGTATCGCGATCTCCGAACGCTGAGTAACGGGTCGCGAACGTCGGACGCTGCGCCGAGAGAAGACTGATGAAATCTCTTCGATTTTTCCTCGCCCTTTGTGCAGTCGAAGCGGGACTCATTTCACCGTCGAATTCCGCCGATCCACGAAACCTGGACTGGCCGTGCGTGCAGACTAAGATACCGCAGATGTCGGTCGCGGCGATGTGGGAGGGCCCTTCAATCGCCGATGTCGGCAATGCCTGGGAGGACGACCCCAAGATCAAGGATCTTGTCGCCCGGCTGGCGGCACGGCGCACGCCGCTCGATGCCGCAGAAAAGGCCATTGCGGATTTCATCACCGGCAGTCCCGCCGAAAAGCAAGATAAGGCAAAGAAGCTCTTTGCCGGCCTGTTTGACACTCTGAGCCAGCAACGCAGCGAAGTCATGACTGGCATTGAAAGAGTGGCCCGCAACGAGAAGGACCTTGCCGACAAAATTCGATCCGACGTGGCCGAGTTGCGCGAGTTGGAGGACATGCAAGACCAGGCGAAGATCAACGCGCTCGCCAGTCAGGTTGAATGGAGCACGCGCATCTTCGAGGATCGACGCAAAACGATCCGCTACGTCTGCGAGGTGCCGGCCATTATCGAGCAGCGCGTATTCGCGCTTGGGCGCGCAATCCGGCAGACCCTCGATTGAGGGAGCTACTCGGCGTCGGCTGGTGCGGGTTTGGCTTCTTGCATCGGGAGGCCGGCAGCTTCCCAGCCCTCGGTGCCTTCCGGATACCAGGCGACGTTGGCGTAGCCCATCATCAGCGCACGCTTGGCGGCATTCCAGGACATCCAGCAGTCCCGGCGACAATAGATGACGAGCCATCTTGCGTGATCGCCGTTGGTGATGCGCTCGAGGCCGCTGCGCAGATAGCGCTCGAATTCCGCCGCGAGCGTGCCGTAGCCGGTTTCCGGCAGCCAGATGCTGCCCGGAATGTTCATCCGCGTCTTTTCGCGCCAGATCGTTCCGGCCGGCAGACTGGCCGGACGCGGGACGTCCGGAAGAACGTCGACGAAGGCCGCCCCGGCCTTCCACAGCTGCTCAGCCTCCGCCGTCCTGACGACACGGGCGCCCGCATGGGTTGCCGGCGTCGGGGCGCGATAATCCTCCATGCGATAGCCGGTCAGCTCCGGCGGCGGGTTCTGGCTCTGCGCTTCCAGGCCGGCGAACGCGACGAAGCATATTGCGAGGACAACGGCTCGGCGGATCACGGCTTTGGTGTTGATGAATCGGCGGTCATAGGCCGTCCGCTGCCGTCAAGAAGGGGTACGCCGAAGTCGAGCAGGATCTTGTTGAGGGCGGGCTGGTTCTCGGCGATCAACTTGTTCAGCTGCCTCTTCCAGTTCTGATCGGACGGACGCACACCCATGGTAATGCGGTAGACGAGATGCGGCCCGCCGGTGTCCTTCAGCAGCAGTGCCACATGCATCGGTGGATTGGCTTTGGCGGCATAGTATCCAGCCATTGGCCCCCACAGGACGCCGGCGTCGATCTCACCCGAGGCAAGGTCGCGCATCATTGCCACGGCGGATGAGTCGACGCGCGTGTCGATCATCAGCGGATAAGGCTTGGCCTTAGCCATCAGTCCAAGAGAGGCGAGGTAAGTCGCGGGCGGCGTGCCGGCGACGATACCGAGACGTTTGTCCGCAAGACGCGAGTCGCCGAGCGCGTCGACCCCCTCGATCGGGCTTCCGCTTTTGCTCACCAGCGCGTAAGCGGTCTGGTAATAAGGATTCGTGCTTTGCACCATCTCGTCGCCTTGCGGATACCCCATGATGAGATCGCAGCGGTGCGAACCAAGCGTCATGCGCACGAAGCCGGTTGCCTGGGGATAAAACGTGTAGGCGAGCTTCTTGCCGAGTTTCGCCGCGAAAAGCTCGGCGAGTTTGTTTTCGAAACCTTCGCCTTTCTCGTTGGAGAACGGCAGAAGGTTCGGATCGGCGCAGACGCGCAGGACATTGGGATCGATGAGTTCGAGGCCCTCATCCGCCGCACCGCGTCCTTGGCCAAGTGACGCAACCGGCGCCACGAATGAAATCGCCGCGCAGCACGTGGCCGCGTAGGCCAGCAAGCGGCAACCGACCGCTCTTACCATCATCCACCTTTCAATGCTTCGTGCCCATGCAAGCATCTTCCGCCTCTGTGGCGGCAGCAGGTTTTTCTTCACGTTTCTCGGGCCGCTCGCGGCCAAGGGCATCGTTTGCGCGCGCCCGGAGGTAAACAAAGATATCGTCCAGGTAGCACATGACGTTCGGATTGGTCCCGAATGAAGGCATCACATTTTCTTGGGCGGTATTCACGTTTTTCCGGCCGGCTGCAACTATGCCGAGGAAATCATTGTAGCTCAATGTTTTGAGGGAATCCTTGAGCGCTGGCGCGTAGGAAGAGCCCATGCCATCCGGCCCGTGGCAGACGTGGCAATCGGAATGATAGCGGCGGAAGCCGGAATATGTGTACCAGTCGACCGTGCCGTCTGGCGTGATGTGGTAGGTGGGATTGCCGTCTTTGTCGAAATACTTGCCGTTTTCATCCTTGATAGCGGTCGGATCCGCGGACCCATCGGCAAGGGCAATGGCACTCCAAAGCAAGATGGCAACCAACACGAACGCGGACGCACCGGCACACGATTTCACAGACGGTTTCTCTGCCAGGCTGACGTGATCGGAATCACAGCTCCGGCGCGCCACTGTTGGTGACGCGCCGGAGGGATTGGATAGCAGCTTCACATTAGCCTTACTGCGGCAACGCAAAGACCGTGAGCTGCCCGCCGAGCGCCGTGTAGTCGCTCAGCGCCGCATAACCGCCGACCGCGCCCAAGCCGGCGTGCGGATCGGTGAGCCCGGCCGCGAGACCGATACCGGCCCAGCCGCCGACGCCCGACAGCACTGCGACATACTGCTTGCCGCCGTGCTCATAGGTCATTACGTCGCCGATGATGCCCGACGGAGTTTTGAATTTATAGAGTTCCTTGCCCGTCTTGGCATCGACCGCCTTCAGATAACCTTCGAGCGTCCCGTAGAACACGACGCCGCCGGCAGTCGCAAGCGCGCCGGACCAAACGGAGAACAACTCAGGGTCAGACCAGACGATCTTTCCGCTCTTGCCATCCCAGGCAATGAAGTTGCCCATGTTCGAGTCTCCGGGGGGCGGATACATGGAGAGCGTGGCCCCGACGTAGGGCTGGCCCGCCGTGTAGCTCACCTTGAATGGCTCGTAATCCATGCAGACGTGGTTCGTCGGCACGTAGAAGAGCTGGGTCTCCGGCGAATAGGCCGCCGGCTGCTCGTCCTTCGATCCAAGCGCGGCCGGGCAGATGCCCTTGCTGTTATGGTCCGCGCCGCCGTGCTCGGTCGAATACTCGGCCACGACTGACGGCCGGCCATAGGTCGGCGAGTTCTTGTTCATATCGACGCCGGTGGTCCAGTTGACCTTCGGATCGTACTTCTGGGCGACGAGAAGCTCGCCAGTGCCGCGATCGAGGGTGTAGCCGAGACCATTGCGATCGAAATGCGTGAGCAGCTTGCGCTCGCTGCCGCCGATCTGCTGGTCGGTGAGGATCATTTCGTTGACGCCGTCGTAGTCCCACTCGTCGTGAGGCGTCATCTGATAGACCCACTTGGCCATGCCGGTATCCGGGTTACGCGCCCAGATGGTCATCGACCACTTGTTGTCGCCCGGCCGCTGAGTCGGATTCCAGGTCGAGGGGTTGCCCGAACCGTAATAGACTAGGTTCAGCTCGGGATCGAACGCCATCCAGCCCCAGGTGCAGCCGCCGCCGATTTTCCACTGATCGCCCTGCCATGTCTTGAGGCTCGAGTCCTTGCCGACCGGCTTGCCCAGGTCGGTGGTTTTCTCGGGATCGACCAGGATTTCATTGTCCGGTCCTTCCGAGAAGGCACGCCAGACCATCTTGCCATCCTTGAGGTCGTAAGCGGTGACGTGACATTGCACGCCGAACTCACCGCCGGAAATGCCGACCAGAACCTTGTCCTTGATCACGAATGGCGCCGAGGTCCCTGTTTGCCCCTTCGACGGGTCACCGTCCTTCACCGACCACACGACCTTTCCGGTCTTGGCGTCGAGCGCCACCAGTGTGGTATCGGCCTGGTGCAGGAAGATCTTGCCGTCACCATAGGACAGGCCGCGATTCACCGTATCGCAGCACATCACCGGAATGACGCTCGGATCCTGCTTCGGCTCATATTTCCAGAGGATCTTCGCCTCGTGGTCCAGATCGAGCGCGTAGACGATATTCGGGAACGGCGCGTGCACGTACATCGTGCTGCCGATGACCAGCGGCGCACCTTCGTGACCGCGCAGCACTCCAGTGGAAAACGTCCACGCCACCTGCAGTTTTCCGACGTTACTGGCGTTGATCTGCTTGAGTGTCGAGTAGCGTTGGGCGTTGTAGCTCAGTGCGGGCATCGCCCAATTGTTCGGGTTCTGCGCCGCCTTGTTGAGATCTTCATCGGCGTAGACGGATCCGGCGGCAAGCGCCGCGACCACGCCTAAGCAGGTACTGACCCTAAGCGAACGGAAACGCATCGAGTGTCCTCCCTACGACATTCTGTGGGGTTGCACCGATGCGAACAAGCCCAAAGCAAGCCTGGCCTCACGGCGCAAACCCGAGCCTGGGGAAGTATTTCCGACAGCGTGTCACGGCATCAGAATGTTGCGAGGAATCTTCGTACTCTCGTAACATGCCTTAGCCAGTAAGGAAACGTCAGCCCTCCCTAAAAGCTGGCGTTCTTGAAGCCGGAAACCTGCGGAAATAATATGCGCGCGATTTCTTTTGCGCAATAGCAATTCGCGGTGGGCGTACCCTGCCCAACATTCGGTCGTAATATCGTCTAATTGGACAGAAAAACGACGCGCGATATAGAGTCGTCTTTCATGCACTGTCTGTCCCACCTCCAGGCTTTGAAACCGGCCGTCATTGCTTGTTCGATCGTGGGGCTGGCGCTTAGCAGGACAGCAACGCTGACCTATTCGCAGGAGCGGATTGAGCCGCTTGCGTGCGGTCAGTGAGGTGGCAGCCGGCATCTACGTTCATTTCGGCGCGATCGCGCTGATGACCGCCGAAAACGAGGGCGCGATCGCCAACGTGGGCGCCTCGCACCCGCATCCGATCACCGAGAGAGCGATGCGGCGGCCGGGCCGCCGTGGGGGGAGCCCGTCTTTCGAGCCGGCTGATCAGGCCCTGAGCACCCCCGATGCCTTCGCTACGTGGGTGGCTATTGCATCCATCAGTGCCGGTGAAAGGCAGTCGTACGGCTCGAGCCGCAGCTCCTTTAGCCGCGAGCGGATCGCGGGTATCTGGTCGGGAGGAGTGCCGGACTCGATGATGGAGGAAACAAATGCGGCAAACTCGGGGGCTGACCAGCCTCGCTCGTTCGAAAGCTCGGTATGGACGAAATCCAAGCCATGAAACGGGTGCTTCGTATTCTCGATCCGTCCGTACATGTGCACGCCGCACGCAGTGCAGGCATGGCGCTGAATGGCCGCGTTGGCATCGACGACCTTGAGCTTGTCGGCGTTCTTGGAGACACGAAGCTTGTCGCGCGGCACGACGGCGACTTGCGAGAACAACGCGCCTGCGGGTTTCCAGCATTTGGTGCATCCGCACACGTGGTTATGAGCGGACTGCGCCGTGATGCTTACCTCGACGGGATTGCTCGCGCATTTGCAATGAAGCGTACCGCCCGCGAAGCTCGCGGAGCCGGGCTGCACGCCGTTATCTACCGCCGGATGAATTGAGATCTTCGCCATAATGTCCTCCCAAACTTGGTAACGCAGTTGTTGCTACGCCGCTCGGGAGCGATCATGTTCTCAAGCAGCGGTTCGCACCGAGAGTCCAAACCGGTCCGAGCGGCCGGGCTCTTGAATAGTAGACGCTTTTCGACGAGGAGGAAAACCGCCATGAAAACCCGTGCTGCTGTTGCATTGGAGAAGGCCAAACCGCTCCAGATCGCGGAGGTGAACCTGGACGGGCCGAAGGCCGGGGAGGTTCTGGTCGAGGTCAAAGCCACCGGCATCTGCCACACCGACGAGTTCACGCTTTCCGGCGCCGACCCCGAGGGGCTGTTCCCGGCCATTCTGGGACATGAGGGCGCCGGCATTGTCGTCGATGTCGGGCCCGGCGTGACCAGCGTGAAGAAAGACGATCACGTTATTCCCCTCTACACGCCCGAATGCCGGCAATGCCCCTCGTGTCTCTCGCGCAAGACCAATCTCTGCGCGGCCATCCGCGCCACGCAGGGGCAGGGCGTTATGCCGGACGGCACGTCGCGCTTCTCGCTCGATGGCAAGAAGCTGCACCACTACATGGGTACTTCCACGTTCGCGAATTTTACCGTGCTGCCGGAGATTGCGGTCGCCAAGATTCGCGAGGACGCTCCTTTCGACAAGGTGTGCTACATCGGCTGCGGCGTGACGACCGGCATCGGCGCGGTCCTCAACACTGCCAAGGTGGAACCCGGCTCCAAGTGCGTCGTATTCGGACTCGGCGGCATTGGACTCAATGTCATCCAGGGCCTGCGGCTTGCCGGCGCCGACATGATCATCGGCGTCGACGTCAACAATGGTAAGAAGGAATGGGGCGAGCGCTTCGGCATGACCCACTTCGTCAATCCGAAGGAGGTTGGCAGCGATCTGGTCGCGCATCTCGTCAACATGACAAAGCGGGGCGCCGACCAGATCGGCGGCGCAGACTACACCTTCGACTGCACCGGAAACGTCGCAGTGATGCGCCAAGCCCTGGAGGCCTGCCACCGCGGTTGGGGTCAGGCCATCATTATCGGCGTGGCCCCGGCCGGTGCGGAAATCGCGACGCGTCCGTTCCAGCTGGTCACCGGCCGCGTTTGGAAGGGGACGGCCTTCGGCGGCGCCCGTGGTCGCACCGACGTGCCGAAAATCGTCGACTGGTACATGGAGGGCAAGATCGAGATTGACCCGATGATCACGCATACCATGCCGCTGCCGGAGATCAATAAGGGCTTCGACCTGATGCACGAGGGCAAAAGCATCAGGAGCGTGGTCGTGTACTGATATTCGGAGCCATCCGTACCAACGGGACCGCCCCGGGCTGTTGGTCGCCGAGATGACATGCAGGGGGATGATCGGCTCTCCTCGCGCCTGCGCGAGAACTAGCAGAGCTCGTCAACCGTCGGCCAGTCACGACGCTCCTGGTCACGCACGATCTCGATGAAGCAATCGGGCTTGCCGATCGAGTTATTCTTCTTTCCGCCCCTCCTGCTCGCGTCCTTGCCGAAGTTCCGGTCGCATACCCACGCACGGCGCATGAGCCGGAGGCGATCGCGGCGCTGCGCGAGGAGATCGTGCGGATCGAGCGACACGAACGGCTCATCGAGCAACAGCAGATCAGGGTTGACCGCAAAGGCGCGCGCCAGCGCGACACGGCGCGCGAGTCCGAGCGAGAGCTCGCCGGGATAGTGATGGCGGTGCGCCGCAAGCCCCAGCGTTGCAAACAGCGCAGCAAGCTCGGCGTCACCGCCCCCGCCCTTGATCACCTCATCGCCGGTGAATCACGGTTCGCGGCCAACATCAACGGACTTCTGCAACAAAATCGGCCCAAAGGCGAAGTCGTGGCTCGGTAGACAACACATTCCGCTCCCGGCCATAAACTCCGTTTGAAACGAAGTCTAGGGATCCGGACTGTTCGGCACCCGCAGGTATGGCGCGAGCATGCCAGAACTGAGCGAAGGCGATCTCGAACAGCTCGGTGTGTCGCTGGGCAATCGCCGGCGGCTATTGAAAGCGCTCGCGGAGCGCGGCGCCGAGCCGGCCAAATCGAAGCCATCCGACGCGGAGGCGTCGGGCGAAGCCGAGCGGCGCCAGGTCACGGTGCTGTTCTGCGATATGGTCGGGTCGACGGCGCTGTCGGGCACCGTCGATCCCGAGCTGCTCGGAAATTTGATCCGGCGTTATCAGGACGCTGCTGCTGCGCATTACCGAACCAGGTCTTGCGACCATCGGCGTTGCCGGCGGCACGGAGCCCGAGGCAGCCCCGACCGCCGAGCATGGAGCGGCCCGCTCACCAGAGCCTCGGCGTCCTGTCGCCCGTCGAAAGCCGAAGAGGGATAAGGCTTTGCAACAGCCGGCCAAGACCGGTCCCAGCCAATCGAAGCAGAACCGGGTGCTTGCGCTCCTGCAGCGTTCGCAAGGCGCCACCATCGCGGCGATCATGAAGGCAACCGGCTGGCAGCCGCATTCGGTGCGTGGCTTCCTGGCCGGGGTGGTGCGCAAGAGACTCGGCCTGACGCTGGCGTCGGTGAAGACCGGCGAGGAGCGGGTCTATCGCATCGTGGCCAAGGATGTCGCGCCGAAGCGCAAAGGCAGGTCGGGTCGCAAGGCGGCGTGACCGGCATGGCTCGCTCCGATCGCGAGGCGCTCGAGGCCGAGATCGACCGCGTGCGGTCGCTCGGCCTCGACGAGCTTCGCGCACTATGGCGCACGACCTTGCGGTCGTCCCCGCCGAGCGTTTTGAGCAAAGACCTCGTTGCCCGCTTCCTCTGCTGGCACCTCCAGGAGCAGGCCCTTGGCGGGCTT
>Ga0102924_1004254_pt1 | contig 14530 bp, 14 predicted proteins | sample PaiPotPPM11metaG_FD_80116 | JGI IMG/M metagenome (GOLD analysis project Ga0102924, IMG submission 80116) | Iron sulfur acid spring bacterial and archeal communities from Banff, Canada, to study Microbial Dark Matter (Phase II) - Paint Pots PPM... ... | reverse complement strand
GTTCAGTTGGAAAAGAACCTGGAGGCGAACTGTCTCTCTCTGGCGAACCAGAGTGCCTAAGCCTACAAGAGTCTATTCTACCTGAGCTATTGAAAACCGGAAAGAGGAATAGGCGAAAGGTACCCCGGTGCCCAAGCTCCAAAGAAGGTAGTCCCACCGTGCCCCCTTTGGGGGTTCCTCCCCATGGCTGAAGCGAGGGGCTTCCTGGGCCGAGATGGTGAAAGCACTGCCGTTAGCAGCAATGCCTGCCTCATTACTGAAGGTCCAGTTGCTCCCTGTAGGACCGTACTGATAATTACCGTGGATGTATTTCTAGAATTTACCATATTTCAGAGCGTCGGTTTCCTAATTAGACTCAGCATTTCAGTCGTTTCACAAGCCAATTCTTCATGATGATTCTTCCCTCGTGGCGTCGGTTTGGGTGTAAATTTTGACATTAAGCGTCAAAATTTACACCTAGATAGAGAGTCGTAGTATACAAGATCAGTGAATCGAGGTTACAAATGAATCTGCTACTCTTACAACAGGAACGCAAAGATGGCAAGGTGAGAGAGGCACCAAAGCCAGATGCCATTGACTGGCTGTTTACTATCATCGGGTTTATGGCAATCGAGGCTATTCCTGTCGGAGGGCTCATAGCTTCGTGGATGAGCGGGATAGTGCCAGGGCTCATTATCTGCGCAATCTTTGCTGTAGGGCTGCCATATGCAGTCATGTCGGCAGAAAGGTGAGATTGGTATGAGCAAGGAACTGCCGATACCACCAGAGGATAAAGAAGGTATCTTTGAGCAGATGGCTCAGCTCTTTATCGATACCTATGAGGAGCTTGTAGCAGCGATGGAGGTGATGAAGCACATGGGGATCGATCCAGACAACCGGAAAGAACGTGTCAATGAGCTTCAGATGCGGTATACAGGGATCATTGAGAAGTATCAAAGTAAGATGTTTGAGCAGCCGGAGCAAGACAATAAGGAACACCGATTATACTATAGATGGGCTACGAAACCCAGCGACCAACCCTACGAAGGAAGATAGCGCAGCTCAGGGGACAGATGAGCAGGCGCTCTTTTTGTTTCTCGTAAAGATGTCGCATAGATGTCTACAGTTTGTCATTGCGCAATGGGCATGCGTTGGGTAGTATTGTGGTAGACTGTATGGATTACCCACATCGTGACCGAGTCAAGGCCATAACATCGTAGCTTGGGCAAATGGCTTGAGCAGCGGTGTAGTTGACTCTTTGGGAGCTACGATGTGGTGACACTGACAGGGTTACGATGTTCGTAATCCATACATAGACACTCGTTGTGAGTGTGGTATGAGAATTGTTTGAAATACCTTATAAAAGGGAAAAGACAATGAAAGGTGATAATACTTCTGGACATTCAAAAGATGTAAAACACTCTTCAGGTCCACAAGAAGTCCATACTCGTGTATTTGATCTACTCCGACAGGCGGCTACTCAGAATGACCCGTGGCAACTACATGATTCTCCAAAAGGAGAAAGACGTCAAGGTGCAGGAACACCAAAAGAGATTGGAAGAGAGCCCGAAGGCGTAAAAAAAGGCAGCATATTGAGCCTTGCTCTACGTCGGGATACCCATGCTGCTGCACTCTTAGAAAGGCTTCATGTCTCGCGTAACAGAGAATACAACAATGCCTTAAAAGAAATTGAGGACATTCATCGGTGGCTAGGAGCATCCTTAAAAGGTGAAGATCTAGATGCTTTTAACAAAGAACAAAAACAATACATGGGAATGGCTAAAATCTTAGAAATGCGTATAGTAATTTTAAGCAAAGAATTAATATCTATAAATGAAAGACTAGATCAATCAATTCAGCGATCTAATAATACTTCAAAGGCTGGCATTGAGAATCAGATACAAGAAATGATAAAAGCGAGAAAAGAACAGAAAAATAGCATAGTAACATATTATGATGTTTCAATGAGCATAATAAAGAAGCATAAATCTGCACTTCAAAAATTTGAGGGCTTAGTTACCAATACGGGAGAATCTTCCACACACACGGCACCAAGCGGAGAGTTCCGGCGTGACCCTCCTCCGCACTTTTCGTGAGCCTCAACATAAAACAGACTCGGTCTCTGCGCCGTGTCGTCGCGACGATAGCAAGGACATGCCAGCTTAGAATTGCAGTATGGTGCCATAGAACGCACAAAAAGCCCCGGTCCACTCGCAGTGAGCGGCCGGGGCAGTGTCATTTGTGCTTGCGGCATCGTATGACTGAGCAGGCGCTGTTTTTGTTGTCCACCAAAATGTTTTTCGTAAAGATGTCGCACAGATGTCTATGGCTTGGCATTGCGCAATGGGCAGCCGTTGGGTAGTATTGTGGTAGGCACGTGCGACAAGAAGTCGCATTGCGAGAGTCGGAAACATGAGCACGTATCCAATGCTCATCCCTGAACGCGACATGCGTCACTGGTAACGGTGGGGTGTGAAGCTTGCGTGAAAGTCTAAGGGGAGAGTCAACCGCAGACTCAAACCGGGCGAGGGGAAGTTCGGACGGGTGAATGCAAATGAACCTTTGATGAGGCATCGTTACGCAAGGTCACCGAAAAGCGCGTTGAGACGGTGATGAACGGGTCAATGAGCCATCCTGGGCGTGTCTACGGGATGGGAGGATACCTCGACCCCGGTGCAAAGAAGGCACCCACCCCGAACGTATCTCTGCAATGCGGAACTTGGGAACCCCACGAAGGTCCGAAGAGGAGGTCAATCCTCATCGGTAAGCCGACCGCAAGGAAGGCCCAATCCCCTCAGGGGAATGGGAGGGATCAAGAAGCGAATGCTGCCAACCGAAAGGGAACAGGAAAACATAACTGGGCAGATAGGGCAATACCCACACGTAATGCGTGGCTGACGTGATCCTGGTGTATCACCCAAAGAACGATGTGAAGGAGATGTATCGAGGGAAAAGTTAGGTGCAAGGGGAACCTTGCAAACGGAACCAAGAGGCAGACCGATCGGACTGCTCTTCGCCTGAGACATCCTTTCTTTCAGGTGATGTGCTTGAGCCGTGTGCGTTGAGAGACGCAAGCACGGTTCTGAGGAGGCTGAGGGGCGGCAACGTCCCTTGGCTATCCGACTCGTTGTGAGTGTGATGTGAAATATGTTCTAAAGTTATGAGAAAAGGAGAAAAATAGCATGTCAAACCGTGGTGATAACCCCTTACAAAGACAAGGTGATCAAAGAGTAGGTGGAAGTCCAGGTCCATCAAATCGTAGCCGACCACTACACTATGATAAGATAAGCGAAGGTTGGCGAGAATCTATTAATGCAACACTACAAGAAACAGAGCGACACTTGAGAGTGTATGGCGTTCTTCCTGAGGATGCATCCAGTATGGCTCGTTGGATGCATAGGGATAAAAAGCGAGAACCATATGATGCATCTAATGCTGAAGATGCTTTAAGAGTAACATTAATAATACAAGAAAAAGAGAGAGATAAAAAAATAGAAAGAAAAAGAGAAATAGAAAAGGGAAAAGAATCATCTGATGCTATTATTGACTTATTAGCAACAAAGAAAGAAATGGATCGGTCATCAGATATTCAAAAGATTAATGCATTCTTAGATAGAACTGAATATAAAACAATACAAGGAGTATATGATTTACTTTGTTATAGAAAAAGAAAATATAGTAATAATAGTTATATAAAAACACTTTTCAATCAAGTTTCCACTCTTCGTGCGTATGCAATAAAATACTATAAAGAGACTCATGAGACAATAACATCAGAAGAACAAAAAGAAGTAAAAAAAGCGTTGGATAGACTTCGAATAGGACTTCCTAAAATAGACTCAGCCCCATCTATAGATAACTTTATGGAGATAGAATACTACCCCTAGCACTCCCAAAGAGCAATTCACATCTGCTCTTTTCATCTCGAAGCACAAAGCCCCGGTGCTCACATCGAACAGCCGGGGCATCGCATAGATAGGGCGCTCTTTTTGTTTCTCGTAAAGATGTCGCATAGATGTCTACAGTTTATCATTGCACAATGGGCTTACGTTGGGTAGTATTGTGGTAGGCACTCGTTGAGAGTGACTTGATAGAAATGTTCTAAAAGCTTTATGAAAAGGAGAAATGCTATGTCAGACCAAAGCCGTAGAGGATCAGATAGAAATCCTCCACCCGGCGATAAAGGAGACAATTCTCATCAGAGTAGATCACAGAGTCCTTCAAGGCACAATCGTTTCAGTGGGGAATTCCATGCAACTGGCCACCCTGACCCTAAGATGGCAGGAATGGCAAGATTAGCAAGTAAAGAAACGGCAAAACTAGCAAACACTGCTCCGGGAAAGTTTAGGAGGAAGTTTGATAAAAGACCAACGGATACTTCCCAAGCTGATAGCAGTCGTCTAGGTCAACAACTACAGGGAGATGTAAATCCACCTCAAATTACCTCTTCTTTTTCTCATCAGAGTGATACTAGCGGCGTGGGCTTTTGGGATCCAAGCGGTCCTCCACCACACACAGAAAAAAGCCTTACTGAGCCAAGTCATCTGAACCGCCCACCAAAAGACACATTAACAGGCAAAGAACGTGCTGACCAAGACACTTCAGATGTTTCAGGAAAGAAGCCGGAAAAAGATAGATTAAGTCATCTTAATGAAGAAATTAACAGTATTAATCGCAGTCTTAGCAGTATAAGAGCAAATTTGGGAAAATCAAAGGAAAATGCTAATATTGATATACATGATGAATCTTTTTGTTTATATAGAGAAAATGTGTATGAAGAATATAAACTAGCAAGAGATAAAAAAACAGATAATATAGGTTATCTTCAAAAAAAGAGAGAAGAACTTATGAGAAATCCAGATTACATTTCTTGGAGAAAAAAATCCATAGAACAATTAGGAAATATGATTTATACAGGGGATCCAAAAGAAGATCTACAAAAATACGGACGTGATTTAGATTTATATAATGATCTTCTGACTGAGGAGCTAGAAAAATTATCAAAAGATGGAGAATCATTAGTTCCTATTAGAACAAAGATAGATGTCCTTAATGACGATCTATACTATAGGCAATGGAAACAGAAGCGTTGAGTATCCTCTTAGGTGTCGATGACAGCCTAAAACAGAACCATCCCACATCGGACTCAGAAGCCCGAGAATGCCCCAGTGCTCACATCGAACAGCCGGGGCCATTGTCATTTGTGCTTGCGGCATCGTATGACTGGGCAGGCGCTGTTTTTGTTGTCCACCAAAATGTTTCTCACAAAGATGTCGCATAGATGTCTATGGCTTGGCATTGCGTGATGGGCTCGTAGTGGGTAGTATTGGGATAGGCACTCGTTGGGAGTGTGATGTGTGTTAAAAATATAATAAAAGGAAAGTTTATATATGTCAGATGCAGGAAGATCATCAAGAGAAGTGAAAGATGACAAATCACAAACGGAAAAACGGGATTTTACAAGACCACGCGCTGAGATACCAATACATCAGAAGAGAGGAGCCAAAGATTGGTCCAAGGCCTTGGGCGAAGGAGAACTCGCAAGGATAGCCGTACGGACTAGAGAGAAAGAGCAAGAGCAACTTCAAAATTTCATAGACAAAGTCAAAGAACTAAAAGCATTCTACGGTCAACACAATGTTTCTTCAGGCTACCCTCCTTCAGCAAAAAGAGAGCCAATGTCTGGAAAGCTTAAAGAAGAAGAGGATAAATTACATTCAGATTTGCTTAAGATTTACCGTGAACTTCCTAAGAGAGACACTGAAGAACCAGAGCCAAGTTCACAGATGGAAGCACCAACCAAGGTATCCACTAGCCCTAAACGTTATATAAGAAAGCTGCTCGATCGACTTTTAGCCTCTTGACCAACTTTGGTGAAGGATGAGGTTATCCGGAATCGTTCTGTTTCAGAGATATGCTCAATGGCAGACTTAGAAAAAGTCATCCATTCATCGATTCACCAAACTAGGACATGAGGCCTCTTCTCCCTTCGTCCAGGATGTTTGATGAGATAAGAAAGAGCGAAACCTATTTGTCAAAGATCATTAATCATCCGCTTGATAATTTATTGCCCCTAATGTGCCGCTATAATTGCACACGCAATGTCAGAATCTCGAATGGACTCAGTGTCACCTCCACACTCTTCTGCTGATGATCCAGGCTCTTCTCAGGCTCCTCCAGCAAGTTGGTGCTCCAGATGGCTTTGATCTCCTGATCGAATGTGAGCGTGGTTCTCGTTGTTGCCCCTGATGCTTCGTACAGGCGAAGGATGATGTCATCGCTTTTTTCGGCCTTTTTGATGGTCTCAATGATGACATTCTCAGCTTCGATATGCGCAAAAGAGAGGCTGGAGGAATGATGACTCTGCGACGGTATACCTGGTACAGAACGAAGTGGGACATTCAGTTCGTACCCAGCACGCACAACGCCACCAACAATGTGATTTCCGGCGTGGGGATAAAGCGCATAGGTAAACTCATGCTGCGCTTGGTCTGCTTGTGGATCGGGGTAGCCGGGGCTGCGCAGCAAGTTAAGATCCAGGACGTTTTCTAATACTTTATGGCCGTATTTGCAATCATTGAGTAGCGCGACACCGTAATCCCATTGTGATAGATCAATCCATTTTTGGGCACAAATCTCATACTTTGCCATATCCCAACTGGTGTTGCGGTGAGTTGGTCGCTTGATCGAGCCAAACTGGATGTCACAGGTTGCTTCCGTGGCAAGTATAGCCACAGGAAAACTGGTGCGCAACATCTTATGATGCTCTCGCCAATCAACTGTCGTGATAAAATCGATGCGGCAACTGCCAGCTGTTAACACAATGCGCTGCTGAAGTGTGGATTGCTCAAAGCGATAGTGTTGTTCCACAATAGCCTGAGGACCGTCGATGCGGACTTCCGCCTTTTCTAACTTAAAGTACTGCGGAGGGCGTTTGTCGTAGGTAATGGACACCTCCCAGGCATCAAATTCATAAGGCTCATCATGATAGACCGCCAGCTTGTTTGCTGCCGCGTCAGGCGCTAGCACTTCACGTTGATGTTCTTTATCAAAGATGGCTTGTATTGGGCCATCAGGAGCAAAGCGGATCCGCAGTTTGTCGTTTTCTAGCACATCTGTCGAGGCAATGAGTTGCGCTATTTTCTGAGTCTCGTCGTCAGTACGTGTATGTGTTGCCAAGTTGAGTGTCGTATATCCTAGTGGTGGTACTGTGACATAATACCACTGGTTGTGTATGCACAGCCATTCGCTGTGTTCCCACGAAAGCGAATTGAAGATCGTAACAGGCTGGCTGTTTTCGGCTGCATCAGGCTGTGAGATCAGTGCTGCTTGTGCCTGACTCAAGAGCTGCTGTGTCTGCTCAAAGAGTTGCTGATAGCGTGCTAACGACTCGTCATAGACTCTGGTAATCGAAGAACCAGGAAGTATGTCGTGAAACTGGTAAAGCAGTACTTCTTTCCAGATCGTGCCGAGTTCTTGCATTGGATAAGTATGGCCCACCAGGACTCCGGCAAGCGTGGCAACAAACTCTAGTTCGCGCAATGCCAGCTCCATTTTGCGATTAAAGCGCTTATTTCTTCCTTGTGTCGTATAGGTTCCCGCATGCCTTTCCAGGTAGAGTTCGCCAGTCCATGTTTGATACCCAGTGGCGTCCTGTGCTATGCGATCGAAGAAGGTTTCAATATGTTCCTGTATGACTGGCGCGAGACCGTCAAGATTCTTCTCACGGGCCAGACGCTCAAGATGTTCTGTGCCCGGACCGCCTCCGCCATCGCCAATGCCAAAGACTAACGCACAATGTTCTGAAACAGCTTTATCGGCAAAATTTTTCTCAGCCGCAATGATTGCCTTTGGTGCTGCTGAACTGTTGTAAGTGCCTTCGGGAGGCATGTGAGCAAGCACACGTGATCCATCAATGCCCTGCCAGAAGAAGGTATGGTGTGGAAAAACGTTGATACTGTTCCAGGAGAGCTTAATGGTCAGGAAATAGTCCACTCCTGCCTTTTTCAAGATCTGGGGAAGTGCTGCTGAGTAGCCAAAGACATCGGGCAGCCAGAGCATCTTTGGATCTTTGCCGAACTCTTCACGGAAGAAGCGCTTGCCATAAATGATCTGGCGTATTAGAGCCTCTCCGCTGGAGATATTGGTGTCCGCCTCCACCCACATTGCGCCTTGAATCTCCCAACGCCCTTCGGTGACTTTCGCCTGAATCTTTTTGTAGAGCTGTGGATAGTAATCTTTCATCCACTGATAAAGCTGCGGTTGGCTAGCCCCGAAGACGTAGTCGGGGTAGCGATCCATCAGTGCCAGGACTGTCGCAAACGTACGAGCACCTTTGCGAATGGTCTCACGAATCGGCCAGAGCCAGCCTAAATCGATATGAGCATGACCAATAGCGCTGATCTTGAGCGAAGGCGTACCACCTACCTTTGCCAGTTCGCTTCTCAGGATCGCGCGTGCTCGCTGTGCTTCCTCCGTTGTGTACTTGACCAATTCATTGGCAGCTCTGTATAAGGTGCTCAGGATACGGTGATGACGCGCCTTCTCTGGAGAGACTACTGTCATCAGTTCCCGTAATACCTCGAAGTCGTGATAGAGCTGATACATCTCTTCATTGTACAGCGCGATATGTGCATTTTTCAGCGTGCCGCTATCTTTGTATACACCAAACAGGTCATTACAGCCTGCATCGGCCCAGAGATCGACGACTTCGCCACCCTTGGCAGATTGAGTAAGTGGAACGACACGCTTGCCTGGCCTACCCAGGCTCAGATCAAAGTCGGAACTGACCGTTGTTAAGCCTAGAACGGGACAACCATCATTGTCAACGACACAAGCCTCACCGCTCAGGTCAATTAAGAGGACTATGGCTTTACCAGTTGCAAGCTCCGGAACGACTCCGCTAAAATGGAACCATGCACAGTCCCAGAGTTTACCCCAGCTCTGTCCGATCCTCAGAACTTTATGCTCGCCCGATTGGCGCTCTACGAACGGTACAGGTTCAGAGGTAATCCAGGCCTCAGTATGTAGCTCGGTTAACGGGGTATAGATGGCTCCTTCGATTTTATGCAGTGTTGTGGTCAAATCGCGTTGCGTTTGCATATGATGGTATGGCACAATAATCCTCCTGCTAACTAATACTATTTCGTTAGTTTCTCTTTTGCTAACTCCTCGCTGCCTACGGCAGCTCGCAGATATTTTTTGTGGAGATGGGAACTGTGGGCCGCGGGCCCACAGTTCCCATCTCCACAACCCCAGGAAGCGAACCGCCCAAGGCGGTGAGCAGTCAAAACTAACAAAGTAGTACCTAACTTAGAATACAAGTTTATCCTGAAAAGGTGTCATCTTCAGGAAAGAGAACTACTTTCAGCGCATTTCCAGGTCTGGCTACGACTTCGAATGCCTGTGCAGCATCAGTCAAGCCAAAGCGATGGGTAATCATGGTTTCAGAGCGAATGCGTCTATGGCGCAGCAGCTCTAGAGCCAGGCGAGTCTCATAGGGCCCAGCTGAGTAACTGGTGCGCAATGTAATCTCCTGGAAAAAGAGAGAATTAGGGAGAATTGGCAGAATTTCATCCGGGGCAGGAGGAGCAAACAGTAGCAGTGTTCCCCCAGGTCCAACCAGTTCCATGCCTTGCTGCATTGCACTGACCTTTGAAGGGGTAACAATGACAATGTCAGGCTTTCGTCCATTGTTGATTGCATGAATCTGTTCGAGAACGGGTTTAGTAGAGGGATCAAGTGCAAAATCAATACCGATTTCAAGTGCTTGTTGACGGCGATAAGCGATGGGATCGACGATTATCACACATAAGGCTCCGCGTTGCTGAGCCAGTTGAGCTAGCATCACTCCGTTGCTTCCTGCACCCAGCACGCATACACAATCTCCAGCCTGTATTGCCGCCCGGTCGATGCCACGTATACAGCATGCTAAAGGTTCAATCAGCGTAGCTGCTTCAAATGAAATGTCATCAGGTAGAGGAAGCACATCACGTTCCACGTTTGGAGCTGGAACACGAATATACTCTGCTAGACCGCCAGGATAGAGCCGGGTTGCACGAAAAGTAGCGCATTGAGAAAATGATCCGCGTTGACAAAAGTGACAGAGCATACATGGCACATGATGGTGGAAAAACACTCGTTGTCCAACTGTGAACTGCTGCACTCCGTCCCCTCGCGCGGCAACGGTCCCCACTGGCTCGTGTCCCGGATAGAGCGGTGCACGTGGCCGCATGTACCATTCCATGACATCCGAAGCGCAGATACCACAAGCCCGCAATTGTATCAGCAATTCGCCAGGCCCAATCTCTGGTACAGGTAGATCAACGATCCGTATATCGTCGTTTGCATGGTATTCAACAACACGCATTGTATCTCACCTCTTCGCAGGAACTATGCAGAGAAAGCCAAATGGCTCTTCACCCAGAGTAAAAAACTGGTGGATCTCATTGCCAGAGATATAGACCACGTCCCCTGCATTTATTGTGTGCTCTTCATCTCCAAGGCGCAGACGTGCACGACCATGTAGCATATAGACACCATGATCGTGGGCGTGTTGGTCGAGAGAAGTGTAACCCCCGGGCTGCACTGCAAAGTAGCGCATGTGGAAGTTTGGTGAGCCTTCTTCATTGCCAATCATGATCTGGCGCGTGGCCCGATCGGCACCACTGTTATCCGGCCCATATGCACGCACTGCTACATCTTGCCAGCGCAGCTCGCCGTGCTCCGTCCCGGCTGAGCGATGAATAATACCCATTGCATGCTCCCTGTTCTTAACTTTTAGGTGCTAAACAGACAGGTCATGATGATGGAAAACACTATACTGGTAGTGAACGGTCAAGTTCTTTTTGAAGCCTGCTTTAAGCATACCTCATGAGAGAGGCTTTTTTCTAGAGACAGAACGGGATAATTATCAATCCAAATGGTATAATTAGCGAGAGACGAAAGGAGTATGAGTCATGGCACTTCAGCGAGAGCACTGGGTAAGCGTGGAGGAATATCTTGCAATAGACCGTGCAAGCACCGATGTAAAGTATGAGTATATGGATGGGCATATGTATGCTATGTCAGGAGGAACAATTGATCATGCGGAAATTGCAGCGAACCTGTTTTTTCTGCTTAGAAGATACTTACAAGGGAAATCGTGCAGAGCATTCTCATCCGACGTGCGCGTACAAGTTGCAGAAAAGAAATACTATTATCCTGATGTGACAGTAGGCTGCAACCCTGATGATTGGCAGCAAGGCACCAATGACATTGTCCACACACCTCGCTTAGTTGTTGAAGTCCTCTCACCCAGTACAGAATCTTTTGATAGAGGAAAGAAATTTAGAGCTTATCAAGCATGTTCTAGTATTGAGGAATATGTCCTCATTAACGCAACCCATCAAATGGTAGAAATCTACCGACGCCAGGGCAAGATATGGGCATATCAACAAATCGGACCTGGGCAGCAGGTAGAACTGGTAAGTATTGATTTCGCACTTCCCATAGCAGATCTCTACGTGAATACAGATGTGCCAGAGCGAGAATCTGAAGAAGAGTGAGACCTTACTACCTAAATTTGGTCCAAACTAGGGTAGCATGCCCTGAGGAAAAGGGACTTGCCAAAGGGATGATACGGTCAAGTCTTTAGTACAAGGTTATACAGGGATAGGCTTGGGTTGCAAAGCACGCTCTACAGCTTCTGGATCATTGGCAATAACCCAGAGATAGGCCCGGGCAGTCTGGTCAGGCTCACTGCGCCCCTGCTCCCAATCTCGTAAAGTGCCCAATGGGATTCGGAAGCGCGACGCGAATTCTTCCTGCGTCAAATGCAAGGCACGGCGCAAGGTTTTGACGCGAGGGACAGCGCGAGCATTCCGTAACTCTTCCTCTGTCATAGGACGGGCGTCAGGATCACTCATAGCTGCAGCATGCACCTCCTCGTCCGTCATAAGCCGCATAGGCATATCATCATCAGGAAATGGCCTCTCAGTGCCATCATCCAATACTTCGACAAGCGTGCCATCAGGGCGCCTTTTGGCGATAGTAATAGTAGTTTCGCTCATGTTTTTTTGCCTTTCTGGCTGATATTAACCGGATACGTTCCCCACGTTCAGTGTAAGTTATGTGGAGAATGATCCCGTCATGCATACCGATTAGGTTGATTCGCTCTTCCCCATAGTCTTCGCGTTCATCAATTTTTTCAAGGGCAATGGGGTCATCAAATACCTTAGTCGCCTGACGGAAAGTGATACCATGCTTTTGCCAGTTGGCAAAAGCCTTGTGATCGTCCCATTCAAATTGATCATCATACATAATATACTGCCTACCAGTAGTTTTGTCAACTGTCCACTGAAACCCACCAATTTTTGGAGTAACATAATAAAGCCCAATTTTTATGGAGCTATCCACACTTGGGTACAACCATACTAACTGGTGGAGGCCCTAGATTTTGAACTCATTTTTGCATGATTTTTTGAGCTAACCACCATTTAATGTGGCTTTACCAATCTCCTTTATAAAAGGGGTAAAAACATCCAAAGGTAATTCTTGAATACATAAGTATTATACTACGAGCCGGAAAGGTTTGCAAACTGCTTCGAAATGTGGTTCTACCTTATGTTTACCTCTCGATATCTTTTGGCTGCACATTTAAAGTACCTCACACAACCATTCCCAGGGAAATGCCGTCTACTCGGGCTGTGCTACAATATTTGGTAGGAGAGTTGAAGAGAAGGGATAGAACGATGCTCGCAGCAATGTTTTATGCTCCCATGGATGTACGCCTTGAAGAGCGACCGATACCGCAAGTAGGTCCTGGAGAAGTTTTGCTCAAAGTTGCTGCAGCTACTACCTGCGGCACTGATCTCAAAGCCTATCGCCGAGGGCATCCGCTGCTCTTTCGTAATCTGCCAGCTGGCTTTGGACATGAAGTTGCTGGCATCGTGGCTGCAACAGGGACAGGTGTGACCCAATGTCACGAGGGTGATGCCATCGTTGTAGCAAATTCAGCGCCATGCTTCCAGTGTTTTTATTGTCGCCGTGGTCGCTATAGTCTCTGTGAAGATCTCCTGTTGCTCAATGGGGCCTACGCAGAATATTTACTCGTTCCTGAACGCATTGTATGCCATAATCTCTATCGGCTCCCGGCAGGGACAACATTTACTGCTGCAGCTCTGACGGAACCATTAGCCTGTGCACTGCATGGCATAGATGCCAGCGAAATCGTCCGAGGCGATACCGTTGCTATCCTTGGTGCAGGCCCGCTTGGTCTCTTACTGGTAGCACTAGCCAAGCTGTGTGGGGCGCGTGTCATTTTGACAGGAAGGGGGACAGAGCGTCTGGTGCTAGGAGCACGATTTGGCGCAGATATCGTGATTGATGTGCATCTCTTATCGCTCCAGGAACAGTGTGAAGCTGTCATTGCACAGACAGAAGGGAAACGGGGAGCAGATGTGATTATCGAAGCTGTGGGAATACCTGAGACCTGGAATATCGCGGCTAGGATGGTTCGTCCTGGAGGACTGGTCAATTTCTTTGGAGGCTGTCCATCAGGAACTCAAGTTGCACTTGAGACGCAGCCTCTTCATTATGGCGAACTCACCATCAAAGGTGTCTTCCATCACACTCCAGCCTATTTTGCCCAGGCATTGGATATTATTATAGGGCATCATATTGATGTAGAAGCGTTAATTACCGAACGAGTTCCGCTTTCTTCGTTACTCACAGTCTTTGATCACTTATGCCACAAGCAGGGTATTAAATATGCTTTGATGCCACCTGCATTTGATCAGTTTTTGGAATAAGGAGATATGCAATTGATGTCTAGCCAGAAACAGCGACAGAGTGTAAAAGCGGTTTGGTGGGAAGAGGATGAGCAAGGTGCAGCCGTCTGCCTCATTGACCAATCTCTTCTTCCCCTCCAGGTCCGTTATCTCAAACTCCGTCATGAGCAGGAAGTAGCCGAGGCTATTCGATCCTTGCGAGTAAGGGGGGCACCAGCCATTGGAGTAACTGCGGCTTTTGGTACAGTTCTATCTCTCTCTCGCGTTTTACGCGAACGAAAGGACGAATTCGACCTAGTAGAAGCTCAGCTGCATGTAAGGTCCGCTGGTAAACTCCTCAGTAGTACTCGTCCTACAGCCGTCAACCTTGTCTGGGCAGTTGAGCGTGTGCTCAAGCAAATGGATGAGAATCTGCACAATATCTCCACACCCCAGGAACTCAAGCAGCTATTGTTAAGCGAAGCGCTCACTATTGTGCAAGAAGATTATGATGCTTGTCTTCGTATGGGCGAGTTAGGAGCAAGTCTCATAGCTGATGGGGACACACTTTTGACCCACTGCAACACTGGTGCGCTTGCAACGGCTGGTATTGGTACAGCGCTAGCTCCTATCTACATTGCTCACCGTGCGGGCAAAGTAGTCCACGTGCTTGTTGACGAAACGAGGCCAGTGCTTCAGGGTGCACGCCTGACAGCATGGGAACTCCAGCGTGAGGGAGTCCCATTGACGCTCATTACAGACAATATGGCTGGTTACTTTATGCGACAGGGCCGTGTCAAAGC
>Ga0102924_1004249_pt1 | contig 14569 bp, 12 predicted proteins | sample PaiPotPPM11metaG_FD_80116 | JGI IMG/M metagenome (GOLD analysis project Ga0102924, IMG submission 80116) | Iron sulfur acid spring bacterial and archeal communities from Banff, Canada, to study Microbial Dark Matter (Phase II) - Paint Pots PPM... ... | reverse complement strand
GTCGTGTGCCAGACCATCGTAGGCCCCTAATTGCTCAATCCCGTGGATTTCACGACGTTGGTCCATCTTTCGATATCGGCGGTAATGAAGTCGCGAAATTGCTGCGGGGTGCCGCCGAGCGGGTCGATGCCTTGCGCCTTCAGCGCATTGCTGACCGGCTCGGTCTTCAGCGCCGCATTGGCGGATTGCGCCAACGTTTCGACGATCGGCGCGGGCGTACCGGCCGGCGCCAGCAGGCCGATCCAGATTCCGGCATCGAAATCCGGCATGCCTTGCTCCGCCATGGTCGGCACGTTCGGCAGGATCGCGGCGCGCTTTTCCTGCGCCACGCCGAGCGCCTTGAGGTTGCCCTGTCCGATCTGCGGTGCGAGCGTGGCGGCGACATTGAACGCCAGCGTGATGCGGCCGGCGAGAAGATCGACCAAAACCTGGTTACTGCCGCCGGAATAGTGCACCGGCAGAATTTTCGTTCCGGCTTTGAGATTGAACAGCGCGGCGGCCAAGTGACTGGCGGTCCCGGCGCCCGACGTGCCGAAAGCGAGGCTGTCCGGGTTCGCCTTGGCATAGGCGATGAGCTCACGGACATTATTGGCCGGCACCGAAGGGTACGCCACCAGCACATTCGTCACCACGCCGAGCAGCGTGATCGGCGCAAGCTCCTTGCCGAGATTGAAGTCGGTATGGGTGAAGACCGGATTGATGGTCTGGGCGACCGTCGCCATGAACAGCACATAGCCGTCATTCGAAGCCCGTGCCGCCGTTTCCGCCCCGGTCATGCTGCCGTTGCCCGGCTTGTTCTCGACCACGACCGGCTGGCCGAGCTTCTCTTCCATCTGCTTGCCGACGACGCGCGCCACGACATCGGCGCTCGAGCCGGGTCCGAACCCGACCAGGATGCGGATCGGACGAGCCGGATATTGCTCTGCGACGGCCTGGTTTGATCCGAGCGCCAGCCACAATGGCGCTGCCAGAGCGGCAAGCACGATGGCTTGAAGAATGCGTCTCATCGGCGTTCCCCTTGACGTTTCCTGTAAAGCCGCGTTGGGCTTCATCTTGTTGGCGCCCGCGCGTTTGAGTTCTTACGGCCGGCGCGCGGCGCGGTTTCTTGGCAGCTGAGTTCAGGCGCCGCGGCTATAGCCGGCCTTGCCGCCGAACATCTTTTCGCGCTGCGACCAGTCATGGGTCTGATCCCACAGATCGAGCACCTTGGACGCTTCCTCTTCGAACTGCTTGATGCGCACTTTATCGTGCTCGGTCCGTACCGTCAGCTCCAGGCGATGCCCCGACGGATCAAAGAAATAGATCGACTCGATGAAATCGTCATGATTGGTCGGGCCGATCACCTTGACGCCTTTCGCCTCCATGTCGGCTTTGGCCTTGAGCAGGGCCTCGACGCTCTCGACCTCGAAGGCAAAATGCTGGATCCAGTCCGGCGATTCCACGTCTTTCATGTTGCCGGGGTCGTTCGGGCATTCAAAAAACGCGATCGAACTGCCGTCCTCCATTTCCAGGAAGATGTGGACGTGGGGGCTGTATTTCCCGGTCGAAGGGACGTGATCTTCGCCCATGGCATGTGCGAATTTGAGCCCGAGCACCTTAGTATAAAAGTCTACGGTGTCCCGGGCATCCTTGCAGCGGAAGGCGGCGTGATGCAGCTTTTTGCAGAGCATGGTGTCCTCCGTCGACTTGTTCGCCATTGGCCTCTGGTGGCTGGGCGGCGAACGGCCTCGCGCCGGCGCCTCTATCGGCGGCTGGTTCCGGGGCCAAGTCGGGAGTAAAGTGTCACAAGGAGCAAAAACCGGCTGTCACATGCGGTTGTGACCCCGAGGCCGGCAACCGACAACGTTCTGCGTTTCATGGAAACCTATAACCTTGAAAACGGCCGCAGCGGCGGCAGCGCGATCAACCGCCAGATCGGCGATCTGATCGGCAAGATCGGTGCGCCGAATTTCGAGCCATCGTTCTTCAAGATCATGCGGGACGCGACGGCCTGCGAGCATCTCACAGCCTTTGCCAGCTCGCCGGAGACGGCGCCGCGGCTGTTATGCGCAGTCAATCGCGGCGCCACGCCTGTCGCCCGGATCGTCGCCGAAAAATATCTCAAGCATTACTGGAGCCACGATCCGGCGAATCGCGTATGCGTCCGCAATGTCTCGCGCAGCTACGAAATCGCCGTTCGCGTCTTCTCTGACGATATCAGTCACGATGCCTACCGCCATGACTGCTATTCCGCCGTCGATCTCGTCGACCGCTTCTCGATCATCAGGCATCACGGCGCGGAGACCATCCGGCTCAACCTTTATCGCAGCGCACGGCGTGGACGCTTTGGCGTGGCGGATTTCACCCCTGTGCTCGAATCCGCCGCGATCATGTTCGCGCTATTGGCCAAGCATGATGCACATCGCCGCGCCGATGGCGGGAGCGGCGATGCGGAGGTATTGACCCGGCGGCTGCGCCTGGTCATGCCGCAAATGACCCGACGCGAATCGGACGTCTGCATCGGCATCATGCAGGGCAAGAGCTCGGAAGCGATCGCGCTCGCGCTCGGCATCAGCATCAATACCGTGCTCACTTACCGCAAGCGCGCTTATGCACGGCTTGGCATTTCGAGTCACAACGAATTGATGCGCTTGGTGCTGTTCTAGCTTCTGCTGCGCTGCACGCGTTGCCTCGCCACCGCATTCTGCTTTGACGTGGTCATTGGACGGTGTTTTCCGGTACGATACTGCCACTCCGTTCAGCTACCGTTCATCTTCACCGACGCAGTCGAATCGAAAATGGCGGCTTGGTGGAACGAATACCGGCAAGGTGCCGTTACATTGCCGATATGTAATTGAATTAATGTCGGTCTCGACTGCTCGTCGCTTGCTTGGCTGCGTTCGCCAAGCGTAGTATGGCTTGGCGCACTTGATCGCAATTCGATCGCTAAGAGCAACATGCCCACAGGTATGGGAGGATTTTTGAATGGCTCGCGCAACGCAATCTTCGAAGCGAATCCGGAGTAAGGCCGTTCCCGTTCTGGGAATTGCCGGTGTGTCTTTTGCCGTGGTCGGTGCAGCGCATGCATCGACCCCTGCGACAACGGCTGATGTGCCGCAGAACGCGACGCAACATCAGTTCTTCCTCGGTGAGGAAGAGATGTCCGACGTCAGCCTGTCGACCTTCTATGTGTTCGACAAGGAGAATGCAGCGACCAGCAATCTCGGCCAGAAGACCGCCTGGTGGGGTGGTTGCGGCCGTTGCGGTGGTTGCGGCCGTTGCGGCTGCGGCTGGAGAGGCTGCGCCGGTTGCGGCGGTTGCGGCGGTTGCTGCTTTACGTGGGGACGCTGCCGCGCTTGCTAAGCGCGATTGCGTTTCCGCTACGCCAAGTTGACGCAGGTCCGTAGCACAGTGATATGACACAGGTCTTGGCCGGGTCCTTGTTGACCCGGCTGAGCCTGTGTCTTTTATTATGGCTTGCGCCAATTGGGCGTATTCACTGCATCAGTCTATTCGCCTCGGATGTTTCCGCCGTGGCGTGTGCTCCAACGTAATCCGTCTCAGCGATGGCGATCCATACAGGCGTCAAGAAGCCCGCGGTCCCGCGATCTGGTCCCGTGCAGGGCGAACGCGACAAGCCCGCGGCGCAGTTCAAGGGCAGTCCGCAATTCGCGCCGCATCTTTCGGTCTACGTTCTGCCGCCCGAGACGGTGTGCCTCTATAGCGAGGATCGAAAGTTCTTTCTCCACGGCGAACTCTATTGCGCGGTCGCCGATGCGATCGGCACCGGCAAGAGCTTTGCCCAGATTGCCCGCCAGCTTGGCAAGAAATATCCGGCCGACCTGATCAACGAGGCATTCAAGCGTCTGATCGATCGCGGTTATGTCATCCCCAAGGCGCCGTCGTCGGCGGGCATTCCGGCCGCCTATTGGGCAAGCCTTGGCATTCCGCCCGCGGTCGCCGACGAAAATCTGAAAAAGTACCGCGTGCGCGTTCAATCGATCGACGTGAAGGGCGCGGATGCGCTCACCGCGGCGTTGAAAAAGCTCGGCGTTCGCATCGTCAACGGCAAGGCCGATCTGAACGTGGTCGTCGTCAACGATTATCTCGAACCGCGGCTTGCCGAACTCAACAAGAAGCAGCTGGCCGACAAGACCCCTTGGCTCCTGGTGCAGCCCTCCGGCATTTTTCCCCTGGTCGGTCCCGTGCTGGCGCCGGGCAAAAGCGCCTGCTGGGCATGTCTGTCCGACCGCATGGCGCGCAATCGCGAGATCAAGGCGCTGCTTGAACGCAAACAGGCGCGCCGGGTGGCCTCGTCGCCGCTCGCCAAGGACACGCTGGGGCAAAGCTCGACCGCGCTGGCCGCCATCGAGATCGCCAAGGCGATCGTCACCGAGTTCCGCACCGATCTGCGCGATCATGTCGTCAGCCTCGATCTCCTGGGTGCGAGCATCGTCAAGCACTACGTGACCCGCCGTCCGCAATGTCCGGTTTGCGGGCAGAAGAAGCTGCGCGACCCGCGCCGCGCACCGGAGCCGATCGAGCTCAAGGGCGGAACGCAGCTGATCATGACCAGCGGCGGCTATCGGTCGGTGTCGTCGCGGGCTACGGTGGCGCGCAACAAAAAGCACGTCAGCGCGCTCACCGGCGTGGTCAACAAGCTCGAGCGGCTCGAAGTCGATCTGCCGCTCAATACCAATTACTACGCCGGGCACAATTTCGCTGGCTTCGCCGATTCGGTCGACGAACTGCGCGCGGGCCTGAGCGGCGGCAGTTTCGGCAAGGGCAGCACGGCGGAGCAGGGCGAAGCCAGTGCCCTGATGGAAGCGATCGAGCGCTATTGCGGCATCTATCAGGGCGACGAGATCCGCGTCACCCGTCGCTACACGGATTTCGCGGCGGGCGAGGCCATCGTCCCTAATGACGTGCTCTTGTTCAGCGACAGCCAATATCGCAAGGCGCAGAGTCTCTATCAAAAAATGATGCAAGCGCCGCACGGTGCGCATCACCAGCATGACCATGACGAGCACGATCACCACGGCACGCCGACGCCGCTGCCGTTCGATCCGTCGGCGCCGATGGACTGGTCGCCGGTCTGGTCGCTGCGCGACCAGACCTTCAGATATCTGCCGACGAGCTTCCTGTATTATTTCTATAAGGGCGGCCCGTCCCCGGAGCAGATGATCAATTCCGATTCGAACGGCTGCGCCGCCGGCAATACGCGGGAGGAAGCCATCGTCCAGGGCTTTCTCGAACTGGTCGAGCGCGATTCCTACGCTATCTGGTGGTACAATCGCGTGCAGCGCGGCGACGTCGATCTGAACCAGTTCGACGATCCCTATATGCGCGATCTGAGGGATCAGCTCGCCGCGACCGGCCGCAAAGTCTGGGCCATCGACATCACCACCGATCTCGGCGTGCCGACCTTTGTCGCGATGTCCTATTCGAACAAGGACGGCGTTGAATTCATCGAATACGGCTCGGGCTCGCATTTCGACGCGCGGATCGCGATGCTGCGCAGCCTGACCGAGCTCAACCAATTTCTGTCGATCGGGCTCCTCGGCGGCCGCGACATATCGGGCCAAGATGAGGGCGGTCCGTTTCGCTTGCAGGATCATCCCTATTTGCTGCCCAAGGGTTCGGCGACGCTGCCGAAGGGGCTCGGCGCCGATTTCGGCCGCCTCGATACGCGCGAGCAGGCGCTGGCCTGCGTCGATATCGCCAAGCGCGCCGGTCTCGATTTCCTGGTGCTCGATCAGACCCGTCCCGACATCGACGTGCCGGTCATGCGCGTGGTCGTTCCCGGCATGCGCCATTTCTATCGCCGCTATGCGCCCGGCAGGCTTTACGATGTGCCGGTCAAGCTCGGCTGGCTCGACCGTCCGGTCGCGGAAGCCGATCTCAATCCGGCCCATCCCCACACGTGAGATCGCATTCGCTTGCGCGCCAGCCGAACCAGAAAAAAGCGACAGGCGGCGCCGACCGGTCCTGCGGTGCGGCTTCTGCAACATATCTCGCTCGAAGCGTCGGCGGCGGGCGATATCGCGATCGCGTTCGACGGCCAGTCGGTCCCGTTCGGCCGGCTCAGCGCCGAGGCCGCTGACCGCGCTCGCGATCTCCGTACCGGTTTGCCTTTGAGCCTATTCACGGCGCCAAAGCGCAGTGCCGACAGGGAAGTTGATGCGTTCGTTCGGCGCCTCGCCGAGCGCGGGCTCGTCGAATATCGTCTCGGACATCCGCGCGGCGGCGGCGACCAGGTCGTCATCGAGCCGCAGCTTCCGGATTATTGGCCGCGGCTGCCGCGGTTGCGCGACACCGACAAGCTCGTGCTCTCGCGCTTTGCCTATCTGCGGCGGCGCGCCGATGAATTGGTTCTGGAATCGCCGCGCGCCGGCGCCTTGTTCAAGATCGGCGATCCGAAGATCGCTGCACTCTTGGCGGCGCTGGTGACGCCGCAAACGGTCAAAGCATTGCGGCGCCAGCCCGGGTTTCCCGGTCTCGATCTCCTCGCTTTGTTGCTCGACAGTCAGGTCCTTTTCAAGGTTTCGGCCAAGGATGAAGGACTGCGGCCGAGCGAGGGCGATGGCAATCTTGTGCTGTGGGACTTTCACGACCTCCTGTTCCATGCCCGCAGCACCGAAGGCCGGCACGCCAATCCGGTCGGCGGTGTTTACTCCTATATGGACGTCATCGAGCCGCCGCCCGCGTTGCGGCCGAGCTGGCCCGGAGAGAAAATCGATCTGCGCCGTTTTTCGCCCGCGGAGGGGCAAGAGCCGCCTGCCGCCAAGCTCTTCAAGGAAAGGCGCTCGACGCGTGATTTCGACGATCGCGCGCCGATCACGCTTGCCGAACTGTCACAGTTTCTCGACAGCGCCGCGCGCATCTATGCGACGGTCGAAACCCCGGTTGACCCGCAATCAGATCCCGCCGCCGGCGGCCCGACGCTGACGCATACGGTGCGGCCTTATCCGTCGGGCGGCGCAAGCTACGAGCTTGAGCTCTATCTCGCCGTCAACGCCTGCGAAGGCCTGCCGCGCGGCTTTTATCACTATGACGCGGACGCGCACGGACTGGTGCCGATCGCTGTTCGTCACCGCGACTTCGATGCGCTGCTGCAAAGCGCCGAATTTGCCATGGGTGAATCAGGCCCGCCGCAGATTTTAGTTACGATTGCCGCGCGCTTCGGCCGGGTGTCGTGGAAATACAGCTCGATCGCCTATTCGCTTATCCTCAAGGACACCGGCGTCCTGATGCAGACATTTTACCTCCTGGCAGCCGATATGGGACTCGGCGGCTGCGCCATTGGCACCACCAATATCGAGCAGTTCGCGAAAATGACCGGGCTCGACTTTCATGTCGAAGGACCGGTCGGCCAATTCGCGCTGGGCCGTGGTATCAAGCAAGGCTGACAAGCCTCACCACGACCAGCGGCGGCCGCTGGGGTCGGGTGAGGGACCGCCACGCGCAAAATAGCCCACGCTTTTGTCTTTGGTCCGTTCCATCAGCGCGAATATGGCGCCCTGAGGGTCTTCGCAGCGTGCGATCCGGCTGCCGCTCGCCATGTCGACCGGACCTTCGAGGATCTTGCCGCCGAGCGCCGCGACCTTCTCGACCGCAGCGGCCATGTCTCTGATATTGAAATAATAGAGCCAGAACGGTGCCGGCACGAAAGCCGGCTTGGTGAATATGCCGCCGAGGTTCTCCGTTCCGATCACAAACGGCTGATAGATTCCGCTCGCTTTGGTTTCGGCTTTGCCTTTGTGCCAGCCGAACAGCGTTCCGTAAAAGTCGAAGGCTGTTGCCGAGTCGGCGGCGAGTAATTCATGCCAGCCGACGCCTTCCGCCTTGGTCGGCTCCTTCGCCGCCGCTTGCGGCTCGTCCGGTGGCTTGATCACAGCAAGGGTGGCAGCTTGCGGATCGGCGATGATGGCGAAGCGGCCGATGCCGGGAATGTCGACCGGCGCAAGATGCACGGTGCCGCCGAGTTTGGTGAGCCGGGCGACTGCGGCATCGACGTCGCTGACGGCGACATAGCCGAGCCAGCGCGGCTGCGCGCCGGTTCGCCGCGCTTCCGGCGGCAGCGTCATCAGTCCGCCGATGTCGGTTTCGCCCAGGCTCAACAGCGTATAGGGCATCCCGGGCCCTGAAGCGTCGCGCGTGCTCCACTCCACGACTTTGGCATAAAAATTCCGCGCCGCGGCCATGTCGGTCGTCATCAGCTCGTACCAGACGAAATGTCCGTGCAGGTCACTCATGCGTGCTATTTGCCCGCTTCTCGGCGGCTTTGCCAGCCTGCCTTTCGGATTTTCTTGCGACGGCCGTCAGCGGAATTACGCTCCGGGTAATTTCCGCAGCGCCGGAATGACCTTTGCCGCGAACAGCTCCACCGAGTGCAGCATCTCGTCGAGCGTGAGATCGCCGAAGCAGAATTGTCCGACAACATAGTTCGCGCCGCTGTCCTCGATCTGCGACGCCAGGAAGGCGCGCACCGTCTCAGGCGAGCCGGCGATGGCTTGGCCTTGGGCAATCAGCGTGTCGAAACTATCCCGGTTCAGCGGTGAATTCGGCAGGGCGCCGTTCAATTCCCAGGCATAACTGAAGCTCTTGCGCCAATGGAGATAGGCGCGGCGTGCGAGGGTCATGGCTTGCGCGTCGCTGTCCGCGACCAGAATGAACCGCACCACGCCGATTTTGGGTGCGGGCGCGGTGCCGGGTTGCGTTTCGGCCCAGACTTGCCGGTAGCGCGCGACAATGGCGCGGGTATTGTCCGGCATGTCGTTGGTGACGATGCTCAGGCCCTTGCGGGCGGCGCGCTCGGCGCTGTCCGGCGAATGCGCGCCATACCACAGCGGCGGATGCGGCTTCTGATACGACGACATTTCCATCGGCACGTTTTCGAACTTGTCGTAACGGCCGTTCCAGTCGAGCGTCTTGACCGTAAACGCCTTGAGAATGAGCTCCAGGCGCTCGGCATAGATCTGTTGCCGCTCCTCGGTATTCGCCCCGTAATAGGTAAGCTCGTAGGGCACCGAGCCGCGACCGAAGCCGATCTCGATGCGCCCGCCGCTCATATGGTCGAGCATGCAGATCTCTTCGAGCACCCGCAGCGGATGGTGCGCCGGCAGCACATAAACGAAGGTGCCGAACCGCAGGCGCTGCGTGCGCTGGGCGATCGCTGAGAGAAATACGCTGGGCGAGGGCGCCATGCCGAGCGGCGTGAAATGATGCTCGGCCAGGTGGTAGGCATAAAAGCCGTGGCGATCGAACGCCTCGATGACCTTGAGCCGCTGTTCGTAGAACGTGTTGAGCGCCAGGTCATTGCGATCGAGATGATCGAACACGCCGAATTCCAAAGTCATTCGCCCACCCGCTGTGCGGTTATCGCACGTGTTTGTTGTTCACCCATTGCGACGCTACGCGACGCGATGCCGCGGCGGCATTCCTCTCCATACTTCATTATCGGGCGGGCGCGTCCGCTGCAACGATGCGGCTCTGCAAATCCGCCCGGTCGACTTTGCCAAAACTCCTCTAGCGAGCCGCGTCCGGGAGCGTCTAATATGACGCTGGCTGCCGTCTGGCGGCTAGGGAGAGAGACAATGAAAAAACCAGGGGCGCGCAACGGCGCGGTGTCACGGCGCGCATTCATGAAACGCTCGGCCGGCGCCGGCCTTGCGCTGGCATCGGGGCTCGCAGCGCCCAGCGTTTTGGCGCAAGCCGCGCCGATCCGCATCGGCAATATCAACTCTTATACTGGCGGGCTCGCTTATGCCGGCGACGCCAATTTCAACGCCATGTCGCTGTTTTTCGACAGCATCAATTGGACGGTGGCCGGGCGCAAGATCGAGATCATCAAGGAAGACGATCAGTTCAATCCGCAGGTCGGTTTGCAGAAGGCCAAGAAGCTGGTCGAGAGCGACAAAGTCGATCTGGTGATCGGGATCCAGGCGAGCAATGTCGCGCTCGCGGTCCTCAATTACATGAAGCAGCAGAACGCGTTCTACATCGTGTCCGGCGCCGGCACTGACGCCATCACCTGGGACCGCTATCCCTATCTGTTCCGCACGTCGATCTCGACCTATCAGCTCTCCGGGCCGATGGCCGACTATATCTATGACAAGCTCGGCAAGGAGATCGTGCTCACCGCGTCGGACTATGCCGGCGGCCACGACGTGATGAACCAGTTCAAGGGGCCTTATCTCGCCAAGGGCGGCAAGGTGCTCAAAGAGATTTGGCCGCCGCTCGGCACCACCGATTTCAGCGCGTATCTGACCGACATCAAGTCGATCAATCCGCCGGTGACCTACGACTTCATGCCGGGCGCCGATGCCGCGCGCTTCGTGCAGCAATATTCCGAATTCGGCCTGAAGGAGAAGATGCCGCTCACCGGCTTCACCATGATCGACTCGCAAACGGCGAGCGCGGTGGGTAAAGCCGCCGTCGGCCTCATTTCCGCGCTCACCTATACCGACACCGTGGATAATCCGGAGAGCAGGGAATTCGCGGCAAGCTACAAGGCGAAATACAAGATCGCGCCGGATCTGTTCGCCGACTATGGTTATGTCGGCGCCAAGGCGCTCGCCGAGGCATTGAAGATGACCGGCGGTGACGCCTCCGACAAGGACAAGCTCGCCGACGCGATGAGCAAAGTGAAGTTCAACGCGCCGCGCGGACCGTTCCGCATGGACCCGGCGACGCACAACCCGATCCAGGACATCTATATCGCGCAGGTCATCGAGAAGGGCGACGGGATTTCGACCAAGATCCTGTCCACCGCCAAAGACGTCCAGGATCCGGGCAAGAAGATCTACTGACGCGCTACAGAGCAGTACGATGGACCTGTTTGTCGCCCAGCTTCTGAACGGGCTGGTCTATGGCGTGCTGTTGTTTCTCATGGCGGCCGGCCTGTCGCTGATCTTCGGCCTGATGAATGTGGTGAGCCTGGCGCACGGCTCGTTCTTCATGCTGGGCGCCTTCATCGGGCTCACGATCTTCAAGGCGACCGGCAGTTTCTGGCTGGCGCTGGTTCTCGCGCCGTTCCCGGTGATCGTGCTCGGTGTGGTGATGGAGCGCGTGTTCCTGCGGCCGCTCTATAAGCGCGGCCATATGGACCAGGTGCTGCTGACCTTCGGCTTTACCTTCGTGTTTCTCGATCTGGTGCAGACGATCTGGGGCCGCATGGTGCTGCGCCTGCCGGCGCCGCAGGCGCTGCAAGGCGTGGTGCATATCGGCGCCGGCGTGTTCTCGGCCTACCGGCTGTTTCTGATCGGCTTCGGTTTCGCCATTGCGCTGCTGCTGTGGCTCCTTCTCGAGAAGAGCCGCATCGGGGCCATGGTGCGCGCCGGCGTCGACAATGCGATGATGGCGTCCGGTCTCGGCGCCAATATCCCGGCGCTGTTCACCGGCATATTCGGTTTCGGCGTGGCGCTCGCCGCGCTCGGCGGCATCGCCGCGGCGCCGGTGCTCGGGCTCTATCCGGGCATGGATTCCGAAATTCTGATCCCGGCCTTCATTGTCATCGTCATCGGCGGCATGGGCAGCCTGCGCGGCGCCTTTGTCGGCAGTCTTTTGATTGGCATCGCCGACACCTTCGGCAAGGCCTATCTCCAAAGCATCGCGCTGTTTCTGATCTATCTCACTATGACGGCGGTGCTTCTAGTCCGGCCGCAGGGCCTGTTCGGCATCAAATATTCCGATGTCGCGATTGCGCCGGCCGTCACCACGACCAGCAGGCCCGCGACCATGCAGACCCGCGCGGTGGAGCTTCTGGTGCTCGCGGCGTTGATCGTCCTGCCGTTTCTGATGAGCGACTATCCGCGCGCCTTGGTCGCCGAGATTTTTATCTTCGCGATCTTTGCCATGAGTCTTGATCTTCTCCTTGGCTTCACCGGCCTGATGTCGCTCGGCCATGCCGCCTTTTTCGGGCTTGGCGCCTATGCGGTCGCGATCCTTGGCGCCCAGTTCGGGCTGAATGCCTGGCTCGGCCTTGCCGTCGGCGTCGTCGTCGCCGGTGCCGGCGCCGCCCTGATCGGCTTCTTCTGCGTGCGCACCGGCGGCATTCCCTTTCTGATGCTGACGCTCGCGTTCTCGCAGCTCGTCTTCTCCGTCGCGCTGAAATGGCGCGACGTCACCGGCGGCTCGGACGGCATGGCGCTCGCCGAACAGCCGAGCTTCTTCGGCTTCAGCCTGTCGAAGTCGCTGCCGATGTATTTCATGGCGCTCAGTTTCTTCGTCGTGTCCTATTGGGGCCTGCGCCGGCTTTTGAACTCGCCGCTCGGTCACGCCTTTGTCGGCATCCGCGAAAACGAGCCGCGCATGATGGCGATCGGCTATCCGACGCGGGCCTATAAGCTCATCGCCTTCACCATCGCCGGCGCCGTCGCCGGTATCGCCGGCGGGCTCTATGCCATCTTCAATGGCTTCATCTCGTCGGACGCCGTCTATTGGACCGCCTCGGGCGATATCCTCATCATGACCATGCTGGGCGGCGCCGGCACGCTGATCGGGCCCGCTATCGGCACCGCCGTCTTCCTCCTGATGAAGAACGTGGCGAGCTCCTATAGCGAGCACTGGCTCTCCATCATCGGCGTCACTTTCATCTGCTGCGTGATGTTCTTCCCCGGCGGGCTGTGGGGCGGCCTGCAGCAAATGCGATGGCGGAGGGCGCTGAAATGAGCGTGCCGGACGGCGTGTTGCGCCTCGACCATCTCAACAAGGCGTTCGGCAGCCTTGTGGTCACCGACGACATCTGTCTCGACATCGCGCCGGGCGAGCGGCACGTCATCATCGGACCGAACGGCGCCGGCAAGACCAGCCTGGTCAATCAGATTGGCGGGCAATTGAAACCGAGCTCCGGCCGCATCCTGCTCAAGGGCCGTGACATCACCGGGCTGCCGCCGGACCGGATCAGCCGCTTGGGCGTCGCCCGCACCTTCCAGCGCAACAACCTGTTCCAGAATCTGAGCGTGATCGAGAACATCCGGCTCGCGCTCGAGGTTCATCGCGGCAATCCGCTCAATTGCTTCACGCCGGTCGGCCGCAATCTGGCGCTTGGCGCCCGCGCCGATGAACTGATGGCGCAGGTGCATCTCGATACCGATGGCGCACGGCTTGCGCGCTATCTGTCCTATGGCGAGCAGCGCCAGCTTGAAATCGGCATCGCGCTTGCCGGTGCACCGGAGCTTTTGCTGCTGGACGAGCCGACCTCGGGCATGTCGCCGACTGAGACCATGCGCATGATCCATCTCATTGGCTTGCTGCCGCGCACATTGTCGATCCTGATGATCGAGCACGACATGAATGTCGTGTTCTCGGTCGCAGACCGCATCACCGTGCTCTATTACGGCCAAGTGCTGGCGACCGGCACGCCCGCCGACATCCAAGCCAATAGCCGCGTGCGTGAAGTCTATCTCGGCAAGTCTATCGGGATGACGCATTGATGCTCGAACTCGACAACATCAACGCGTATTATGGCGACAGCCATATCCTGCATGGCGTCTCCTTCGCGGTGCGGCCGGGCGAGGTGGTCTGTCTGCTGGGGCGCAACGGCGCCGGCAAGACCACGACCATCCTCACCGTCATGGGCTATCTCAAGCCGCGGCCGGGCCGCATCCTCTACGATGGCCGCGATATTGCGGGGCGGCCACCCTATGCGCTGGCGCGGCTCGGCTTCGGCTTCGTGCCGCAGGAGCGCGGCATTTTCCCAAGCCTCACCGTGCTCGAGAACCTTACTGTTTTCGCGCGCCGGGGTACCGGACGGGATTTTTGGACGCTGTCGCGCATCTTTGAGCTGTTTCCGGTGCTGCGGGCGCGCGAGCGCAATCTCGGCTTCCAGCTCTCCGGCGGCGAACAGCAGATGCTGTCGATCGCGCGGGCGCTGATGCTCAATCCGGCGTTGCTCCTGCTCGACGAACCGTCTGAGGGGCTCGCGCCGATGATTGTGCAGCAGATCGTCGAGGTGCTGGCGCGGCTCAAGCAGGAGGGACTCGCTATTCTTCTGGTCGAGCAGAACTTGTCGGCGGCGCTCGCGGTCGGCGACCGCCATCACGTCATGAACAAGGGAGAAATCTGCTTCACCGGGAGTTCGGCCGAACTCGAAGGCAATGACGATGTGCTGCGCAATTATCTCAGTGTCTGAGAACTCGGAGCATGATCCCGAAAAAGTGGAAAACATCATGCTCAAGCGCAAAATCTAGGGATTTGCGCAGTCCTGCCATACCGGAGCCGGCATTCTCTTGGCCGCTATGGTATGCGACCGTACCAACAAGCGACGAACCGCCAGGCTGACAACAAGCGGCGCGTCAGGGGAGGAACTGCGCGTGCCGATGACCAAGGCCAAGCTGGCCGATATCGATCTTGAACTGTTTGATTCCGGGACCGGCGATTCCGGCAAGGGAAGTGACCGTCCGATCCTGTTTCTTCATGGCGGCGGTGGATTCAACGAGCGGCAACCTTTTGTTGCGCCGCTGTCCGCGAAGCGCCGCGTCGTTGTGCCCTCGCATCCGGGCTTCGGCAAATCGAGCCTGCCGCTTTGGCTCGATAGCGTCGACGACATCGCGCATCTCTATCTCGAATTGATGGACCTGCTGAAACC
>Ga0102924_1004246_pt1 | contig 14572 bp, 13 predicted proteins | sample PaiPotPPM11metaG_FD_80116 | JGI IMG/M metagenome (GOLD analysis project Ga0102924, IMG submission 80116) | Iron sulfur acid spring bacterial and archeal communities from Banff, Canada, to study Microbial Dark Matter (Phase II) - Paint Pots PPM... ... | reverse complement strand
TCGCGGCGCTCGCCGTCCTCGTCCTCACCACCGCGTGCGCCGCCCCCACGCTGCTCCCGCCCGCACCTCAGCGGCGGGCGGCAGGCACCAGGCCAGCGCCCACCTCCGCGGCCCCGGCCCCGGCAGACGCAGCGGCGGCCAGGCCCGGGCTGACCGGGCTGCTGCCGGACAGCCCAGCCTGGCTCGAGGCCGCCGCGGGCCTGGCCGCCCGGTTCGCCGCCGCCTACACCACCTGGTCCTATGCCCAGCCGCCCGCCGCCTGGCTCGCCCGGCTGCGCCCCATGACCGCGACCCAGCTCTACCCCGCCCTCGCCCAGGCCACCTGGACTCCCGGCATCCTCGCCCAGCGCGACCACGGCCACCTGGCGGCGGCCGGGACGGTGACCGGCGAGCGGATCCGCGACCTCACCCCCGGCTCTGTGACCGTCACGGTGCAGGTCCGCCAGGTCATCACCAGCCCCGCCGCGCGCAGCGAGGGACCCGATGACCTCGCGGTCACCGTGATCCAGGCCGGCGGCGGCCAGGTGGTCTGGGATGTCGAGCCCGCCGCCGACGGCAACACCGGAGGAGATCCCGATGGCGCGCCCTGACTCCGGCAGCATCCAGATCACGGTCGCCATAGCGGCCACGCTGGTGCTGCTGGCCGCGGCGTTCCTCGGCGCCGGAGCCGGCATCCTCGGCCAGGCCGCCAGCGCCTGCCAGGCCCAGCCCGCCCCCAGCACCGCCGCAGCCACCATCCCGGCCGCCTACCTCGCCGGCTACCAGCAAGCCGGAGCCCGCTACGGCATCCCGTGGACCGTGCTGGCCGGCATCGGCGAAGTCGAATCCGGCCAGGGCCGCTCGGACGCCCCTGGCGTGCATTCCGGACAGAACCCGGCCGGGGCGGCCGGGCCGATGCAGTTCGGCATCGGCGGCCTGGCCGGGAACACCTGGGGCGGCGCCCCCATCCACCCGGCCTGGCAACACACCGGCGGCTATGGCATCGACGGCGACCACAACGGCATCACCGACGTCTACGACCCCGGCGACGCCATCCCCTCCGCCGCGTACTTCCTCAAAGCCAACGGCGCCCCCGCCAGCATCCAGGCCGCCCTGTTCGCCTACAACCACTCCGACGGGTACGTCACCGACGTCCTGGACTGGGCCGCCCGCTACGCCGCCGACGGCACCCAGGTCCTCGCCGCCACAGGCAGCCCGGTCTGCGAGCAGGCAGACCTCGGGCCGCTGCCCGCCGGGACCGCCGGGAAAGTCATCGCTTACGCCGAAGCGCAGCTCGGCAAGCCCTACCTGTGGGGCGCCACCGGCCCCGGCGCGTTCGACTGCTCCGGGCTGGCCATGATGGCCTACCGCGCCGCCCGGATCACCATCCCCCGCACCAGCCAGCAACAATGGGCCTACGGCCCCCAGATACCCGCATCCCAGGCCCAGCCCGGCGACCTCGTCTTCTTCGCCGGCTCCGACGGCACCATCACCGCCCCCGGCCACGTCGGCATCGTCACCGGCAACGGCACCATGATCGACGCCCCCTACACCGGCCAGGTAGTCCGCGAGGAAAGCTTCAGCGGCAGCACAGACCTCGTAGGCTTCACCCGCCCCTAGATGACGTGCGCGGTGTGTAGGTTCTCAACTCAGGTGGCAGCGAAACCCGGCTGCCGCTTTCGGTCATTTCCGGGCAAGGATTACTTTGGTATCGCCGGGCCAGTCCCAGAAAACGCCCTCGGGAGATCGCGCCCGCAACAGCCCCCACACCTCGGTGGCGAATGCTTCGACACGGTCACCGAATAGGTGCGGCGCTGACCAGGAGAAAGAGAAATAGCCGGACAATACGCTTTCGGTATCCCGCACCAGGCCAGGGGTGCCAGGGGGCGAAAATCACCCGCGGCACGCCAAAGCGGGTGCGGGCAATGGCGTCTTCGCCGTCACTGTGGGTTCGGGCCGACGGCGCGGCGCCTTGGCCCGCTCGCCTGGTTGACCCGAGATACTTTTCCACCAACGCCTCGATCTCTGCGTGCGGTATCGGGTGCGGCCCAGGGCTCGGCGAAACGGCCCGCCCATCGTGCTTGTGCATGATCAGGGCCAGGGCGCCGCCCGGCGCCAGCATGTTATACACCGCCTCGGCCGCACGAACCTCGTCGGTCCACCAGAAAGATGAGCCGAAGGTGACCACTCGATATGTCCCCCGCGCCGCGCCGGGAAGGCCCTCGGCCATGGCCTGGACCCCGGTTATGTTCGCGATGCCCCGCTCCTCCGCGGCCCGGCGGCCCTCGGCAGTCATCTCCGGATCGGGGTCTAGGCCGACAGCTTCCTCGAACAGGCGGGCGAGGCGCACGGTGAGGATGCCGGGGCCGCACCCACGTCCAGGAGCCTTCCGCTGCCATCCAGGCCAAGCTCCTCAGCAAGAAGAGCCTCAAGTCCGGGCGAATAGGCGGGACTACCGTAGCGGCAGCGAACAGCCGCGCCGTCGTAGATCCTAGGATCGTATCGCACCATCAGACAGTACCTGTGGTGTAGCGAAGGCCGCACGAACCTTGAAATTCCGCCAGTTCCCCCCGAGAAGTACACGCACGCTAAACTCCAGGAAAGGGATGTCGCCAGCGCCGTTATCACTGGCCGCTGTCCCAACATAGACAATCATGAAGCCGATTTGTCCAGCTCTTGTTGGCTTGTCCTGTGCTTTTACGCCGAGTGTAAGCTTGCTTGATCAATCTGCGGAAAGTCGGCTATGCCACCGTTCAACGCGCTGAGAACCTATCCGCCAAGCTGGGTAGACCAGCTGCGTTCTGCAGTCCTGTCGCCGGACGTTCGCTGGACGCCAGCCGAGGAAGTCAGCATCGTGGCTGCTACGCGTGCTTTGCAGGGCTGGCTTGCCGACCGACGCCCTTACGACGGGCAGCACAGGCAGGGCTGGAAGTCGGCTATCGCCGACTTCCAGCGCAGTGTCGGCCGTCTGGGGCCAGACCTTCGAACCGTACTCGGCACGGATCTCGCGGCGGCGGTTTCGGTGGCTGGTCAACTCGATGCTGATATCACTAGCAATGAGGACCGCACGAAAGCTCTGCTTCAAGCCCGCCGCTCTTCCGATCAGCAGCTTCTCAACCAGCTAAGCGCGAGGTGGGCCCAGCCCCAGACTCGAGTAGGTGCCTGGAGCGACCTCACGGAGGCGTGCCGCGACCCGGCAGTGACCTGGGAGGCGCTCAGTCTTCGACGGGAGCTTTTCTGGCAGTTGGTGCGGGAGGGCGACCACGACGCTGAGCAGATGAGCCGCCGCCTTGGCGACGTCCTAGGTAACCAAGCCTTCGGAGTCTCCTTGGCGCGGCTCTGGCTCGGTGACATCCGTGAGGACGAGGTTCCGCGGCCACTACCGGCGACCGGCGCGGGGCTGACTGAGATGCAGCAGCTTGGGCTGTGCGACCGGCTTCTGACGAAGCCCGCAACACAGGGCCATTATGTCGTCTGGATTGCCTTCGACCTTGCAGGAAACGGCAGGTACACGCAGGACGTCGGTCCAGTCTCCTTCTATAAGGCCCAGTGGCTGCAGCACGCCCTTAGTCAAAGGGGCCGTCCGGGGGCCACCCCCGTCCCGAGCGAGCTCCAGTCCACCGAGGGCTTCGTCAGGCCAAGTGACCTGCCTGACGGCGCGGGTGAGGTCCTCGCACGAATAGATCTCGGTACGGGTGCCTGGACCGACCCAGTCCGTGTCGCAACCGAACAGGCAGAGGCAGTCGTAGCCCTAGCTGGTTTCAACATCGGTGACACCCTCTGGCGCCGCATGACGGGGTACCTCCTCGCGGTCGATGACCGCGTCCAGGTTCTAGCGGGCTTTGAGGCTGTTCGCTCCGATGCGCACCGGGCAAATGACATATACCAAGACGCCATGGATGCAGAGCTGGCCGATCTGGCGACAAAGCTGCGCGCACACCTACCGATCACTGATCCGGAGTTCTCGGAGGTCGTCAAGGCAGTTCACTGGTGGGAACAGGCTCGAAAACAGCCCCCGCTGGCTGCGGTTTTGTTGCATGTCCGGGTACTTGAACTCTTGTCGCAGCGCGTGGGCGCTACGCCGTGGCAGAAGTACGTCGACGACTTCCAGCAAGCACGGCGGATCAGGTACCTCATGATGCAGCGGCTGCGCGGCGTGATCGACGCGTGCCTGTCAGGGGCGCAGACGATCGCCAACCAGGCAGATAAGGACTACCTCCAGAAGCTCGGTCAGAGGATCACGATGTACCAGCCGGGCGGGTACGCGCTAGACCTCAGGGAAGGCTTCAACGCCCTCCCCGATCTGGCTCGTATCTTCGATCCTCACGACAACATCGGGCGGCGCGTGCGGGACGCTGTCAGCAGGTTTACCTTGTCGGCGCTGCCTGCATGGCTTGCCGACCTTGAAAGCGAGTGGAAGCTAACGCTCGAGCGCCTCCGGCGAGTGCGAAATGCGCTGGCTCATGGCGGGCCGGTTGACGACGGGTCAGCAGAGACGGTGCAGGCGTTCGTGGAGCAGCTCGCTGGGTTGTCTCTGGCAGTTGCCCTGCAAGGGTTGCTCGAAGCGAAGACGGTAGCGGTAGCTAATCAGGAGCGGAAACAATGGATCGACCGATGGAAGACCGCCCTTCCGGCTGCTGCAAACGTGCCCGATGCCCTCTTCGGTCCTACGCCCTAGCGACATCCGTCTGGCCTTGGGTTCGCGGGGCGGCATCAGCGCTGATCTGACCACGCATTTCCCATACCGGGAAATGACCTATCGGAGGCTTCCGACCGTCAGTCACGCGCCGAGCCCAGCTCGCCTCTTTCAGATTGTCCAGTTATTCGAGGCCAGCAGCTAGCGTTCGTTCCCACTCCAGAGCGCTTCTATAGGCGATCAAGCGCGGCCCAGGACATCTTAGGAGAGCGGGAACAACCCGCTTGAAAGCTAGGCAGCGCACGAGGAGACGGCGGAGCACCCGCCCGACTTGACACACGCCGCGTTACGGTGCTCGTGCCGCCGGTGAGGACGGTCACGCTAGTCACGGCAGCCGGTGCTCAGCGGACCAGGAGTTGCTCAGCGGACCAGGAGTGCAGAACGGCGGCGAGGGTATTCGAAGGCCATCGTGAGGGCCTTGACCGCGACTCTCGCGGCCGGGACGCGCGGCCGCTTTCCTGGCGTTAGGTCTCGCTGGACTTTCTTCTGCAGAGCTGGCCATAGCAGTTCGGCGAGATCGGTCTTGCGGAACTTGGCGCTCGCCGGCCAGGCCCGGCAGATGGCCTCCACGTCCGGGCTCCTTCGGGCGTTCGTGCTCCTGATGTCCCGCTCAGCCTTAAGAGCGGCGACCAGGTCGCGTCGTGTCATGCCGGATGGCAGGGTGGAGCATTGCATGATGGCCTTTGCCAGTTCCGTGTTGGTGAAGTTAGCGAACTCCCACGGAGCTGTTCCCCAGGTGACGACGTCCACGAGGGGGCGCAGCTGCCGCATTGTCGTGGCCGATCGCATGCCGGAGGGCAGCGCCTCGTACAGGCGCTGGATCAGCGTGTCGCGCTGGCTTCGGACGCTGGCCCTGTCCGCGTACCTCTTCTCCGGGTCAACGGCTACGAGGATCCGCGAGGGCGGCCTTACGAGGACAACCGCATCGTCGGTCAGGCTGTCACCGAGCCTGGGGCCGGCCTCGTGGCGGACGAAAAGATCCAGGTCACGGTCAATGGTCTTCATGTTGACCAGCTCGATGAGGGTAGACGGGACGGGCTTGCCGTATGCCTCGGCCAGGACGCGGGGCATCAGGAGCATTTCCGTCTCGCCCTCCAGGACCAGGAGAACCGCAGGGTGCGGCGACAGGCCCCGGCTGGCAAGTATCTCCTCCAGCCGCTCCGGCTCGGCCTGGAGCCGCTCGTCGAGCGCCAACTCGTACATCCTGTTCTTCCGCGGGGGCCGGGCGGACAGGTCAGTGCGGCGCAGGTCGTCCAGCGTGCGCAGCAGGATCTCGGCTGCGATCCGGTAGTCCATGGCGAGGAGAGCGTCCCCGCGCAGGCCTGCCCACGTACCCGGGTGAGCCTGGCAGATCAGCTCGTAGAACTGCCCCATCGGGTCGATTGAGCTGCCCTTGAGGAGCAGTGCCTCCGCCGTCGCCGCGATGGCCTCTGGTGCGAGGCCGAACATCCCCAGCCGCAGGGCTGCATCGAAGTCCGGGTCTTCCTTCTCCCAGGCGTGCGCGTGATGTGCGGTCAGGAGGACCTGCGGCAGGTAGTGCATGTCCAGCGCGCTCAGGAGTACCGCGAGCTGCCGGCCGCCGTCCATTGCCCCGGCCTCGCCGGGCGTCAGGGGCCGAAGGCTGAACCGCGGCTTGCCGTTGGCGGCCAGGACGGCTGACATTTCGCTGATCAGCTGCTCTGCGGGCTTCAGCGCCAGCAGCTGGTAGGGGCTGTAGAAGACGGACGCGTACCGGTGGATCCCGTGATGGGTCGGCAGCGGCAGGCCGCCGTCCCACGGGCGGTACGGGACCGCCTCGGGATTGACCAGGAGGCCGCCGGAAGCGGCAGCGGTCACGAGGGCGATCGGCGAGCGGTACTGGCCGTATCCATTCCTGGCGGTCGCCGCGACCGGGACCGGAGATGACGCCTTCGACGGCCGCTGCACGATGCGCAGCAGGGGAACGAGAGCCCGTCGGCGGTGCAGTTCAGCTAGGTGCTCCCGGCGCAGGCCCACGCCCCGGTCCCTGGCACGCCTGGTGAACTCCTCGGGCGTCAGGAGAGCATTCTGGGTGAATGCAAGCGGGAGGCCGAGCAACTGGCGCGGGTCCACCCCATGCGCCAGCGGCTTTCCCCACGGCGCGGACAGGGATACCTGCAACGTCCGCCACGCGGCAGCGGCTTGCTCCTTGCTCCCGGTCTTCCGAGCCACGTTCACCTCAGGACGCTGATATCGATCGCGTCATACGGGTCGTCCCGGCGCCATCCCTCGCCGGAGATCGCCCGGATGACTCCGCCCGCGCGTACTCCGGTCAGGAGCCACACCTGGCTCAGCCCGCCAGGCAGATGGGGAACGGCATCCGGCAGCCGGCCGCTGAAGGCGAGGGTGTCGAACACGGGCTGCCTGAAAGTGCCCGGCAGAACTATCAGGAACAGGTGACGTTCCGCCAGGCCGGACGCGGCCAGCTTCTCCAGCTTGGACTGCATCCTCTCCGTGCTGAGCACGGCGTCCAGGTCGTCAGGAAACCCGCCCCGCCCAGCCCCGATGGGTCCTGCCGTCGAAGGCAGGACGAAGTGAACCCGCGATCCCGTCGCTTCTATGAGGTCGGCGCGAACGCCCTGACGGGTTAGCTGTCCGAGGTCAGCGCCGGCCGCGGCGAGCTCGCTGAGGTACATGACCTCTCGCTCCTCGCACCGGTGCAGCCCTTCCTCGACCTTGCGCATGTCAGCGGGATGGAAAGTCCGCGGCAGCTGCACCACCCAGGTTCCGGCTACCCCGGCTACGGTCCGAGAATGCCCGCGTTGCCCGAGGTAGTGCTGGATGGGCACCTCGCTGTCCGGGCCGGTGGCCGAGACCTCCAGCGCTGCCTTCCGGCCGTCCGCGTCGTGGAGGATGGCGTCGACCACCCGCTGCCTGCCGCCACGGTCGTACGGCTCAACGGTGACTCCGAGCACAGCCCCGGCGACAGCGAAGGCCAGCCTTTCGTGGTAACTGTCCGTGGTCACCATGCTCACCCTCCCCTGGCCCTTACCCGCCGGTGAGTGGGCTGCTGCCATCTTGCGGGCCGGCGATGCCGGCGATGGGCCGGTGGATCCCCGCTGCCGCCCCCGGTGATCCTGCTGCAGCGGGCTAGCCGCCCATCGTAGGCGGGACGCGCATATCGGGCACCTCTATTTCCGCAGGGACAACGCCGGCGTCCGCGTCCGGGGCCTGCTGCCGCGTGGGGTGGATCGAGTGGGCTCAGAAGGCGTGCCAAAGGCAGCCGCCTGCGGGCAGTAGCTTTGCCGGTGATGAGTTCGGTCCCGGCACGCCGCGAATCGCGCTCTGCGCGCAGAGCGCCGCAAAGTGCGGCGCGACTACGGAATCCGGCCTCCGTGGCCGGCCCTCCGTGGCCGGCCCTCCGTGGAAGGTTGCGGTGGTCTGCAGCCGCGAGGAACCCGGGAATGTGGCGCCCGGGCTTGCCCGCTGGCGTGCCTGGCGATCCCCGGCCAGTCTGGTGCGTGGCCGGCGCCCGGAGAAGCCGGGCGCGCGCCGCGCGGCGGTCCGGGCACCCGCGCGTGTAACGCTGAGGTTTACCGGTCCCACACCTGGACGCGCTCGGTGCCGTGGACTGGCTTGTCGTCTGGCCCGGCGAGGTAGGGGTCGATCCACCGGTCCTCGGGACGGCGGCGGCCGGGGCCGCACCAGTAGGTGCGCCAGTGACCGCCGACCCACCACTGGACTTCGTACTCGCGTGTGCTCCCTGCGCGGCTGGAAGGCGGCTGGGCGCGCTGGGCGCGGCGGATGTGGATGACCCGGACGTCGGGGGCGGGCTGGCCTGCGCGGGCGAGCCGCCGGCGGGCGGCGCGGTCCGCGCGCTGGGTGGTTTCCGCGGCGAGGGGCTGGCGCATCAGCCGCCACGCGGTACGGGTGACCAGCGCCCACGCGGCGGTGGTGCCCTCGGGTATTTCCTGGTCGCCGGGCAGGTCGCCGAACGGCCAGCCGGCCTCGTTGTCGGGAAGCACGGGCGGCACCGTGCTCATCAGCGGTGCCAGGGCGGCCCGTTCCGCGATCCCGCCGGTGAACGCCTCGCGGGGCAGTACCGGGGCGGGGTGGCTGAAGAAGCTCAGCCAGATGCCGCCCTGGTCCCACTGGCCACTACCCCACCGGCCGCCGGGGCCGTCCCACGGGCCCCAGCTGACTGCGACGATCTGCACATCGCGGCCCTCGTTGTTGACGTAAGTGGCCAGGGGCGCCTCGAAGACCATGAACCCGGTGCGGCTGGGCAGGTCGTGGGCGTGCAGGGTCCGGGTGGGCAGCCGGGTAGCGGCGTGCCGTGCCAGGGCGGTCATGGGCGCGCTGACCCAGTACAGGTCGGTCGTGGTGAAAACCAGCGGGTTCCCGGAATCCCGCAGCCGATGGCGGAGAAACCCGAGCGTCAGTATCGCTCGGGCCGTATGCGGCCGTCGGGTTCGTGCATCGCGCAGTGGTGGATCTCGGCAAGTACTGCGCCGCCGGTCCTCGTGGGAAGCGTCAGTGACTATCTTTCCCGGGCCATGCACCGTCTGGGCGGCCCCCAACCGGTCCAGCGCCGCGTCCAGGCCCGTTACTTGCGTGGCGGCCTGCCATCGAGTGGACGAGGCCGGCGTTGACTGCTGTAGCCGTCAGTCGTCCTCCCATGCCTCCAGACCCTCCCTGATCGCCAGGGCGGCGATGACGAGCGCAGCGGCCGGGTCGGCCCACCACCAGCCGAGCCAGGAGTTTAGGCCGACTCCGAGCAGGGCGGTGCCGGAGGTAAAGGCACAGAACGCGGTCTCGGCGGAGTCAGCGATCAGGGTGCGGTTGTCCAGAGCCTGGCCGGTGCGGCGTTTCGCGACCGCTAGGCCTGGCATAACGAGCAAGGCTGCGGCGGTCACGGCGAGCCCTGGTACGGACTGTTCGGGCCTAGCGTGACCGATCAGGTCCCGGATGCCCACAACTGCGAGGTAGGCGGCCAGCACGAAGAACGTGCCGCCGATCAGATGGACCGCGCGGGTCTCGCGGTCCTCACCCTCGCCGCGCAGCTGCCAGACGACGACCGCGGCGGCGGCGAACTCGATCACCGAGTCCAGGCCGAACCCGACCAGGGCGATCGATGAGGCGATGATGCCCGAGATGATCGCGACAACTGCCTCGACGGTCATCCAGGCCATGCTCGCGTATTCGAGCCGGAAGCCGTGGCGCGTCAGCCTGCGCAGCTCATCGGGCGTGCTCATCGGCTCTCCTGGGTCTGTGCTGCGACGATTGTTCCCCCATCCTTCTGTTACGCAGGGAGTCCTGCCGGGGGGCTGCTATGGCTGGGTGGCCGGTCGGCCTGAGCTTGCTTGATTCAGCCTTGCCTGTATAGTACAGCTATGGCTGTATCGGTTCAGGTGGACCTGGGAACCCTTGCCCGCGTCGGCACGGCGCTGGCCGACCCCACACGCCGGCGGGTGCTCGTGCAGCTGACCGGCGGTCCCGGTTACCCGGCGGAGATGGCCGAGGACTTCGGGACCACCAGGGCGAACCTGTCCAATCACCTGACCTGCCTGCGTGAGTGCGGGCTGGTGACCGCGACCGCGGAGGGCCGCCGGGTCCGCTATGAGCTGGCCGACCAGCGGCTGGCCGACGGCCTGCGCATCCTCGCCGCTCTCGACCTTCCCGGTACCTGCCGGTGAGGTCCACTTGATCCTGATCTTCGGAGGTGACCGGATGTCCCGTGTCCAGCTGTCGATCAACGTCAGCGACTTCGACGCTGCTGTCGCGTTCTACTCCCGGCTGTTCGGGACGGCGCCCGCCAAGCTGCGCCCCGGCTACGCGAACTTCGCCGTGGACGACCCGCCGCTCAAGCTGGTGCTGAACTCCCCCGGTAACGGGCCGGGCGGCACGATCAACCACCTGGGCGTCGAGGTCGCCTCGACCGAGGACGTCACGCAGGCGGAGGCACGGCTGGCCGCCGAGGGCCTGGCCATCGAGCCAGAGCCGGGCGCGATCTGCTGCTACGCCCGGCAGGACAAGGTGTGGGCGCATGACCCGGACGGAGTGGCCTGGGAGTATTACACCGTCCTGGAGCACATCGAGACGCCGTGATCTCGCTGCTTCCCCGCCGTGTGCGCCCGGCTGACAGGTGCGAGACCACCGGGCTAGTGGCGGGGTCGGCGGACTGGCTTCGCCTGGCCCGTGTCGCCCGGATACTGTCCTGGCTGACGCTGGCCTGGATGGGCATCGAGGGCGGGGTCGCGATCGTCGCGGCGGTCCTGGCCGGGTCGGTCGCCCTGCTCGGGTTCGGCCTGGACAGCGGCATCGAGGCACTGGCCAGCATCATCGTGATCTGGCGGTTCACCGGCACCCGGCTGGCCAGCGCCACCTCCGAGCGGCGCGCTCAGCAGCTCGTGGCGGTCAGCTTCTTCCTGCTCGCCCCCTACATCGCCGTCGAGGCAGTCCGGGCGCTGGCGGCCGGTGACCGTGCCGAGACCAGTGCTGCCGGGCTGGTCCTCACCGCGGGGACGGCTGTCTTCGAGCCTGCTCTCGGGGTGGTCAAGCGGCGTATCGGCGCCCGGCTCGGATCACCGGCCACGGCCGGGGAGGGAACACAGAACCTGCTGTGCGCCTACCTCGCCATGGCGGTGTTCGCCGGACTGGCAGCTAACACGCTGCTGGGCGCCTGGTGGCTCGACGGCGTCGTCGCGCTCGGGATCGCTGGCTGGGCGGTAGTTGAAGGACGGCGAGCCTGGGCAGGAAAATCCTGCGGCTGCGAGTGCTCGCCCGCTGCGCGGCAATGACCGTCCGCTGACCAGGCCTGGTACCGAAAGTTCGGTTGCCCGGGTCGCAGGTGAGGATGACGCCGGACGGCCCGGTGCGCCCAGGCCCGGCCTGGCTGGGATCACCGGCGAATCCTTTTCGGGCCGGCGAGCCTCTTACTTCAGGGAAGGCCGGTGAAGTGACAGGATGCAGCGGATGGGTGAGAGTGCCAGGCCAGGCGGACGGAACCTGCCGCCGGGCGGCCATGTTCTGGACGTGTGGTTCGCGGGGGCGCAACGGGGCGACCCGGCCGCGGTGGACGGCCTGTTGCGGGCGGTGCTCCCGACGGCTCAGCGGTTCGCTGCCCGCAGCTGCTCCAGTCGCGAGGACGCCGAGGACGCTGTCCAGGACGCGCTGACGGCTCTGGTCTGCCGCGTCGGGGCTCTGCGGGCTGCCGGGGCGGTAACGAGCTGGCTGTTCGTCACGATCAGCCATGCCTGCCTGCGCCGGGCGTCGGGGGTGATCCTGGTCCCTCTCGACGGCATCCCGGAAGTCGCGCGTGCTGATATCGCCGACGGCGTGGTCGATCGGATGGTTATCGCCGACGCGCTTGCCGCGTTGCCCGCGCCGCAACGGGACGTGATCGTGCTGGTCGATCTGCTGGGCCTGCCCGCGGAGCGGACCGCGCAGCGTCTGGGTATCGGGGTCCGGGCCACGAAGAGCCGGCTGCACCGGGCCCGCCGCGCGCTGGCCGCCTCGATCGGCGAAACGCACGGCAGGAGAAGCGCATGACATCGCCGGGCGGGCACGAGCCGGCGGGCGCCGCTGCGTCACTCACGGGTGACGTGACGGACAGCGGCGTCTTCCGCGCTGTCCTGGACGGGTACGACGCTGTCTACGCCTCCCTCCCCCAGGGCGAGACGTTCAGCCGACTGTGGCGGACGCACGCCTACCGGAACGAGTTTCCTGAGGAGTTCGCGCACATCGGCTTCCTGACGGTTCCCGAGGCGCAGCGAATGCGCGAGCTGCTCCAGATCCGTCCCGGCGACGTGCTGGCGGACCTCGCCTGCGGCGGAGGCGGCCCCGGCTTGTGGATGGCCGCGCAATCTGGCGCGTCGCTGACCGGCGTCGATCCCTCGCCCTGCGGGCTTGCGGCGGCCCGAGCACGCGCGCGTGACGCGGGCCTGGCGGGACGCGCCCGTTTCCGCCAGGGCACCTTCGAGCAGACCAGGCTTCCCGACGGCGCGGCCGACGCCGTGATGAGCGTCGAGGCACTCCAGTACGCGCCCGGCAAGCGCGCCGCAGTCACCGAGTTCTTCCGTATCCTCCGGCCGGGGCGGCGGCTGGCCTTCATCGCGTTCGAGGTCGATCCCGCCAAAGTCGCAGGCGTCCCGATCCTCGGCGCCGACCCGGTCCCGGACTACCGGCCGCTCCTAGAGGCAGCCGGCTTCTCGATTGAGGCGTACGAGGAAACACCCGGCTGGCAGCAGCGCGTCAGCGCGGCCTTCAGCGCCATCGCCGGTGCCAGCGACACGCTTGCCGCGGAGATGGGCGAGCACGCTGCTGCGAGCGCGGTAGCCGAAGCGATGCTCACCATCGAGATACAGCCCTATCCCCGGCGCGTGCTGGCCGTAGCCAGCCGCCCGGGCTAAGCACACGGAAGAAAGAGGCCAGAGATGGACGACAGAGCCGATGCGGAAACGCTGCGCCGCGGGGTGCGCGAGAGGTACCGGGACGTGGCACTCAACCCGGACGGCAGCCTCGGCTCCTACACAGGCCGCCCGCTCGCGGCCAAGCTCGGCTATCCGGCTGCCATCGTCGATGCTTTGCCGGACCGCGCGGTGGAGTCCTTCGCCGGGGTGTGCAGCCCGTTCTCGCTGCGCGAGCTCAGGCGCGGTGAACGGGTCGTGGACGTCGGCTCGGGTGCCGGCTTCGACGCCTTCGTCGCCGCCGGCCAGGTAGGGGACGACGGCCGGGTGGTCGGCGTCGACATGACACCCGAGATGATCCGCAAATCCCGGGACACCGCCGCCGCACTCGGCCTAGATCATGTCGAGTTCCGCGAAGGCCTGGCCGAGAACCTCCCGATCGAAGACGGCTGGGCCGATGTCGTGATCTCCAACGGTGTCATCAACCTCTGCGCCGACAAGCCGGCCGTGCTCGCGGAAATACACCGCGTGCTACGGCCCGGCGGAGCGCTGCAGTTCGCGGATGTCGCCAACGGGCGCCCGGTCCCGGCCGAAGCCCGCGACGACATCGACCTGCGAACCTTCTGCATCGCGGGCGGGCTCTCCCTCGCGGACTGGCAGACGACGCTCCAGGACTGCGGCTTCACCAACGTGGCCATCGGACCGCCTATCGACAACTTCGGCGGCACGGCCGGTGAGGAACAGGCCAGGGCGTTTGATGTCTACGGATACACATTTCTCGCATTCAGGGCCTGCTGAGCTTGCCGCCCTTTCGCGGTGGCCCGGCGCAGGGCCTCGGGGCGCATCACGATGCCCTTGCCGTCATAGCTCATCCAGGAGCACGTCGCTGGGAGCCGGTCGGCGGGCCGCGCAGTAGGCGTCCACATGGGCTGCACAGCCTGCGCCGTCTGCTCGGCCTGGCGCTTGCCCGTGGTTCCGGCCGTTGTCTGGTCACGGGCTCGCTGGGTCGATGGCGAATCGTTCCGGGTGGGCGGTCCTGACGTACTTGATCGCGGTCGCGGCGCTCAGTCCGTAGAGGTGCATGAGGTGCACCGGGTCGGCGGTGCGGGCGGCCTCATCGAGGATCCGGTCTGTCCATAGCCGGCCGGGCATCACTCCTGTCTTCCTGAATAGCGCGTTCAGGCAGTACTTACTGACCGGCGGCCCGTCCGGGCTCATGGCCGTGCGGCGGCTGACGAGCAGATGCGGGTTGGTGCTCGCGGGCCACCGCCGGTGGCGCTCGCGGAGCCAGGCGGTCAGCAGCTGCAGTGTCAGCTCATCGAGGAACACGGTGCGGCGGCGGCCGGGCCGGCGGATGGTGAGCCGGCCGCGCTGCCGGTCGAGGTCAGCCGCCTGCAGGCGGTGCATGTCGGCGGGGCGGACCGCGTGGACGGCGACGAGCGCAGCCGCCGCGGCGGCCATGGAGGTCGGGGCGCGGTCGAGCAGCCCGGTCAGCTGGCCGGCGGGCAGGGGCCGCGGGACAGCGCGGCTG
>Ga0102924_1004244_pt1 | contig 14578 bp, 11 predicted proteins | sample PaiPotPPM11metaG_FD_80116 | JGI IMG/M metagenome (GOLD analysis project Ga0102924, IMG submission 80116) | Iron sulfur acid spring bacterial and archeal communities from Banff, Canada, to study Microbial Dark Matter (Phase II) - Paint Pots PPM... ... | reverse complement strand
TGTCGGGGGTTCGCGGCCCACCCGGATGCCCCAGGTCGCAGTGCAGGTCTCGCCGGGCTGGAGCCGGCGCAGTCCGTCGCCACTCCGGAAGGCGTTGGGGGCGCACGTCATCGGCTCCACACCGAGGCCGGTGCGGCGACGGTCGGGCTCGAGGCTGTCGCCGGTGAAGAGCATGAGGTGGGAGTACTCGGCACCGAGCCAGAGGTGGATCCACGCTTCCCCTCTGCTGACGCGCACGACCGCGCGACGGTCGTCGCCGCGGTTCAAGCTGGTGAATGCGGTATCGAGCCGGGTGGACCCGATCAGACGGGGTACCCGAAAGTCCCCGGGATGTCCGTCGATCGGCCGGCGGCCGGTCGGGATGCCCCGATCGTCCGCCGTCAGCACCGCCGTCGCGGGCGAGCAGAGGGTGAGGCCGTCGATCGGTCCGGATCCAAGGCGGAGGTAGGGGTGCGCGCCGGTGCCGTACGGGCACGCCCGCTCGCCTCGGTTCGTCGCTTTGCAGGTGACCGTCAATCCATCGCTTCCGAGCTGGTACGCCAGCTCGAGATCGAGTGGGAAGGGATAACCCGGCTGGGGGTGGAGCCGATGGGTCATCACGACGTGGTGCGGTCCCTGGCCCCCGACAGCCCAGTTCGCAAAGCGGGTCAGGCCGTGGATGGCGGTGTGCCGCACCGGCTCCGTGAGCGGGAGCTGGTACGACGTGGCGTCGAACTCGTATGCGCCGCCGTCGATGCGGTTGGGCCACGGGATGAGCGCTTGCCCCCGCCCGCCTGAGCACATCTCGTCGGCCGCGTAGCCGTCCAGCATGTCCACCCCGTCGACCGAATACGCGCGCAGACCGCCACCGACCTCGACGACCACCGCCCGCTGCGAACCAAGGGTGATCTCCACCTGCTGGCCCGACGGGCAGAGCCCGGTCATACCGCGGCGCCGTCCACTCCGGTGAAGTGGTGATCGAGAGCGTTGGTCAGGGCGTCGTGGCCTCGATCCTCGGCGTGGATAGGACTCAGGAAGCTCACCGATACCTGATCCCGCGCAACAGCCCCACCGTCGGTCTCTGGCGCCAGCAGCACTTCGTCTCCCCAGACCATCCGGACGTGGAAGGCGCCGTCGTGGCCTTGCTTGGGCACCAGCGCAACCTCCTTCACCGTGCGTGGCGGCACCCGGCCGACGGTGGCATAGCGCCAGCCTCGGACCTGGTCGCGGCGGACGTTTGGCACGTTGACATTGACCGCCACGGCCGCGTCCGGTGGGTGGTTCAGCAACGCGCCCGCGACGACACGGGCGGCGCCGGCCGCGGTGTCCCATCGCTGGTCGCCGAGCACGTCGTCTGATCCCTGGCCCTCGACGCCGCCGTCTGCGACGGCTTGACTCACCGCGACCCCGCTGATCCCGCCAGCCCGGGCGGTCAGGACTGCCCCAACCGTCCCGGAGTGGTACACGGCCCGACCGACGTTGGCTCCCGGGTTGATACCTGAGACCACGATGTCGAACGGGGCTCCGAAGGCGCCGAGGCGGGCGAACATCACGCACAGGGCCGGCGGCCCGGTGACGGCCCACGCTGCGTCGATTCCGGCGATCGGCATCCGGTGGATCTCGGGCTGGATCAAGTGCAGGGCCCCGAGTGAGGCCCCCGCCCCGGAGTACTCCGCATCGGGGGCCGCTATCACGACGTCCCCGAGGCTCCGCAGCTCGCGGGCCAGGATGTGGAGGCCGAGAGAGTCGATGCCGTCGTCGTTGGTGACCAGGATGCGCACACCCCATCATCGCCTAGGCCTGCCGCGCTCGCCGTACGCTGGCGGCCACCATGAGGGCGGTCGGGGTGGTCGAGTTCGGAGGGCCCGACGTACTCCGGGTGGTCGAGCTCCCCGACCCTCACGCCGGGGCGGGCGAGATGCGTATCCGGGTCCACGCGGCCACGGTCAACCCGACCGACACCTACACCCGCAACGGCAGCCGAGCCGAGCGGCTCCGCGCCGACCCACCGCCGTACGTTCCCGGCATGGATGTTGCCGGCGTCCTCGATGAGATCGGCGAGGGCGTCACATCTGAGCTCGCTACCGGCGACCACGTCATGGCGATCGTCGTTCCCGGCGGTTCCCGGGGTGGATACGCCGAGTACGTCGTCGTCCCAGCCGCCTCGGTCGCCCGGTCACCGCGTGGCGCAAACGACGCGGAGGCGTCCACCTTGCCGATGAACGGGCTCACCGCCCGCCAGGCCCTTGACCGGTTGGATCTCGCGCCGGGCCAGACGCTGGGCGTGACCGGAGCGGCGGGCGCGTTTGGAGGCTACGTGGTGCAGGTAGCCAAGGCCCAGGGCCTGCGGGTGATCGCCGATGCGTCCGAAGCCGACGAGGCCCTCGTGCACAGCTTGGGGGCCGACGTGGTGGTGCGCCGGGGAGCCGACGTCGCCAGCCGCATACGGGAGGTGTTGCCCGATGGCGTCGACGCGCTTGCCGACGGCGCCGTCCTCGACGGGCTCGTCTCAGCGGCGGTTCGCGACGGCGGCGGAATCGCGACCGTGCGAGGCTACGACGAGCCGTCTCCGGAGCGGGGCATCCGGTTCCACCCGGTGTGGGTGCGCGAGTACGCCCGCGAGCAAGCCAAGCTCGACCAGCTCCGCCAGCTGGTCGAGGAAGGCCGCATTACCCTGCGGGTGGCCCAGACATTTCGTCCCGAGGACGCGGCCGAGGCCCACCGACGGCTCGAGGCCGGAGGTATCCGGGGCCGGCTCGTGCTGGAGTTCTGAGGCCCGATCCGGCGGCCTACCAGAGCGCCGGGGAGGGACGGGCCGACCATCTGGCGCTGTTCGCCGCCTCCAACCACTGTTTCTCCCCGTTCTCGACGTCCTGCCTGCTCATCGATGCCCCCGTCGCAGTGCCGGTGCGGATCGCAATGGGCGGCGACGCTACGTTGATCGCCATGCCGGGCTGTTCCCGTCGAAGCCGGGTCGGCCTTGCCGTGGTGGTGACGCTCGGAGCGTGCGGGCGGGTGCATCCAGGACCCTCGAAGCCGCAGCCCACGCCCACCACGACCGGTGCGGCAGCCCAGAGTTGGGATGCCCAGGCCGCCACCGCCTTCGTCCCGCTCACGACGGCCTTGCCGAACCTCGACGGCGTGGTCACTCGGTGGCAGGCCGGAGCCGTCTCGGACGCGGACCTCAGGGCGGGCGCCAGCGCTGCCGTCGCGCAGATCGTGACGGCGCGCCGGGCGGTCGAGGCTCTGCCGCCGTTCCCATATGACAGCCGCGCCAACGACCTCTATCGCGACTCGGTCATCTTGGACCTCCAGGCCGCGAACACCGACGAATCTGCGGCCGACGTTCCGGCCGGCAGCGCGCTGCGAAACGAAGTCGTCCTGCTCGGAACGAGACTGCGCCGACTCGCCGACCGCGTGTTCGATCGGGGGCGCGCCCTGGTGCAACCTTACCTCGGACCCGCCGACCCGAACGTGGTGGTGAACCTGCCGGAGGAGGTGCCCAACTGGAAAACCGAGGGTCTGGCCGCAGGGCCGCCTCTCGACCCGGACGCCCCGTCCGTCCGGCCTCTGCCGGGGGGATCCGGCGAACTGCGGGAGTCGAACCGGCCGACGCAGAGTCGGGCCGCTTGGCTCGACGCGGTGCGCGCTGCGGGCATCCCGGAGGGCGCTGCGGTCGCGACCGCCATCGCTGGGAACCCGGACTCTCCGGTCGGGTCCTCGGCCGCGGGGAGCGCCCTCGCGAGAGACTTCCTGGATGCGGCTGAGCGGCTCCGTTCGACGCCCGACCCGGTGGGCGACCGGGAAGGCGCGACCCGCTTGCGCCTGGGCCTGCTGGTCGACGCCGACGCGGTGTACGCGACCCGGGCCGCGTCCCTCGCCGCGTCGGACCGATTGCGAGACGTCGGCTTGCGTCTCGCGGTGGTGGCGGACCAACTCTGGCCCGCCGACGCCGGCCCGCGCTCGAGCGGGCTTCCGACGTCTCTGCTGTCCGATGACCGCTGAGCCAGCAGCGGGCGCGCATCCCTCGGCCGTGCGGTTCCCGGCATGCGGCCGTGTGGGTCTCGGCCTGCTGCCTACGCGCGTCTCCGCTTGGCCATCCGGGGTGTTGGCGTCGGGAGGACGACCCCAATCACGTCTAATGGCTTCCGTTTTGTCCGATTCGGGCAGTTATTAGACGTGATTCGGGTCGAACACCGGGTCACATCGCGGGAAGTAAAGGTCAAAACCGGTGGCGAGCAAACCGACCGGCCGGAAACCGCGGGCGCCGACCAAACCCCCGACCGGCCCGGACCCCCTCAGATCAGTGCGCGGCCAGCGACGTTCCACTCGCCTTGGCGATCGCCGCGACCGCTCCCACCAACGCCCACGCCCCCAGCAGGATCGACGTCGCGCCCACCGCGGTGACGATCCCGATCGGTACGGCACTCACCTTCTTGGTGATCAACCTGCCGAGCGAAGCCGGGCCCGATGGAGCGGCCAGAGCGGAAGGACCCGCCGGCGCGGATGTCGCCGGCGGCGGTGCCGAGAGCGTGGCGGTCGAACCCGTCGGCGTCGTGGCGACAACGTCGCTTCCACTTGGCCCGGAGGAGCTCGAGGGCGCGCCCGAGTCGGTCGGAGCCGATGCCACGGGGTTGCTGTCGCTTGCGGGCGCCGACGCGCCCGCACCGGTGAGGGTCTGACCCAGCCTCGCGGCCTGCGTCTTGGTCTCACCGAAGGTGTAGCTAACCGAGTTGCCGGTAGTCGGGTTGGAGATTTCGAGCACTGCGCCCGTACACGAGGCTGCCCCGCCGATGTTGTCTTCCGTCACGGTCGGCTTGGTCGGGGGGCTGAACGAGTACACGACTGGCCCCCCGGCCGGCGGAGGAGGAAGGGCGTCGAGGGCGGCTTGAACCTGGCTGACCGGCACGTGTTGACCTGCGACCACCATGTCGATGCTGCACGTCGCATCACCTGTCACGTGGTCCGCGGTTGACAGAAGGTGGGTGCTGGCCTCGAAGCTGGCGATCGTGAGCGGAGTGCCCGAGATCGTGATGTCCGTGCCCTTGTTCTCCTGTAGCACCGACAAGCGACCGTCTTTGTCGGGCGCGACCTGGCTCTCGGACGTGACGTGGTTGGCGACGAGCGGGAATCCGTGGCCGAAGGTCTCGCCGCCGACGCTTGCGAACCCGAGCGACGAGGCCCCCAACGGGTTGTTGGGCGCGACATCTGCGAGCGCGTACTCGGTGTTGGTACGAGTCTGGTCGCACACCCCTGAGCGCGCCGTGTCGGTCGCGTCGTTGTTGAAGGCGCACTTCGCGACATGCTCCTGGTCAGGCCTCGGGTAGAAGGCCTCGGCGAGCCCGGGAAAGTTCGCCGGCGTCGTCGGATTGCCCGGGGCGAACAGCACGGCTCCCGCCAGCGTGCCCGGATCGTTGCTGTAGCCATAGCTCGACAGCTGCTTCGGCAGCGCGCCGGACGGGCTGACCTGTGCCGTCGCCCGGGACGCGGCCAGCGCCGGGTCCAGGGATGCCACCACGTTGTAGTTCTGATGGATCGCCTTGCCCTCCGCTGCGGCCCCGAACTCGGGTGGCACGCCGGCGGCGCCAGCTCGGACGATCAGGCCGCTCGGGATGGTGAGCACCGCCACGCCGGCCGCCACACCGGCAGCACCTACGACCATGCGCCCCCAAACCCGAGCGGTCTTCATCTGCGACGTCTCCCCTCGTCCGGCCTCCCCACGTCCCCACGGACGCCCCCGGGTCTGCCCGTGTGTCTGAATTCCCTCTCACCGGGCGAGATTCCTGCTTTGCGGTGAAACGCCGTGCTGAAAAACTCCTTGGGGCGAAATCGGACCCCATGGGCGAAAAGATCCCCGTCCCCGGCAGGAACCGGCGACCGGTAGGGCGAAACCCATCGTGCTCACACCGAACCGGGGGGTTGTGGAGCTCGGTGACCTATTACCTCAACCTGCTGATCGCTGGCCTGGCCCTGGGCGCGGTGTATTCGCTCTATGGCCTCGGCATCACGGTGATCTACAAGGCGACCAAGGTGCCCAACTTCGCCCAGGCCGCGCTCGGTGCGGTGGGGGCCTATGTCTTCTTCAAGACCTGGTCCGGACAGAAACCACGCCTTCACGAGCAGCACGTCACGTTCAAGGTTCCTTTCGGCGGGTGGGCGCTCCGGTTCGTACCCCCGCACCTGCCGATGTGGGGCTCGTTCCTGCTCGCCCTGGTCGTGGTCGGCGTGATCGGGCTGTTGATCGAGCGACTCGTCATGCGGCGCATCGCCGGGGCACCCACACTCACCCTCATCATCGTCACCGTGGCACTGCTCGCGGTGATCTTGGCGCTGGCGAGCGACATCTTCAGCCCCGAGGCCGAGATCGTCAACGACCCGTTCGGCAACGGTTCGCTCCACATCGGAGGACTCAACGCCCAGTCGTCGAGCATCGGGATTCTCGCCGTGGCGGTGGTCCTCGCCGTGGCGCTGGGGTTGTTCTTCAAGTACACGACACTCGGCGTCGCGGTTCGAGCCACCGCCGACTCCCGCGAGGTGTCCCGGCTGTTGGGCATCGACGCCAACTTGGTGGCCAGCTTTTCCTGGGCCGTCGGGTCGATGATCGCCTGCATCGGCGGGATCCTCATCTCACCGGCTCGTGGCCTCAATGCCTTCGCCCTGGCCACCCTCATCGTCCCCGGCTTCGCCGCGTCCCTGCTCGGCGGATTCACCTCACTCACCGGGACCGTTGCCGGCGGACTGGCCCTTGGCGCCTCCGTTGACCTGCTCCGAGGTGTGCACTGGCCCAAGGGGCTCCTCTCCAACGTCTTCGCCGCCAACGGATCCGAGTCGTTCATCATCCTCGCCGTGGTTGTCATCGTGCTCATGGCCCGGCCCAAGTTCATCTTCAAGGGCCTGCGCCTCGACGAGGACTCCGGGGTCTCCTTCGCGCGCACGGGCAGCGGACTCAACGCCGAGGACCGGGTGCGGCGGTCTCTCGACCGCAGCGGGGCCTTGTCCGTCTTGTTGGCTGACTGGACCCTCGGACGGTGGATCCTTGGCGGACTGGCCGGAGCGGTCCTGCTCGCGGTGCCCATCCTGACCACCTCCTATTGGTCGACGGTCCTGTGCTTCGGGGTGATCTATGCCCTCGTCGCGCTCTCGATCATCGTGCTCACGGGCTGGACCGGCCAGCTCTCGCTGGCACCACTCACCTTCCTCGGTGTCGGTGGGTACGCGACCGCCATCCTGTCGACGAGCGCGCACCTGCCCTTCTGGCTCACCATCCCTCTGTCGGGTTTGCTCAGCATCCCGTTCGCAGTCGTGCTCGGAGTACCGGCACTGCGCCTCCGTGGCTTCTTTCTCGCCCTCGTGACCCTGTGCTTCGCCGCCGCGGGGAGCGACTGGCTTTTTGTGCAGCCGACGCTGGCCAAACACCAGCACGTGTCGCGCGGCGTTCTCACCGCCGGCCTCAGCCAGCCCACCTATTACGTCTCCCTGCTGGTCGCGGCCGGACTGTTCGTGGCGATCCGCAACCTTTCGCGGACCCACATCGCCCGCACGTTCTTCGCCCTCCGCGACTCGGAGAGCACCGCGGTGTCAATGGGTATCGATCCGGTGCGATACAAGTTGCTGGCGTTCGCCATGGCCGGCGCGATCGGCGGAGTGGCGGGCGGACTCCTCGCCTACCTGGCCCCAACGATCCAGCCCATCAACTACGCGTTTGCCGCCTCGCTGGCGTGGGTGCTCAACACCGTTGTGGCCAGCGCGACCGTGCTGGCCGGGGCGGCGGTCGCAGGGTTCCTGTTCTCGATCGTCCCCCAGCTCACCGCGTCGCCCACGGGCGGAGTGAACCAGGCCCCCGTGATCCTGGGCGGGGTGGCGGCGATCCTCACCGTCACCGACTACCCGAACGGTTTGGCCAGCTTCCTCACCCGCCTCGTCCGACGATTTGACTCGAGCGAGGCGATCGCGTGGACCACCGACGAGGCGGGAGAGAACGTGGCGGTCACCGCTGCGGAGTCGACCCACGACGACGACGACTTCGATCGGGCGGTTGCCCTCGTCCCGGTCGCGAGCGGAGCAGAGCGTGACTGACGAGCCTTTCTTCCGGGTCGACGACGTGCGGCTCGCCTTCGGCGGGCTCCAGGTCCTCCAGGGCGTCGATCTGGAGGTCCCCCGCGGGCAGATCGTCGGGCTCATCGGCCCGAACGGCGCGGGCAAAACCACCCTGTTCGACGTCATCTCCGGCTTTCGTCCGACGGCACGGGGCCATGTGTGGTTCAAGGGGATGGACATCCTCGAGCGGAAGCCCTACGAGCGGGCGTGGCTTGGGTTGGGGCGCACGTTCCAGACCGCCCGCCTCTACCAGAACGTGACCGTGTATGACTGCGTGCGGACCGCCTTCCACACCCGGATGGCCCGCAACCCTCTCGGGACGACGATCCACGGCTTGCTCGGCTCGGCCCGCTCCGCAGCCAAGGAGCGCGAGATCAGCGCACGGACCGACGCGGTGATCGAACGGCTCGGCCTCGGCGACTACGCCCGCAAGAACGCATCGGACCTGTCGTACGGGACCCTCCGCCTCACCGAGCTCGCGACGATCCTCGCTATGGAACCCGAGCTGATCTTGCTGGACGAGCCGTCGTCGGGGATCGCTCAGAAGGAGACCGAGGCGCTTGGTCCTCTTCTGGTCGAGCTGCGCCGCGAGCTCGACGCCACGATCCTGCTCATCGAGCACGACATGCCACTCATCATGGGCATCAGCGACACGATCTTCGCCCTCGCTTCGGGCAGCGTCCTCGCCAAGGGCACGCCCCGAGAGATCCAAGACAACCCCGACGTCGTCGAGAGCTATCTCGGCGGGTCGCTGGAGCTGGCATGACAGGTACGCATGGCCCTGGCGTGACGACGCTTGACATGACCGCCGAGGTACCCGCCGTCGCCGGCCGGACCGACGAGATCCTTCGCATCGAAGGCCTCTGCGCCAGCTACGGCGCGGTCCAAGTGCTGCGCGACGTCGATTTCAGCGTGGCGCGGGGCGAGATCGTGGCGCTGCTGGGCACCAACGGCGCGGGCAAGTCCACGATCCTGCGATGCATCTCGGGACTGCTCAAGCCGGATGCAGGTCGAATCCGGTTCCGCCCGACGCACGGAGACGAGACCGACGTCGCCCGGCTGACGACCGAGGCCACCGTCCGGGCGGGGATCGTCCAGGTACCTGGTGGCCGTGGCCTTCTGCCCACGCTCACCGTCGAGGAAAACCTACGGATGGGCGCCTACACCATCCGGCGTGACCGCGCTGCGATCAAGTCGGCCTACGAGCGGGTGTACGGGATCTTCCCACGCCTCGCCGAGCGCAGGAGCCAGCTCGCTGGCCTGATGTCAGGCGGCGAGGCCCAGATGCTGGCCATCGGCCGGGCCTTGATGCTCCAGCCCGACCTCATCATGATCGACGAGCTCTCCTTGGGGCTCGCCCCGCTCATCGTGCAGGGTCTGGTCGAGATCGTGCGGCGCATCAACGCCGAAGGGGTCTCGATGATCCTCGTCGAGCAGTCCGCCAACCTCGCACTCAAGATCACCGACCACGCCTACTTCCTCGAAAAGGGCCAGATCCGCTTCGACGGGTCGTCCCAGGCGCTGCTCGAGCGGGACGATCTCCTTCGCTCCGTCTTCCTCGCCGCCGGCCACCACTGACCGCAGGAGGTCTTCCTTCCATGAACCCACGCCTCCACCCACTCCTCAGCAAGATCGCCGCCGTGGGGTGCGCGGCAATGACCGTGGCATCCCTGTCGGTCATTGCCGTCCAGCGGGCCGAGCACCGTCCGGGTCGCACGGTGAACGTGGCCGCCGGCTCCGGGACCGGCAACGGGAGCTACGGCGCCGGTAGCTCGGGCGGCGGGTCCGCAGGTGGCTCGGACGTCAACGGCGGCAGCGGCCCCGCAACGGCCGGTGGGTCCACGGCTGCTGGTGGGACCGGCGGTGGAACCACCGGCCCTGCGGGCAGCACCTCCCGTGGCGGGGCGACCAGCGGAGCGCTCTCGGACGGCGCGACCGGGGGAGGTGGCGGCGGCGGCGGTTGCTCGGACGCCAATGCAAATGAGGGCATCTACTGCGACCACATCGTGGTGGGCGGAACCACCGTGTTGTCCGGGCCGCTCGCCGTCTACGGCGAAGGAGGCCTCAAAGGAGGCCAGGCGTGGATCACGTATTACAACAAGGTCCTCGCTCCTCAGCGTCACCTGCGGGCGATCAAGCTCGTCTACTACGACGACAGCGACGATCCGAACAAGACACTGCAGTTCACTCAACGCATGGTGGAGGTGGACCACGTCCTGATGCTGACGGGCGTCACCTCCCCTGGTGCGATCAAGCAGTACCTGGAGGCCAAGAACGTTCCGCTCATCGGCGACATCGGGTTGTCGCCGCTGTCATACCAGAGCCCGATGATCTTCCCGACCGCGATCGCACAGGTCAACACGTTCCCGTTGCGGGTGAAGTTCGCCCAGGAGGACTACAAGATCAAGTCGTTCGCGGTGATCCAAGACGTGCTGCCCGGAGTTGACGACAGTCCGTTCAAGGTCGCGTGGCAGAAGGCAGCCGCCGACTTCGGGGTGAAGGAAACCGACTACGAGCGGATCGACTCGGCCGGAAACAGCTGCGACCAGCAGTTCCTCTCCGCGGTCAACACCCATCCTGATTACATCTTCATGCCTACCGCGTCGACCTCGTTCCTGGCGTGCATCCGCTCGATGCGCTCCCAGCAGGTCAAGCCGGGAGGCCACTCCCCCACCGACCCCAACCTGCTCGGGATCTCGGGCGGCTCCAACCTGCAAATCGAAGTCGACCAGTGTGGGGACCTGTGCAAGGGGCAGTACTCCGCTGGCTCACCCTTCGCTGACCCGCAGGTGATCGGCACGCCGGGAGCCAAGCTCTACCTGCAGAACATGCAGCAGTACGCCTCTGGCGTTGAGGTCAGTCAGTTCATCGCGCTGAACTACTACCACGCCGGCTGGGTGATTTATAACCTGTTCAAGAACGCCGGCATCGAGAACAACCTGAGCCGGCCGAACATCATTCGTGCAGCCAACCAGTTCGGTCCGTTCGAAACCGGCTTCGGGAACTCGATCCAGTGGACGGCCCAGCTGCCTCGGATCCCCAGCCTCTGCATGTTCCGAGTGAAAGACGACGGCAGCCACTGGGTCTTCGGCACCCAGCGGGAGTGCTTGAATCCAAGCCAGGCGACCACATGAGACCGACGGAACCAATCAACGGGGTCAACCACCCGTCCTCATCAAGGAGCTATCCATGATCTTCGGCAGCTTCGGGCTCCTCGTCGCGGCCCTCGCCCTCCTGATCGCCGCCATCGTCAAGTCGAGCGTGGCGATCGGGATCGGAAGCCTCGTGTGCACCGCGCTCGCCATCGGCTGCCTGGCGGCGGCGAACGCCTACTACCGCCGGACGCACGCCACCCCCGCGGTGCTCGGGACCAGTCCGCTCAGCTCCGGCGCGGTCCCAGCCGGCCCGAGCACCGTGGCCCCGACGATGGTGATGATGCCTCAGATGGCGATGGCGGGTGCTCCTCTGAACGGTCACGCCGCCGGATCCGCACTGGGCGACGCCCCTCCGATTGAGAACTTCGACGCGCTCAACGCGTCGCAGGCGGCGGCGTCGGTGGTGCTGTTGAACCTCGATCAGCTCCACCTCCTACGCCGCTACGAGGTCGAGCACGCAGCGCGCAAGACGGTTCTCGTCGCCATCGATGACCGGGTGAGCGAGCTCGTCGCGCTTCGCCGCAGCCTTCAGGACTGAGAACCCACGCCGACAAAGGCGAGCCGTGTCCTTCGCCCCGGCACCGGTAGACGCCGCTGCCGTCCCGGAAGGACGTGGACCTGAGGTCCTGCAGGCCTACTGACGTTCACGTCCACGTCAACTTTGGGTAGGGTGGTCGTCGCCCCACCGAACCAAGGAGCCGCGTGTGACCCCCCTCGGCACGAGCCCCCCTCTGGAGCCCGAAACCCGCGGCGATCGCTACAAGTGGACCGCGCTCTCGAACACCACCTTGGGAATGTTCATGGCCACGTTGGACTCGTCCATCGTGTTGATCTCCCTGCCGGCGATCTTCAACGGCATCAGGTTGAACCCTCTCGCGCCGGCCAACGTGAGCTACCTGCTGTGGTTGCTCATGGGCTACCTGGTTGTCACGGCCGTGCTGGTGGTCACCTTCGGCAAGTTGGGCGACATGTTCGGGAGGGTCCGCATGTACAACGGAGGTTTTGCCGTCTTCACCCTCGCCTCGATTGCCCTGTCGTTGACCCCAGGTCACGGCACCAGCGCAGCCAAGTTCCTCATCGCGATGCGCATCATCCAGGGCATCGGCGGGGCCCTGCTCATGGCCAACTCGACGGCCATACTCACCGACGCGTTCCCGACCGAACAACGCGGGACAGCTCTCGGGATCAGCATGATCGCGGGCATCGCCGGCTCGTTCATCGGACTGATCGTGGGCGGCGTGCTGGCCGACATCAACTGGCGGTTGGTGTTCTGGGTGAACGTGCCATTTGGTGTCTTCGGCACGATCTGGGCCTACGCCAAGCTCAAGGAGGTCAGCGCCGCCCGACGGGGCCGGATCGACGTCTGGGGCAACGTGACGTTCGCGGCCGGCCTCATCCTCTTGCTCATCGGCATCACGTACGGGATCCAGCCCTACAAGACCCACAACATGGGCTGGACCGGCCCCTACGTGCTCGCCGAGCTGACCGCCGGCATTGTGTTGCTCGGCGTGTTCTTGATGATCGAGTCGCGCACCGACGACCCGATGTTCCACCTCGACCTGTTCCGGGTCAGGGCATTCTCCGCCGGGAACTTCGCCAGCCTGCTCGCCTCGATCGGGAGGGGCGGGCTCCAGTTCATGCTCATCATCTGGTTGCAGGGCATCTGGTTGCCACAGCACGGCTACAACTACGTCGACACGCCGCTCTGGGCCGGCATCTACATGGTGCCGATCACGGTCGGCTTCCTCGTCTCGGCTCCGATCTCGGGCTACCTGTCGGACCGCCACGGGGCCCGAGGGTTCGCGACGGGTGGGATGGTCCTCGGCGGGGCCACCTTCCTGCTGCTGGAGCTGCTACCGGCCAACTTCTCCTATCCGGTGTTCGCGCTCCTGCTTCTGCTCAACGGCATCGGCTTCGGGCTGTTCACTGCACCCAACACCACCGGGATCATGAATTCGGTGCCCGCCCGCCAGCGGGGCGCGGCGTCGGGCATGAGGGCCACGTTCCAGAACTCGGGGATGGTGCTGTCGATCGGCCTGTTCTTCAGCCTGATGATCGTCGGCCTGGCCTCGACCCTGCCCCACAGTCTCTATGCCGGGCTCACCGCCCAGGGGCTCTCCCCTGCCGACGCGACCCGGATCTCACACATCCCGCCCGTCGGCCTGTTGTTCGCCGCGTTTCTCGGTTACAACCCGATGAAGACGCTGCTCGGTCCGAAGCTGGCGAGCCTCAGCCCGCAGGCCCAGGCCACGGTCACCGGCCGCAGCTTCTTCCCGCACCTGATCTCCAACCCGTTCATGCACGGACTGCGCATCGCCTTCAGCGCCTCCCTCCTCATGTGCCTGATCGCCGCGGTCGCTTCCTGGCTGCGCGGTGGGAAGTACGTCGCAACCGACACCGACGACGAACCTGTCGCTGCTTTCGGCGCCCCTCCGGGGGAGGGCTCCGGCCACGGCGCGGAGGCACCGAAACCCCAGCAGTGGCTGCCGGCATGACCCGCAGGACAACCCGCACGGTGGATGCCGACCTGACCCCGAGGTCAGCCGGCCCGGCTCGTCCGGCCGTACCCCCGGCCGACGCCGATCCCGGTCGCCTTCCGGCAGGCGTCGAAGACCGGGACAGGACCCCGCGGCTGCGCATCGGGGAGGCCGCGGCTCAGGCCGGTGTCTCCGCTCGCACGTTGCGCTACTACCAGGAGCTCGGGCTGCTGACACCATCTGCCACCACCGTCGGCGGCGCCCGGCGCTACTCCGAGGCCGACGTGGCTCGGATCCTGCGCATCCGCCACCTCAGCGATCTGGTCGGCCTCGACCTCATCGAGGTGGCGCGGGTCCTTCGGGCCGAGGACCGCCTCGCCGACATCCGCCGAGAGTGGTGGGACGGTCAGAGCCCCCAGCGCCGAGCGGTCCTGCTCCGCGAAGCGGCGATGATCAACGACGAGCTGCTCGGCATCGTGCAGGTCAAGATGGCCGGCCTCCGCCAATTCGAGGCGGGGCTGGAGGAACGAGCCGAACTGCTGCGCAGTCGCCAGCGCGAGCTCGACAGGCTGAGCGTCACCACCTGACCACCTGATCGAAAAGAGGAAGGACCCGGCCTTGCGAGGCCGGGTCCTTTCCATCAGCTCCGTCGGGTCAGGTCGACGTGATCACGGCCTGCATGTGGTTGTGCACGCGGCACTGGTAGGTGAATGTTCCCTTCTCCGGGAACGTGAAGCTGTAGCTCGTCGGGAATGGCGATCCCGGACCGGTAAGGAGCCCCGACGAGGCGACCGTGCCCGGCACGGCGCCGATGCTGTTGACCGGCGAGACCAGCTTCAGGTTGCCGGCCGAGCCCTGGAAGACGGCGTC
>Ga0102924_1004241_pt1 | contig 14582 bp, 15 predicted proteins | sample PaiPotPPM11metaG_FD_80116 | JGI IMG/M metagenome (GOLD analysis project Ga0102924, IMG submission 80116) | Iron sulfur acid spring bacterial and archeal communities from Banff, Canada, to study Microbial Dark Matter (Phase II) - Paint Pots PPM... ... | reverse complement strand
CCTTTCGGACATCTCTGCGCCGGTGTCGGGTTGGAGTAGCCGGCCCCGAACCCGCAACCGATCCAACGCATCGAGGGCGAGGTTTAGGATTCCAGCGCGTTCGGCGAGGAGCTTGTTGGTTAGGTCGTGGTCCTCCCTGCCCTTAAAGCTCTCCCGCATCTGCCAAGTTAGCCATCGTCCTGCCAGCGCGCCGCTTTCGTCTTGGAAGCGGAGGAGTTCGTTTGCGAAAAGCACAATCCGGGTTGTTAGTTGCCCGTTCCAATACTTGGAGTTCTTGCGATTAACGGGCATCTCATCTTCGCCGGTGATTTGCAGAAATCGTTCGGCGATAGTTGTCAGGTTTCGTTGTGGCACTCCGTCTAACCGAGCATCTGAGAACACCGCGACCTTTTTGCCGATGAAGTTCTCCATCCCGAACTGTTCGCTGAACGCCTTCAGCGTTGTCCCGATATAGTTCTCCTTTCCAATCAACCCCCGCAACACCCGACCGATCGTCCCTCGCCCACCTCTCGGCGGCCCAACGAACATGAAGGCTTTTTGGTACTTCGTTAGATCGGTTAGGCAATACCCGTACATCTCCAACAGCCCTTCTTGCGCCGCCGAGTCCCCGCGCCAAACCTCTTCGAGGAACCGTTCAAACCTCGGGGCCCGCGCCTGGGGGTCATATCCGAAGTCCAGCACGTTCGCGCTCCAAAACCTCGGACTGTGGGGCAACAAGCTGCGCGTGGGGACGTGAAGCAACCCGTTCTGGCATGCTATGACCTCGCGCAAGTCTCCCACTGGTCCTCCCGCCCCAAACCATCCGGGCATTGGGTTTTCTTTGGGCCGTAGGTTAACCGCGCCGCGAAGCGCGTCGATCATAGCGTTCACGTGCTGCATTTGTGGTTCGAACCTTGCGCGCAAGCCACGTTTCCCAAACTTCTCGGCGGCGTTTAGCTGGTGCCAAATTGCTGCCCGGACTGTTTCGTCCTCCACTTCGCGCCAGTGTGTGGCGGTCCACTCCCAGAACGAGTGCTGCCAATACTGCAACGTTCGTATTCCCTCGCGCCGATGCCAAGCGCGCAAGGAGACGAGCTTCTGTGCATTGTCGAAAGGCGTGGCAGGATCGAGGATGAGGGTTTCCTCGGCCTCCGGTTCTGGCGCTGCCTCCGGTGAGATGAAGAACCCCGACAGTGGCGTGGGGACAATCGCAACCGCCTTCGTATCCTCCTCTGGGGGTTCAGGTTGCGACTCTGAGGCGTCTTCCTCCTTAGGTTGTCCATCCCCCTTCCTCAGCAACCTTCCTAATCCTAACTTCTCAAGTGCATTAGGCTTCTTCGGCGACGCCACCACAGAGGCTGACTCCGGTTTCCGGCGCCTCACCGGCTCCGCTTTCGACTTCGTCTCCGCTATCGCCGCGTTTAACTCCCCCGCGTCATCCGCCTTCGGTGCAGCGAGAGATTGCATCGAAAGGTTTTTAAAAGAGGCCTCCTCTGCCTCGTCTTCGATCAGTTCAAGCTCTGCGCCAGGAAGTTCGCGCCGAACAAAAATCCGCGCTGCCCACTTCTCCGCTTCCAGTCCGAACTTCTCCCGCGCGATAGCACAGACTTCGTCGCGAAGCTCCGGTGCCTCCCACGCAGTCTCCTCGACTAGGTTGGTGAACTCCTCTTGGTCATCCGTTCCGCGCAGTTCAGCGAGCCAATCTCTACCGGGAGCCAGTGAGGCTGTCATCACTCGCCGCCTTTCAAACCGTCGAGTGGATTATAGTTGCTCACCGCCCCAGCCGGGCGTCGATAGCCGCCTTCGTACTCGATCGTTCCGTGCTCGCCGGTCGTGGGATCGTAGCTTCGTGCGCGCGTGGCTCGACCTTGCGCGTCGGCCTCAAGGACCTCAACCACGTCGGACCGTCGTGGCCGTTCGATTACGGTTGTGCCGTCCTCGGCCTTGGCCGTCACCCGAACGCTGCCCGGGTTGGCCTTCACCGCCTCCAACAACTTCGGACTGACTGGCGTCACCAGCGCCGGTCGTGGCTTCCTTAGGATCAGCGGTGGTCGCTGTGCGCGCCACTCGCGGATTTGTTCTTCGGTAAGACGATTGTTCATCGCACTTTCTCCTGCTCCTCTTCCGTTTGGTCAACGGGCTCATCAACGAACTTCAACATGAAGGCCCCACAACCGCAGTCGCAGCGCGTCCAACTTGAAACCCCCGCGCGGACCAACCACGCGGGAGGCTCGAACACGCGAGCTCCTCAACCCGCCTTCGTCGTCTCACCGCAACTTCCTCCGCTTCGGGCCTGCGGGAGTTGCGAGGGACGCAACGTCGTAACCGTCGCGTCCCTCTCGGCCTCCATCAACGCGAGCCTCGTACCCGCGCGACGCGACCGATCCGGGAACCTCAGGGATGGGGAGGACACCACGGCCATCTTTGTTAGTAGTAGTGTCCTCCCCACAGTCCACCGCCAAAGCCGTAACCAGCGGCGTTCGACGCGACTGCTCTGGCGAAACAGCGGAGCCAGCTTTCCATTCTCGCCCATGGGGCAGCATCTCGTTGGCCAACCGCTCAATCGCGTCTTGACCGGGTGGCGGGGCCAGCGGCGCGGGTTCGCGCCAACCACTCGTGTTTGGTGCGAAGGTCTCCGTCGCCCTTGGCGCACTCGCAACGGTCACGGTCGGCGACGCGATGGGGTGCGCGGGGTCGCGGTAACCCTCGCGCAGCCGGTCCGAGAGAACATCCCTCATCACGGAGGAGATATTGCGTTGAACGCGCGCGGCTTCGGCACCAGTGGGCATTCCGTCATAGCCCCAGCGATCGAAGCGGGTCATTGGCCGTCTCCGTTGTCGGGTTTGCGCACTACGTGACCGGCGTTGTGGATATTGGTATGTGTTCTTGTTGGCCCGGTCCCGTGAACGGCGGTGTGATCGGGACGGTGGTCGGTACCCTCTCCGCTGTTGCGGAGCCGCTTGGCGATCCGCTCTTCGGGGGTGCCTTTCTGGGTGTATTTGACTTCGACGGCCATTTTCATTTCTCCTCTGTGTTCACTTGCGGCCACGGACGCCAGGGCTGTCCGGACCAAAATCGTTCAGGATGTCACGACCCTGCGGTCGAGATGTTCCGGCGACAGGTCCGTAAGTCTTGTTGGTGCCCGATCCATAGATCACGCGACCAGTACCAGCGCCGCCTTTGCCAACATCGAGCGCCTTGGCGTTCCCAAGGGGAACGCTGCCCATTCCGCCCATCGCACCCACGTGGACGGGCTCCACGGCATTGCGAAGTTTCCCCGAAGCCTCGGTGGCATGATTTCCGAGCGACGAACCAATCTGGCTCACACCTCGTGGGGAAACCTTCTGCGCGGGTGTGCCGACGCGAACTCCTGGGCGGACAACCACGCGACTTCCAAGTCCGCCTGCGGGTCGATTAGATTTTGCCATTTGTCACTCCTGTTGTTGTGGCCGCACTCTGCGGCCACTCTTTCAATCCCAGCCCACTCATGATCGTCGCCCGAACTACTTCCTCGCCGTCCTTCGCGAGATAGCCGTTGGCTTGCGAGGCCATCATCAACAACCGCGCAGCGCCCTCTCGCGGGATTGGCACGTCGCAGAATTTCCTCGCGGCGTAATAGAGAGCTTCGTTTCGGCCCTGCCGCTTCTCGGCGACGACGTTGTACAGCGCCCTCGCCCAACGCTGCTCCCTGGCCGATGCACCGCGCATTAGCCGCAGCACTTCCAGATAGACGGGCTTGGGGACCTCTGCCCCCGAGGCTGCTACATGAAGATCAGGGAAATCCCTCCGCTGCCCCGTGCCCGTGTGTGAGGGATCGGGCGGCGCTAACACCAACGCCTTGAGCCAATCCGGCGCTTCGGCAATCGGCGCGCCGTTCAACCACTCGCGCCCTGGCGCTGGAGGAACAACAACAAGCTTCTTGTCGCTAAACCACTCAACGCCAGCGCCAAGCTTGCGGTTGCGCGAGCCCTCGACATGCTTGAAGTAATAGTGCCGTCCTGCATTCGGCGTTGATGCGGCCAGCGTTTCAGGCAACGCGCCCAGCGCCGCCAGCGTTGCGAAACCATTCACCCCATGCCCACCATCAGGGGCAGAGGGAGGATTTCCCTGATCTTCTAGTAGCGGCGCGTCCCCTTCCCGCACATCAACATCAAGAACATCAATCCCACTCACTGCGCCGGTCGCGACACCGCAATCGACCGCGCGCCCCCAGTCCCACGCGCAGAACACACGGGGGTCGGTCGAGGCGGAGTAGACGCCTTTCGGGGTCAGTGGCCGTTTGCCGACCACGGGGAAAACCGCGAAGCCCTGACGCGCCAGCGTGAGTGCGGCGGTGAGGCTCATCCCGTGGCCCGTCGAATAAGGTGCCCGTGCCACGGATAGGCCCTACGCATCAACGCTTCGCTGGCGTCATCCAACGCCAGAGCATTCATGGGGGGAGGGAGATGCGACTTGGCGAGCTTCTCGAACTCGGTTAGCTGCGCGTCGGGCTTATCGAGATTTATCTCGGTGCCTGCTGGTATCAGTACCGCGCCGATCGACCAGCCAGTGGTGTCCAACTGGAAACGCATCTCACTTCCTTTCTGTTCTTGCAGGCACAGCCAGCCCACCCAATGGGCTCGTGGCCCCACGAGTGGCGTCGGGCAACAAGCCCCGCGCCAGCGGTTGTGACGGCGGAGGCCTCCGACGTTCCGCCGACTGCGTGGTTGGCGAGTACTCGTGAAGCGCCCCGTCCCTGCGTCGACGGATGAGATTGAAATCTTGGGGGTGTCTTTCGTACCCCGGAGGCGGGGGACGGTTGCGATACTTAACCATCGCCGCGTGCCTCCATTTTCGCCAACAGCTTCGTCATTGCCGCCTCGCGTTCCGCCAGCTCTGCTTCGATCCTCTCGCGCCTTTCAGGTTCGCAGATCGCCAACGTTGTGAAGTAGCGGAAATCCTCCGCAGTCTGACGCCAGATCGACAGCAACTCCGCAACCGGCAGCGGGAGTTTGAGCAGGTCTGCGTTACGCTCTGCGTTCTGTCTGAGCTTCTGAAACTCTGCCACGTGCTCTTCCGCAACCTCGTCGGCGTACTGCGCGATCTCCAGCATGGTCAACTCCTTGAACCTCCGCGCGAGTTTGAACAGCAGGGTGCGAACTCGTTTCGCCTGCACATAACTGTTGGCGTACACGTACACCCAGTCGCCGTTTTTGCGACGAGCGGTGATGCGGGTGAACCCGGACATTGTCTCTTCAACATCTCTGTTGTTGGTGACTTCGATCATGGGCTTCGCCTTCGTTTCACGAGTTGGGGGAGAACGCGCGCCAGCTCATCGAGCTGCGCGCGAGTGGGGACGGCCAAGGCAGGATCAACGTCAGGGGAGACAAGGGACCCTGACGGACCCGTAACCTTGGCCGCAGCCACGTCGCCCACAATGCCAGGGGACGCGAACCCTGGGGGAGCGGAGGACGACGTGGCCAATTCAAGCGAGCGATCCACCTCGAATGCTTCACCAGTCGGTTGTTGGTCTTCGATGCTGACGCCCAACGGGGGTTCAACGCCAACATTGTCCGAGGCCCACGGCGAGCTTGACGGGAGTTTTGGATAATGGACTGCGGGAGTGGTCCCACTGATCGCCTCCTCAGAGCGGAAGCGGCCACCGGGGCTATCAAGATCGAGGCCGACCGCAGCGCGACGGAAGTAGGTGTCGTTGCGGAGAACTTCGGCCTTCTCGCGTTGGGTGAAGGGGTTCTTGTTGTCAGTCACGCTCGCCTCCCAAGCTCGACGCTCGCATCGCGCAGGCCCTCCTGTTGTCGCTCTGGCGGTGTTGGCCGCATCCCGCAGGCGCGAAACCACGCAACAGCGTCGCGACGTTCGGCGTCGAACCAACGAGTTTGGCAATCTCGGCAGCAGAAACGTTGCCGAGTTGAGTTGAGTTGAGTTGAGTAATCGGATCGGGGCCCCACAGAACTCACAGAGCAATTTCACACAACTCTCCATTGTCTAACCTTAAGTATACACACGCTAGTAGCAAAAGTCAAGCTTTTTCTCGTCCGATCCAAGTATTTATCATCCCCCTCTAGCGGCGTTTCTCAACAAAGGGCTCATAACTACTTAGATCGTGTTGGCGACTACTTGCCATCGTCGTGGATTTACTTAGGCGCGCCGACAGCGCGGACAAAAAAGGGGAGGCGCTTGGCCTCCCCCTCTACGCTGCTTTGGCGTTCGCGTTCACGACTGCGCAGTTAGGCCGCCGCCTCCTCCTCCTCTGGCTGCATCTGACCCAGCTTCTCTTGTAGCTTCTCAATCGTCCCTTGCGCGTATTCGTCTGCGTGAGCGAAAGAGGAGCGGTCCTTCAAGTCTTGCAGCGCATCGAGCAAGTGTTCCTCAAGAACGGAGTAGGCATTGGTGGCGGTCTTGGCGTCGGTCACTTGGGCGTAAGTGATCATCTCCTTCTCCTTTCCTTTTCCGCCCTTTCTGCCGCCTCCACCCTTCCCTTTCGTTTTCCTCTTCTTCCCATCTTTGCCGGTTGTGGTGTCCAACTGGGCAATTTGCCCAGTTGCCTCCAACCCCTCACGCACCTCGCCGACAGTGTGATGACTGACCTTTGCCTGCTCGGCGATCTGTCGGTTGCTTTGGGACGGATCGATCTTGATCAGCGTCGCCAGCAGCTCGCGCTTCTGGTCGGTGGTGAGATGCCGCCGATGGATGTTGGCGCTGATGACGTACGCCAGCGGATCCTTGTTACGCAACTCACGGAAGTGGGCTTGTACGAACTTGAGTTTCTTGATCTTGCAGGCGCGATACCTATTCCGTCCATCGAGTATCTTTCCTTCATAGAGCATGATCGGCTCAATCAGTCCGTTGGCCGAAATATCATTGGCCAGCTTGATCAGGTCATCGCCTTCCATCAGCGGGAACCTCTCGGCGAGCGGATGGAAGGCGAACTCGAACTGGTCGGCAGGCGCAGGCGTTGATGTGTTGGTGGCGATCTGCTTCAACGTGGCGTCGATGTCGGGAGCGGTCATCGCACGGCCCTCCCTTCAACCATCCCCCGAAGGACAGCTTCGCATTCCTCGCGGAGCCATCGGCTAGAGCCGGGACCGATCTTCACTGGTCGGGGATAGCGACCCTTACGAATGCCTCGATAGAGGGTGGCGGGGTTGAGGGGTCGAGTGCCGCCGAAGAACCGGCAAGCCTCGGCCTTGTCCAAGAGCGCGTACATGGTAGTCGTCTCCATGGCAGCCGCGTGATTGCGGCTGGAGACGACTAATTTTCACAGGTCGCGTCTGGGGTCAGTCGGAAGCGCCGGGAATTCCTATCCCTCCCGACGTTTCCCATCCGCCCGTTCCTTGGCGTTGTCCGCGTTGTACTCATCAATTGCAATCTTGAGCGTCTTCGCGTCCAATGACCTTAGTGTGGGATCATCCTTGAGCAACCGGCCTTGCAATTCCTTTCGGATGCAAAGGGCAGGATCAGGGACGCCGTCGGGGTAGAGCTTGACTAGCATGGCCTTGATCCTGGGGATTTTGCCTTGCCTCACGGTGGGAGGAAGCACGAGCTTCGGCCTGGCTTGAAATATCCAATAGACAACATCGTCTTCGCTTACGTCGATGTAAGTCCAAGGAAACGTGGGGTCGCCTTCTTCAAGGTCAGGGTGTTCGAGGTCACGGTCAACGTAAGGGACATACTCCGCTTGAAAATCCATGAAAGGGTTCGCTGTCCATTCACTTGGCTTGAGCAAAACCGCGTCCACTCTCTCATCACCCGGTTCCCAGGTGTAGCGTATGGATCGAATATTCCCGCTGGCGCACTGCTCGCGGAGAAGGCGTTGAGCAAGGCCGGTGCTAACCTCAACGAAGTTGGCGTAAGCCTCTGCGGCGTCCTCGAAGTGGACCCACTCTTCGTCCTCCCAAGTGGTCGAAGGTTCGCTCTTTGGGATGCTGGCGGATGGCTTGGTCATCGCTCCCCCCGCAACGGCACGATGTTCGGCTGTGGGTTTACGATCCGATCGACCAGCGAGGCCAGTGCCTCGAACCCCTGGCGCTTCTCTTCGAGGTATTCGTGGCGATCATAGACGCCGCGCACGCCGCCAATCACATGGCCAAGGCAACGCTCGGCGTGGTCGGTGGGAACGCCTGCGCGGGACATCAGAGAGCGAGCGGTGCGCCGGAGGTCGTGGAGGGTCCAGCCCGTAACCCCGCTGGCCTCGTCAATCGCTGCTTTGTGTCGGCTGTGACTACCGATGGCCTGCTTGCCGTTGGCGGTGAAGATCAACCCATCCTCGTCGCCTTCCACAAGGGCCAACGCTGCCTGTGAGAGTGGGACTAAGTGGTCGATCTTGGTCTTGTAGCGCGACGCAGGAATGGTCCATTCCGCGCCGACGATTTCAGCGCGGGTTGCAAACAGCGCCTCGTTGCGACGTGTGGCGGTCAACAGGATAAACCGGAGCATTGGACCAAAGGGATGGCGGTACTCAGCGCATGCAGCCCAGACAGCTCGCAGTTCTTCGTCGGTGAGGATGCGCGAACGCTCCTGCGCACCAGCACGGTTCATCCCCTTCACAATCGGGGAACGGAAGGTGTCACTGCGCGTGGCGTGCCAATCAAACACACGGGCCACGATCCCAAGGGTTTCGTTCGCCATCACTGGGCCATTGGCGTCTTCGATCTTGTCAAGGAGCCGAACCACGTCACCACGGGTGATCGTGTCGATGGGGCGGGAACCAAAGGTGGGATAGACAAGTCTGGCGAGCGTGGCCGCAGTCTTGTCCCTGCTACGAAGGTCCTTGGCCTTGCGTGTGAGGTAGCCCGAGGCAATGGCCTCGAAAGTCTCTGCCCTTCTCTCAATGTCTCGGATGCCGGGGTCCACGCCAGCCTCAATCATCTTGAACCATTCCCTCGCCTTGTCTCGGGCTTGAGCAAGGGTGACCTTGCCAACGGAGCCGAGGCTTCGTGGCGCGGGATGGCGACTGCCGGGATACCGAGTGACTAGGACGAAGGTTCGCTTGCCCTGGTCAGTGACACGCAAGGCAAGACCAGGGACTACGGCGTCCCACAACAGGCGTCGCTTGCCGGGTAGTGCAGGTGTGGCGCTGGCAATTGTGCGATCAGTGAGTGGCTTCTTCGCGAGTGTCATTGATCCCCTCCACTGCCCCAGCCATTGTTGTCCAAGGCCTAGAGGGACAACAATATGCTGGCGCTTGAGGGCAGTCAACTGCGGCGTAGCTGCGAAGCCATGCGCTTTGTCGCGTTTCCCTGCGTTTAGGTTGGCGCGCAACAAAGCCTTGTGAGCCTCCCACTCGTCCGGCGCATCGAGCGTCTCCAAAAATCTCACTTCACCCGCGGCGAACAGCGCAATGGGGATGCCGTCCCGGTAAAGCAGACGATTGCCGGTCAGTGCGGCAAGCCTAGGCCCCGGCGTAACCACGCCGACAAGGTTGAGCGGATCGGCTCCGGATACCGAGAGCCACTCGCCTGAAGGCGGCATGCGCCGCGCCTCTCGCAACTGAGCAATCGCCTCCGGGAGCGCGAACTGCTCGCCGGAAAACCCGGCGACGAAACGTCCGCCGCGGATTTCTCCCCGACCTTCAAGCCGGCGATAGATGCGCAGAAGATCACGCCAAGGCGGCAGCCAATTCGCTTCACGGTCGAGCAGGGGCCAGAACACCACGCCGTAGCGCCGCAGCAGAACACGGGCAATGTGCTCGACAGCGTCGGCCCCTGCCCCTGACTGCGCAATGCCGCGAGGCGGCCGCGCCCGCGGAGCGAGCGCCCAGCGGCCGGCGTTCTCTATGCCGAATGTCGCGGTGCGCCGGCGGCGGGGCCCGCCGAAAATCGGTTTGCGTTCGGCCGAAGGCACGAGCAGCGCTCGCAGTCCCGCGAAACTATCTGAAACGACGAGCCCGAGGGCAACGAGTTCGGCGAGTGCCTCCTCAACCTGGGTGCGCAGCAAGCCGGACCCGTGCATCAACTCCTCGAAGAAGGACGCCCCGTTGTCGCGGATGGTGCCGAGAACGGCGCCTGCCCTGAAGCTCGGTTCGATCGCCGGCTCGCTTGCCGACAAGGAGCCCCATTGCGCGGCGTGCCGCCGTGCGAGCAGCGTGATCGGTGTCGTCCGCACCGGGCCAGGGCGGCCTTCGGCGCCGTTCGCCCGCCCGTTGCGCGGCCGCAGCCGCGCCCAGGCGAGACGTCCGGCAAGACAGCGGTCGTCGAGCCAGGCAGGCTCGTAGTCGGCGATCCGCGCCGGGAGGATTTCTGCCTCCCACGCCGCCGCCGCGGCCTCAAAACCTTCGAGTTGGCCGACGATTTCATCGACCGCGTCGGGCCCCTCCATCCGCGTCGCGGGAGAGATGCGCTGCCACAGCGACAGAAAGCGCAGAAAATCACGCGCGCTGACCGGCTCGATTTCGCTGCGCAAGCGCTTGACCGTGTAGTGGTGGATGCGGGCCAACAGCCGGCGCTCGCACCATTCCTCGACGGCGGCGCCGGGCGTAAAGCGGCCGCGCATGGCAAAACCTTCGGTCTCGAGAGCCGCGAGAGCACTCTTGAGATCACTGCTTTCGACGCCCAGCAGAGTCGAAAGCGCATCCTCCGTGATCGGCCCCTCACCTTCGAGCCGGCCGCGCAGGATTTCGATCAGCGCTTCCTCCCGCGACCAGGCTCGCGCAGCCTTCGCGCGCGGCGCCGCGATCGGCGCATGAATTTGCGCGTCGGGCCACAGCGCCTGGAATTCCGGCAGGCGCTCGGCGGCGATCCATACCTTTCCGCACGCCGCCTCGACTCGCGCCACGCGCTTCTGCCGTGCAAGGTCCGCGAGCCAATCGACCCAGCCGGCATTCGATTCCACATCGCGGTCGCTGAGAGTGCCAAGCCACATCAGCGCGTCGTGCAGTTCGTCGGCATCGCGAGGATCGGGCCTGACCTCGGAGCGCACACGCGCAATCGCTTCGGGATCAAGCCGGCCGAGGTCGGCGGCCGTCTCCGGCGCCAGCCAGCGCCGCGCCATGACCGCCTGGGTCCGACGCTCCTCCAGCGGCGCGTCATCGAGATAGGCGTAGGGGCGCGCCGACAACACTTCGAGCGCCAGCGGCGAGGGTTGCGTCAGGTCGCACGCCACTACACGAATATCCCCCGACTCCATCGCTTTGAGGACACGTTCCAGGCCGTCGGTGTCCATGGCCTCGGTGAGGCAGTCGTTGATGGTCTGACGCACCAGGGGGTGATCGGGAATCTCGCGCTCGCCGGCGAGGTTTTCGGCGCAGGCGATCTGATCGGGGAAGACGGCGGCGATCAAATCCTCGGCGCCCATGCGCGCGAGCTGGGGCGCCACCTTCTTGCCGCCACGGAACCGCGGCTGCGCGAGCGAGACACCGGCGACCCAGCGCCACCGCGTCGTGAACATCGGGGAGTCGAGCAGCGCCTGGATCAGCAACGGCCGCACCGACGCCGAGTGCAGGTAGCGGGCGACGTCGGCAAGTTCGAAACTGTGCGCGGTGGTCAGCGAAAGGACGATGTTGTCCTCGGTCGCCGCCGCCTGCAGCTCGAAATTGAACTTGCGGCAAAAGCGCTTGCGCAGCGCCAGGCCCCAGGCGCGATTGATCCGGCTGCCGTAGGGCGAATGCACCACGAGCTGCATGCCGCCGACTTCGTCGAAGAAGCGCTCGAGCACGATCGTTTCGTGCGTCGGCAGGCAGCCGAGAGCGGCATGGCTAGACTGCAGATATTCGACCAGCTGTTGCGCTGCGGGTGCACCGATGCCGACTTCGTCGATGAGCCAACGGGTCACTGCCTCCCCGCCCGGATCATCGCGCAGGCGCTCCGCCACCGCGGCCCGCAGGCGCGACACGGACACGGAAAGCTCATCGCTGCGCCCGGGCGCTTCGCCGAGCCAGAACGGAATGTTCGGCGCCATGCCCTGCGCATCTTCAACACGCACGACGCCCCGCTCGACGCGGCGGATGCGATAGCTGCGGTTGCCGAGCTGGAACACGTCGCCCGCCATGCTTTCGACCGCGAAGTCCTCGTTGACGCTGCCGATGAAATGATTGTCCGGCTCCAGCAGCACCTGATAGTCGGCATTGTCGGGGATGGCGCCGCCGGCGGTCAGGGCGGTCAGCCGCGCGCCCTTGCGGCCGCGGATCACATGGTTGATCGCGTCGCGCTGAATGAGCGCGCCGCGCCTGCCGTGGCGGGCGCTGAACCCCTGCGCCAGCATGTCAAGTACGGCATCAAAGTCCTCGCGCGTCAGCACCCGATACGGCAAAGCCTGGCGGAAGCGCTGGAACAGGTCATCCTCATTCCAATCCCGCGCGGCCGTCTCGGCGACGATCTGTTGGGCCAATACGTCGAGCGGCTGCTCGGGAATCGCCAGGCGGTCGAGCTCGCCCCGGCGCACGCTGTCGAGGAGCGCGGTGCATTCGACGAGTTCGTCGCGCGACAGCGGGAAGAGCCGCCCCTTTGGGGTGCCTGCGACGGCATGGCCCGACCGGCCGACGCGCTGGAGGAAGGTCGCGATGGCCCGCGGCGACCCGAGCTGGCAAACGAGATCGACATCGCCGATGTCGATGCCGAGCTCGAGCGAGGCCGTTGCCACCAGCGCCTTGAGCTTGCCGCTCTTGAGCCGTTGCTCGGCATCAAGTCTTTGTTCCTTGGCGAGGCTGCCGTGGTGAGCCGTTACGTGCTCCTCGCCCAGCAGTTTCTGAAAGCTTGCGGGTGGCCCGCTCCGCGAGCCGGCGCGTGTTGACGAAAATCAGCGTCGTGCGGTGTCCGGCGACCAGATCGGCGATGCATCGATAGACCTCCTCCCACACCTCGTTCGACATCACCGCCTCGAGCGGTGCTCCGGGAATCTCCAAGGCGAGGTCGCGGGCGCGGCCATGGCCGGTATCGATGATCGTGCAGGATCGTTGCTTGTCCTGCTCGGTGCGGCCGACCAGAAAATCGGCAACCGCCTCGATCGGCTTCTGCGTGGCCGACAGTCCGATGCGCTGCACCCGGCGGCCGACTAGAGAATCGAGCCGAGCGAGCGACAGCGCCAAATGACTGCCGCGCTTATTGGGCGCCAAGGCGTGAATTTCGTCGACGATCACCGTTCGGGTCGTGCGCAGCATGGCGCGGCCCGTTTCCGATCCGAGAAGAATGTATAGTGATTCCGGGGTGGTCACGACAATGTGCGGCGGCCGCCGATGCGCCCTCTGCCGTTCGCTCGCGGGCGTGTCACCCGTGCGGACCCAGGCGCGGATCGCGACTTCAGGCAGGCCTCGCGTGCGAAGTTCCTCCGCGATCCCCGCAAGCGGCAGTTCCAGGTTGCGCCTGATGTCGTTCGACAGCGCCTTGAGGGGCGAGACGTAGACGACCTGCGTTTCGTCCGGCAATTCCCCGTTCAACCCCTCGCGGACAAGCCTGTCGATGGCGGCGAGGAACGCGGCCAGGGTCTTGCCCGAGCCGGTCGGCGCGGCGAGCAGCACGTCGCGACCGGCCGCGATGGCCGGCCAGGCCTGCGCTTGCGCTGGCGTCGGCGCCGGGAAGGCGCCGTTGAACCAGGCCCAGACGACGGGATGGAACGTCGAAATTGCGTGCATGCGCGGTTTCATATGGGCATTGCGGGATTTCGCGCAATCGAGCGTGGACCGAGCGGCCCCCAGCCTGATGTGAGTCCCCGGTGGTGAAGCTTGCCACGCTATGTATCTTCGCGGGGGCAAGAATTTGCCATAAGCTTCCTCGCCGTTGGCGGCAGCCTTGTCGACGCGCGCCGAAAGCGGTTTGCACCACGCGGAGCGAGACCCGGGAGAGTTCTGCTGAGGGAGCGGCATGCTCAGAGACGATCGCAGTGACGGAGAGCGCCGGCCGGTTGCGGCACGCAATGTGCTTGGCGAACCTCTGGAAATCTGTTCGATCAAGCCGATCACCGGCTTTTACCGCGACGGCTGCTGCAACACCGGGCAAGAGGACGTGGGTAGCCATACCGTCTGCGCCGTCATGACCACCGCGTTCCTCGAATTCTCCAAAGCGCGTGGAAACGATCTTTCGACCCCAATGCCTGAACTCGGCTTTCCCGGGCTGAGGCCGGGCGACCGTTGGTGCCTGTGTGCGCCGCGTTGGCAGGAAGCGTTGGATGCGAGCCGAGCGCCACGTGTGGTGTTGCGCGCAACCCACGAGGGCGCTCTGGCCCATTGTTCGCTCGCCGACTTGAAACGCTTCGCGATAGACTTGGCCTGAAAGGGACTGGGCCTGCGAGGGACCTGACCTGAGAGGCGTGTCTGCTTCGGGCGACGCGGACTTCGGCCAACGCCACAGCCGTCAACCGTGCGCGTAATCGGCTCGACGCAGCTTCCGGGACAGCTAGCTGCTGGCGCGGCTGACGGCGATCCCCATCAGCAGTCCTACGCCGAGGGCAACGGCGATCGTCGTGAGCGGATGCGCTTCGGCTTGCTCGCTGATCCGGTCCAGAGCCCGGCTCCCGGCCTCGGAACCCGTCCTGAGCGCCTCGTTGGCGAGGTTCGCGGCCTGATCGACCGCCCTGCGCTGCCCGGCGCGGAAGCGGTCTTCGATATCCTGCAGGACCGGCCGGAGCGCGTCGACGATCTGGTCTACGGCGGCCGCCGCGGTACCGGAGGCACT
>Ga0102924_1004238_pt1 | contig 14587 bp, 18 predicted proteins | sample PaiPotPPM11metaG_FD_80116 | JGI IMG/M metagenome (GOLD analysis project Ga0102924, IMG submission 80116) | Iron sulfur acid spring bacterial and archeal communities from Banff, Canada, to study Microbial Dark Matter (Phase II) - Paint Pots PPM... ... | reverse complement strand
GCGATCACCGAGACCTATTACGTCAATATCGCGACCCAGATCCTGCTCTATGCGATCTTCGCCATGGGGATCAATGTTCTGGTCGGTTATGCCGGATTGGTGTCGCTCGGTCATGCCGGCCTGCTCGGCATTGCCGCCTATATCGTCGCCTATCTGCTGGCCGCGGGTCATAGCCACACTTTTGCGATCGTGTCCGCGCTGGTCATCGGGCTTGCCTCGACCGCGGGCTTCGCGGCGCTGGCGCTGCGCGCGAGCGGCATCAGCTTCATCATGATCACGCTGGCGCTGGGGGAAATCATCTGGGGCGTCGCCTATCGCTGGATCAGCCTCACCAATGGCGATAACGGCATCAGCGTCGCCTCGCGCCCGGCGCCGTTCGGCATCGCGCTGTCCTCGGCGAAAGCGTTCTATGACGCGACGCTGATCGTTTTTCTGCTCGCGGTATTGGCCGTCATGGTTTTCGTGCGCTCGCCGCTCGGCGCCGCTTTGTGCGGCACACGCGACCAGCCGCGCCGGATGACTGCGCTTGGCTATCACGTCTGGATGACAAGGTTCTGGGCCTTCATGCTGTCCGGGCTGCTGACCTCCGTCGCCGGCATTCTGTTCGTCTACTACAACCAGTTCATCAGCCCGCAGGCGCTGGCGCTCACCGCCTCGGCGGAAGGCCTGCTCATGGTGATTTCCGGCGGCGCCGGCACGCTGCTTGGCCCGATCGTCGGTGCGGCCCTGGTCGTAATCGTCAAGAACGTGGTGAGTGCCTATGTCACGCGCTGGAACTTCATGCTCGGCGCCATCTTCGTCGCCATCGTCGTCTTCATGCCGGAGGGCCTGGTTCCGGGCGCAGTGCGGCTCGCGCGTTCGGCGCTGAAGGCGGGCGCACGGCAGAAGACGCAGGCCTCGCTCGCGGTGACCAAGCAATGAGCGCGCTCGTTGTCGACAGGCTTTGCAAGTCGTTCGGCGGTCTGCGCGTGACCACCAATGTCTGCCTCGATGTCGCGCCAGGCGAGCGGCGGCTGATCATCGGGCCGAACGGCGCCGGCAAGACCACGCTGTTCAACCTGATTACCGGCGAGATTACTCCGGACAGCGGGACGGTGTCGCTGCTTGGCCGCGATGTCACGCGGATGCCGACGCGCAGGCGCGCCCATCTCGGCATGGCGCGCACCTATCAGATCATCACGCTGTTCGCGCGCGACACGATCGAGCACAATGTGACGCTGGCTTTGCTCGGGCTGTCGCCGCTGCGCTGGAATCCGCTGCGGCCCCTAAAGCAGCAGGCGCATTTGACGCGGCAGGGCTGCGAGGCATTGAATCGCGTGGGGCTCGACCACATCGCGCATCGGCCGCTCTCCGAGACTTCCTATGGCGAGCGCCGCCGGGTCGAGATCGCCATGGCGCTCGCGCAAAATCCCAAAGTGCTGCTGCTCGACGAACCGTTCGCCGGCCTGTCGATCGACGAGCGGCAGGAAGTGCGCAAGCTTCTTCATGCCATTCCGCGCGACGTGACCATTGTCATGATCGAGCATGACATGGACGTGGCGCTCGATTTCGCCGACCGCATCACGCTGTTGCATTTCGGCGAAGTCATCGTCGAAGGCAGCCGCGCCGAGGTGGTGAACAATCCGCGCACGCGGGAGGTCTATCTTGGCGAGTAGCGCGCTGAAGCTCACCAATATCGACGCCTATTATGGCGACAGCCATGTGCTGCAGCGGGTGTCGTTCGAGCTCGGCGAGGGGCGTCTCCTTGGCCTTCTCGGCCGCAACGGCGCCGGCAAATCCACCTGCATGAATGTCAGCATCGGCTTGCTGCCGCCGCGCGACGGCAGCGTCGAAGTGTTCGGTGTGGCGGTGACGCGGCAGGGGCCGGAGAACATTTCTGCGCAGGGCGTGGCGCTGGTGCCGCAGGGCCGCCGCATCTTCAAGAGCCTCACGGTACGCGAGAACCTCATGGTCGCCGCGCAGAAGGGCTTTGCCACGCGGCACGAGCCTTGGACCATGAACACGGTCTTCGCCATGTTCCCGCGGCTCGCCGAGCGCCGCGGGCAGCTTGCCGGCTATCTCTCTGGCGGCGAGCAGCAGATGCTCGCGATCGGTCGCGCGCTGATGGCCAATCCGCGCGTGCTGTTGATGGACGAGCCGTCGGAAGGCCTTGCCCCGCAAATCGTCGCCGAGGTCATGGCCACTATCCGTAAGCTCAAGGAGAGCGGGCTTTCGATCGTCCTGGTCGAGCAGAGCCCCAAGCTTGTTTTCGACATCGCCGACGACATCGTCATTCTCAATTCCGGCCGCGTCGCGGTGCTGTCGACCGCGGCCGCGCTGAAGGCCGACGACGCCGATCTGCGCCAGCATTTGGGTATCTTTTAGAGCATGATCCCGAAAAGTGGACACCGGTTTTCGGAAAAGATCAGGCTCAGCAAAAATCCCCTGTCACGATTTTGTCGTCTCCGGGAGCACGAATGTCTTTGGATGTCGCGGAATAAGACGCGCGCGCAATCGTTGTTGCAAAATGTCGCACGCGCCGTCACGATGGCGAGGGTAATGCGCAGGGGGCGTACTTGATTACCGTTCCCGAACTGGCGGCGGAAGGTCTCAGCTCGTTTTTGCACGAGCATATGAGCCGCCGATTTTCGACAACTCATGCCGACCTGACCGAGCTGGTGCCGTCGGTGGCGCGGCTTGCCATCGAATGCATCGGCAACAGTGATGCGCTCTATCACAATGTCGAGCATACGATGCTGGTCACGCTGGTCGGCTACGACATCGTAAAGGGCAGAGCGCTGCTGCAGCCGACCTTTCCCAGCGATTTCGCCCATCTTCTGGTCGCCTGCCTGTTCCACGACATTGGCTATGTCCGCGGTATCTTCAAGGAAGACGGCGCCGACGGCTTCGTCATCAATACCAAGGGCGACAAGACCAAGCTGCCGCGCGGCGCGTCGGACGCGGCGCTTTTGCCCTATCACGTCGATCGTTCGAAAATGTTCGTGGTCGACCGCCTCGCCAAGATGGAATTGCTCGATGCCGAACGCGTTGCCCGCGCCATCGAATATACGCGCTTTCCCTCGCCGCCCGGCGACGGCACCGGCGACAACGAGGAGGGCATGCTGGTGCGCGCCGCCGATCTGATCGGTCAGCTCGGCGATCCGCATTATCTGCGCAAGGCCAACGCGCTCTACTACGAATTCGAAGAAGTCGGCATGAACAAGCAGCTCGGCTATACGTCGCCGGCCGACCTCACCGATCTCTATCCGCAGTTTTATTGGAACAGCGTCTCGCCGCATATCCAGTCGGCCATCCGCTATCTCAACGTCACCTCGAGCGGACGGCAGTGGATCGCCAATCTCTACAGCAACGTGTTCCGCGCCGAGCGCGACCTGAGCCTGTGCGGGCCGCAGCGCTGAGCTGCGCCGTTCCCGCCGCGCTGAACACACTTAAATCTTAAGGGAAAAGCGGCTTGTGCCCGGCGAAGCCTTCGCGCACATTGCCGCCGCAAATCTTCAAGAAGACGTCTCGTATTCGAGCCAAGGAAGCGAGCCAAGGTGCGAGCCAAGGAAGCGAGCCAAGGAAGCGATTCAAGGAAAACGACAAATGGCCCAACAGTGGAATAAATACGCCGCGACGGCGGCCCGCAGCCACGGCAAACCCGGGCGCGAGACGCGGCCGAAAAGCGTCACCATCGATATTCACTCCCATGTCGGCGTGCCCGAGGCGGCGAAATTCGTCGAGCCGCATCTGGACTGGTCGACCATTCCGCTCGCGCATTTCGCCAATGCCGAAACCAAGGCGTTGAGCCAGAAGCAGGAAGCCGATATCCGCGAGCGCGTCGGGCACGAGCACCGGCTGGCCGATCTCGACGCCATGGGCCTCGACATGCAGCTGATCGCGCCGCCGCCGCCGCAATGCTATTACACGGTGCCGCTCGACATCGCCGTCAAGGCGACGCAGATGGTCAATGACGGCATCGCCGCGTTCTGCGCCAAAGCGCCCGACCGCTTCAAAGGTTTCGGCTCGGTGCCGATGACCGACGCGGGCGAGGCGGTGAAAGAGCTCGAGCGCTGTGTGAGGCAGCTCGGCTTCACCGGCATCGAGACCCTGACCACCATCGCCGGCAAGGAATTATCCGATCCGTCGTTTGCGCCGTTCTGGAAGAAGGCCGAAGAGCTCGGCGTCCTGGTGATGCTGCATCCGAATGGCTTCACCGACGCGTCGCGGCTGTCACGCTTCTACTTCAACAATGTCGTCGGCAATCCGCTCGAGACCACGATCGCGCTGCATTATCTGATCTTCGACGGCGTGCTCGAGCGCCACCCGAAGCTGAAAATCCTTGCCGTGCATGGTGGCGGCTATCTCGGCGCCTATTCCGGCCGCATCGATCACGCCTGGGGCGCGCGCTCCGACAGTCACGGCGCGCTGCCGAACCCGCCGACGAGTTATCTCAAACGCATCTATGTCGACACCGTGGTGTTCACACCGAACCAGCTCGCCGAGCTCGTACGCGTGTTCGGCGCCGATCATGTCATGCTCGGCACCGACTATCCCTATGACATGGCCGAATACGACCCGCTCGGCCATATCGCCGGCGCAGGCCTCGATGCGGCAACCATGGCGGCGCTCGCCGGCGGCAATGCCAAGAAATTACTGGGGCTGTGAGGTGGATGCGTTGAGGAGCGTGACGTTGGACGCGCTGCCTGGTCTGACGACAAGGCTGCGGCGTGCTTCATGCTGCGATTTCGTCAACAAAGCTGTCTGAGTGCAACCATGAAGATGAGGTTGTGGCAAGCAGTTGCGGCCGCCGGAGCCGCTCTTGTGGTCATGTCCGGGCCTCTTCAAGCCTCCGAGCAAAAAGTTCGAATTACCGGGATTTACAGCGACCTGTACTACAATCGAGACGACGGCGATCTTGGCGGCACAGAATTGTTTATCGTCGAGGTTGGGGAGCTTGGCTACGCAGCTTTCATCCAGCACTGGGAAGGAGGGACTACGATGCCAGTCGTGGTGCCTGTCGAGGTCAATGGCAACAAGGTAAAGTTTTCAGTTGCCGCGCCATCACTGGGAGAAGGCCAATACGAAGGGCGCATCACCCGAAATGCATTCGACGGCAGTTGGCGCCACCCACTTGCCAGTGGCGGCTTTGCAGAAGATCCCATCCACCTCAAGCGTAAGAAGAGCTTTTGGCAATGACGCTTGCGCCGCTATTGCAAGCCACCCCGGCGATCCAGATTCACGCTTTTTCCGCCATCACGGCATTCGCGTTGGGCGTCGTGCAGCTTGCCGCGCCCAAGGGCACGCTGCCGCATCGCACGCTCGGTGGAATCTGGATCGCGTTGATGCTCGTCGTCTGCATCACCTCGTTCTTCATTCACGAATTGCGGGTGTGGGGGCAATGGAGCCCGATCCATCTCCTGTCGGTCTATACGCTTGCGATGCTGCCCTTCGCAGTTCTCGCCGCGCACCGGCATGACGTCGTGCGGCACCGCCGCCGCATGCTCGGTTTGTTCTTGGGCGCGCTGGTGATCGCGGGGCTGTTCACGCTGTGGCCCGGCCGCATCATGCATGCGGTGGTGTTCGGCTCCTAAAGCTTATTCCTTCGCGGGAACGGTTCTGAGCCACGCAACTAGGGCGTTGAGATCGGCGTCGGTCATGTGGGCGTAGTAGCCGAAGCCCATCGGCGGCATCAGATGATTGCCGCCCTTGTCGATGCCCTGCGTTATGGCGCGTTTGATCTCGGCATCGGTCCAGTCGCCGAGACCCTTGGCCTTGCTCGACGTGATGTTGCGCGACACCGACTTGCCCCAGGGGCCCGGGAATTCCATTCCGCCCTTGCCCTCGTCGTTGGCGAAATCGCGATGCCCTTTGGTCATCGGCGTATGGCACTCCATGCAGTGGCCGATGCTGGCCAGGTAGAAGCCTCTTTTGAGCGGGTCGCTCATCATCGCTTCGGTATAGGCGTGCTCCGAGCCGGGGAAAATCTGCGCCGGCGCGGCCATGCGGTAGATCGGGTCCGGCACCTTGTTGCTGACCGGCTTGATCGTGCGCAGATAGGCAACGATCGCATCCAGGTCGCGATCGGTGATGATGCCGTAGAAGCCAACCGGCATGATCGAGGCGATCGGAACGCCATTCGGGCGCATGCCGGTCCGCAGCAGCTTCTTGATGTCCGCATCGCTCCAGCTACCGATGCCGGTCTCCTTGTCCTGCGTGATGTTTGACGGCGTCACCGTGAAGGGCGGCACATCAAACGGCGGTCCGCCGGTAAACTCTTTGCCGGCGACCACGTTCGGCGGTCCTTTCGGCGAGTGGCAATTGCCGCAGGTCATGATGGTATTGACCAGATAATCGCCGCGCTTCACCAGATCGGGCTGCGCATTGGCGGTTAGCGCAGTGGCAGTTTGCGCGTTGGCAGCACCCGTCAGCGCGGCGCCAAGCGCCAGCGCAACCATCCCAATACGGATCATTCCAATCCCCCCAAAGCCCGATTCGCCGATACGGCGGCGCGACCATAACGGCGCGCCGCCCGCAATAAAATGACAAACTCAGGATGGCAAACCGGCGTGGAGGTAATTAGCGCCGGTGTGGCTTTTTGCCTGCGGTCGGTGCACGGGTGTTATCGAGCCGGTGCACCGTGGCGGCGGCGCCGGCGCTGCGCCGCAGCGCCTCTTTCAGGCTCGCCGGCCGGCCGTGCTTCTTCAACAGGTCGCGGAAGGCTTCGTCGGCGAGCTCCTGGAAGTCCTTCATCTGGTCGTGGCCGAGCAGGTTAAGCTGGTGCCAGGTGTCGTCGTCGAACTGGACGCGCTTGCCCGGCATCAGCCCGCCCTTTTATGCCGCGCGCTGGATCGTGTGGTCTTCTTCGCGGCTCCAGCGGCACGGGCCGCGGGCCGCCGGGCGCCGGCGCTCTTGCTGGCGCCGCCTTTGCCCGAAGCGCGCGTGCCGCCCGCCTTCACGCTTTGGCGCAACGCGTCCATCAAGTTGACGACATTCGAAGGCGCGCTTTCCTTGGCGCGCTCGATCTTCTCGCCCTTCTGCTTCTTGCGCAGCAGATCCTTCAGCGCATCCTCGTACTGGTCCTTGAAGTGCTCCGGCTTGAAATGGCCGATCTTGGTGTTGACGATGTGGACCGCGAGATCGAGCATGTCCTTCGGGATCTTCTCGTCCTCGATGCCGTCGAAATATTCGGTTTCGGCGCGCACCTCGTAGGGGTAGCGCAGCGTCACGCCGACCATGCCCTTGCCGCGCGCTTCGAGCGCGATGATGTGCTCGCGCGAGGTGAACACGATCTTGGCGAGCGCCACCATGCCTTCCTTGCGGATCGCCTCGCGGATCACCGCGAAGGCCTGCTGGCCGACCTCGCCATCGGGCACGATGTAATAGGGATCGCGCATGTAAAGCTCGTCGATCTCGGTGCGCGGCACGAATTCATCGATGTCGATGATGTGCTTGCTCTCGATGGCGACCGCTTCCAGCTCCTCGGGCTCGAGCTCGATATATTGGCCCTTGTCGACCTCGTAGCCTTTGACGATGTCGGCATTCTCGACCTCGTCGCCGGTCTCGGCGTCGATTTTCTTGTAGCGGATGCGATTGCCGGTTTCCCGGTTGAGCTGGTGGAAGCTGATCTTCTCGCGCTCGGAGGTCGCGGGATAAAGCACGATCGGGCAGGAAACCAGCGAGAGCTTCAGATAGCCTTTCCAATACGGACGCGGCGCCACGGAACTACTCCATACATCGGGAAATCTGTCGGGCTGCTTTAGGCTCAACACTACCAGGGACCCGCCGATCCACAAGTTAAGGCGTTTCTCCTTTGTTCTTCCCGGCTGTGGGTAATGTCTCAGTTTGAAGATTATGGTTATTGACAGGCCGTCGCGCCGCGGTTGCCGATGGGCTATATTGCCGGCATGTATGGAAATCATCCGGGCCTTCTTTTCCTGCTGTTCCTTGCAGTTGTCCTGATCATGGGGCTGCGCAATTGGTCTTCGCGCGCGGGCTATAATGCCGGCAATGTTGGCACGAGCGCCGACGGCGGCATTGGTGGTGGCGACCATGGTGGCGGCCATGCGGGCGGCGATTGTGGCGGAGACGGCGGCGGAGGCTGCCACTGATGCCGCGTGGCCCAAAGGGCGAGAAACGACCTGCAGACGTGGTCAGCAATGCTGTCCACGTGATGCGGATCGCTACGGGCGAGGTCGAAGATCGCGCGTCGACGCCAGAGGAGCCGGGCAAAGACCCAGCAGCGGCGGCAATGGGCCGCAAAGGCGGCTCGGCGCGGGCTAAATCAATGACCGCTGCTCGTCGCAGCGAGATCGCCAAGAAGGCCGCAGCGGCGCGCTGGCGAAAGAGCTAAGGCAGCATCGCCTCGATCTTTTCTAAAACACTTACATGGGTCGCCGTCCGCATTGCTGCGGAACAAAAAAATCGCTCATTCTCGAAAGGAACGCCAACGCGGCGTTCGATAATGAAATTGTGTACGGTTGCCGGAGCGGGAACAGATAATTTCAGCTTATCCGCCGCAAAATCCAGGCGACCCAATTTCATCGGAACGTCCATTCCGTAAATTTCTTTTAGTGGCTCGGAGACGACGGCTGAAATTTCCGCAAACAGCGTGATAAGTTTGTCTGGCGACTTACTAAATTCCACAACGATTTGGCTTTGAAAATATCTCCGCGGCGGCGTGATGAAATCACGATAGGAGAATTCACTTTTCATATATTCGATCGCATCATCGAGCAGCGCTTCTGAATTTTCGGTTTTCGTTGAATTGATGACAATCCCGTCACGAAAGATGGAAAAATCTGAGATGCGCTCAGCCGAGCCTTTGACAGTAAATTGTCCAGCTTCAAATTTGTAGCCGCTCTTAGCGACTTCCTCGCCAACCAAGCTTGGGCTTTTCAAAAAATTATAGCGAGCCGCGACTTTCTCGATGATCTCACGGTCGTTGACTCCGGCCAGCGGTACTACTTCCTCATAAGGAAACAGCACCGTTAGTCGGCTAGTTTCATAGGCGATAATTTTCATCGCGCGACTGCTTCTTTGATGCCTGGATGGCTTCTTCAATGCTTGGAAGCTGCTTTGCAGGCAGCTCCTTTTGCAGGTTATCCAAAGCGCTGCCACGACCCTCAGACTTATCAATATTGGGTTCGCGCGGAACAGCGCCCATCGGCTTGTCATTAGCTCCCTTGGGTAAGGGGTGCGCTTCAAAGCGCGGCTCCCAGCCCATAGCCCAAAACAACTCGCCAATTCTACGAGCCCCAATATTTTCGAGACCCTGTAGCTGTCGATTGATGACCGCTCGACTGGTATCGAGATCATTCGCAATTGCTTGTTGCGTTAGCTTTCGTGACTTCTTTTCAGAAAGAAAAGCGCGCTGAAGTTCTTGCGCTATCCTAAACATGAACTCAGAACCAGCCCGCGATTTTTCATCAACGAAGTCCAGATCAAATGAGCTCATCGAATCTTCCCCTTACAAGTTTTGGTTCATCGAGCGTAAGTGCGTCGCGAGCTTCGATAACCGCTCTAACATCGTCGGCATAGTTCTTGATCTTAGTTGGCTCCTTGTAGTGATCGGTGTATCCGTGTGAAGCGATGATAAAAACCTTCGGCCGATACATCCATCCGAACAACCGAAGATCATCAGTCTTCAATTCCCACGTATCGCTATCGGGGGGATGATCCATTTCTCGGAACATCGGTCCTGGTTTGATCGGATCGCCTGAGATCCACTGCTGCAACCGAAGTATCAATTGCTCAGCTGGCGTTTGAGCGCTGTTTTGTCGCCCAGTCGTCAGTGTGGGAACCGTTTGTTTCATCCACCGCAAAGAATCTGGAAAGGCATAGAGCTTCCTCTCAGGAAACTTGTCTCGGCCCAATCGGACAACTACAGGTAACAGAATCCTGTCTTCTACGATTTTCTCAAATGTAGTCATCTGGGTCAACATTTTTGTTGATCTATAAGTCAACTTTCTGTAAAGAGTCCACCCCCGATTCGATTACCGCAAAAACGCAACAACCTAGCCTTGTTGGCCGGGAGCAGAACAACTGCGAATCGAATTGATATTCATGCTTGACGCTAAGCATAAAAGTTCATATTGTAGGGGCATGAACAAGCTGCCCCTGGAAAAGCGCGTCCAAATCCTCTCGATGCTCTGTGAGGGTTCTTCGATGCGTTCGGTTTCGCGGGTGTGCGACGTGTCCATCAACACCGTGACCAAGCTCCTGGTAGATACCGGTCGGGCTTGCGCGACCTTCCACGATCAAAAGGTCCGGGGCCTGACAGCCCAGCGCATTCAGGTCGATGAAATCTGGTCATTCGTCGGCGTGAAGGAGGCCAACCTGTTCAGCGCCAAGACGGTGCGAGAGGACAGCGGCGACGTATGGACGTGGACGGCAATCGACGCCGATACGAAGCTGATCGCGACCTTCCTTGTCGGGGATCGCGATTACCAGTCCGGCCGCACGTTCATGGCAGACCTTAAGAGCCGTCTAGCAAACCGCGTGCAGCTAACCAGCGACGGCCACAAGACCTATTTCTACGCCGTGCAACAGACATTCGGCGATGACGTGGATTATGCGCAGCTGCACAAGATTTACGGCAAAGACAAAGACGCCAAGAACGAGCGCCGCTACAGCCCGCCCGTTTGCCTTGGCGTCGAGACGAAAAAGATCACTGGCAACCCGGATGAGAAGCACATCAGCACGTCATTTGTGGAACGCCAGAACCTCACCATGCGGATGCACATGCGCCGCTTTACGCGCCTGACAAACGGGTTCAGCAAGAAATTCGAGAACCACGTCTGGATGGTTGCGCTCTATACGGTTTGGTACAATTTCGTGAAGCAGCACAAGACGCTGAAGGGTTTGACCCCGGCGATGGCTGCCGGAATCTCAGATACGTTCTGGTCGATGACCGAACTTGCAGAAATGGTTGACGCGAGCCTGCCCGCGCCGGGCAAGCGCGGACCCTATAAAAAGCAACAGGTTATCCCCGCGACATAAATTCAAAGTGAGACACTACCCGGCTGTGCGCTTACACTTTCAGGGTTAAGGTGATTCGCGAACGGAACTCTCATGCCGGCACAAGCAGCACGCAAAATGGCTCCGGAACCCGTATCGGAGCCGAAATCGCAGCCCAAACTGCGGGTGCAACCGCGTCTGTTTCACGCCCGGATGCTGGTGACCCGGGTCGAGGAATGGTGCGTCGAGGCGGAAACGGCCGAGGAAGCCCGCGCGCTGCTTGCATCCGGCGCAGGGCACCGCTGCACGCCCGGCGACAGCGTGCAGATCGAGCTCGAGACCCTGCTCGAGGATTAGACCCCGGATCCAATCTGGGTGTTGCGGCCGGCGCCCCAGCCGGCAGCGGCCTGAACGATCAAGCTTCCCGCCATGGCGAGCAGCGGCAAGGTCCAGCCGTGCGACACGTCGTGGAGCATTCCGAAGATGATCGGGCCGAGCGCGGCGATGAAATAGCCGATCGATTGCGCCATCAATGACAGCGCCGCCGCTTGCCGATGATCGCGCGTGCGCAGTCCGAAGAACGTCAGCGCCAGGATCATGGTCGGGCCGTTGCCGATTCCCAGAACGACGATCCACAGCAAAGCCGCGCCCGGCGCCGCGATCATGCCGATGAGCGCGACCACGATGAGCAGCGGCGTCGCCACTGCGAGCATGCGCTGGTCGCGCGAGCGCCGGATCAGGGTCGGCATCGCGAGCGTCGCGCCGAGCGCGACGACCTGAAAAAAGGTCACGATCCAACCGGCCGCGCCCGGCGTATAGCCCATGTCCTGCAGCACCGATGGAAACCAGCTGACGGCGACATAATAGGAAAAGCTCTGCAGGCCCATGAACAAGGTGACTTGCCAGGCGAGCAGCGAACGCCACACCGGCGCTGCCGCCGCATAGGACTTGCTCGTCGCCTCGCCGGGATCGCCGGCGCGAAGGCACAGCGCCAGCGGGAAGAGCGCGAGCGCCGTCGGCAGGGCCCAAAATGCCAGCGCGCTCTCCCAGCCGCCCGGCAGAATGCGCGCGAGCGGCACCGATACGCCCGAGCCGATCGCCGCCGTGAGCCCCAGCATGATGGCATAAGCGGTGGTGATGCTGCTGACGCGGTGGGGAAAGTCGCGCTTGATCGCGCTCGGCAGCAGCACGTTGCCGACCGCGATGCTGGCGCCGAGCAGCATTGTTCCGCCGAACAGGCCTGCAGTGCCGGCAAACGATCGGATCAGAATGCCGGCGATCAGTGCCAGCATGGCGACCATCAGCGCCCGCTCGATGCCGACCCGGTTGGCGAAATGGGCCAATGGCGAGAACACCGCGAAGGCAAACAGCGGCAGGCTGTTGAGCAGTCCGGCGACCGTTGCAGAGAGGCCAAGATCCTGCCGGATCGGATCGATCAGCGGCCCGACACTGGTCAAAGCGGGCCGCAGATTGGCGGCCACCGCCAGCATCGCCGTGAGCAAGACTACGGTGCTCACGCCGGCGGCTGGGCGTTCATGCGTCATTGTGTGGCGGTTCCAATGTCATGTCGTCGCTGCATTCGACGAAAGGACGAGATCGGCCGGCGAGGTGTGACAATGGGTGATTTGGCGACGAACAAGACTTGGTGATCATGCCCCATTATAATGGGTTGAGCGACGGTACGTCGGCCGCAAATTGGACATTCGCCAATGTGACCCTTATTGGGCGTCGCGGCGGCCAGGGATGGCCGCAAAGGCGACAGGTGGCGGCAAATGGCCGGGCAGAACGGCATTTCTGGTGCGCTATGACGGCGGCTGAGTGCTCGATCGCGTTGGCGGGGGCGGTGCAATTTCTCGGCAAGGAGACGGCCTATTGGCGTCTACGCATCAAAGGCGCGGCGCTGCTGCTGCTGACGCTTGGTCTTTACCGCTTCTGGTTCGCCACCGATGTCCGCCGCTTCCTGTGGGCGAATACCGAAATCGCAGGCGACACGCTGGAATATACCGGCCTCGCCACCGAGCTTCTGGTCGGCTTTCTCTTTGCCATCGCCATTCTGGTGCCGCTCTATACGGTCTTCGCGATCGGTGCGCTTGAATTGACGCCGCGTACGTCCGTCGTGGTCCTTGCCGGACTTGTGGTGGTTACGCTGCTTGGCGAATTCGCGCTCTATCGGGCGCGGCGCTACCGGCTGACGCGCACGGTGTTTCGCGGCGTGCAGTTCGACCAGCACGGAGCGGCGTGGCGCTACGCGATCTATGCGCTGTTCTGGTGGAGCTTGGCGATTGTCACGCTCGGGCTCGCTTATCCCTGGGCGCAGGCCAGCCTGCAGCGCTTCAAGATGAAGCACACCTGCTACGGCGATCTCGAAGGCGCCTTCGTCGGCACCGGCGCGGCGCTGTTCGTGCGTGGCTTTCCGATGTGGCTTGCCGTCGTCGGTCCGATCGCATTCGCCCTTTTCGCGCTCGCCACGCTGATCGACTGGAACACGCTCAATACCGCGGTGGCGCAGGGCGATCAGGCGACACTCGCCTTCATCGAAACAAGCTCGGGTTTTCGCCGCGCCGTCGGCATCGCCTTTCTCTGCCTGGCGCTCGCCGCCACTACGGCCGTGCTGCTTTATCCGCTGTTTCAGACGGTCAGCCTGCGCTGGTGGATTTCCGGCCTGCGCTTTGGCGACATCGCCGTGACCTCGCGGCTCAAAACCGGGCAGATCTATCGCGTCTATCTGCGGTTCCTTCTTTTTCTTTTCTTGTTGACGCTCGCAACCGCGGTGGCCGGCAGCGTCTGTCTGTTCATCGTCTCCGAGCTGGTCGGTCCGCGCCACGATTCAGCGCTTGCCGAATTGCTGGCGACAATCATCACTGTCGGGCTTTATGTCGTGATTGCGCTCGGCGCCTCGACGGTGCATCAGGTCGTGGTCACCTTCGCGCTGTGGCGCCTGAGCCTGCAGTCGGCCGAAGTGAGCGGCGTAGAGGCTCTCAATTCCGTGCGCGCGGCTGGCCTGCCGAGCTCGGCGCTGGGCGAAGGGCTTGCCGACGCGCTCGGCGTCGGCGGCATTTGATCGTGTGGAAACCCGCCTCATGACGATCACGCTCGACAGCGCGCCGCCGATCACGCCGGACAAGGAGCCCACAGCCGTGCCGTGCGGGCCTGCGGTCTTTTTCGACGGCACCTGCAGCGCGCGCCACGACGTGAAGGTCGAGGCTGCGGCCGCGGGCCTGCGCATCATCGCAACAAAGCCGGCCGGCCGCGTGCTTGACGAATGGGACTATGCCGATCTGCGGCGGATGTCGGCGCCCGACGGCGTGCTGCGGCTCAGCCGCTGCGGCGAGACTTTGCTGGCGCGCATCGAGATCCGCGACCCCGATCTCGTCTGCGCGATCGAAGACCGCGCCGAGACGCTCGACCGCGGCGGCGCCGGCGAACGCCGGCTCCGCCGCAAGATCCTGGCTTTGAGTTTTGCCGCCTGCATATCGCTCGTCCTCACGGCGATCTACGGCGTGCCCGAACTCGCCACGCGGCTGCTTCCTTTCGTGCCGGTCTCGGTTGAACGCAAGCTCGGCGAGGCGGTCGACAAGAATGTCTATACGGCGCTCGATTCCAAGCATCTCGGGTCGGCCTTCATCTGCGGCCGCGATACCAGCGAGCT
>Ga0102924_1004237_pt1 | contig 14588 bp, 9 predicted proteins | sample PaiPotPPM11metaG_FD_80116 | JGI IMG/M metagenome (GOLD analysis project Ga0102924, IMG submission 80116) | Iron sulfur acid spring bacterial and archeal communities from Banff, Canada, to study Microbial Dark Matter (Phase II) - Paint Pots PPM... ... | reverse complement strand
GATGTACAATGGCTCTGGAGGCAGGTGGAACGAGTTGAGGAAGTCGTAAGTGAAGGCTCTTTGGCGAAGGTTATCCACTTATCCACACTCCCTACTACTACGATAATATATTATCGTAATAAAAAGATAATAGTAATAGAGGCTGTGGATATGTGGATAAGTATTTTTCATGAAGCTTTTTTTCTCCAACTCACGAGTTGGAGAAAAAAAGCTTCATGAAAAGAAACTCACTTCTAGTTTCCAGCCTGTTTCTTGCGCGAACTTCTGCTGTACGTTGCTTTTAATTTCGTCATCTAGCACGTTATCAATGCTCAGACTAAGGACTCGGTATTGTTCGTAGAGTGAGGGAGCGCCGGTGACAGCCATATCTTGCGGCAGCAGGCGCGTCGCCGCGGCGATGAGCGCCTTCTGGTGGACATGCGGGTAAACGAAGACGCGCCAGCCCGTTTTTGTGGAGAGCGCGGTCAGTTGGGCGGCGTGGCGCTGCTTGACGGCATCCGGGAAGTGGAAGTGAATCCACAGGATGCCGGTGTTGGCGTCCGCGGCGGCGCGGTAGAAGTCTGGCGTGCCCTTGAATGCGGCGCGCGCCAGTTCGATGGCCTCTTGCTGGGGAAGACGCGGGCGCGGCTGCTGCTTTTGTTCAGGCAAGAGAATCTCAAGTTGCCAGCCGGTCTCGGTTAAGAATTGCGCTTGCGCCTGCTGGATCGCCTCCGCGCCGGCCTGTCCTATGACGCGCACGCTCACAATGTTCTGATCGAGCAGCAGCGAGGGTGTGCCAACGCTGCTGAGGCCCGGAGGCAAAAGGCGGCGCGCCAGTTCGCTGAGGGCCTGCTGGTTGGTGGTCTGCTGGAGTTCCACCTGCCAGCCCGTCTCAACCTCAAGTTGCGCGAAAATGTCAGCGTAGCGCTGCTGCGCAACAATGGGAAAATGGAAGCGCGGCAGCAAGCGGTAGGCCGCGCTATCCGCGCCCACTCTGGCGTAGTTGGGGAGCGGCGCGAGCAGGCGCTGCGCGATGACGAGGGCGTCGTGCTGGTTGAGCGGCGCGCGGCCCGGCTCGTATGGCGCCGGCGGAATAAACGTTGTCGTAGTCGTGTTTGCATCTTGCGCCGGGGTATCCTGTGTCGGCGGCGCGTATATGTTTCCTTCAACGTCAAATTCCAGAGACCAGCCGGTTTCCTCGTGGAAGCGCGCCTGCGCGGCGGCGATCTCCTTCAGGTTGGGACAAGCCGCAGCCCCTACATTTCGACCGGAACAGCGCAGCGCGGCCAGCGAGCGGTCGGGATAGAGCGAGACGCTGCCCTCCACGGTCAGCCCGTCCGGAACGTTTTGCAGCGCGAGGCGCGCCAGTTCGCCCTGGTGGGCCTGCGGCGCGATGCTGATGGGGACGCCGGTTTCTTCGGCGGCGGCGGCGATAGCCCCGGCGTAGCGTTCTCTGGCGACGACCGGGAAGTAGAAGGACAGCGTTACCGCACCGGTGTCGGGATCGATACTGCGGCGGTAGAGATCGTCCGGCTCGCCCAGGTATTGTTCAATGACGCTCATGATCCATGCCTGGTCTGGCCGGTCGTATCCCTGGGGTTCTTCCAGCGCGTCCTGCCAATCGGGTGAGAGGCCGTAGAGCGTCAACCCCTCGCCATCGAAGACTGAGCGATGCTGCGCGAACAGGCCCGCGTGCCGGTGCAGCAGTTTGGCGACGGCCAGGCGCTCTTCCAGCGAATGTGGCGAGACGCCCGCCATTGTGCAGAGTTCGCTGAGGGTGTACATGGCGTCTTCACGGCACTGCTGGGCCAGGTTCTGCGCGGAGAGGTTGCGCCTGATGCGCCGCGCCGCTTTGACGAGATCGTTAAGGAACGTTGGAGCTTTATATGGCGTCTCCTGCATCTCCTGCGGCGCGGGGCCGAGAAGCTCCAGGATGGACGAGAAGGGAAAGCGCGTGCGCTCCTGCGAAACGCCTCTCGGCAACTGCACGCGCACCGCCGCGCCCGCTTCGATGGCGCGGCACACGACGGGCTTGGAGCTTTCGCGGCTGACCGCCAGGAGCAGCACGCTGCCCACGAGATCGCTGAGCAGGTCGCCGGGGGCCTCTTCCAGCGCGCCGCGCACGCGATAGGCTTCTGCCAGGGCGTGCTGGTGGATAAAGTAGCGCTGCTCGTAGTCGTAAGAGAGAACATCCAGGATGGCCTGCGTCGTTTCGATAGTGGCCTCGCCGTACCACATCAGCGCCAGTTCGCGCGCCGTGACGATGCGCAAATCCGGGACCTGGCGCACGGCCTGCCAGAGCTGCTCGACGCGGTCATAGTCGAAGGGCGCGCCTTGCCCGAGGCCGCGCGGCAGTTCCGCGACCGCGACAGGAGCCGCTGCGGCGGTCTGCTCGAGGTTGAGCCGCGTAGAGACGGTGCGCTGCCTGGCCTGCGCTTCCAGGCTTGTGCCTTCGCTGGGCAGGACGACGTCGGTATTGGCGAGCAGGCTGCGCAGGGCGGCGCGAGCATCGCTATCGCCATGCACCAGGGCGACGTGGCGCGGCGCGATGGCGGCGGCATAGCTTGCCAGTTCGCCGCCATCAGCGTGCGCGCTGAGGCTATATTTGGCGACGCGGCAATGCACGGGCAGCGTCACGCCGCCGATAGGGAGCGTGTCCTGCCTGTGTTCGGCCACGTCCAGCAGGCGCTTGCCGGGCGACTCTTCGTCCTGGTAGCCGGTGATGAGGATCGAGGCGTTGGCGTCGGCCAGCAGGCGCACCGCGTACCACACGCTCGGCCCGCCGGTGAGCATCCCGGAACTGGAGACGATGCAGGCGGGCGGCCCCGCCAGGATGCGCTCGCGCTCGCGTTCGTCGCGCACGAAAGTGACGTTGGGGCCGCGAAATGGCTCGTAGCCGCGGCGGATCTGGCGCTGCAAGCGCGGCGCGAGGGATTCTGGCATTAGCATGTAAGTGTCGCAGACGCGGCGCACGAGGCCGTCAACATAGATGGGAAAATCGGGAATCTGCCCCTGTTCCTGGGCGGCCTGCAAGAGCAGCAGGATTTCCTGGCCGCGGCCCAGACCGAAGCAGGGAATCAGGACGTGGCCGCCGCTGGCGAGACCCTCGGCCACGGCTTGCGCCAGGCGCTGCTCCTCATTTTGCCGATTGGGATGGAGGCGCGCCCCGTAAGTGGATTCGAGGACAAGCACGTCCGGGTGGGAGAGAGCGGGCGGCGCTGCCGGGGCCACGGTGCGCTGCGGCGTCACGCTGATGTCGCCGGAGACGACGACCGAGCCGTCGGCGGCGCTGAAGCCCAGGCTCACGGCCCCGGCGATATGTCCGGCGCGGCCTGCGCTGATGGTCACGCCGGGCAGCTCGGAGACGCTGAAGGAGTCGCCGCCGGGCATGGAGCGCACCCGACTGAGCATCCCGCCCACCAGGGCTTCGGGATACAGCGGGAGTTCCATCTCTTCGACGGCGCGCCGCGTCATGACCTTGACGGCATCGGCCAGCATGACTTCCATCAGTAATGTGGTGGCGCGCGAGGCGAAGATGGGAACGGTGGGGAATGCCTGGTGCAGCAGAGGCAGCGCCCCGATATGGTCGGCGTGCGCGTGCGTGACGAACACGGCGCTGACGGGTTTATCTTGCAGTTGTGAGAGGTCGGGCAGAGGATCGGCGCTGCGATCAACGCGCACCCCGGCATCGACGACGAACCAGCGATCAGCAAGCTCGATGGCGAGGCAACTGGCGCCGACGCTGCTGGCCCCGCCGAGAAACAGGATTTGCATAAAAAGCCTTCGTGTATATTGGATGTAAGATAAATGTGTGTATGGCATCGTAGAGGCGCGAGCTTGCCCCGCCCACAAACCGTGCATTATTGATCGTGCATTATTGGATACCAGGGTGGGGCAAGCCCGCGCCCCTACGATGCCATTGTCAGTGTATCAAAATTGTGGTGGGAACGTCAAATAAAAGTGTGCTTTTTGGCATGGTTCGTTCGTAGAATAGTAACGGATAGGACATTTGGGTAGTACTCAAACCATTATAATACTTTTGTCTAGAGGAACGCGACTTTCCGCAAATTTACTCGTTATATGTGATGTAGGAGAAACGACGAACCCTCCACATAAGCGGCAGCGAGATCATACGGCCAGGGCTAAATAGCCGCCTGATCCCGCCAGGGACTGAAAATGGCATCGATAATTGAGACGATCAAAGCCAAAGTTGATGTGGTTGATGAGATCGGGTTGGTGGTGACCCTACAAAAGTCGGGCAAGGCGCTCAAGGGACTGTGTCCCTTTCATGGCGAGCGGACGCCCTCGTTCTATGTATTCCCGGAAGGGCAGAACTGGCACTGCTTCGGCTGCCACGAATACGGCGATATCTTCACTTTCGTGGAGAAGCAGCAGGGGCTGGACTTTCGCGAAGCCCTGGCATACTTGGCCGAAAAGACCGGGGTCGCGCTCGAAGAGTCGGGCCGCGATATTGAGCAGGAACGCGAGGCCAACGCTCTCAAAGAGCGGCTGCGCAAGATGAACGAGGACGCGCAGTTGTGGTTTCAGCAGGTTCTCTTGCGTTCCAAAGAAGCTGCGGAGGCGCGGGCCTACGTGCAGAGCCGCGGCATCTCGTCCGAGTCGGTGTTCTCGTTTGGCCTGGGTTACGCGCCCCAGCAGTGGGACGGCCTGACCCGTTACCTGCTGGCTCAGGGCTACACGGAAAGCGAACTGGTCAATGGCGGGCTGGCAAGGGAACGCGAGGAGAGCATTGGGAAAAGCGGCGGTATGTATGATTATTTTCGTCACCGCCTGGTCTTCCCGATACGGGACGTGCGGGGGCGGGTGATCGGCTTTGGAGGGCGCGCCCTCGGTGATGGGCAGCCAAAGTACCTGAACTCGCCGCAGACGCTCCTCTTTGAGAAAAACAGCGTGCTGTATGCCCTGGACATGGCAAAAGACGCGATAAAGCTGGCAAACCAGGTTATTATCGTCGAAGGCTATGTCGATGCCGTTATCGCTCACCAGTACGGGACGCGGCAAACCGTCGCCTGTATCGGCAGCGCCATCACGGAGAAGCACATTCAACAACTGAAAAAAATGACCCGGCAGATCACGCTGGCCCTCGATCCCGACGCGGCAGGCGAGAGCGCGACCGAGCATGGCATCGAGGAAGCCCTCAAGGGGCTGGATCGCACGGTTGTGCCTGTGCCGCTTCCAGTAGCAAGCGCGCCGGCGCAGGGCAAAGGCAAGCGTTATGAGCCGCGCAGCATCATTCGCCTGGAAGAGCGGGTAGACGCGGAAATCAATGTGCTGCGGTTGCCCGCGGGCGAAGACCCTGATGAAGTCATCAGGAACAATCTCTCGTTCTGGTCCTACGCGGTGGCTCATCCGCTCCCGTTGATCGATTATTACTTCGAGGTGAAAACAACGGGGCTGAACCTGCGCGAGGCCCACGACCAGGCGGAGGCATCCAAACGCCTGCTGCCGGTGATCGGCACCATTGCCGACCGGGCCAGGCGTGATGTATACCTGCGGAAGCTAGCGTCGATGATCAAGATCGATGAACGGAGCCTGTATGCTGAACTACAGCGTGTGCTGCGCGGGCAAAAAACGGCGGGCGTGATCGCGGAGTTTTCTGAGGGGTTAAGAAAAAGTGGTAGTGATGGGCGTGATGCCGGCGAAAATGGGAGCGAGAAGAAGGAAGAGTTTGCAGATAAGGAAGGTGCGCGAGAGAGCGGCAAAGGCGCGGATGCGGAGAAAATTACCGGTATTGACAAAGGGAAAAGGAATAAGATACAATGGGAGGACTACCTGATTGGGCTACTATTGCAAAATCCTGGGCTGACTCCCCATGTTTGTGGTATAATAACAGTTGGTGATTTTGTAGGGGCAGATACGCGGGAGCTATACCACATACTATACTCGTTGTATCAACGTGGCTCTTCCTCCTTACACGAACCCGTAGAACACTTAGTGCCTTCTGCGTTGCTGGCAACAATAGCAAGAGCGAAAGAAAGCGTTGAGCTGCAGTCTCCCTTAGAGGGAGCAGGACAGGTGAAAGATGCCGTCCAGTGCGCGAACCGGCTCAAACGCAAGCGACTCGTACAATTTAATATAGAAACCCAGTACGTCCTGCGTGACGCGGAACAAGCTGGCGATATGACGAAGGCGCATCAACTGATGCGTGAGTTGCTGGAGACGCAGCATCAATTACGCACTATTGACGCGGCATCCCGCCTGCAAGGCTGATGGAGCCGGGCGCGGGCAGGCCCAATGCTATGTTGTAATCGCAGATGCGTAGAGCGGAATCATCTATATCAAACGGAGCAGAGAGCGGAGTGCGTTCATTTTTCATTCTGTTTATCCGGGGAGCGCGGGCCGTTTTTCTGAAGGGGGATACCTTATGATCGTAAATAGGGAACAAGAAGTGATTGATCGCGTAGTTGACACTGAACCATTGAGCGACATGCTTGAGTTAGAATTTAATGAGGCCCTGTCAAGCGAGCCGGAGAGCGTTTTTGATATTGATACAATGGGTCATCACGTTCACATGGCGGCGAGCGGTAGTATTGTCGCGCCGGTTGACGAACATGTGTCGTTTGACCTGTTTTCTAAGCTGCAGGACGATGAGCCTATGGATGCCTTGGATCCGACGAAAGAGCCACCAGTTGGCTGGGAACCTGGACCTGATGATGTTGATGCCGCAGTCATGGCAAGCGCCAGGTGGGACGATGGCCTGGGAATTGTTATGGCTGACCTGGAGAGTAGCCTCGACGACCCGGTGCGCATGTACTTGCGCGAAATCGGGCGCGTGCCTCTCCTGTCGGCGGAAGAAGAGGTGCGGCTGGCCAGGCGCATGGAGCGCGCCAAGCTGGAACGCTACAAGCCTTATCCCGACTATCGCGTCATTCGCGACGGCGAGGAGGCGCAGCGCTGCTTGACCGAAGCCAACTTGCGCCTGGTCGTCAGCGTGGCGAAGAAGTACATCGGGCGCGGCATGAGCCTGCTGGACTTGATCCAGGAGGGCAACATCGGCCTGATTCGCGCCGTTGAGAAGTTCGACTATACGAAGGGCTACAAGTTCAGCACGTATGCGACGTGGTGGATCAGGCAGGCCATTACCCGTGCTATCGCCGACCAGGCCCGCACGATCCGCATTCCCGTGCATATGGTCGAGACGATCAATCGCTTGATCCGCGTCAGCCGCCGCCTGTTGCAGGAGTTGGGCCGCGAGCCGACCTCCGACGAGATCGCCGCGCAGATGGAGATCACGGCGGAGAAGGTGCGCGAGATCATCAAAGTCAGCCAGGAACCGGTCAGCCTCGAGACGCCGATTGGCGAGGAAGAGGACAGCCACCTGGGCGACTTCATCGAGGATCACACGGCCCTTGCACCCGCCGAGGCGGCCAGCCACCAGCTGCTCAAGGAGCAGGTCGAAGATGTTTTGGATAGTCTGACCGAGCGCGAGCGCAAAGTATTGCAATTGCGTTTCGGGCTGGACGATGGCCGGGCGCGCACGCTGGAAGAGGTGGGCAAAGAGTTCCACGTCACCCGCGAGCGCATCCGCCAGATCGAGGCAAAGGCTTTGCGCAAGCTGCGCCACCCGAGCCGCAGCCGCAAGCTAAAGGACTACCTGGATTAATCGGATATCGTAGAGCGGAAACATCGTAGGTCGGCATAGTACGTCGTGCTTCGTAGGGGCGCCATTCATAGCGCCCGAATCGCATGTCGTCAATTGTAGGCTCGTTGGGGCGCACCACTGTGCGCCCCGTTTTTTATGCCCCCGAAACGCCGGAAGCGGTCGATTATTGTTTTTTCCCCATTGCTATACTGAAGGTGAGAGATTTATCTATGACGTGTTCAATGGTGGAGAAGAGCTGATGATATTGCAGAACCGCGTGGCGTTTCATAATAGAAGCGAACAATCAGAAGAGGCATTGCCGGAGATGCCGGAGATGCCCAGGATGCGAATACAGGCGCAAGAGCAGGAGAATGACGAGTGGCTGAATGATGGCGGGCCGCAGACGCATCCACATCTCGCGGTGACGAGCCTTCCCGATGATGATGCGACGATCCGCCTGCCGAAGTTGGAGCAGCAGCGACAGGCTGAGAAGACGGCGGCGAATAGACAGCAGACGGCTGTACCCGCGCCGGCGAAGCAGCAGGCAGCGGCGACACCTGTCGCTGCTGCCGCGCGAGCAGCGACATGGGGCGAGTATATCGGCGTCAACCATTCGCTGTGGCCGCTGGTGCTGAGTTTGAGCGAGCGTATCTGGCACGAACTATACCAGCGCCCCGATATTGCCTCGGCGCCTGACCTGTTGCTGGTGGAACTGGTGCGCAAACGCGCCATTGACCTCTTGAAAGCCGAGCCGAAGAACGCCAGCAAGGTTCGCGATCTGACCGAGGCCGAACACCTGCTGCACAGCATCGTCAACGAGTCACTGGGCTATGGCCCGTTGGAGACGCTGATGAATGATGAGAGCGTCTACGAGATCACCGTCATCGGCCCGCGCTTTGCCTATGTCGAGCGCGATGGGCAGGTGGAGGACGTGCCGTGCAACTTTGAAGACGATCGGCACATGCAGCGTATCATCGAGAACATGCTGCGGCGCGCGGGGCGGCGGCTCTCGCCCGGCTGGCCGCTCATCGACGCGCGCTTGCCCGATGGCACGCTCGTCAACGTGGTGATGCCGCCCAGCGCCGTCAATGGGCCGGTGATCACGATCCGCAAGCCGTCACGCAAGCCGATGACGCTGGAAGATCTGGCGACAATAGACGCGCTTTCGACGCAGATGGCCGATTACCTGCGCGCGTGCGTGCTGGGACGGCGCAATATCGTTGTCTGCGGCGACGTCGCCTCCGGCCGCACAACACTGCTCAACGCGATGTGCGGAGCGATCCCGGCGTGCGAGCGCATCACGACGATAGAAGAAGCGGCGGAACTGCAATTGAGCCAGAAGCACGTGGTGTCGCTGGTCTCTCAACTGACGGGCGCGGATGGCTCCAGCGGCGTGACCATGCGCGACCTGCTGAGGCACGCGCTGCGCGGCGGCAGCGAGCGCGTAGTGCTGGGCGAGTGCCGCGGCGACGAGGCGCTGGAACTGCTGCAGGCCATGTATAGCGGCTATGATGGCGCGCTGTTGTGCGTCTATGCCAGCGCGCTGAAAGACTGCCTCGCCCACCTGGAGACGCTGTGCCTTGCCGCCGGAACGGCTATGCCCGCCGGGATGATCCGCTCGCAACTGGCCGCTACCATCGATGTGATCGTGCTGGTGGCGCGCCTGCGCGACGGCACGCGCAAGGTAATCAACATCGCCGAAGTGCAGGGCTTCGACGCCAGCGCCATCAAGCTGCAAAGCATCTTTCACTTCAAGCAGACCGGCGTGGATGCGCCATCCGGCCGCGTGCAGGGCGAGTTTATGCCGAGCGGTCTGAGGTCGGTGAAGGTGTCATAGGGACCGCTTTATCGCGCCCAGGCAGCCAGTCAGCGTTGGAGCATTTTCTGCAATTGCAGAACGGTGTTCCAGTTTCTTGCTGTGCCAGAGGTTTTCAGCTTTTTCTCAATCAAACTATTGGTGAGCTTTGAGCGCCCAATGCCGTCCGGATAATAGAGGTACAGTTCTTTGTCGATGATGAAGATTTCCTCGGGGCCGCGATACGTTGTTCGTAGAGCTTCCTGCGCGCTATCTTCGGGGCGCGCCGCCAGAAACATGACGACCACCCATTTTGACTCTTTGTGAGGTTGATCTTGAAACGGGTTTTTCTCAATGATAGCCTGTAACTCGGCTGAACTACGCACCATGACTGCCGCGCGAAAGCCAAATTTTTGGGCAAAATCATCCTCAATGCGCTGCTGGAGTTGTGCCGGGTCCCTGTCATCGCTGGTAAAGACCACGTTGCCGCTCTGTATATAGGAGAAGACATCCTTGCAGCCCAGCGCTTCATGCAAAGCTTTGAGTTCATCCATTCTAACCGTGCGGCCTCCCACATTGATGCCGCGGAACAGTGACACAAACGCAGTCATTTTCCATCCTCTTTCTCGACTGTTTTTGTCTCTTTAACAAGCTTTTTCCAAAAGTAGAAGACAGTTTCGCCTGGTGGATGCCGCTAGCCAGGTCTTAGCCTATCTATCCTGAATAGCCGGAATGACGAACAGCGAGGGGATGAACTGGCGGTGGTAGACGCCGGTGGCAGGTTCGTCGGGCGCGAACATGACGATGATGGTATCCAGTTCGGGGAAGACCTGGATATACTGACCGCCGAAGCCTGCCGCGTAGAAGCTGTGATAGCCTGCTTGCTCCTCTATCCACCACTGATAGCCATAGCCGGATGCTTCGGGATAGCCGCCCTTGCTCTGTTCGCGCGTCGCTTCCTGGGCGTAATCGATTGGCAGTAATTGCTGGCCCGCCCACAGGCCATTGTTGAGGGCGAGGTAGCCCAGTTTCGCGGCATCGCGCGCCCGCAGCCGCAGCCCTGTGCCGCCGATAGCATAGCCACGCGGATCGGTTTCCCAGAGGAACCCGCGCTCCTCGTCGGAGGCGATGCCGAGCGGGGCGAACAGGAACTGGCGGGCGAACTCCAGCGTACTCATTCCGGCGGCCTGCGTGAGGATCACCGAGAGCAGGTGCGAGCCAAGCGAAGAGTACATGAAAAACTGCTCCGGCTCTGCTCGGATGGGATGTTCAAGCGCGAAACGAATCCAATCATCGGATTTGTAGCGCTCGTAGCCAGGGTAGCCAAGATAATCCGGGTTGAGGCCGCTGGTCATTTTGAGCAGGTGGCGAATGGTGATCTGGTGTTTGCGCAGGTCGGTCGTGTGGACAAAATATTCGGGTGTGAATTCTTCCCAGCGCTGATCGAGGCTTTGTAAGAAGCCTTGCTGGAGCGCGATGCCGATCAGGAGCGAGATGACGCTCTTCGTCATCGAATGGAACAATTGGTAGCTCTGCCGATCAAACTCCGGGTAATAAGGTTTAAAGTAGTAGCGCTCAAAGACAATCGCGCCATGCCGGATGATCAGGACGGTATTGAGATCGGGAGGGGTTGTATCAATGTAGGTATCGATACCTGCTAAGATGTCGGCATCCATGCCCTGTTCCTGCGGAGCAGATGCGCGCCAATCTCCGGTAGGCCAGTAATCTTGTTGCATAGAAAAACCTTTCAAAATGATAAATATACATCAAGAATAGCAGCATAGCTGGCATCGCAGATGCCAGCTATGCTGCTATTCTTGATGTATTGCTTGTATTACCTCAATTGTTTTACGTACGATCTCGATGAAATCGGGCTTGAGGCTGGCCCCGCCGACAAGCGCGCCGTCGATGCCAGGGTGAGCCATGAACTCTGCGATGTTGGCTGACGTCACGCTGCCGCCGTAGAGGACGCGGAGGGCAGACGCGGCCTCTTCCCCGTACATCCTGCCATACAGGTGACGAATAAGCGTGATCACGCGGCCCGCGCCCTCGACGGTGGCGGCTTTGCCCGTACCGATAGCCCAGATCGGCTCGTAGGCGATCACTATTCGCCTCGGCTGATTGGTAGAGGTGGAGATGTTCGCCAGGCTGAGATGCATCTGGCGGTGGATCACCTGCTCTGTTTCGCCCGCTTCGTATTGCTGCTCGTTCTCGCCGATGCAGACGATGGGACGCAGGCCGTGATGCAGAGCCACCAGCATCTTTCGGTTCACCAGTTCATTACTCTCGTGAAAATAAGTGCGGCGTTCGGAGTGGCCCAGAATGACGGTTGTACAGAGTTCGCGTACCATGAGGGGCGAGATTTCGCCGGTGAACGCGCCTTTTTCTTCGAAATGCATGTTCTGCGCGCCCAGTTCGATGCGCGGGGACGGATCGGCATCCAGCACCTCGCGTACTGCCGCCAGCGAGATGGACGGCGGGCAGAGGATAGACAGGATATGCGGGTACGAACGCACGAGCCTGCCCAGTTCCGGCAAAATCTCCCACGTGAAACTCGCGGCCTGCTTAGGGCCATAGTGCATTTTCCAGTTGCCCGCGATGATCGCGGTACGTCGAGGTGTCGTCATAACTTATGCTCTATTCTCTATTCTTTCACCGGCCTCCTGACCCCCACAAGAGGTGTCACTACAGGTCCTCCTTCGATGGCACCAGTCGGCGAATCGGGCGGCGAAGCCTGACCCCCACAAGGGAGGTCACTACAGGTCCTGTAGCGCTGCAACGCCGGGTAAGACCCGTCCTTCCAGGAATTCGAGCGACGCGCCGCCGCCCGTCGAGACATGCGTCATCTTGTCGGCGGCATCCACCTGCTCGACGGCCGCCGCCGAGTCGCCGCCGCCGATGATGGTAGTCGCGCCGCGCTTCGTCAGTTCAGCCAGGATCGAGATGAGGGCGTCAGTGCCTTTGGCGAAGGCGGGCATCTCGGCCACGCCCAGCGTGCCGTTCCAGATGATGGTTTTCGCGTCGGAGAGACGCTCGCGGAAGGCTGCGATGGTCTGCGTGCCAATGTCCAGAATGCGCCAGCCCGCTGGAACCGCGTTGGCGGACACGGTTTTATGGTCGGCGTCGGCGGCGAAGCGATCGGCGATCACGACATCAGCGGGCAGGACGAGCGCGAGTTTGCGCTGCCTGGCTCTCGCGAGCAGATCGCGAGCAACGTCGAGCTTCTCGTTTTCCACGAGCGAGTCGCCGATCTCGTAGCCCTCGGCTTTAAGAAAGGTATTTGCCATGCCGCCGCCGATGAGCAGCACATCAACCATACCGATCAGCCGTTCCAGCACAGTGATCTTGTCGGAGACTTTCGCGCCGCCGATGATCGCCGCGAAGGGACGTTTGGGATGCTCCAGGGCCGATCCCAGGAAGTTAATCTCCTTTTCCATGAGGAAACCGGCCACGCCGGGGAGAAAGCGCGTCACGCCCTCTGTGGAAGCGTGAGCGCGATGAGCGGAGCCGAAAGCGTCGTTGACGTAGACCTTGCCCAGCGCGGCCAACTGGCGCGCGAAGTCCGGGTCGTTTTGCTCTTCCTCTTTGTGGAAGCGCAGGTTCTCCAGCAGCAAGACCTGCCCCGCTTGCAGCACGCGCGCCATCCGTTCCACTTGCGGACCAACGCAGTCGGGGGCCATCTGTACTGGCTGGCCGAGTAGCTCGCCCAGGCGCCGCGCCGCCGGTGCGAGGCGCAGCGTCTCTACCACCTGCCCCTTCGGTCGTCCCAGGTGAGACATGAGAATAACCGCCGCGCCATGATCGAGCAGGTAGCGGATGGTGGGCAGCGCGGCTTTGATGCGCGTATCGTCGGTGATGTGCTGCTGCTCGTCAAGCGGCACATTGAAATCGACGCGCACCAGAACGTGCCTGCCTGTGACATCGATATCACGGATCGTTTTCTTGTTCATGGCTGCTTACTCCTCGCGGGCGCTATTACCTCTCCCCGGAGAGGCTGTCGGCCCCTACTAGAAGCCCTTGCCAGCAATGAAAGCCGCGACATCGGCGATGCGGCTCGAATAGCCCCACTCGTTGTCGTACCAGGCGATGACCTTGACCATGTTGCCGCCCAGGACCATCGTTGACAGGCCATCGATGATCGAGGAGTGCGAGTCGCCGCGGAAATCGGTGGAGACAAGTGGCTCCTCGGTATAGTCAAGGATGCCGTTGAGCGCGCCCGCGGCTGCCGCTTTGAAAGCGTCATTCACCTCGTCTCTGCTCGTCTCTTTGCGCACGGTGGCGACAAAGTCCACGACGGAGACGGTGACGGTAGGGACGCGCAAGGACATGCCGTCGAAGCGGCCTTTGAGTTCGGGAATGACGAGCGCGAGGGCGCGGGCCGCGCCGGTGGTGGTGGGAATGATATTGACGGCAGCTGTGCGCGCGCGGCGCAGGTCTTTATGCACCTGGTCGAGGATGCGCTGGTCGTTGGTGTAAGAGTGGATGGTGTTCATCAGGCCGCGCTCGATGCCGAAGGTGTCATTCAGCACTTTGGCGGCGGGCGCGAGGCAGTTGGTGGTGCAGGATGCATTCGAGATGATGTGATGTTTGGCGGGATCGTACATGTGTTCATTGACGCCGAGGACCATGGTCAGGTCTTCGCCTTTGGCCGGCGCGGAAATGATGACCTTCTTCGCGCCGCCGCGCAGGTGTGCCCCGGCTTTCTCGGCGTCCGTGAAGATGCCAACGGACTCGATCACGATATCGACGCCGTAGTCGCCCCAGGGAATCTGGCCGGGATCGCGCAGCGCCAGCACTTTGATTTTGTGTCCGTTGACGATGAGCGAATCTTCGGTGGTTTCGACCTCGCCGGGGAACCGGCCATAGGTAGAGTCATATTTCAGCAAGTGCGCGTTGGTTTTGGTGTCGGTCAGGTCGTTGATGGCGACGATTTCCAGCTCGCCAGGATGGCGTTCGAGCATGGCCTTCATGGACTGGCGTCCAATGCGCCCGAAACCGTTGATGCCGATGCGTGTGGTCATAGTGTGTATCTCCTTTTACTCAACAGGTTTATATTTTACCCTTGAAATATTATCATCTCCTGGCATCACCGATACGTCGCGATAATTGGACCTGGGCGCACAGATATCTCACAGTCCGCGTGCGGTTCCACGTATATGTTACCAGGAACGACGGGGAACGACGAGTGCCGGCATGTTTCACGTGAAACAT
>Ga0102924_1004235_pt1 | contig 14590 bp, 14 predicted proteins | sample PaiPotPPM11metaG_FD_80116 | JGI IMG/M metagenome (GOLD analysis project Ga0102924, IMG submission 80116) | Iron sulfur acid spring bacterial and archeal communities from Banff, Canada, to study Microbial Dark Matter (Phase II) - Paint Pots PPM... ... | reverse complement strand
CGCTGGCGCTGACCGCCGGACAGCACGCCGGGCACCGCGGCCGCCTTGTCACCGATGCCGAGCAGGTCGAGCAGGTCGCGGGCCCGGGTCTCGGCCATCTTGCGCTTGCGTCCGGCGATCACCGCGGGCAGGGCCACGTTCTCCAGGACGGTCATCCCCTCCAGCAGGTTGAAGAACTGGAAGATGATGCCGATGTGCCGGCGGCGCAGCCGGGCCAGGTCGTCCTCGCCGCGCCCGGTGACCTGCTCGCCGGCCACCGCGATCGCTCCCTCGTCGGCCAGCTCGAGGCCGGCCACCAGGTTCAGCAGGGTCGACTTGCCGCAGCCGGACGGCCCCATCAGCGCGACGAATTCACCGCGGGCCACCGTCAGGTCGACGCCGCGCAGCGCCCGCACCGGGGCGTTCTCGGCTTCGAAGGTCTTGCGCACGCCGCTCATGATCAGAGCAGGCTGGTTGTCGTCCATCGGCCCCCCCGGGTCGGTGTTCTTCGGGTCAGGTAACAGCGATTTCGGCCGCGGCGGGGACGGGATGCGGCACGAGCTTGTGGGCAACTACGGGTGTATCGCGCCCCTTGACCAGCTGGGACGGGAGCGCGATCGTGTTCGCCGGCGTGCTGAGCGCGCGGCAGGTGGCCTCGGAGAGCACGGTCTCGCCGGCTGCGGCGAGCTGCTGGAGCCGCTGAGACAGGTTGACCGTGTCGCCGACCAGCGTGTACTCCAGCCGTTCGGCCGAGCCGAGCAGCGCGGCGGCGGCCTCGCCGGTGGACAGGCCGATGCCCATGCCGAACGACTCGAGGCCCTCGGCGGCCCAGCCTGCGTTGATCTCGGCCTGCAGCGCGTGCATGGCGGTGGCCGCGGCCACCGCGCGGTCGGCGTGATCCGGCTGCGGGAACGGTGCGCCGAACACCGCCATGACCGCGTCACCGACGAATTGCATGACCGTCCCCCCTTCACCGAGGATCGCACGGTTCATGGCGGCGCGGTGTGTATTGAGCTGCCCGGCGAGCTGGCTCGGATCGGCGTGCTCGGCGATCGTGGAGTACGACCGGATGTCGCTCATCAGCACGGTCACGACCACGCGCTCGGTCTCGCCGATGCGCTGCGCGTGCCCGCGGAGCCGCTCGTCGCGGAGCTTGTCCGCCAGCCCGCCGGGCAGCAGCCGGGACAGCGTCTCGCCCTGCTCCTCGCGGTCGACGATGGCCCGGTGCAGCAGCCGGAGGCGGTTCAGCGCGGCCGGGTTGCCGGAGGCGACGCCCGCGGCCAGCTTGACGAACACCGCCTCGACCTCGGCGTCGACCGCCTCGGGCGGGACCTGCCGGGCCACCGCGATCGCCTTGATCGGCTTGCCCTCGGCGATCATGCCGAGCAGCTCCTCCTCGGCCGGGGCCAGCTCGCCGGGGGAAATGACCGGCTGGACCAGTGCCTCGACGATGGCCGGGTCGAGCGCGGTACCGCCGGTGGCCACGGCCCGGATCGCGTCGGCGAGCTGGTTGCCCTCGGCGACGCGGTCCTTGAGCAGGTAGCCGTAGCCGGCCGAGCCCTCGGCCAGCAGCGAGACCGCGTACTCCGGGTCGTCGTACTGCGAGAGCACCACGACCCCGGTCCCGGGGAAGCGCTTGCGCACTTCTTTCGCGGCGTCGATGCCCTCGCGCTGAAACGACGGCGGCATGCGCACGTCGGTCACCAGGACCTGCGGCTCGGTGGCGGCCGCGCCGGCCACGACCTCGTCGTAGTCCGCGGCCACCCCCACCACCCGGAGGTCGGGGTGGCGCTCGATCAGCGCACGCACTCCCTCGCGGACGATCAGGTTGTCGTCGGCGAGGAACACGTCGATGGTGCGCTGCGGGGGCGCCGCGCTCTGGCTCATTCCATTAGTTGTCGCATAGCGGGCCGGTAACGGCCAGTGAGCAGACACCTGAAATCCCGGTGGTGGTAGGCACACCCGGGCCGGCCGGGCAGCACCCCCGGGCCGGCCGGGCACCACCCTGGCCGCCGCCGCCCGCGCACCGCATGATGTGGGCATGCACTACGAGAGCACCGTGACATCGCTGTCCTGGATACCGTCCGAGGCCATCGAGGGCGGAACCCGGATGGCCTTCGACGCCGGGTTCACCCATTACGATGAGCCGCCGCCCGGTCAGCTCGACGACATCGAGGAGCTGCGGGCCGCGGACCGGTTCCGGTTCGCCAACGTCTTGCGAGCCTGGATCGACACCGACCCCTCCGGCCAGATCACCGGCTGGGGCTACGGCGACAGCGGCGGCCTGATGGGCGCCACGACCGTCCGGCTCGGCGCGCTCAGCCACACGTTCCAGGCGGTTCAGCTGCCCGGCCTGCAGCGTGACCCGGAGCGCGGAGAGGGGTGGGTCCGGTTCGTCCAGACCACCGGGGGCCGGACCGGGCTGCCCGCTCCGCGGCGGGTGCGGCGGCGGCCGTACGTGCAGTGGCAGGCGCCGCTAGTGTGGACGACCCTGTCGCTCACGCTGCACGCGGACGGGACGGCCGAGGCCGAGATGACCGGGGCCAGCCGGTTCCCCCGGCACTGGGTCTACGACGCGGCCGGCCGGCTCTCGCACAAGTCCGGGCTGACCGACTTCCGCGACTGGTACCGCAAATCGTTCGGACGGCACAGCCCGTGGGGCGATGAGGACTCGGCGGCACTGGTCACGGCGGTGGAGACCGCGCTGGAGCGGACGCTGTCGGCCGAGCTGATGCACGGTGGCTCCAAGCACGGGGGGGCCAAGCCCGCGATCCGCCGGCTCAAGGCCGGCGACGTCCTGGTCCGCCAGGGGGAGCCGGGCACCGACGTCTACCTCGTGCTGGACGGGGTCATCCGGGTCGACCGGGACGGCGAGCGGCTCGCGGAATACGGGCCCGGGGCCATGCTGGGCGAACGGGCGCACCTGGAGGGCGGCGCCCGGACCTCGACCCTGGTGGCGGTGACCGCCTGCCGGGTGGCCTCGGTCGACGCGGCCCAGTTCGACCGCGCCGCGCTGGCCGAGCTGTCCGCGGGGCACCGGCGTGAAGACGCCGGCCGGAACTTAGGTTAGGTGGGGTGCGGCTCTACCTGTGCGGTGTGCGCGGCTCCACTCCGGCGCCGGGCGCGGATTTCCTGCGCTACGGCGGCCACACCTCGTGCGTGGCCATCGCGCACGACGACGCGGCCCGGCCCGCGCTGATCCTGGACGCGGGCACCGGCCTGCGCCGGGTCACCGCGCTGCTGGACGGCCGGCCGTTCGACGGCACGATCCTGCTCACCCACCTGCACTGGGACCACGTGCACGGGCTGCCGTTCTTCACCGGGGGTGACCGGGACGACGCCCGGGTCAGCCTGCTGCTGCCCGTGCAGGAGGACGGCGCGAGCGCGGAACAGGCCCTGGCCAAGGGCATGTCGCCGCCGCACTTCCCGATCCCGCCGGCCGGGCTGCGCGGGGCCTGGACGTTCGGTACGGCCCAGCCCGGGCCGCTGAAGGCCGAGGGCTTCACCGTGGAGGCGCGGCAGATCCCGCACAAGGGCGGCACCACGTTCGGGTACCGGGTCAGCGACGGGCGCAGCGCCGTCGCGTACCTGCCCGACCACTGCCCCACGGTCCTCGGGCCGGGACCCGACGGCTGGGGCGAGTACCACCCGGCCGCGCTTGACCTGGCCCGCGAGGCGGACCTGCTCATCCACGACGCGTTCCTGCTGCCGGAGGAGGTCGCCGCCGAGGCGTCGTTCGGGCACGCGGCGATCGACTACGCGATCGCCCTGGGCCGGCACGCGGGCGCGCGGCGGGTCATGCTGGCCCACCACAAGCCCGGCCGCACCGACGAGGCACTCGACCGGGTGGCCGCCCGGGTCGGCGCGGCTGCGGCCAAGGCGATATCAGGCCCGGCCGCCGCGGCCGGGACGCCGGCCGCGGTCAGCATGGCCGCCGAGGGCGCGGTGATCGAGCTGTGACCGGGTCCGGGCGGGACGCCGACGCGATCGTGGTGGGCTCCGGGCCGAACGGGCTGGCCGCCGCGCTGACCCTGGCCCGCGCCGGTCTCGGCGTGCGGGTCCTGGAGGGCGCGCCGACGCCCGGCGGCGGCTGCCGGACCGAGGAGCTGACCGAGCCCGGGTTCTGGCACGACGTCTGCTCGGCGGTGCACCCGCTGGCCGCCGTCTCGCCGTTCTTGACCGGCACCAACCTGGCCGCCGGCGGGGTCAAGCTGCTCACGCCCGAGGTGGCGTTCGCGCACCCGCTCGACGGGGGCCGGGCCGGGGCCGTGGGCGGCTCAGTCGGGCAGACCGCGGCGGGCCTCGGCCCGGACGCGCCCGCCTACCAGCGGCTGATGACGCCGCTGGTGCGCGACGCCGACCGGATCCTGGCCGCTTTCCTGGGCCCGCTGCGCTCGGTTCCCGCCCACCCGGTGCCGGTCACGCGGTTCGGCCTCGAGGGGCTCCAGCCCGCGGCCCGGCTGGTGCGCCGGTTCGCCACCGACGAGGCCCGGGCCGTGTTCGCCGGGGCCAGCGCGCACGCCTGCCTGCCCATGGACCGCCCGCTGACCGGCGCCTACGGGATGATGTTCACGCTCGTCGCGCACTCGGTCGGCTGGCCGCTGGTCGAGGGCGGCAGCGCCCGGATCATCGACGCCCTGATCGCGGAGCTGGAGTCGCTCGGCGGCCAGGTGGTCACCGGACGGTGGGTCAGCCGGCTAACGGACCTGCCGCCCGCCCGGGTCACCCTGCTGGACATCACCCCGCGCCAGTTCACCCGGCTGGCCGCCGGCCGGCTTCCCCGGCGGTACGCCCGGGCCCTGGAGCGGTTCCGCTACGGGCCCGGCATCTGCAAGGTCGACTGGGCGCTGGACGGCCCGGTGCCCTGGGCCGCCGAGGCGGTGCGCCGGGCCGGGACCGTCCACCTGGGCGGGACGTTCGAAGAGGTGGCCCGGGCCGAGGCCGAGGTGGCCGCGGGCCGGCACCCGGAACGTCCCTTCTGCCTGGTGGCCCAGCCCGGCGTGGTGGACCCGTCGCGCGCGCCGGCCGGGAAGCACACGCTGTGGGGCTACTGCCACGTGCCGGCCGGCTCGACGGTGGACATGACCGCCGCGATCGAGGCGCAGATCGAGCGATTCGCCCCCGGGTTCCGTGACCTGGTCATCGCGCGGTCGGTCCGCACGGCGGCCGAGGTCGAGCGGCACAACCCCAACCACATCGGCGGCGATATCACCGGCGGGGCCGGGACGCTGCGGCAGACGCTGTTCCGCCCGGTCGTCCGGTGGAACCAGTACCGGACCGCGCTGCCCGGGGTTTACCTGTGCTCGTCCTCCACCCCGCCCGGCGGCGGGGTACACGGGATGTGCGGGGCCTGGGCCGCCCGGGCCGCGCTCGCCGACCTCAAGGGCCTACGCTGACGTGCGGCACGTGATTCATCCGCAGCTGAGCCGGGAGGACGACCCGAATGCGCGACGAGAAGGTCGGCGAGTTCCTGGCCCGGGTCGCTGACCGCGTTCCGACGCCGGGCGGCGGCGCGGCGGCGGCGCTGCACGCCGCCACGGGCGCGGCTCTGCTCGGCATGGTCGCCCGCTTCAGCACCGGCCAGGATTACGCCGAGCAAGAGGCGACGGTCGGCCGCGTCATCGCCGAGGCGGACGATCTACGAGACATCGCGTTCCGGCTGGCTGAGGCCGACGCCGCCGCGTTCAGCGCCGTGGCCGACGCCTACCGGCTGCCTAAGTCCACCGAGACCGAGAGGTCCGCCCGCTCCCAGGCCGTCGCCCGGGCCCTGGTCGGCGCCGCCTGGCCGCCGGCCAAGCTCATCGGCGTGGCCGGGATGGTGGCGGACCTGGCCGGCGTCATGGCGGAGATCGGCAACCGCAACGTGCTCAGCGACGTGGGTGCCGCGGCCGAGGCGGCCCGCGCCGCGGCGGCCACGGCCCGGATGACCGTCGAGATCAACCTGGCCGGGATCACGGACGAGCAGGCCAGCCTGGAGATGATCGCCGAGACCGACAAGGCGGAAGACATCATCGAGCGCGCGGAGAAGATCACCGCCGCCGTCCGCGAGCAGATCCGTTCCTGACCGGCGTTAGGAGCCGGGGACGCGGCGGCGCGCTCAGAGCCAGCCGCGCTCGTCGGCGGTCCGGACCGCCTCGGCCCGGTTGCGCGCCCCGGCCTTGGCGATCGCGGCGGACAGGTAGTTGCGCACGGTGCCCTCGGACAGGGCCAGCTTGTCGGCGATCTCGGCCACGGTCGCGCCCGTGCGCGCGGCGACCAGCACGTCACGCTCCCGGGCGGTGAGCGGGGAAGCCCCGCTGGCCAGCGTCGCGGCGGCCAGCGCCGGGTCGACCACGCGCTCGCCGGCCGCCACCCGCCGGATCGCGTCGGCGAGCTGCTCGGCCGGCGCGTCCTTGACCACGAACCCGCGGGCGCCGGACTCCATGGCCCGCCGCAGGTAGCCGGGGCGCCCGAACGTGGTGAGGATCAGCGAGCGGCAGCCGGGAACCTCCTGGGCCAGCACGCCGGCGGCCGCGAGGCCGTCGATCCCCGGCATGTCGATGTCGAGCAGCGCGACGTCCGGATCGTGCGCCCGCGCCGCGGCGACCACCTCGTCGCCCCGGCCGACCGTGGCCACGACGTCGAAGTCCTCCTCCAGCGCGAGCATGGTGGCGAGCGCGGTGCGGATGAGCTCCTGGTCGTCGGCCAGCAGGAGCCGGATCATCACGGCCCGGCGTCCGGCGTCAGCGAGACCCGCAGCCGCCATCCCCTGGGCTGCAGCGGCCCGGCGTCGAGCGAACCCCCGGCCGCGGCGACCCGCTCGCGCAGGCCGGACAGGCCGTTTCCCGGCGCCTCGTGGCTTTCCCGCGATGCGTTGTTACCCGGCCCGGTGCTCCCCGGGCCAGCGGTTCCCCGCACCCCGCCGCCGATACCGTCGTCCACGATCTCGACCGAGCAGGCGGAGAGCCGCACGGCGCAGGAGCTGGCGCGGGAGTGGCGGACGACGTTGGTGAGCCCCTCGCGCACCGCCCAGCCGAACAGCTCGTGATGACCGGGGTCGGCCACGTCGACGGCGCGGGGCAGGTCGGCGATGATGCCGGCGGCCCGCAGCAGCTCCCGTCCCGTGGCCAGCTCGCCCGCGAGCGTCACGTCGCGGTAGCTGGTGACGGCCGCGCGCACGTCGGCCAGCGTCCGCCGGCTGAGCGTCTCCACGTCGGCGATCTGCCGCAGCGCGCCCGCCGGGTCCGCCCCGCCGAGCCGGCGGGCGAGGCCGGCCTTCACCGTGATCGTGGTCAGCGAGTGGCCGAGCAGGTCATGCAGGTCGCGCGCGATCCGGATGCGCTCGTTCTCCGCTGCCAGCGCCGCGAGCTGCGCCCGGGCCTCGGCGAGCGCGCGGTTGCCGCGGTGCACCCGGACCATGCCGAACACCCCGAGCGCGACGACCGGGATCGCCACCGGAGTTACGGTCCCGAACGCCTTGCCGATGCCGTCGTGCCAGGACGGAATCGCGACCGGGACCAGCAACGACGCCAGCGCCATCGCGGCCACGAGCGGCAGGGAGCGGCGCCCCAGGCGGCCCACCGTCAAGATCGTGATGTACAGGAACAGGACGAACGCCGCGGCCCTGGCCAGCGGCAGCTCCGCCGCGAACAGCGCGACGAGGACGCCGTACAGCGTCCAGAATCGCCGCGGATCCGCCTGCGAGGGCTCCGGAAGCGCGTCGGCCACGGCCGCCAGGTAGCACCCGGCGAAGGCGACGAGGATCGCGTAACCCCAGATCGCAGCCGCGCCGTGGGAGAACTGCCCCACCGCGCCCGCCACGTAGAGCAGGTAGATGAGCAGCGCGCCGGGGAAGATGAGCCGCCGCCAGCCGCGGCTCCACTGGCGCTGGCTCGCCAGCCACTCCGCCTCGGCCGGAGTGGCCGGCTCGGCCGGTGCCTCCATGCCTGTTGAGCGTACCGGGAGCGACATGTCTCTACGAGCCTCCGAGCGCCTCGGTGAGCTCGGCGTGGGCGCGGTCGCGGAGCTTGCCCGCCGCGCGCACCTCGGTGGCCCGGCCGCGCGGCTCGAACGTGAACGTGACCTGCTCGCCCCTCAGCCGCCGGAACGCCCACCAGAGAGGGAGGCCGATGAACCTCGGCCGGTACTGCACGGCGCCGGCCACCCGGTGCCGGGCCAGGCCGCAGGCACGCAGCCGGGTGTCGACGCGGTCGAGGATCCTGGCCTCGGCCTCGGCCTCGGACCGGTCAACGGTCACGGTCAGATCGAACGGTTGCATGAGGCGTTCCAATCCTTTGAACGGGCGGGAGTACGGCGGGATCAGCGGCGCGCGGTGGCCTCAGACCCGGCTCGTGTCGCGGCGGTAGGCCAGCACGGCCAGCGGAATCAGGGCCGCGGTCCAGGCGGCGAGCACGATCCAGGCCTCGGCGGGCCAGCCGCCGCCGCCGCCGACGGCCTTCCCGGCCTGCGCGAGCCAGAACGAGGGGAGGCCCTTGATGACCTCGAACATCGGGCCCGACTTCGCGATCTGGAACCCGTACACGCCGCCCAGCAGGCAGAACAGGGTGACGATCCCGCCCACGGACGGGGCCATGGCGTCGCTGCTGATTAGGTGGCCGAGCATAACGCCCAGCACGGCGAACGGGACGAGGCCGACCAGCAGGAGGCCGACCACGGTCAGCCACTCGCGGGCCGAGAGGCGCACGCCGAGGGCGGTGCCCGCCAGGCCCAGCAGCACCATCGTGAGCAGCGCCCGGAGGTAGCCGCAGAACACCTTGGCCCGGAAATATGCGCCGACCTTGAGCGGGGTGATCCGCATCTGGCGCGTCCACCCGGCCGCGCGGTCGGCGGCGATGACCGCGCCGCCGGAGACGACCGCGGCGATCGTGCCCAGCGTGGCCATGGCGGTCATGAAGTACAGGCGGAAGGGCGTGCCGTCGAACCTGACGTGCCCGTTGGCCCCCGCGACCGTGAGGTAGAGCACGAGCGGGAACGCGAGCGTGAGGACTCCGAACCGCCAGTTACGGAAGCTCCGGAGCACCTCGTAGCGGGTGTAAGCGGGCCTTCGGCGGGTCATCGGACCTCCTGCTGGGCGGGGTGGACGTTGTCGTTGTCGTCGGCGTCGGCGGTGAGCGCGAGGAACGCCTCCTCGAGCCCGGAGCCGCGCACCTCGATGTCGTGGGCCGCGGGGAACCGGCTGAGCAGACCGCGCAGCGCCGCGTCGGAGTCGGCGCAGGTCAGGATCACCGCGTCGCCGTGCCGGTCGGCGCTGATCACGCCAGGCAGCGCGGCGAGCGGGGCCAGGTCGGCGGCGGGGAGCGTGGCGCGGATCGTCCGGCCGCCTACCTTGGCCTTGATCTCGGTCGACGGCCCGTCCGCGACCACCTGGCCCCGCGCCAGCAGGACGATCCGGTCGGCGTAGGCGTCGGCTTCCTCGAGATAGTGCGTCGCGAAGATCACGGTCTTGCCCTGCGCCGCGACCGCGCGCATCGAGGCCCAGAACTCGCGCCGGCCTTCGACGTCGAGGGCGGCGGTCGGCTCGTCGAGGATCAGCAGGTCCGGATTGGCCACGAGCGCGGCCGCGAAGCGGGCCCGCTGCACCTGGCCGCCGGACAGCCGGGTGGTCCGGCGGTCGGCGAACTCCGCGGCCCCGCTGAGCCGCAGCACCTCGTCCACGCCCAGCGGGCGGGGATACAGCGAGGCGATCATCGTGATCAGCTCGCGGACGCTCAGGTAGTCGAGCAGCGACCCGGTCTGCAGCATTCCGCCGACGATGCCCGCCGCGACGGCTTGCGCGGGCGACCGGCCGAACACCGAGACCGTGCCCGAATCGGGCCGGGTCAGGCCGAGGACCATGTCGATCGTGGTCGTCTTGCCCGCGCCGTTCGGGCCGAGCAGCGCGACGGTCTCGCCCGGGGCGATGGCCAGGTCGATCGAACGCACCGCGCGCACCGCGGCGTAGGACTTGGTCAGGCGGGAGAGGACGACTCCGCCAGGGGAAGCGTTAGCGTTCATGGCCACGAGGGTGGCGCGACGGGGGGGCGCGCTGTAGTGCCGCCGTTCATGACTTCCGGATGACAAATGTCAGAAGCCGCGTCTACCTGCACTTTTGCTTTTGCCGCCGGGCGGGGTGAAGACTGCGCCCCGGCGGCCAGAGCTACCAGTCGCTGAACTGGCCGCCGGCATCCCAGAAGGCGCCCAGCGCGGCCAGGCAGGCCAGCCCGGCCGCCACGACCAGCAGGCGGCGGCCGGGCGAGCCGGCGGACCAGCGCCGTCCCGCGGTGGCGACCCGCCGCGCCAGCCCGATCACGACGTAGAGCGAGCCGGCCAGCGACAGGGTCAGCAAGGCCACGCCGACCGCGGCCAGGGTGGCCACCGCGTAGCGGTGATCGGCGAGCGCCGCAGATATGAGATGTGCCTGCTGGCTCACGGCCCGCCACAGGGCCCGGTTGATCTGCGGAAGGTGCAGGAAGAGGTACCCCATGGTGAGCGTGAGCAGCGGGACGACGCACAGGACCCAGCCGGTCACGATGATCCGGGCGCGGCGCCGCAGGCCGGTGACGCGCGGGTCCCGGCGGCCCCGGGGCAGGGCGCTGCGCAGGATGGGGGCGACGCGGGCGAACAAGTCCGGCACGCCGGCGAGGTCGCTGAGCATGAAGTACCCGTCGAAGCGCACGAACGGCAGCAACTGCTCCAGCATCTCCAGGTGCGTCACGGCGATGACCAGCAGCAGGACCTCGGCCGAGGTGGCCGCGTAGAGGCCGGCCAGGGCCAGCATGAAGATCAGGTTGAAGTACAGGCCGCCGAAGTCGGTTCGCAGCCGGCCCGCGCGGCTCAGCCGGTAGGAGTCGGTGACGTTCGTGAAAAACGACGGCCAGACCAGGTAGATGCCCACGCCGATCACGCCGGGTCGCGCGCCGCCGTAGCGGCAGCCGGTCGCGTGCCCGCACTCGTGGAACCCGGCGGAGACGACGGAGAGGGCGAGCACGACGAGCAGGTCGACCGGCTCGTGCAGCACCTGCCGAAGCCCGCCGCTCAGCCCGTGCACCGCGAACAGCCAGTAGTCCACGGCCACCATGCTGCCGGCCACGGCTACGACCACGGGTCGCCGGAACAGCGGGCGCAGGAGTGCGGCGACGAAGTTCGACGCGCGTTCGGGCAGCAGCGTGCACCGCGCTCGGAGCGCGAACAGCGGGTTGGCGTTCGGCAGCGCGGCCGGCGGGCCCTCGGCGGCGACGATGCCGAGCGGCAGCAGCTTGGCCGTGATGAGATGGCGAACCTGATCGGCGTTCAGCGACCGGCCGAGATCGCCAGTGACCAGTTCCGCGATCGCGGCCGGGTCGCGGGATCCGTCGATCCGGCGTGCCACCCGGTACAGCAGCGGTGACATCTGGATGACCTGGCCGTCGGGCCGCCGGACCAGGGAGGGCGGCTGCCTGTAGCCGGAGTTCTGGTACTCGCCGAGCAGTTCGACCCCGTCGGCCAGCCTCGGTGCGTCCACGGCCGCGGACGCGCTCACCGGAGGCGAGGCAGCAGCGCGAGGGCCGCCCGGAACGGTCCGGGCGGCCCCCCCTCCTGCGCATCGCCCTCCTACGTCATGCACAGTCGGCTGACGGCGCGAGCCGGACGGCGGCTAGAGGTTGCCGATGCCAACGTTGCCGCCGCCCACCGCGGTGGAGTTGCCGAACACGCTCAGCGCGACGGCGTTGCCGCTCAGGATCGGGCCCACGTTGATCAGGCCGAACTGGCCACCCTGCGTGACGCTGAAGCCGCGGCCTCCGTGGCACAGGGTCTCCCGGCTGGGCAGCAGCTCGGCGTGCTCCAGCTCGAGTTCTTCCATCGTGACGGCCGGTACAGTGGACATGGTGTCTCCTTCGGGGATGATCTGCCTCGGTCCGGCAGATTGGGTTCGCCCGGATTCCCGGGCCGCCCGGCAAATTTGCGTGTGGTGCCGGGCCTCGGACCGGTGTACGCTCCTCGGCGTACGTACTGTTCGGCTACCACCGTACGGTACCTGTCGCCCGGGGGGCAGGCAAGGGTTGCGGCCGCGTGCCGAAGCTCAAAGGACGAAGACGGTTGTGTATGACGGCGCATGAGACGGGGGAGGAGCGGCCTCCCCCGGCGGTTCGGCGGCGCACGGCCGCTGCCGCGCCGCAGCATGGCATCAACCCGCTGCAGCGCCTGATCCAGGAGCGGCTGCGCGAACAGAGCTGGTCCTACGGCCAGGTCGCCCGGCGCGGCGGGTTGCCTCGTTCCACCGTCTACACCCTCGCCGTGACGCGGAACCTGGCCCGGCCGCCGCGCCCGGCCACGATCGACGCGCTCGCCAAAGGTCTCGACCTGCCGCCGTCCGCCGTCCGGGCGGCCGCGGCCCAGTCGACCGGACTGCACTACTACGACGATGTCCCGGCCCAGCCGGAGCAGGCCGACGACCGGGAGCGGGATCTCCTGATCGCCAGCATCGACGAGCTGACGCCCGAAGACCGGCGCCACGTGGCCGCGCTCGTCGAATCGCTGCGGCGGAGGGCTTCGCGGGAGCCGACTGACCGTTAGCATCGCTACTCCATCGGCCAGTTGGCCGGCAGGCCGAGCTGCTCGGCCAGTTCCTCGTAGGAACCCTCCGGCATGACCAGCCGGGCCAGCTTCAGGATCGCCCTGGGATCCGCACCCGGCGGTCGCAAGACACAGGTCGTGTCGTCCCGCTCGTCACGCGTCACGACGAGCCGATCGTGGTCGGCCAGGACGATGCGGGCCTTATCGCCCGTGGTCTCCGAGTCAGCCGTGTTCTCGGCGCTGTTCCCGGCACCGTTGGCGGTACCGGGCAGCGGCCAGCCTGGTTCCTGGTCGGCATCGGCCGGGCGGAGCCGGGCCGCCCGGGCCGCGGCCTGCCGTCGGCGGCGGCGGATCACCGCCACCGGCTCGACCACGAAGGCCGCCAGGATGCAGAGGCCCACGACCAGCAGCAAGACCTTCAGCCACCGCGGCATGCCCGTGGCCGGCGCGCTTCTTGTGGTGGGCCGGGGATGGTGCCGGGCGCCGGTCGCCGGCGACGGCCGCGGTGCCGGGTGCGGTGCTGGGTGCGGGCGCGGGTGGGCCAGACCCGGCGCGGGCCGTGACGGTGCCGCCGGCCGCGGAATCGTGATCACGATCCCCGCGCGAACCGCGTTCGGGTCCGGGCCGATGAGCCGCCGGTTGGCGGCGTAGAGCGCCGGCCAGCCGCCCCGGACAGCGAGCGCGGCCGCGATGACCGACAAGCTGTCGCCGGGCCCGACCGTGTAGCGGACGGGCGACATCAGCCCCGGCACCATGAGCACGGTGCCGGAGCGGACCGCGTTCGGGTCGGGCCCGATGACCCGCCGGTTGGCGGCGTAGAGGGCCGGCCAGCCGCCGTGGACGGCGAACCGGGCGGCGATGCCCGAAAGTGTCTCGCCGGGCGGCACGATGTAGGTCGTAGCGGGGCTCGTCGCCGTCGCAGGTGCTGCGGCGACGCTCAGCCTGGTGAGAGTAGCCCCACCGCCAATCGCGGTGCGGGTGCTTGCCTGGGCCGGAGGAGCGGATCCCGTCATGCCGACCGCCATCAAGATGATCGGCAAGATGGTCCAGGCGAGCACGACGCACGCGGACTTCGTCCACGTACGCATGGTGCTTTCACTTTCCTTCCAAGGGGATCAGCGCCGAACGCAAGCAGTCCGGACGCCGAAGGACGAACCGGTCAGGAAGGAAAGGACTTAGGCGGGCGGCACTTCCGGCAGATAGGAGCGCCAGATCGGCTTCGCGGCGGCGCGACGCGCCAGCCGCAGCAGCACCAAGGTGCGATGAGAGACCAATGCGCCACCAGCGCCGCCCGGCATGGCGCGACCGGCGCTGCCGTTGCTGCCACTCGGGCTGCCGCCGTTTGCGCCGCTCCCGGATCCGGTCAATCCCCGGGGAAACTCTGGCGCCGACGGCGTCGGCGCACCCTCGCCCGGAACCGCCGTCCTTGACGTCGGGAGCCGAGGCAGGCTGGCGCCCGCTGCGGACGAGGCGGCCGCGGCTGTTGCTACCACTCCGCCCCGACGTGACCAGGTGCTACCCGAAACGCCAGGCCCGGCCGAACTCGGTCGACCAGTGGACGGCGCCTGCGTGCCGGTTGCCGGAGTCGTGGTGCCGGTCGCGGGGGCGAGCGTGTTGGTGACGGCGGAGACGGCGGGGGCGAGCGCGGTGGTGACCGGGGCCAGTGTCTTGGTGACCGCGGCCAGCGGCGTGGCGGCGGTGGCCGGCCGGGCTAGCGTCCCGGTGACCGAGGCCGACCTGGTGGTGGCGGCGGGGGTGAGCGCCGTGGTGGCCGGGGCGAGCGTTCTGGTGGCGGCGGAGACGGCCCGGGTGGCTGGGGTCAGCGCGCTGGTGACGGGGGCGGCGAGTGAGGTATGCGCACCGCTAGCCGGAGCAACCGATCCGCCGGGGGCCGACGTGACTGGGCTGCCCGTGATCCCGGTCGGCTTGGCTGACCTCGATGTGGCGGCCGGGCCGGAGTCCGCGCGTTGGGTGACCGGCTTCGGGGTGCGGGCCGAGGCGGCGAGTCCCGCTGCGGACCTGACGGCCGAGGCGATGGGCGCTGCCACGGACGAGGCGGCTGACGTGGCCGGGCGGGTGG
>Ga0102924_1004233_pt1 | contig 14599 bp, 9 predicted proteins | sample PaiPotPPM11metaG_FD_80116 | JGI IMG/M metagenome (GOLD analysis project Ga0102924, IMG submission 80116) | Iron sulfur acid spring bacterial and archeal communities from Banff, Canada, to study Microbial Dark Matter (Phase II) - Paint Pots PPM... ... | reverse complement strand
TTGGGCGGGGCAAGCCCACGCCCCTACGGCGTTCCCTCGGTGAAATGGTACGCCGGATTATTTGGGCGCGGCATTTCGCGCCTATTTTTAATATGGATTGGCTATCCGGTTATACCGGCAACAGGAGAAGCATACAATGAGTCAGGAACCAGAGGAACAGCAGAGTACAGGTATACAGAAGGGCGCGCGCTGGCTGCGTATTGCCCTTCTCACATTGACCACTGTCGGGCCAGTCGTGAAGACTATCGGCGGCTGGCTGCAGCAGCGTTCAGCGGCGCTGCGTGAGACGGCGGTGGAGCGTGGAGGCAAGCTGGTTGAGGCGGGACAGGAGACGGCGCAAAGCACGCAGGTTGATCTGCAGCGCCGCCTGGATGAATTCACTACCACCAGTCGCCAGCTTGCTGCCGAGCAGGCGCGCCAGTTACAGAAGCAGGCGCGTCAGTTGCAGGCTCAGACACAGACGCTGCGCCGCGCCCTGCGCGACGAGGCGCGCCAGCGCCGCCAGTTGCAGAAAGTTGCGCAGGAAGTGCAGCGGAGAGGCGCCGCCTGGAGCCGTGATATGTTGGGCCGCGGCGAAGAGTTGACAGGCAACCTCGTTGCCCAGGGCGGCAAAATCTCCCAGGAAGCGATCGAGCGCGGCAGCGCCATCACGCATGATCTGGCGAAGCGCGGTGAGCAGCTTTTACAGCCGGTACGCGGCCGCAGCCGCTCCTTTTGGACGATGCTTGGTTTCGCTATCGGCCTCACGGGAGCCGCCACTGCGACGTATGTCCTGATCCGCAGGAGGCGGGCTGCCGCGGCGGATGAGCAAGATGAGCAGATCGAGCTGCCAGCGCGCGACCTGAACAGCGCCAGCGCCGACCAGAGCCAGCCCGCGGGCGAGATTCGCCAGGTGGATGGAGATGGGAGCGAGGACGCGCCCAAAGATCAGGAACAGACGACGGCATGACACGCGGGAAAACGGACAAAGGGGGATAGGCGCGCCGCACAGTGCGTCTATCCCCCTTTGTCCGCCCTCTCCTCCGCCAATCAATGAGTATGCCGGTACTGTTGCGGCACGCGGCCTTCGGTGAAACCTTCGTTAACGAGGCCGCGTTTGACGAGATAGTTGAGAAAATCCAACTGCTGTTCCGGCGTGGGTTTAAGCGCGGGCGCGAACTCTGCATGCGCGCCAGGAGGGGCTGAGCTTGCATTTTCTGCTGACGCGAGCGGCGCTTTGAGCGAGTGGTCTGGCAACTCGTCGATGGTCGAGCAGGTGACTTCACTCTGCGCATTTCCTGCGATGAGAGGGGCCACACCTGGTTGAGGTGTCATGCCGCTTAAAGAAGAATATGAGGTAGTTTCCGGCGCTAACGCTGCATTCGCGCGTTGATCCACAGGGGCGAAAGATACATCCTGAGATGTATCGCGCGACCATCGTGCAAATATTTTGTGCAGCCAACGCTTGATCGCTTGCGTGATCATAATATTTGCTCTCTTTACATAGGGGCGGCTGTATCCCAATAGCCGTCCATTGGAGTTAGACGTCTCCGGCTAGCAATCACGCACTCAACATCCGACGGTTCCCGGTGATACTCGCCACAATGAGTATCCATGAGCAATACTGATATAAGTATAGTAGCATATACCTGTTCAGTCGTCAATCTCAACGAAGCCAGAGACTCACAGTTCCGGCACTGCCCTGGTATCACGGATCTATGTTGTTAAAATCCTGAATTGTGCCATTACAGCCTGATCGTGGCTTTGTGCATCTATTTTTTACACGCGCAGGGCGGCTGGTTGGTTTCATAACCATTCAGCGCTGTTTGTAACCGTATCACAACATTTTTTCCCTAGCCGTATAACCGCTCGCATAGTACCCTTTGCTTAAGGGAAGCCAGCTACGTTAATTGAGCAGGATTGACCCGTTCAATAAACAGAGACAGACAGCTTTTCTTTCCAAAATGTATATATTTCTCAATAATTTTGCTACTTCTATCATGATCCTGGCAAAGGAGTCATCGCCGCGTATGGCAATAAAGGTTACGAGTGAACAATTGATGGGTACGAGTGAACAGTCGTCGCAGAGACATGGAGAGTCAGACGCGCTGATCGAGTGCAGCGTGGGCATCATGGCCTATAACGAAGAAGCCAATATCGAGCGTACCATTCGCGCGGCGCTAGAGCAGCGCAGCCCTTCCCTGTGTATCAAGGAGGTCATTGTTGTCGCCAGCGGATGTACCGACCGCACCGTTCCCCTTGTCGCCGCTATCGCCCTGGAAGACTCCCACGTGCGCCTGTGCGTGCAGGCGAAGCGCGAGGGCAAAGCCTCGGCCATCAACCTCTTTCTCAAGCAGGCGACCAGCGCAATTGTGATTTTGATCGGGGCGGACATCATTCCCGAGACGGGCGCGTTTGAAAAGCTGTGCGCGCCGTTTCACGATCCTAAAATCGGCATGGTGGGCGGGCGTCCGGTTCCCGTCAATGATCCTTCAACGTTCATGGGCCACACCGTCCACTTGTTGTGGCGGCTGCATGACCGCGTCGCGCGCGTCGCGCCGAAACTGGGCGAGGTCATTGCTTTCCGCAACGTTGTTTCGGGCATTCCGGCCAACAGTTCTGTTGATGAAATCTCGCTTCAGGCGTTGATCTCGCAGCTTGGCTACCAGCTCATCTACAAACCGGACAGCGTCGCCTACAACAAAGGGCCGGTGAACCTTAAGGATTATCTCAAGCAGCGCCGCCGCATCTATGCCGGGCATCTCAAGGTGCTGGAGCAGCAGCACTATGAAGCCTCCACCATGAAGGTCAGTCCCATTCTGCGCCAACTGCTCGCCTGTCGTGAGTTTACGATGAGCAGTCCCCGGCAGACGCTGTGGACGCTCGGTGCGGTGATCCTGGAAGCCTGCGCCCGCTTGCTCGGCTACTATGATTTCTGGCGCAAGCGCGATCATTACGTCTGGCAGCGCGTGGACTCAACCAAGAACCTTGAAGAGGGCGAACTGAAAAAACGCCGTATCTGCAATGCTCAGACCGTGCTGGTCTTCCACTTTATGCTTGAGGGCGCTGACGGCAGCGATGCCTTTCGCGAGCGCGAAGAGCGCGAGGCTACTGAAGTGGCGAAGAAACTGCTGCCAACGCTGCGAACCTTTTTGCGCAAAGAGGACACACTCTCGATCAACGGCCCCGGCATCATGACGGCGGTCATTCGCGCTGAGCAGCGCGAAGCGGATGTCGTGGCAAGTCGCATCAAAGAGGCGGTGGCGGAAACGCCGGTGCGCGTCGGCGGTCGCCAGCGCGAGGTGCGCGTGGCCTATAGCGCGCTGACCTTCACCGTGCAGAGCGCCGAGGGCGGCGTCACCGTCAGCGGGCCATTGGTAGAGTCATATTGAAAAAATCTCTGACCCAGGAAACCCGGCGGGCCGGGTTTCCTGGGTCAGAGATTTTTTTCCCACTCCTCTTGTAGAACACCTATCCTTGTGGTACAATTGAATTCGGGCGAGGACACAGACGAGTCCCCGCCCGCTATTATTGTCTCAAAGAAAAGTGAATAGCGACTCATGGAAATTTCATGGTTCGGCCATTCGTGCTTCCAGTTGCGCGGCAAGCACGTTACTTTGATCACTGATCCGTTCTCTCCTCAGCCAGAGTACTCGCTGGGCAAGGTCACTGCCCCCATTGTCACCATCAGCCATAATCACGGCGGGCATAATTATGCCGCGGGCGTCATGGGTGAGCCGCGCGTGGTGCGCGGCCCCGGAGAATACGAGATTAGCGACGTGCTGATTACCGGCGTCGCCTCGTATCACGACAATAAGCATGGGCAGGAGCGAGGACGTAACACGATCTATGTGATTCATATGGATGACCTGGTCATCTGCCACCTGGGCGACCTCGGCCATGTTCTGCAGGAAGAACAATTAGAGGCGGTGGCCGACGCCGATATCCTGTTCATTCCCATCGGCGGCGAGCATACCATCAACGCCGCCGAAGCGGCGGAGGTGATCAGCCAGGTTGAGCCGCGCCTGGTCATTCCCATGCACTATCGCGCGGCGGTAGTGGAAGGAAAACGCGATAGTCTTGACCCCCTCGACAAGTTCTGTCGAGAGATGGGGGTCGAAAGCATCAATCCGCAGCCGAAGCTGTCTGTCACGCGCACTACTTTGCCGCCGGAGATGCAGATCGTGATTCTATCGCACCGGAGTTAAGCGAGAAGACAAAGGCTACCGATCCGACAGGCTGCTAGACACGCAGTGGCGGCAGCCCTGCCTGGGAGGCAGGCAACCTGTCGGAATAAGGAAGGAGCGCAGTATGTCAAAATTGATCTTCGTAACAGGCGGTGTGGTATCATCGGTCGGTAAAGGGATTACCGTAGCCTCGCTGGGGCGAGTTCTGAAAAACCGCGGCCTTTCCGTCTCGATCATGAAATTAGACCCGTATATCAACGTCGATCCCGGCACGATGTCGCCGTACCAGCACGGCGAAGTGTTCGTGACCGATGATGGGGCGGAAACCGACCTCGACCTGGGTCACTACGAGCGGTTTACCGACGAACCGGTCTACCAGGCCAACAATGTGACCACCGGCCAGGTCTACGCAGCCGTGATTGGTAAAGAGCGGCGCGGCGAGTACCTCGGCGGCACCATCCAGGTAATCCCGCACATCACCAACGAGATCAAAGATCGCATCCATGCTGTGATGCGGCGCTCAGACGCCGACGTGGTGATCGTCGAAGTCGGCGGCACGGTTGGTGACATCGAAGGCGAGCCGTATCTGGAAGCGATTCGCCAGATGCGTACTGACGTGGGCCGCTCGAATGTGCTGTACCTGCATGTCACGTTGTTGCCCTATATCGGCGCGACGAAAGAACTGAAAACGAAGCCGACGCAGCACAGCGTCAAAGAACTGCTGCGCGCCGGTATCCAGCCGGACGTCATTCTCTGTCGTTCGGATTACCCGGTGAGCGAAGAACTGCGCGAGAAGATCGCGCTTTTTTGTAATATCGAGGCGCGCGCGGTCATTCCCCTGGTGACGGCGGAGACGATCTACGAAGTGCCGCTCGTGCTGGAAGAAGTTGGCCTGGGCGAATATGTGGCGCAGGAGTTGAGTCTGCCGCACCATGATGCGCGCATGGAAGAATGGCGCGCGCTGGTGGAGAAGATTAAATGCCCGCGTCCAGAACTGACCATCGGGCTGGTCGGCAAATACGTCGATCTGCATGATGCCTACCTCTCGGTGGCCGAGGCGCTGCGCCACGCCGGGTGGTATCATGATGTGGACGTACATATCAAGTGGATCAATTCCGAAAAGCTGGAGGCGATGGGCGAAGGCTATGTCGAGGCGCTGGAAGACGTCGATGGCATTATTGTGCCAGGCGGCTTTGGGCATCGCGGCATCGAGGGCAAGATCAAAGCCGCCAGCTTCGCGCGGCGCACCGGCAAGCCGTACCTGGGCCTGTGCCTGGGGATGCAGGTGGCCGTGATCGAGTTCGCCCGCCACATACTCGGACTGCCGCGGGCCAACAGCACGGAATTTGACGCGCAGACGCCCGATCCGGTGATTGATCTGATGCCGACGCAGCGCCAGGTGGCCGATAAAGGCGGCACGATGCGCCTGGGAAACTGGGTTTGCTGCCTGACGCCCGGCACGAAGGCGTATCAAGCCTATGGCGAAGCCATTGTCTTTGAGCGCCATCGCCACCGCTACGAGTTCAACAACGAATATCGCAAGCGTATGGAGGCCCACGGCATCGTGATCAGCGGCCGCTCGGCGGATAATAGCCTGGTCGAGATCATCGAACTGGCGGATCATCCCTGGTTTGTAGCGTCGCAGTTCCACCCGGAATTTAAGAGCCGTCCTAATCGCCCGCACCCGCTCTTCCGCGATTTTATCGGGGCAGCGGTGCAGCAGATGGACGAACTGAGACTGGAGGCAGACGAGGCATTCGTACATGGAGCAGAGGGGATCGAAAATCATGTAGCCGTTGGTCAACCGGATGCTCGCTCTGAGATGTAGAGTGATATGATCTATCTAAGTCAGTTGGTAGGTATGCCCGTTGAAGACCAGCAGGGCGGGCGCGCCGGCAAAATTGTCGATGTTCTCGTGTCGTTGGCGCGGGCGGAACACGCCGCGGTGGCCTATCCCAGCGCCTTGCTGCTCGAAGGGCAGGCGGAACAGCCCTGGCGCGTGCCGTTGGAGGATATCGCATGGCAAGGCGCGAGCCTGCGCCTGCGCGTCCCTGTCGCGCAACTTACCATGCAGAACGAAAACGTGTCCGCGGCGCAAGAGGTGAGCCTGGCCCACGACGTGCTGGATCGGCAGGTCATTGATATCGGGCGCAAGAAAACGGTGCGCGTCAATGATCTCTGCTTCGCTGAGACGTGGCAGATTCTCGGTGTCGATAACAGCACGCTTGGGCTGGTGCGCCGCCTTGCCCCGACCTGGTTGTTGGGCGTAAAAAGCAAACAGGCTCCTACCAACCTCATTCCCTGGGCGCGCATCGAACTGATCGAGGCTTCGCCGCCCGCGGATGACGAGCAGGTGACGGCGACGGCAGCCGTCCCGCGCGCCCAGAGCGGGCATCTCTCGGAACTGCGCCCGGCGGATATCGCCGAGATCGTGCATCAACTGACGCCGGAGCAGGGCGCGCGCCTCATCGAGGGCCTGGACGACGAGACCGCCGCAGACGCGATGGAAGAGGTAGAGACCGGGCGGCAGCGCCACATCATGGAGAATATGGACGCCGAGCGCGCCGCCGATATCCTGCAAGCGATGGAGCCGGACGAAGCGGCGGACCTGCTGGCGCAGTTGCCGGAAGAGCGCGCGGCGGAGTTGCTGGCCTTGATGACCCCGAAAGAGTCGGAAGATGTGCAGGAGTTACTGGAGTACGAGGCGGATACGGCAGGCGGCCTGATGACCACCGGGTATCTCGCCCTCAGCCAGCACAGAAGCGCGGCGCAGGCCCTCGACGCGCTGCGCGAAAAGATCCAGGCCGAAGAGATGCGCGCGGCCTACATTTACTGCGTTGAGGACGAGGCGCAGGAAGAATATCGTCTGCTGGGCGTGGTGTCAGTCTGGCGCCTGCTGATCTCGCCGCCCGCGCAATTGCTGAGTGAGATCATGCTGACCGACCTGATCACCGTGCTGCCGGATACGGACCCGCCGACGGTGGCGCAGATCATGGCGAAGTACAACCTGCTGGCCGTCCCTGTCGTGAACGAGGCGGGCATGATCGAAGGCATCGTTACCGTCGATGACGTATTGGACGTCCTGCTGCCGCCCGATAAGCGGCGCAAACCCACCAGGATGTATTAATATCAGGAAATCTGGGTAATGTGCAGAGGCGGCAAGCACGCTTGCCGCCTCTGCACATTACCCAGATTTCCTGATTCATTCCTTGTTCAACAAGCCGTGCGAGCGCACGCCATCGAGGGCGTTGAGGACATGCGCGATATCCTGGCAGATCTCGACCATCACTTCCGGCAGCCACTCCTCCGGGTGCAGTTCATCCTGTCTCTCGATGCCTAAATCTATGTCGTCGTCTTCGTCGGGCTTCCAGTAGCGCGCTTTGCGATCATGGCCGCGGCCATCGCGATCGTCGCGGAAGTCTTCGAGGCCGTCCATCCCCTCGGGATGCCAGATAGGGATCTCCACGCGCTGTTGCAACGTCAGGCTCTCCGGCTGCAGGCGGCTGTCCGCCAGCGTCATCGCCACGCCGGAGCGGGTTTCGAGGGCGCGGCTGCTGTGTTCGCTGGCCTGCAATTTGAGCAGTTGGGCCAGGGAGAGCAGCATCGTCTCCGACACGGCGCTTTCCGACAAGTTCAGCGTCAGGTTATAGGATAGCTCGACCAACAGCGGCGGGATTTCGCGCGTGTGCAGGTGCGGGCAGTCCTCGCCGGGTTCGTGGAAAAAGTCGCAGACGCCATCCGGTCCTTCCAGCGAGAGCGCCGTATCCAGCGTACTCCAGGTAAAGGAGAGCGTGCAACTGCCGCGCTGCTCGGCCTCTTCGCATGTTCCAACGTGACAGACGCAGGCGAATTCGCGTTCCAGCGTGCGCGTGTTTGCCCAGTATTCGGGGTGCGTGGACAGGCCGACGCTCGCTGCGGCTTTCATGAAAGAAGCGGTAACGTCTTCATAGGTGAGCATGGTTGTTATTCTCCTCGCCGCCATCGTGTACATGCTGTATGTGGCGTACTGTTATATTACCGATATATCCCCGTTGTGTCAATGAGAGCTGTAATTAGGTGTATGGGATTGGTGGTATGGCAAACAAACGCCGTTTGTTTGCCATACCACCAATCCCATACACCCTGTGGTTAACACAGGTGTGCAAGAATTTTGCCGATGGACTATAATATGTCCGTAATATGATGTCAGGGTATGTCACACGCACGCCTCTATAGGGGCGTGCTTCCCTCTATCTTGAAAGGCAGTCGCATGGCCGCGCAACTCAATATCATCCTTGTGCCGCACACCCATTGGGATCGTGAGTGGTATCAGACCTTCCAGCAATTTCGTATGCGTCTCGTCTATGCCGTTGACCGGCTGCTCGATATCCTGGATCGCGACGACAGCTTCACGCATTTTATGCTGGATGGGCAGACCATCGTGCTGGATGATTATCTGGAGGTGCAGCCGGGGCAAGAAGAGCGCCTGCGCCGCTTTATCCGTTCCGGGCGCATTCTGACCGGCCCCTGGTATGTGCAGCCTGATGAGTTCCTGGTGAGCGGCGAGGCGTTGATCCGCAATTTGCAGATCGGCCTGCGCCGCGCCGCCGAGTTCGGCGATCCGATGCGCGTCGGCTACGTTCCCGATTGCTTCGGTCATATCGCGCAGTTGCCGCAGATTCTCCAGGGCTTCGGCATCGACAACGCCGTCTTCTGGCGCGGCGTTGGCTCCGAAGTACGCCAGAGCGAGTTCTGCTGGGCCGCGCCAGACGGCACGCGCGTGCTGGTCATTCACCTTGCCGATCCTGTCGGCTACTCCAACGCGCGCAACATGCCGCTGGCCCCCAACGAATTTGCCGCCCGCACTGAGATGCTCGCCGCGCAGATCTTGCCGCAGGCCACCACGAACACGCTGCTGTTCATGAACGGCTCCGATCACCTGGAACCGCAGGACGGCCTGCCGGAAGCTATCGCCGCCGCTAACCATGTGCTGGCTCGCGTCAATCCCGCGCACGAGCACTGGCTGGCCGCGTTCGGCCAGTCCGCGCCGTCGCCGGACGGGCCGCGCCCGTTTGACGGTATCAACGTGCAGATCGGCACGCTGCCGCAGTACATCAGCGCCGTGCGAGAAACGCTGGCGCGGCAGAACGGCCAGCAGGACGAAATGCCCTTGCAGACGGTGAGCGGCGAGATGCGCAGCAGCCAGTTTGCTCATCTTTTACCCGGCGTGCTATCCACGCGCATGTGGATCAAGCAGCAGAATAACGCGACCGAACACCTGCTTGAGCGTTGGGTGGAACCGCTCACCGCCTGGGCCTGGAAATTGGGCGCGCCCTACCCGGCGGGCCTTGTCAGGACAGCCTGGCGCTATCTCTTGCAGAATCACCCCCATGATAGCATCTGCGGGTGCAGCATCGACCAGGTGCATCGCGAGAATGCCGTGCGCTTCGCCCAGAGCCAGCAGATCGCCGGGGGCGTGATCGCCCAGGCGATGCAGTATCTCGCCGGCGCGGTCGATACGCGCCCGCCTGTCGCCACGCCTCACACGCCCTACCAGCCCGCCGCCGTGGTCGTCTTTAATCCCGCATCTGGCCCGCGCGCGTCTGCCGTCCAGGCCACTGTGCAGTTTCCCGGCTCGCTGCGCAACGCCGCGCTCATCGATGAGCAGGGACGCCACGTACCCTATACCGTCGTCAATCGCTGGCGGCAGGAGATCGGCTCTATGCCCATTCCGCGCAAGCAACTGGCGGCGACTATTGCCCTTATGGAGACGACCGTGCCAGGCCGCTTGATCGAGATGGCCGAGGGCATGATCAATGCCATGCTTGGTCAGACGCCGCCGGACTACAGCATGGTACACGCCCGTATTGATGCCGCGCAGCAGCCGGGCGTGGCCCATGTCGAGATCATGGTGGCGCAGCGCTTGCAAACGCCTCAGATCGACCAGGCTCTGCTCGACGCGGAGCAACAACTGCTGGCCGTCGCGCGGCGCGAAGACATTCACACGCTTGAGGTCACGGTCATCGACCAGGCTCGCGAGACGATTGAGTTTGTGGCCCAGGACATGCCGGCCTATGGCTTGAAAACGTTCTGGGTCTACCCGCGCGGCCTGCGCTCCGAGGCGCATGCGGCGACAAGCAGCGCGCTGGCAAGCGACGCGCGTGCGATTGAGAACGAATGGTATCGCGTCGAGGCTGATGCCGACGACGGCACGCTCACCATCACCGACAAGCAGACGGGGGCCGTTTTTAGCGGACTGAACCGCTTCGTGGACGGCGGCGATACCGGCGACCTCTACAATTATTGCCCGCCGGCGCAGGACACGCTGGTCAGCCGACCGCAGGAAGCGCCGAAGATCGAGGTGATCGCTGCCGCGCCGGTTTCGATGACGCTGCGCGTCAATGGGCGCTATGCCTTCCCCGCGTCGTGTACCGCCAGCCGCGCCGAGCGCAGCGCGCGCGCCGTGACCTGCCAGATCGCCAGCGAGATACGGCTTGTTCCCGGCGTGCGGCGCATCGATATCCACACGAACGTAGACAATCGGGCCAGGGATCATCGACTGCGCGCCCTTTTTCCTGTATCATATGTGGTGGAAAGTGTGGCGGCGGAAGGCACGTTTGAGGTGCGCGCGCGGCCTGTGGGGGCCGATTTAACGCGCCCGGTCGATACCAGTACGTGGATCGAGGAGCCGGTCGATACGTTTCCGCAGAAACGTTTCACGGACATCAGCGACGGCAAAACCGGGCTGGCTGTGCTGAATCGCGGCCTGCCCGAAGCGGAGATTGTAGGTGAGGGCGCGGGCGTCGCTCCGGGGCAGACGGCGGTGGCGCTGACGCTGCTGCGCTGCGTCGAATGGCTCTCGCGCGGCGACCTGTCCACGCGGCGCGGCCATGCCGGGCCGCCGGAATTTACGCCGGAGGCGCAATGCCTGGGCCATCATGAGTTCGACTACGCGCTCGTGCCGCACGCCGGAGACTGGCGTGCGGAAGAGACGCTGGCGCTGCGCGAGGCGCACGCCTTCAACGCGCCGCCGCGGGCTGTTGTCGTACCCGCCCAGGCGCGCGCGACGGCGCAGTTGCCGGCGACGGCATCGCTGGTGGAGGTTGCGCCGGGATCAGTGGTGGTCAGCGCGATCAAGCGCGGCGAGGATGGGCGCGGGCTGATCGTGCGCGTGTATAATCCATTGCCTGAGCCGGTAACAGCGACAATACGGCCAGGATTTGCGTTTATCCAGGCAGATGTGACAAACTTACAGGAGGAACAACAGGCACAACTGGCGGTAGAAGACGCGGCGGGAACTCCTCTAACGATCAGCATGCGGGCGGGAGGGATAGTGACGGTGCGGCTGCTGTAACGGAAAATTTTCCTACTATGTTGCTGTTATGCTGTAACGAACGTTGTAATTGATAAGACCGAGTGACGGATTATTGAAAGGGGCGCCTGTCCTATTATGACAAATATGACGAATATATTGAATACTGTACTCAATCTTGGGCCTGCTGCTTCGCCAACGGCGACGGCTACATCTACGGCCGTCTTATCCTCCACGTCTACGCCCACCTCTTCTGGTAGCTCTACCTTAACGAGTTTGATGAACTCACTGGGAGTAGTGATTGGGATAGTCATCGCCTTTGTGGTCGTTTTCTGGCTTAGCCTGATTATCTGGACATTCCGTGATATCCGCTCGCGCACGCAAGACCTGGTTTTGCAGATTGCCGCCACGGTGCTGGTCGCCGTGTTCTTCGTGGGCGGTCTCTTCATCTACATGATCCTGCGGCCCAGGCAAACAATGGCCGAAGTCTACGAACGGCAACTGGAAGAGGAATCGCTGCTGGCCGAGATGACCGAACGGCAAACATGCACTAACTGTCACGCGCGCGTCGAACCCGACTTCCAGATCTGCCCATCCTGCGGCCAGAAGCTGAAACGCGCCTGTCCCAAATGCGAGCGCCTGCTGGAACTGCGCTGGGCCTACTGCCCCTACTGCGCGACCAATCTGACGGGCGGGCCTCCCATGCCAGGGATGCCAGGAATGCAGGGCATGGGGGGAATGCCTCCCATGCCAGGGATGCCGGTACAAAGCAGTCCCAGCCCTTCCGGCATTCCTATGAGCGGGCCGCGCTATTAAATCCGTCCAGGGAAAACGGCCGAAACCCGTGGGGGGGCGTGGGCTTGCCCCGCCCTGGTGAGCAACGCAAGACCATGCACTGTTTTTGGGCGGGGCAAGCCCACGCCCCTACGGGTTTCCTCTCAGAGGATGGAGACCCAAATTTCCCGCTTCCTTTGTTTCTCACCCAGAATATGGTATACTGTATATAGTACGGGCGTACAAAAAACACTCTCGTCGCCCGCTTTTCCTTGTTCTATATGGAACAGTATACAGTCTTACACACCCTTCCTCACTTACTGTTAACAAAAGGTACTGGCTATGGCAAATATTAGCGAATCGGTCATGACTGAGCGACCATCTGATGATAACAATCTACCCGTCAATGGCGGCAACGGCACGCATGGGAAGATAAATGGAAATGGCAATCATAACGGGTATAACGAACAAAATATCCAGATACTTGAAGGTTTGGAGGCCGTGCGCGTGCGCCCCGGCATGTACATCGGCTCAACCGATCAGCGCGGCCTGCACCATCTAATCCAAGAAGTAGTCGATAATAGCGTTGACGAGGTGATGGCCGGTTACGCCGATACAGTCATCGTCACCATCCACGCCGATAGCTCCGTCACTATTGTGGACAATGGGCGCGGCATCCCCGTTGAAGAACATCACCAGCGCCCCGGCCTCTCGACGCTGGAAGTGGTCATGACGATCCTGCATGCCGGCGGCAAGTTCGGCGCCGGTGGCGGCTACCAGATCAGCAGCGGCCTGCACGGCGTGGGCGTCTCCGTGGTCAACGCGCTCTCCGAGTGGTGCGAGGTTGAAGTGCGCCGCGATGGCCGGCGCTGGCGGCAGCGTTACGAACGCGGCATCGCCGTCACGCCCCTGACCGACGAAGGGCCAACTGACGATACCGGCACAACCACCGCGTTTCTGGCTGACCTGGACGTGATGGAGACGCGCGACTACAGCTTCGATGTGCTGGCGCAGCGTTTCCGCGAGATGGCCTATCTCAATCGCGGCATGACGATTGCTCTCTACGACGAGCGCGCCGAACGCGAGCGCGAGGCGACCTTCTACTTCGAGGGCGGCCTGGTCTCGTTCGTGCGCTACCTCAACAAAAATCGCAAGGTCGTGCAGGCGCGCCCGGTCAGCGTGGTACGCGAGATCGACGATATCAAAGTCGAGTTGGCCGTGCAGTACAACGATAGCTGGACGGCGACCGAATTCTCCTTCGCCAACGGCATCAACACCGTGGACGGCGGGATGCACATCACCGGCTTCCGCAGCGCGCTGACGCGCACGCTCAACGACTACGCGCGCAAGATGAACCTTCTCAAGGAGAAGGACAGCAATCTGACGGGCGAGGATGTGCGCCAGGGTCTGACGGCGGTGGTGAGCGTGAAGATTCCCAACCCGCAGTTCGAGGCGCAGACGAAGGCCAAGCTGAACAATGCCGACGTGCGCCCCGTCGTCGAGATGGTGACGGCGGACATGCTGGCGCAGTACCTGGAAGAGACGCCCGGCGAGGCGAAGGTCATCATCGACAAGTGCCTGACCTCGGCCCGCGCCCGTGAAGCCGCGCGCGCCGCCCGCGACCTGGTGCAGCGCAAGAATGTCCTGGACTCGACGCTTCCCGGCAAGCTGGCCGATTGTTCGGAGAAGCAGCCCGACCGCTGCGAGCTGTACCTCGTCGAGGGCGATAGCGCCGGCGGCTCGGCAAAACAAGGCCGCGACCGTCACTTCCAGGCTATCCTGCCTCTGCGCGGCAAGATTCTCAACGTCGAGAAGGCCACGCCGGACAAAATGTTCGACAACCAGGAGATCAAGAACATGATCACCGCCATTGGCGCGGGCATCGGCGAGCACTTCAACGCCGCCAAACTGCGCTACGGGCGCATCGTGATCATGTGCGATGCCGACGTGGACGGAGCGCACATTCGCACGCTGCTGCTTACCTTCTTCTTCCGCCACATGGAGCAGCTCATCTCCGGCGGGCATCTCTACATCGCGCAGCCGCCGCTCTACCACGTGCGCAAAGGCAAGCAGGTGCTATTCGTCTACACCGAAGAGGATCGCGACCGCCTGATCGAGGACTACAAGGCCGAACACAACGGCAAAGAGCCGGAAGTCGGTCGCTACAAAGGTCTGGGCGAGATGAACCCCGAAACCCTGTGGGACACGACGATGGACCCGGCGCACCGCACCATCCTGCAAGTGACCGTCGAAGAAGCCGTAGAAGCCGACAAAATCTTCAACATGCTCATGGGCGACGAAGTAGCCCCGCGCAAACGCTTCATCGAAAGCCACGCGAAAAGCGCGAACCTGGACGTGTAGGGGCTAT
>Ga0102924_1004232_pt1 | contig 14601 bp, 10 predicted proteins | sample PaiPotPPM11metaG_FD_80116 | JGI IMG/M metagenome (GOLD analysis project Ga0102924, IMG submission 80116) | Iron sulfur acid spring bacterial and archeal communities from Banff, Canada, to study Microbial Dark Matter (Phase II) - Paint Pots PPM... ... | reverse complement strand
TGACGTCGACGTCGGCGGCCTTCGCCGCCGTCTTGATGACCCGCTCGTAGAGATCGTCGAAGTCGATCTCGAACGTTCCGGAAGGGTCGGGCTTGCGCCCGAAGGGCATCGCGACGAACAGCAGGGGCCTCACGTGCCTGACCTACCTTTCTTGGCCGGCAGAGTAGCGCCTTCGAGTATACTCGTGCCGGCATCGCTCGTGCTCATGGAGCCGTGGACGGCCTTTGCGGATGCGAAGCCGGAGACCGCGATGGACAGCAGCCCGCCTTCGCGCTTCGATGTGTTCCTCTCGCACAACAGCCGCGACAAGCCGGTGGTAGAGCAGATCGCCGTGCGCCTGCAGCAGGCGGGGCTCCGCCCCTGGCTGGACAAGTGGGCGCTCGCCCCCGGCGGTCGCTGGCAGGACGAGCTCGCGGCCGGGCTGCGCGCCTGCGCCGCCTGCGCGGTCTGCATCGGAGCCCACGGCGTGGGCGATTGGGTCCGCGAGGAGGTGGGGGTGGCGCTGGATCGCGCGGCGAAGGATCCTGCCTTCCGCCTTTTCCTCGTGCTCCTCCCTGGGCTGGCGGCGCTGCCCGACCACTCGGACGTGCCGGCCTTCTTGTTCACGCGGACGTGGGTGGATCTCCGCGACGGCCTTGACGCGGAAGGAGCGTTCGACCGCCTCGTCGCTGCCATCAGCGGAAGGCCCAGCGGCGCGCCGGCGAGGGCGGACGGCACGACTGTGGCGGCCCCGCCATCTGTCGCCCTCAGGACCGGCGGCCAGCACCAGATCACCCTGCCGGTCCCTCCGACGCCCCTGGTGGGCCGGGGACGGGAGATCGCGGCGGCGAGATCGCGCCTGCTGGACGACGGCGCACGGCTGCTCACCCTGACGGGGCCCGGCGGCGTGGGCAAGACGCGCCTGGCGCTGGCGGTCGCGGCGGAGGTCGCGGCAGCGTTCCCCGATGGGACGGCGTTCGTGTCGCTGGCCGCCGCGCGAGACACCCAACAGGTCGCCGCCGCCATCGCCGCCGCGCTGGGCGTCCGCGAGGCCGGCGGGACCAGCCTGACCGATGCCCTCAAGGCCTACCTTGGCGAGAAGCGCCTGCTGCTGGTCCTCGACAACTTCGAGCAGGCGCTGGAGGCGGCGCCGCTGGTGGCCGATCTGCTGGCGGCCTGCCCCGAGCTCCGCGTGCTGGTGACGAGCCGATCGCTGCTGCGCCTCTCGGGCGAGCAGCGCCTGCCGGCGCCGCCGCTGCCCCTGCCCGACCCGGAGCGCCTCCCCGCGGTCGCGCAGCTCGAGCAGTACGACGCCGTGGCCTTGTTCGTCCAGCGCGCCCGGGCAGTCCAGCCGGACTTCGCCCTGACCGACGCCAATGCCCGCGCCGTGGCGGAGATCTGCGCGCGGCTGGACGGACTGCCGCTGGCGATCGAGCTGGCGGCGGCGCGGGTGCGACTCTTACCTCCGCCGGCCCTGCTGCAGCGATTGTCGAGCGGCCTGGCGGTGCTGACGGGCGGGGCGCGCGACCTGCCCGAGCGGCAGCGGACGCTACGCGGGGCCATCGCCTGGAGCTACGACCTGCTCACCCCGGCCGAGCAGACCCTCTTCGCCCGGCTGGGCGTCTTCGTGGGCGGCTGCGCGCTGGAGGCGGCCGAGGCGGTGTGCAACGCGCGGAGCGATCTGGAGATCGACCTCTTGGAGGGAGCCGAGTCCCTGGTCGACAAGAGCCTGGTACGGCAGGAAGAGACCGTGGAGGGCGAAGCGCGCCTCGTGATGCTGGAGACGCTGCGGGAGTTCGCCCTCGAGCAGTTGGGGGAGCGTGGCGAGGCGGACGAGCTGCGCCGCGCGCATGCTGGCTACTACCGGTCCCTGGCGGAGGAGGCGGAGCCCGAGCTACGCGGGCCGGATCAGCGGGGGTGGCTCCAGAGGCTGGAGCGCGAGCACGACAACCTGCGGGCGGCGCTGCGCTGGATGCAGGAAACGGGCGCGACGGAGGATGGGCTGCGGCTGGCCGGGGCGCTGGGCGCCTTCTGGGCTTCCCATGGCCACTTCAGCGAAGGGCGGAGCTGGCTGGAGGGGTTCCTGGACCGAGGAGGCAAAGCGCCGGTCCTGACGCGGGCCAAAGCACTCAACGCTGCCGGCAGGCTGGCCTGGTATCAGGGTGATCACGTGGACGCGCAGGCAAGTCTGGAACAGACGCTGGCACTACGCCCGGCGCTCAGCGACAAGCCCGTAATCGCCTTCGCACTAGACTGGCTCGGCCTGGTCGCGGACGGTCAGGGGGACTACCGGGGGGCCGTGCCGCGCTACGAGGAGGCGCTGAAGCTGCAGCGCGAGGCCGGGGACGAGGCGGGGATTGCCAGCTCCCTGAACAACCTGGGGATCGCCGTCTACGACCAGGGCGATTACGAGCGAGCGGCGGCCCTATTCCAGCAGGCTGCCGACCTGCGCAAGAAGCTCGGTGATCAGCAGGGCATTGCCCTCTCCCTGCTCAACCTGGGAATGGTCGCCTACGAGCAAGGCGCCTGGGATCGCGCTGTGGCGCTGTACGAGGAAGCGCTGGCCGTGCAGCGGCAGCTAGGGAACACGCAGCGCGTCGCGATCTTGCAGGGCAACCTCGGCTTGGTAGCGCAGGCTCAAGGTGATTATGGGCGGGCAACGGATTTGTACGCAGAGGCGCTGGCCACCTGCCGCGCCTTGGGCGACCGGAGCGGCGCCGCCCGCTGCCTGCACAACATGGCGGAGGTGAAGGCGCTGCGAGGCGAGCACGGAAGCGCCCTCGCACTCTACCGGCAGGCGCTCGCGCTACGTCAGAAACTCAGCGACAAGCGGGGCGCCGCCATCGACCTGGTCGGACTTGCGGAAGTCATGCTTCCCTTGGGGCGGCCAGAGCTCGCCACACGCCTCCTGGCCGCGGCGGCGGCGCTCTGCGAGGCCAGCGGGGCTTCCTTGCCATCGTCCTCGCGCGCCACCGCCGATCGCACCCGCGCCGCGGCGCAGTCGGCGCTGGGGGAGCAGGCGTTTGCCGCCGCCTGGGCCGAGGGGAAGGCAATGTCGATGGAGGCAGCCATCGCCACGGCGCTGGACCAGCACCTACCGGTGTGACCTTCTCCGGCGAGCTCCCAGCCCCTCGGTCTCAGCAGCCCAGTCCTTTGGCTACGCTGGCTAATGCCGGGGAGGCCGGGGCCTCGGCAATCCCCGCTGGGCCCACTGGCTTGGGGTAATGAAAGGGCGCTATTCGGCAGCACAGTCCGACCTCGGCTTCGCTCAGCCCGGACCTGGTCCAGCCTCTCCGGTGACAACTTCTACGCTGAGGGTGAACTGCACGGTCTTGCCGGCATCGCAGTTGAATACTTGCAACAGCATCGGCCCGAGCAGTGGGGCGCCATTCGCGTCCGTGGCGTTGACGGTCACCCATCCCAGAGCGTTGATCGTCTCCGGCAATAGCGGGTTTCCGCGCATGTAACTGGGGAGCGGACTCTCCTTATAATAGACATCAAGACCTACCTGTCCACTCTCCACCAGCTGGGGCGCGTCGGTTGTGAGCATGAACGCCCGCCCGCCGTTGTTACTGCTTGAGATCGGCGGTAGAGCGCTGGTCTGGTAATAGAAATACGCCCCATCGCTCTTGCCCAGGAGGCTCCCCTGTACGGCCCCGGAATTGAGCGGATAAGGATAATCCGGACTTGCGCCCGTCTCGGTCTCGCGCTTGGGACCAGTTCGGTTGATCACGGCTGCTATCGCGGCGTCACGGCAGGCGCCGGAGGACGCCGTGGTCGCAGCGGCAGACGGAACGGGCAGACCTTGCGGCGTCAGGGTGAACGCGATGTTGTTGGCGGGGTCGTAGTCGAACACCTGCGCCAGGACCGGACCGGGTGTCGTCGAGGAGAAGAGCGCCAGGTCGGTGAAGGGGCCGTCGCGGCCCGCCGTTGCTGTGGTGTGGCCCTGATAGACATTGAGTCCAGCCGCCCCGCTATTCAGCGGCGTGGCATTGTTCGTAGTCAGCGTCAAGGAGACAGTTGAACCGTCCCCGGGGTAGCTGAACTGAAAGAAGGCATAGGCGCCGCCGCTGTTGCCAATCAGGCTCCCATCAACTGGACCGACCAGAGGCAGCGGATTCGTAGGACTGCCGGTGGCCGGCGCTGCCGACACGGTCCCTGTCAACGTGAGGAGCGCGGCCATCGTCACGGTGCAGGCATACCTGATAAGGGACCTGTACATTCGCGATCCTCCTTTCGCTGTCGCGGCCCGATCTTGGCCTTCCACGGGAAGGCGAGCGGAGATGTGGCCGCAGACTGGCGTCCAGAGTATATGATCCATCCACGCAGCGTGCTCGCCGCGTGGAGGAGGAGATGGCGATGCCTGACGGAGCCAGTACCCAAGGACCAAGCGAGGGAAACCGTGCCAACCCAGCCAGGACCAACGTGGTGTTCATCCTTACCGACGATCAAGGCCCTGGGCTGCCGGCTGCTACGGCAATCACGAGATCCGCACACCCAACATCGACCGGCTGGCCGCCTCCGGCGCGCGCTTCACCAACTTCTTCGTCGCCACCCCCGTCTGCTCGCCCAGCCGCGCCACGCTGCTGACCGGGCGCATCCCCTCCCAGCACGGCGTCCACGACTGGCTCTCCGGCGGCAACATCGGCGCCGACGCTATCCGCTACCTGGAGCACGAGCTGACCTACACCGACCTCCTGGCCCGCCAGGGCTGGACCTGTGGCCTCAGCGGCAAGTGGCACCTGGGCGACAGTCAGATCCCCCAGCACGGCTTCAGTAACTGGTTCGTCCACCAGGTCGGCGGCGGGCCCTACAACAACGCCCCCATGGTCCGCAACGGCCAGCTCGTTAACGAGCCCGGCTACGTCACCGACGTGATCACCGACGAAGCGCTGCGGCTGCTCGACCGCTACGCGGACGGCAACATCCCCTTCTATTTGAGCGTCCACTACACCGCGCCGCACTCCCCCTGGACCGGCCACCCCCAGGAGATCGTCGACTCCTACGACGACTGCCCGTTCAACTCCTGCCCTCAGGAGCCGCGCCATCCCTGGGCCGGATCGCTCACCACGAACTGTCTGGGCAACCGCGAGATGCTCAAGGGCTACTTCGCCGCCGTCACCGCCATGGATCTGAACGTCGGCCGCATCCTGGACCGGCTGGAGGAGCGCGGCTTGCGTGAAAACACCTTGGTTATCTTCCTCAGCGACAACGGCTTCTCCTGCGGCCAGCACGGCTTCTGGGGTAAGGGCAACGGCACCACGCCACGCAACATGTACGAGCACTCCATCAAGGTGCCGGCCATCTTCAGCCACCCCGGCGCCATCCCCGCCGGCCGCGTGGAGGAGGCCATGGTCTCCGCCTACGATTTCATGCCCACGCTGCTCAGCTACCTCGACCTGCCCATCCCCGCCGATCACAACCTGCCGGGGCAGTCGTTCCTTCCGCTGCTGCGCGGCGAGACGATGCCCGAGCGCGAGCACGTCGTCGTGTTCGACGAGTACGGTCCCGTGCGCATGGTCCGCACGCGCGAGTGGAAGTGCGTTTACCGTCACGCCTATGGCCCGCACGAGCTGTTCAACCTCATCGAGGACCCCGACGAGCGGCGCAACCTGGCCGGCGATCCCGGTCAAGCCGGCCGCGTCAAGGAGCTCAAGGCGCGGCTGGAAGAGTGGTTCGCACGCTACGTCGACCCACGCCGCGACGGCCTGGTACAGGACGGCACCGCCATGGGGCAGACCAGGCGCTTCGGCTGACCCGGCTGATGCGCTGGCTCGATCAACCAGCGCTGACCGGGCATACTGCGCGCGCTGGCTGAGCCTCCGCGCCGGCCATCTCCGCGGCACACCCAGGCGCTCCCGGCCGCGTCTGTCTGCTCAGAGACAGCCCGCCGGCCCGGGAGCGTCGATCGGAGAAGTCGCGAGGGGGCTACGTTCCGGCTCGTCCAGCGCGTACGCCACCGCCTGCTCCAGCGACAACGCCCGGCCGGCGGCGTAGGCGGCGGCGTAGGCCGGCTCGCCGAGCCGCTGCCGCGTCGCCGCCAGCGTCCGCTCGCGCTCACCCCGGCCGATCGGTTCGATCAGCACGCCGCCCAGCCGCTCCAGCGCGGCATCCGCGCCGCCGAGCAGTCGCGCTGCCCGCTCCCACTGGCCCCGTGCTCGTGCCAGCGCGCCAAAAGCGTGCAGTTGCTCCACCACCGCATAGTCTAGGCGCAGGCTCCAGACCTCCACCAGGTTCTCGCGGAAGCGGGCCCCAGCCTCCTCGAACCGTCCGGCGTCCAGCGCCAGGTAGCCCAGCGAGCGCCGCGGATACTGCCGGTTGGCGACTCCTTCGAAGACCGCCAGTTCCTGCTGGAAGCGAGCGGCGGCCCCAGCCAGATCGCCGCGCCACCAGGACAGCATCCCGAGGTAGCCGAGCGCCAGCCATGCGGCCAGCCCCCTCCCCCCAGCCCGTGCCAGCGCCTGCTCGAGTGCCTCCTGCGACGTGGCCGGGTCGCCAGCTTGCAGGATCGGATCACCCAAGCAGACGAGGAAGAGCGCCACGGCCAGCTGGTCCGCGTTGGCCTCGGACATCGCCAGCCCTGCGCTGAAGTGGGCCCGCGCCGCTTCCAGATCACCGAGCCACCTGGCCAGCACGCCGGCAAAGAACAACGCCCGGAGGCGGAGCCAGGCCGGCGCCGCGGCGCCCGCTTGGTCCAGGAAGCGGCGCAGCCAGCCCAGCCCCTCCGCCCGCGGCCCCGCCTGCCACCAGAGGAACGTGGAGCGGGTGGCCAGCCGCAGCCCGCGCTCGGCGTCGCCATGCTCGGCACACCACGTCAGTGCCAGCCGCAGGTTCTCGCGTTCCTGCTCCAGTTGGGAGAGGGGCAAGGCGCTCCAGACCAGGCCCGGTCCCCACGGCTCAGGGCCGAGCTCGCCATCGAGCCGGCGCAGCAGGGCCTCCACCTGCGCCGCCCGCGTCGCCCCGGCTTCCCCCGCCAGCGCCAGTTGCTCCACCGCGAACTCCCGCACCGTCTCCAGCATGGTAAAGCGCGGCTCGCCCTCGGCCTCCTGCGTGCGGAGCAGACCGTGCCGCGCCAGCGTGTCCAGTCCCTCCAGCAGGTCCAGGCCGAGCGGCCCAGCCGCCGTGGCGACCGCGTCGGCAAGGTCGAGCGGGCAGCCCCCGACGAACACGCCCAGCCGGCGAAAGAGCGCCTGCTCCGCGGGAGCGAGCAGCTCGTAGCTCCAGGCCAGCGTGGCGCGGAGGGTGCGCTGACGTGGGGGCAGGTCGACCGCCCCACCCGTGAGCAGGCTCAGCCGGTGGCCCAGCCGCGCCAGCAGCGCCGCCGGCGGCAGGAGGCGCGCCCGCGCCGCCGCCAGCTCGATCGCCAGCGGCAGCCCATCGAGCTGCCGGCAGATGGCGGCGACGGCGGCGGCGTTGTCGGCGCCGAGCGCGAACTTCGGCTGCACGGCTTGGGCCCGTAACACGAAGAGCGCCACGGCCTCGACCTGCGCAAGCTCCCCCAGCGACAAGCGGCACTCCGCCTCGGGCAGGCGGAGCGGCGGCACGGCGAACTCCTGCTCTGCCTCCAGCCGCAGCGGCGCCCGACTCGTGGCCAGCAGTACCAGCCGGGGGCAGGCGGCGAGCAGCTCGCCGAGCACCGGCGCTGCCGCGGCCACCTGCTCGCAGTTGTCCAGCAGCAGCAGGAGCCGGCATGGCCGCAGCAGCTCGGCCAGCACCTCGCCCAGGTCCTTCGGTCCCGGCTGGACGCCGAAGGCCCGTGCTACTGTCGGCAGCACCAGGGCCGGGTCCCGCAGCTCGGCCAGCGAGACGAAGACCACGCCACCGGGATACGCCCGGGCCACGGACTCCGCTAGCCGCAGGGCCAGCCGCGTCTTGCCGACCCCGCCCGGACCCGTGAGGGTCAACAGCCGGGTGCTGGACAGCAGGGAGCGCAGCCGGTCCAGCTCGTCCTGCCGACCGATGAACCGGGTCAATGGCGCCGGGAGTGGCGGCGACGTGGCTCGCGGCCAGGAGGCCGCGGACGATCGCGGCGCGCGCCGGCGCACCACGGCGCCGGCCAGCCGGGCGCGGTCGGCCTCATTCAGGTGGAGCGCTCGGCTGAGCAGGTCCACGCTGTCCTGATGGGGCGCCAGTCGCGTCCCCCGCTCCAGGGCGCTGATCGCTTCCACGCTGAGCCGGGCCCGTTCCGCGAGCGCTTCCTGAGACAGCCCAGCCGCCAGGCGAAAGTGCCTCAAGAGCGTGCCGAAGGTCACGGGGGTAGTCTCGGCCACGGCCCCTCCTATCGCGAGCGCCCCGCCGCGCGGCCGTATGGCCGGCGGTCGCGGCCGGGCCGCGCAGCCCGGACAGGCCGGACTGCCCGCCTGCCACGGACAACTGGGGCTTGCGAGGATTGTGCGGCATAAGTGTACGTGCTGTCCGTGGTCCTCGCTCCTCGCTGGACGCACACTGCCGTTCAGTGCAGGCGCCGCCGCGCTGCTGTCGCCGCGATGGGCGACGCGAGAGGAGGAGCGATGCATCGCCGGACGATTCACGATGCCTTCGCGCCGCCGAGCCTCGGGGGCGCGGCGGCGCTGCTCCTCTGGCGAGCGCGGCGTTCGCGTGCCGTGCGCTGGACGATGCTTGGCGCGCTGCTCGCCCTCCTCCTGGCCGGGGGAGGCCTCGCCCTCCAGCCCCCGCAGGACGGCGAGCCGATCGCGCTGCCGAGCGCGCCGCTGGCCGTCGCGGCGGACGGCCGCGCCGGTCGCCTCTACGTCGCCACGGCGGACAACAGCGTCTACGTGCTGGATACGGCCAGCAAGCGTCTGATCGGCGCGGAGAAGGTCGCTGGCTTGCCGGTGGCCGTCGCCGCGGACCCTGCCGCCGGCCGCGTCTGCGTCGCCACCCTCAACGGCTTGGTGGTGCTGGACGCGGCGGGCGCGGCAGCACCGAGGACCGTCGGGCTCGGGGACCCACCGACGGCCCTGGCGGTGGACCCGGCGTTAGATCGGGTTTACGTTACGACGGTCGCCTTTGAGCACGGCCTCGGCAGCGGCCGGCTGGTCGTGCTGGACGCGACGCGAGATACCGTCATGGCGAGTGTCCCTGTCGGCGTGCAGCCGCTGGGGCTGGCGGTCGATCTCCGCAGCCATCGCCTCTACGTGGCCGACGCCGGCGGCGGGAGCGTCACCGTCCTCGAGGGCGAGCCCCTCGCCGTGCGGGCCACCATCGCGGTGGGTGGCACGCCCTACCGCGTGGATGTGGACGCCCGGGCCGGCCGAGCCTACGTGACCGACCTGGAGGCGCCCCTCCTCCGGGTGCTCGCCACGAGGCGCGACGTCGTCCAGCAAACCGTCCCCGTGGGCCGGCGCCCGGCCGGCGTCGCCGTCGACCCGGCCACCGGGCGAGTGTTCGTGGCCAACCGCGGCGACGGGACGATCACGGTCCTGGGCGGCCCGGATGCGACGCCGCTCGCCACCCTGCCCGCCGGCGCCCAGCCCGCCAGTCTGGCCGTGGATGCCGCGGGCAACCGCGTCTACGTGACCGATCTGGAGGACGGCACCCTCCGGCTGCTCCAGGACGGCCGCTTCGGGCGCCCCAAGGCCCATGTGATCGCCCGCACCGACGGGGCCGCGGCACCCGCGCCGCAGGAACCCTCCACCTGCGACTGCTAGGACATTGGGGCCGGCAGAGCGAGCGCCCGGGCATGTTCTCTGGCCTTCGCTCCTGTAAATTGCAGGTCGGAATTCCGCGGAATTCAAGGCAGGAAATCGGCACGGACTAGAGTGCCTCCATACGGCCAGCAGGCGGTGTGGAGGGATAGGGAGCGTGCTGAGATATATGGACCGATCGACGATTCACTACCTACGACAGAAGGGCTGGACGAAGACGCAGATCGCGGCGTTCGTCGGCCACCATCGGGACACCATCGCCCGGGTGCTCAAGGAACCGGTGGACCAGCAGCCGATCGTGCGACCGCGGGAGCCGCTGGCGGCGGCGTTCGCCGAGCAGATCGAACGCTGGCTGGAGGAGGGGCTGAGCGTGCGGCGCATGGTCGAGCTGGCGCGCGCCGATGCCGCGCGGCCGTTTACCGGCAGCGATGTGGCCTTCTACAATTATGTGCGTCCCTTGCGCCAGGCGCCTCGGGCCCTGCCGGCCCAGGCGGTGGTGCGCTTCGAGGGCTTGCCGGGCGAGCTGGTCCAGATCGACTGGGGCGAGCACCGGCAGATGCCGTTTACCAAGGTCGGCCTCGCCGGCCAGACGCGCTACTTCTTCGCGGCCCGCCTCAAGTACAGCCGCTGGATGTGGGCGCGCTTCACCCAGGATATGCAGAGCGAGACGCTCCTGCGCTGCCTGATCGCCTGCCTCGTGGCCCTGGGCGGTGTGCCCTGGGTGGTGACGAGCGACAATCCCAAGACGATCACCGTGGGGCGGGATCGCCAGCAGCAGCCGATCTTGCCCCCCGCCTACCAGCAGGCGGCGGTGGAGTTTGGCTTCCATCCCTCCCTGTGTACCCCGGCCGCCGCGCAACAAAAAGGCGCGGTAGAAAATCTCGTGAAATTCGTCAAGGCCAACTTCCTGGCGGGGCGGGCCTTCTACGACGACGCCGACTTGGAGCGGGAGTGCGCGGCCTGGCTGCGGCGGGTGAACGAGGACCGCCCCTCGGACGCCACGGAGCAGGTCCCGGTGGCGCTGCTCGCCGAGGAACGGCCACATTGCAACCCCTTGCCGGCGACCGCCTGGGACTACGGGCTGGTGGACAGCGTGCTGGTGAGCCGGGAGAGCCTCGCGACCATCGCCACCAACCGCTACTCCGTCCCGGTGGCCTACGTCGGCCAGGCGCTCACGGCGCGGATTCATCCCGAGCGGATCGCGCTCTACCGGGGGACGGCCTTGGTGGCGAGCCATCCCCGTTGCCACGGTCGCCGCACGCGGATCGTGGTCCCGGAGCACTACGAGCCGGTCTTTGCCCAGAAGCCGCGGGCGCGCACGATGGTCTACCGCGACTGGCTGGTCGCCTTGGCACCGAGTGTGGCGACCTACGTCCAGCGGCTGTGCCAGCGCCGCTACCAGGAGATGGACCAGCAAATCGCCGGCCTCTACGGCCTGGCCAGGGGGGTGGGAACCGACCCGTTCTGCCGACTGGTGGAGCGCGCCCTGGAGCAGGATGCGGTGGGGGTGGAGCACCTGCGGGCGCGACCAGCGGCCGCCTCCCCGGCGGCGTCGGAAACGCCACGCCTGGCGCTCCGGCTCTTGGGGCCGACCCAGCAGGAGGTGGAGCGGGATTTGTCCAGTTACGAAGCCTACGTCGCCAACCGGGCGGGCGCGCTCGTCGCGGAAGGAGCCGGACGATGAGCACCACCGCCTTGCAACTGAAGCTGACCCAACTCAAGCTGGGGCGCATCCGTGAGGTGTGCGAATCAGTGGATCCAACAAGCCGAACACCACCAACTAGGCTACGGCGAGTTCCTGGAAGAGTTGCTCAATGAAGAGGTGCTGACCCGCCAGGAAAACCAGATCCGGCGGAAACTCCAGGCAGCCGGCTTTCCGTTCGCCGCCACCTTGGAGCAATTCGACTTCAGCTTGCGGCCGGAGCTCAAGCGGGCGGTGATGGTGCGCTTCTTCGACAGTTCCTTCATCGAGAAGGCGGGCGCCCTCATCTTGATCGGCCCGAGCGGCGTCGGGAAGACGCACTTGGTCGTGGCCCTGGGGACCAAGATGGTGCAGCTCGGCTACCGCGTGCGCTTCCTCACCGCCCAGCAGTTCGCCAATCAGGTCCTAGGGGCGACAACGCGCTCGGAGGTGGCGCGGGTGCTCCAGCCGCTGCTCGCCTGCGATCTCTTGATCTTGGATGAGTTCGGTTATCTCCCGGTCGATCCGCGCCTTGGGCCGGCGCTCTACGAACTGATCAGCGGGCGGTATGAAAAGCGCGCGACCGCCATCACCAGCAACAAAAGCCTCGCCACCTGGGGGGACGTCATCGGCGGGGACACGGCGTTGATGATGGCGATCCTCGATCGCCTCTTGCACCACGGTGAGGTCTTCTACCTGCGCGGCAGTTCCCACCGCCTGCGCGGCAAGGAGGCGGTATTGCCGCCGACCCCGTCGGCGCGCCAGGAACCGCCCCCCGCAGTCGCGACGGACGCTTTGAATGGCCCTGCCAATCAAACGCACGTGGGGGAGGGACGGTGATGGCACGCGGCGGGGCGCGCCCGGGTGCCGGGCGCAAAGCCAAAGATCAGCCAGGCGAACCGCTCTCCACCTACTCCTTCACCATCCGGCTCACCGATGTCGGCGTGCTCAACCGCGTCGGTCGCGGCAACCTGAGCCTCGGCCTGCGCCGGTTGATCGACTTGGCCTGCCAGCACCAACTCCCAGGCACGAAGCATCCCCACCGCATGGTGGACGAGAACGGTTCCCTCATCTTGCCAGCGAATCCGGCGCTGCGGAAAGGAGGCGACTGAACCCCAGGACACCACCCGCTGGTCAGACGGTCTGGCGAGCGGCGACATGCCGATTTCCTACCTTGAATTCCGCGGATTTGACAACTTGAATTTACACGCTCCCACAGCCATGCACTGCCCGCCACGTCTGGGCACAGGAAAGTGACGGTGCCGTTGGGCTGGTCAGCCATCGCCGCCCTCCTGCAGCGCCTCCGTAACCGCCTGCTCTAGAGAGAGCTCCCGACCTGCGGCGTAAGCGGCGCTGCAGGCCGGTTCGCCCAGGCGCTCCCGCGCCGCCGCCAGCGTCCGCTCCCGCTCCCGGCCGCCGATCGGCTCGATCAGGGGGCCGCCCCGACGCTCCAGGCCGGCATCGGCGGCGCCGAGCAGGCGCGCCGCCCGCTCCCACTGCGCCCGCTCCCGAGCCAGCGCGGCGAAGGCGCAGAGATTCTCCACCGTCGCCGCATCCCAGTGGCCGTGCCAGGTGTCGTCCAGACTCTCCCGGAAGCGCCGTGCCGCCGCCGGCAGCTCGCCCGCCGCGAGCGCCAGGTAGCCCAGGATACGGCCCGGCCACTGGCGGGTGTACGGGTCCGCCTGCGTGGACGCAAACGCCTCCTCATAGGCGGTGGCCGTCGCGGCGAGGTCGCCGCGCAGGTAGGCGATGGCCCCCAGGCGCATCACCGCGCGGACTTCGAGGTCAGACCACCCGCCCCGCTGGGCCAGCGCCAGCCCGCGCGCGGTCGCCGTCTGCGCCGCGTCCAGCTCGCCGGCATCCAGCGCCACCGCGCCGGATGTCCATAGCACCGACGCCAACGCCTCGTCGTCGTGCAGCGCCTGGGCCAGCGCCTGCGCCTCGGCCAGGGAGGCGGGGGCGGCGGCTTCCTCGCCCAACGAGTGCGCCAGAATGGCACAGGCCCGGAGCGCCAGGAGGCGGAGCGGCGCAGCCAGCCCAGGCCCTCCGCCAGCGGCCCCACGTTCCACCACAACTGGAAGCTCCGGGTGACCAGCCGTAATTCGCTCTCAGCGTCGCCTTGCTGGGCGTACCACTCAAGCGCCTGCCGCAGGTTCTCCCGCTCCCGCTCCCACCGCGACAGCGGCAGCGGGATGACGAGGAGGCGCTCCCTCCTCCTGAGCGGCGGGTCCACCTCCACCAGCCGCAGCAGGGAGTCGGCGTGCGCCTGCCGGGTGGCCGCCTCCTCCCCCGCCGCGCCGAGCCGCTCCAGCGCGAACTCCCGCACCGTCTCTAGCATCCAGCAACGCGGCTCGCCGTCCGCCTCCTCCTGACGGAGCAAGCTGTGGCGCACCAGCGCGTCCAGTCCTTCCAAGAGGTCGATCTCGCACGACCCGGCCCCCCTGGCGACCGCCTCCGCGAGGTCCAGCGCGCAGCCCCCGACGAACACGCCCAGCCGCCGGAAGAGCGCCCGCTCGTCCTGGCCGAGCAGGTCGTAGCTCCAGGCGAGCGTTGCCCGCAGCGTGCGCTGGCGCGCCGGCAGGTCGACCGCCCCGGCGGTGAGCAGCGCCAGCCGGTTGGTCATCCGCTCCAGCAGCGCCCCGGGCGGCAACAGCCGCACCCGCGCCGCGGCCAGCTCCAGCGCCAGCGGCAGCCCGTCTAGCGCGCGGCAGATGCCGGCCACGGCCGCGGCGTTGCCAACGGTGAGGGAGAACTCCGGCGCGACCGCCCGCGCCCGCTCCAGGAACAGCGCGACTGCCTCCACCTGTGCCAGCTCCTCCGGCGCCGCCGCCACGGACGGCAGCGCCAGCGGCGGCACCGGGAAGACCTGTTCCGCGGACAGTTGGAGCGGCGCCCGGCTGGTGGCCAGCAGCGTCAACCGCGGGCAGCCGGCCAGCAGCGCGCCTAGGGCCGGCGCCGACCCGACGACCTGCTCGCAGTTGTCCAGCACCAGCAGGATGTGGCGCGATCGGAGCAGCTCGCCAAGCACCGACCCCAATGGCCGGCGCCCCTCTCGCACCCCAAACGCACGCGCCATCGCCGGCAGCACCTGGGCCGGCTGGTCCAATTCCGCCAGCGAGACGAAGACCACCCCGTCGGGGAAGTCCGCCGCCAGCTCCTCGGCCGCCCGCAGCGCCAGCCGCGTCTTGCCCACACCACCGGGACCGGTCAGCGTCACCAGGCGCGCCGCCCCCACGAGTGCCGCGACCGCCGCCAGCTCCCGCTCCCGCCCGACGAAGCTCGTGAGCGGGCCGG
>Ga0102924_1004230_pt1 | contig 14602 bp, 16 predicted proteins | sample PaiPotPPM11metaG_FD_80116 | JGI IMG/M metagenome (GOLD analysis project Ga0102924, IMG submission 80116) | Iron sulfur acid spring bacterial and archeal communities from Banff, Canada, to study Microbial Dark Matter (Phase II) - Paint Pots PPM... ... | reverse complement strand
CCCCGGGCGCGGCCGGCTGACTTACCCAGGCCAGATCGACGGGCACGCCAACAACACCGGCGACCGCCCATTCGATATGCGGGCACAGCGCCGGGGGCGCGGAGTGAACCTGAAGCACGCCACGTACGGACACCGGACCTCCTGCGAGACGGACGAGGTGCGTCTTCCCCAACGACCTCATCGCTCAGGCGCCCAGCGCCGACCGGACCGCGTGCTCCGGCCTCCCCCATATTGTGCACGACGACCCCCGCCGACGCCAGCACTCCCCTCCTTCCCGCGCGCCCGTGTTCCCCGCGCGCCCATGTTCCCCGCGCGCCCGTATCCCGAGCGCGCCCGTGTCCCCAGCGGACCCTCACGCGCGCCCAGCCGGCCCGTCCCGGCGGCCGGACCGGGCCAGCTGCGTAGTGGGGGCCCGGGCCCCCGGCCCCGCTCCCGGCGGCCGCCCACAGGCCCGCCTCGCTCCCGGCGGCCGCCCACGGGGGGCCGCCTCGCTCTCGGCGGCTGGCCCAAGTGGACCCGCCCCGGTGTCCCGGTCCCGCTCCCGCTCCCGCTCCGAACCATGATCGTGGTTGATCCGTTGCAACTATCGCAACCGATCAACCACGATCATGGAGATGCTCACTTTCGGACGGCCACAACCTGGGTCAGGACTTGGCCGAAAGCTAGTTACGGTCAGGCATGGGGAACGCCCGGCGGCGCGCCGGTTCGGGTGGGACTGGTGTGGCGGCATCTGGCGCCCCGAACCTCCTGGAGGTTTCCGAGAGGGCCCGGCAACTCGTAATCCGGTACTCTCACCGATCCCGCAGGCGGTTGACCCATGATGTGATAAGGGTGTGATTCCGGCAGATGGGACATCCGGCCACCGGACGGCGGGCGGCGGCACTCCGGCCGGCAGCCTGGTAGCTGGCCCGACAGCGGCTGGCCGGGACATCGCGGGGCTGGTGTTCGTCGCGGAGATGTACGGGGTGCAGTTGGACCAGCTCGCCGTGGTGCTGGGCGTGAGCGAGCCGCGAGCGCGCGCGATCGTGGCCGGGTGGCGGGACCGGGGCTACACGGAGTCGGCCCGGCTCGGGCCCGGCGGCCCGTGGACCTGGCTGACCCGGGCCGGGCTCGCCGCCTGCGGCCTGCGTTACACCGCGGCTCCGCCGGCGTTAGCCCGGCTGGCGCACATTCGCGCCGTTACCGCGGTTCGGCTCGCGCTGGAGTCGGCGCACGGGTTCGCCGAGGGCAGCGGCTACTGGCGCAGCGAACGCCGGCTGCGGGCGCGGATGGGCGGCCGGGTCGGGCTGCGCGAGCACGTGCCGGACGGTGAGGTCCACTGGCCGGACGACGCGCCGGTGGCCTGGGCCGGCGAATGCTGGGCCATCGAGGCCGAGCTGACCAGGAAGACCGTGGGCCGGACCGCAAACATCATGCGGGAACTGCTGGCCCGGACCGGCGACTACGGCTGCCCCGCCGCGGAGGTCCGGGTCCCCGGGCGGCCGCCGCGGCATGCCCGCGCCGTCTACCTCGCCGCCCCGGCGGCCCGGGCCACCGTGGTCCGGGCCCGCGAAGCGCTCGGCAGCCCCGGAGCCCGGGTCGAGATCCGCTCGCTCCCGCCCGGCGCCGAGATGGCGCCGCCGACCCGATCCCCGGCCCCGCGGGCTCGATCGCTGGCGCCGCGCACCCGCCGGCAGGCGGCACCGCCCGAGGGCCAGGCGGCACGGCCCGAGGGCCAGGCGGCACCGCCCGAGGGCCAGGCGGCACCATGATCCGGCGGGCGGCAGGCAGGCCCTGGCTGCGAGCGGTGCTGCGCGCCGCGTTCCGGGTGGCGCGGTTGCTGATCGCGACGGCGCTGGTCGTCGCGGCGGCGCCGGTCTCAGTGGTGGCGGCAGCGAGCGCCGCGGCGGCCTGGCTGACGGGCTGGCCGCCGTCCCGGCTGTACCGGGTCGCGCTCTGGTGCCTGCCGATGGTCGCGGTCTGGCTGGCAGGCACCGCGATCGCGGCCCGGTCGGCGACCCGGCTAGCGGAGGCGCCCTACCTGGCCTGGCTCGCGATGTGGCACCGCGGCGGGGCGGGCTCGTACGCGGGGGCGGCCGCGGTCATCGCGCCGCTCGCGATCCCGGCCGGGCTGGCCGCGGGCGGCGCGTGGTGGGCCTACCGGATCCGGTCCATGACCACCGGGACCGGCGGGCTCGCCCCGGACTCCGCGGTGACGTTCGACCTGCGGCAGTGGCGGCATCAGGCCCGCAGTGCCCGGGCCCGGATCGCGGCACCCGGCGCCGTCCCGCTGACCAGGCAGAACGACACCATCCCCGTGGGCGCCGTGATCCGGGCCGTCGGCCATCCGGGGCGGCGCATCGCCAGCATCCCGTACGCGCGGATGCGGTCGCACCAGGTCGTGATCGGCTCGACTGGCACCGGGAAGACCACGCTGCTGTTAAGGCTGTGGGCCGGGTTCATGGCCACCGCGCTGCGGCGGCACGTGGCCGGGCGGGGCGGGCTCCCCCTGCTGGTGGTGCTGGACTGCAAGGGCGGGGCCGACGCCCGGCGCATCGCCGACCGCACCCGGCGGGTGCTGCGCGTGGCCGGCGCCCGGTCCACTGCCATCTGGCCGGACGAGGCCAGCCTGTCGCTGTGGGTGCTGCCGCCGGAGCAGCTCACGACCACGCTGGTCGACCTGATCGAGCACGGAACCGGCGCCGCGGCCTACTACGCCGACGTGCTGGAGGCGGTGGTCGGGCTGGCCGTGCACGCCCCGGGCGGCCCGCCGGTCAGCACGGCCGATTTCCTGGCCCGGCTCGACGCCGGCTGGCTCACCGCGGCGTACTCTCCCGGCTACCACGGGCCTGGCCACCACGAGGCCGAGCTGGACCTGGTCCGCGCCGCGTCCCGGCAGATCGGCGATGTGGGGCTGCGATACCGGACCTTGTTCCGCCGGCTGGGCGGCGGCCTGGACGGGCCGGGCGGGTTCGGCGACGCCGACGCCTGGTACTGCATCCTCGAGGGCACGGCCGAGATCGCCGTGGCCGAAGCGCAGGCCCGGGCGCTGGTCGACCTGCTGGCCAGCTACGCGGCCCGGCCGCCGTCCGGGCCCGGGGCCGGCGGGCGCCGGGAGATCCTGCTGGCGGTGGACGAGTTCAGCGCGGTCGCCCGGCGTCTCCCGATCTGGCAGCTCTACGAGCGGGCCCGCTCGCTCGGCCTGGCGGTGCAGGTCTCGGCTCAGTCCTGGGCGGGGCTGGCGGCCGGCGAGGACGAACGTTACCGGATCGCCGCGGCCGCCGACGGCGGCATCTGGCTGCTGCGCACCCCGCACCCGGAGCCGGTCGCGGCCCTGGGCGGCACGCGGAAGGTCACCGACACCACGCGGCGCCTCCTCGGCGTCGCGCTCTGGAGCCACCGGGGAACCTCGCGGCTGCGGCGCGCCCCGGTCGTGGACCCCGAGCTCATCCGCGATCTCGACGTCGGCCAGGCGGCCTACATCTACCGCGGGGGCGTGACCTACGTCCAGGTCAAGCGGCTCGTGGCGCCGCCGGCCGCGCTCGCCGCGCCCGGCACCGGGGCGGAGCCGCCGGCCACCGCCACCGCGGATCGGCGGCGGCCCATCCCGCCCACCAGACGCCGGGAGCAGCGGGGCCCGCCCCGCCCGCGCGAAGACCAGCCGGTCGGACCCCAGCCGGTCCCGCCGCGTATCGGGGCCGCGCCCGTGCCGCCCGACCCGGTGCTGCCCGAACCCATGCTGCCCGGACCCGTGCTGCCCGATGCGGCGGCGCTGCTGGACGAGGCGTTCGGGCCGGAGCCCGCCCCGTGACCGGGCGGCGACGGCGGGCGCCGGCCCCCGATCCGTTCGGCGCGCTGGGCCTGACGCCCGGGCCGGACCTGACCGACGAAGACGTCCGGGCCGCGTGGCGCCGGGTGGCCAGCGACACCCACCCGGACCGGGAGGACGGCGGCGACCCGGCGCGGTTCGCCGCGGCGGCCGCCGCCTACACCGCGCTGCGCACTCCGTTCAGCCGCGGCGAAGCCCTAGCCGACCTGACCGCCGCGCCGCGGTCGCCGCGCGCGCATCGGCCCGCGGCGACCGCCTTCGCTACCCTGCTGACCCCGTTCCGCCACCGCGAAACCCCGCCCGAACCGGCCGGCGGTCAGCAGCCACCGGCACCGACCCGCGCACCGCGTGCCGCGGCCCTGCGCCTGCCGACCGGGCCGCGAGCCGTAGCCCGGCTGACCGGGCGGGTCCGGCGCGGGCGCCCGCTCCGGCTGACCCTGCGGATCCTAGCCGCCGCCGCGGCCAGCGTCGCCGCGGTGGCCGCCGCCGGGCCGCATCCTGCCGCGCCCGCACTGGTCACCGGCGCCGTCACCTGGCTCGTCCTGACCGCCCGGCAAGACCTCGCCCCGCCGGGCGGCCCGCCCTGACCCGCCCTCCCTCCATAACTTCGCGGGGACGGGACGGGCCAGGTCCGGTGGAGGGCTAGGCGTGGGGAAGGATCTCGGCCTCCAGGGCCCGGCCCGCTGCCAGCACCGAGCCCAACGAGGGCTAGCACGCGGCCGGGATCTCGCTTTCTAGCGCGCGGCCCGCGACCGGGACGCCGAGCTGGAGCACCAGCCAGATCCGGTTCCGGTCGGCGAACAACTCCGGCTCGGCCAGCGGGTCGCCGTCGACGATCAGCAGATCGGCGAGCTTGCCCGGCTCGACCGTGCCGACCTGGTCGGCCAGCCCCAGGGCATAGGCCCCGACCTTCGTCGCCGCGGTCAGCACCTCCCCCGCGGTCAGCCCGTGGAAGATCATCCGCTGGATCTCCAGAGCGACACCGAGGTCCATGTCGCTGCCCAGCGCGATCTTGACCCCGGCGTCCCGGGCGGCGCGCATCGAGGCCGCGCCCTGCTGGATGTTGTAATCGGACAGCTCGATCAGCTCGGACGGCATCTCCGGCGCGCGGGTCGCGGCCGCGGGGTCGATGGCGTCGCCCAGGCCAGCCAGCCAGTAGTAGCCCGACAGCGTCGGGACCAGCACCTGGCCGCTGACGGCCATCCGCTCCAGCAGGTCGGGCCGCTGGTTGAGGTAGATGCCGTGCTCGATGGTGTCCGCCCCGTGCGAGATGGCCGCCTCGCAGCCGGGCAGCCCTTCGGCGTGCGCGGCCAGCTTGTAGCCCATCCGCCCCGCCTCCTGCGCCACCGCCTCGAACTCGGCCTCGGTGACCTGCAGCGGCTCGGGGTCCTCCATCTCGTTCGACCGCGCGCCAGTGGTCATGATCTTGATGAAGTCGGCCCCGGCCCGGATCTGCTCGCGGACCGCGCGCCGCATGTCGTCGGCCCCGTCGGCCTCGCGGTACATGGTGCCGTAGAAGCGGCCGCCGGGCGCCGTGGCCGAGATGATCCGGCCGCAGGTCAGCAGGCGGGGGCCGCGGAACGCGCCGTACCGCATGGCCTGCCGGGCTTCTTGCGGCCACTCCCCCTGCGCCCCGGTGAACCGGACGGTCGTGACGCCCATGCGCAGGTACTCGCGCAGCTCGGCCTGCAGGAAGTGGGCCGGCGTCCCGGGCAGGAACGCCTCGGCCCCGCGCAACGTCGGCGGCGTCTCGGCCAGGATGTGCGTGTGGGCCTCGATCAGCCCGGGCATCAGCGTCCGCCCGGCCAGGTCCAGCGTCTGGGCGCCCTCCGGCCGCGGCTCGGACGCGCTCGTGACGCTGCGGATAACCCCGTCCTCGACCAGGACCGCCGAGCCCTCGCGCAGCGGGCCGCCGGTGCCGTCGAACACCCGGGCGCCGGTGAGCCAGAGCCGTCCCGCGCCACGCGGCGGGTCGGCGATCAGGGCAGGAAATCGATGCGGCACGCTGACCTCTTTTCCTCGGGCGGGGCGTAGCCGACGCTACAGGTGTGATTCAGCCAGAACGATGGTGGTACCGGCAATAACGCCACCTCAGCGCGGCCGTGACCTGAGCCCGGCCGGGTCCGGCGGCCGGCCGCTACGGCGCGGCCAGGGCCTCGGCCACCCAGGTGCGCAGCGGGCGCGTCGGCTCGGTCCCGATCTGCCGCCCGACGACCCGGGCCTGGCGCAGCACCAGCAGAGCCGGGACGGACTGCAGCGCCAACCGCTGCCACAGCCGGGGAGCTTGGTCCACCCGGACCCGGACGAGCTTCACCTGCCCGGCCAGCTCGACGGCGATCCGGTCCAGGGCCGGGTTCGCCCGGCGGCACGGGCCGCACCACGGCGCCCACAGGTCGACGAGCACGGGCAACGTCGCGGCCTCGGCGATCTCGGCAAACGTGTCGTCCCCGGCGTCGACGACCCAGGGCAGCGGCCGACGGCAGTCGCCGCAGCGCGGCCACCCCGCCACCGCGGCCGGCAGCCGGTTCCGGCGGCCGCATCCGGGGCAGGCGACCACGTCACCGCGGACGAGCGCGGCGGCGTCGCGGGCGGCACGCGCCGCGGACTCCGGGTCCGCTGGGTGGCCGCCGGGCCACACCCCCTGGTCGCGGGGCATGAGGTCACGTTACAGGTGCTCCAGGGCCATAACCACGGTCGTGCCGGGCTCGAGCGCGTCGCAGACGTGCGGCACGTCGCCGGGATAGGCGATGTAGTCGCCCGGGCCCAGCTCGACCGCGTTCCTGACCTGCGGCGTGCTGCTGTTCGTGACCTGGAACCTCGGTACCGCCGCTGGTGTCCTGGCCGGGAAGGCCATCGGCCACCCGAGCGCGCTGGGCCTGGACGCGGCCTCGCCGGTCGTGCTGCTGGCCCTGGTGATGCCCGCGCTGCGCGATCCGGCCGCCCGGCGCGCGGCGGCGCTGGGCGCGGGGATCGCCTTGGCCGCCACGCCGTTCCTGCCGGGCGGGCTCCCCGTGCTGCTGGCGTTGCTCGGCCTGGTCGCCGCGGGCTCGAGGCCGAGCGGGGCGGTCCGGGCGTGACCGCGCTGGCCGTGGTGCTGCTGGCCGCCGGGACCTACGGCTTCCGGGTGTGCGGCCCGCTGCTGCATCGCCGGGTCGAGCTGTCCGGGCGGGTGCGGCAACTGCTGTCGGTGGCGGCGAGCGTGCTGTTGTGCGCGCTGGTGGCCACGTCGGCGCTGACCGCCGGGCACAGCTTCGCCGGCTGGGCCCGGCCCGCGGGCGTGCTGGTCGGCGGCATCCTGGCCGCCCGCCGGGCGCCGTTCCTGATCGTCGTGGTGGCCGCGGCGGCCACCACCGCGACCCTGCGCCAGCTCGGCGTCAGCTAGCGGCCCGGTGACCCGTCTGCCCGTCGCGGAGGCCGGTGACGATCTGGGCGGCTACGTCCGGGTCCAGGTGGTAGTAACGCTCGGTCGTGAAGCCGTGGCACAGGAACCCGTCGGCCACCTCGCCCGCGACCTCGGTCATCCGGTCGCCCACGCCGGCCAGCAGCACCCGGGGCCGCCCGTGCGGGTTCGGGCCGGGGTCGAAGAACGGCGTCATCAGCGTGTGGCTATAGAAGTCCCCGCGGAAATTCAGCCTGGTGCCCTGGTTCCAGCAGTCCCAGATGGCCCGCAGCGCCATTATGTATTCGCGCATCCGCGGCGCGGGATGCGACCACGGCATGTGACCACGGCGGCCAGCCCGGCCGCGATGAACGGGTCGTGCTGGACCTCGCTCGTCCACGCGGCCGCGTACCCGGCGCACTGCGCGGCCGGCGCGGCCGGCCGGGTGTCGGCGGACGCGGGAGACGCCAGCGTGGTGTCGACCTTCAACCAACGGGCCTTTCCCTCGACGCGTTTCCGGCCAGCCTAAATGAGCCGCACATCGGCGGCGCCGGCCCCCGGAATGGCCCGGCCTAATCTCCGGGCCCGACGCCCCCCGGAGCGGCTAATGTCACCTGTGATGAGAACGTCCCGAGTTGTGCGGGGAACGCCGCAGCCGGCCCGGGCCCGGCTCTGCGCGGCGATCGCGGCCGTGCTCCTGGCCAGCGGCTGCGCGTCCGTCGGCCCGTCCGTCCGGCCGCACCGGCACGCGTCGGCCGCGGTCGCGACCCGGCCGCCCGCTCCGATCGCGGCGCCGTCGTCGCCGGCGGCCGCGCCCTCGCCGACCCTGAGCGCCTCGGCCGAGGTCGAACCGCCGGACGTGTCGTCCGCCCGGGTGACCTCGTCCGCGACGGTCCTGCACTGGGGATCGTTCTTCGGCGACCAACCGGGCGTGAACTATGACCAGAGCACGACACCCGCCGCCCTGACCCTGCCCGGCCTGGTGATACAGGTCGGCACGTCGAACTCGACCCAGTACGCGCTGCTGAGCAACGGCAGCCTGTACGCCTGGGGCCTGGGCAACGAGGGCCAGCTCGGCGACGGCCTCCGGCACAATTCCTTCGCCCCGGTGCGCGTCCGCTTTCCCCCGGGCGTGCGGATCGCCTGGATCCCCACGGACGCGATGCCCTACGACACGGCGCTGGCCGTCGACAGCCAGGGGAACGTATGGGGCTGGGGCGGCAACGGCGGCGGCGAGCTCTGCCTGGGCAACACCCGGTCCTACGGCCGGCCCGTCGAGCTCCCGCTGGCCAACGTGACCAGCGTGGCCGGAGCGAGCAATCACGCGCTGTACGACGCGGACCGGACGGTCTACGCCTGCGGCCAGAACCTGGCCGGCGTCCTGGGCGACGGCAGCACCCGCAACAGCAGCCGGCCGGCGCGGGTCGCCGGGATCAACGGGGCGTCGGTCATCCAGCTCGTCTCCTCGTTCGCCAACGCCGGGGCCCTGCTGTTCGGCGGCGCGTATTACGACTGGGGTTACGACGGGGCCGGCCAGCTCGGCGACGGGTCCGTCGGCCGGTCCTCGGACGTCCCGGTCCGGGTGCCGCTGCCCGGCCCGGTAACCCAGGTCGCCCAGGGCGGTTCGATCTGGAACAACGGGCAGACGCTGGTGCTGCTGGCCAACAACACCACGTGGGCCTGGGGCGCCGGCGGCGCCGGCCAGCTCGGCGACGGGGTGCGGGCGGCCCAGCCCTGGCCCGGGCAGTTCCGGCCGCCCCCCGGCGTCACCTACCAGAGCCTGGCCACCGGGTCGGCCACCTCGTACGCGGTCTCGACCGCGCGGGACGTCTACGCCTGGGGCGTCAGCTTCACCGGCCAGGTCGGCGACGGGCTGACCAGGGCGGCTCACGCGCCCGTCCTGATCGCCTCGGGCGCCAGCTCGATCTCATCGACCGCGAACGACGTGGTCATCGCCGAGCAGTAAGACCGAAAACCCTTCCCTCAGAACGCTTCCGGCGCAGGCCGGCTCGCGGCCTCAGCCCGGATCCGGGCCGGTCGCCACGGGCCGGGCCGGGTCGGCGGTCCAGCCGGACCAGGAGCCGACGTACAGGGCGGCGGGAACGCCGGCCAGCCCGAGCGCCAGCACCTCGTGCGCCGCGGTCACGCCCGAGCCGCAGTACGCCCCGACGGCGGAGCCGCCCCGTCCCGGGGCGACGCCCAGCGCGGCGAACCGGCGCCGCAGCTCGCCCGGCGGCCGGAACCGGCCGTCGCCATCCACGTTGCCGGCGGTCGGCGCGCTGCGGGCGCCGGGGATGTGGCCGGCTACCGGGTCGACCGGCTCGGTCTCGCCGCGGTAGCGCTCCCCGGCCCGCGCGTCGAGCAGCACGCCGGACCGGGCCAGGGCCGCGGCGCCCGCCGCGTCCAGCACCGGCAGGTGGCCCGGGTCGGCGGTGAAGTCCCCCGCCGCGACCCGCGGCTCGTCCGTGGTCACTGGCTGCCCGGCCGCGACCCAGGCCCGGAACCCGCCGTCGAGCACGGCCGCGGGCTCGTGGCCGAAGTACCGCAGCGTCCACCAGGCCCGCGCGGCGATGGTCGAGTCAACGTCGTCGTAGGCCACGACCGGGCGGCCGGCCGACACCCCGGCGCGGCGCATCGCCGCCTGGAACGCGGTCGCGGACGGCAGCGGGTGCCGGCCCCCGGCCCCCGGCGGCCCGGCCAGGTCGGTGTCCAGGTCGACGAACACGGCACCGGGCAGGTGGCCCGCGCGGTAGCTGTCGATGCCCGGCGGCCCGCCGAGCCGCCAGCGGACGTCGAACAGCACCGGGGGCTGGTCGCCGGCCAGCTGCGCGACCAGGGTCGGGACGTCGACCAGCGGGTGCGCGGCCGCGCCGGGCGCGGGCGTGTTCGTCGGTTCTGCGGCCGCCATCGGTGTGGATAACCTCGTATTTCCTGTGGACAAGCCGGGGAGACCCGGTGGGTTTCCCCCGCCCGGCTGTGGACAAACCCTGATCAGGCCGGAACTCAGGCCGGGTGCTCCCGCAGCCATTCCAGTACCTCGGTGGCGTGCCGGTCCGGCGGGAACACCGGGTAGAACACGTGCGAGATCCGGCCCTCGCGCACGACCAGCGTGAGCCGCTTGTACCGCGGCACGCCGCCGGCCTCGAACGTGGGCAGCCGCAGGCGCTCGGCCAGCACCAGGCCCGAGTCGGACAGCAGCGGGTAGGGCAGCTCCAGCCGGGCCGCGGCCTCGGCCTGCTCGGCCGGGTCCTGGCTGGACAGGCCGTAGACCTCGGCGCCCAGCCCGGTCAGCTCCGTGTAGTGGGAGCGGAACCCCATGGACTCGGGCGTGCAGCCCCGGGCGCCCGGGATCTGGTCCCACCCTTCGGGCAGCGGCACCCCGGGCGTTCCGGTCATCGGGTACACGTACACGACCGCGAGCGGTTGGCCGAGCTGGGCCAGGTCGACCGGCCCGCCGCTGGTGGCGGGCAGCGTGACCGACGGCATGACGGTCCCGGGCAGGTGCGCGGCGGCCCCGTCGTCCTCGGGCACGGGCAGATCCGCGGGCAGCTGCTCATAGTTCGCGGCGGACACCAGCGCTCCCCTCTCGCGGCAGGCTACATAGCGGACAGGCTGAGCAAAGGTACGAGCTGGTCGGCCGGGGTGAGCGAGCCGTGCATGCCGATCAGCGCCGACTCGCGCGGCTCGGCGCGGGTGGCCACGATGGCCCACGGTCCGGCGGGCGCGGCGACCACGTCGCCGATCCGGGGGGCCAGCGACGGGTCCACCGGACCGAACCAGCCGTCGGCGATCGCCTCGTCCCGGGAGGCGACCCAGGCCCGGGAGCCCAGGACCTCGCGCCAGGCCGCGAGCACATCGCCGGCGGCGCCGGGCCGGGCGTACACGTGCCGGGCGCGGGGCTCGCCGCCGAGCAGCGCGACGCCCGCACGCAGCTCGGGCACGGCGTCGGCGTCGATCCGGTCGGCGGGCGGCACGTCGACCATGCCGTGATCGGCGGTCACGTACAGCGCGGTGTCCTGCGGCACCGCGCTGGCGAGCTGCTCGGCGAGCTTGTCGACGTGCCCGAGGTGATACCGCCACGCGTCCGACGCGGACCCGAACACGTGCCCGGTCGCGTCGAGCTGGCCGTGGTAGACCGTGGCCAGCACCCGGTCCGCGCGCCGCAGGGCCGCGGCGGCCTCCCCGACCAGCGCGCCGAACGTGTCGGCGGGCAGGACGTCCGCGCCGCGCATGGTCGCGACCGACAGCCCGGTCCCGCCCAGGGCGGAGTGGGCCACGCGGAACGGGGTGATGCCCGCCTCGGCCGCGCGCTCGAACACCGTCGACCCGGGCTGCCAGCGCACGGGGTCGACCCTCTGGTCCCAGCGCAGCGCGTTGAGCAGCCGGCCCTCCCCGGGCACCGCGACCTGGTAGCCGAAGATGCCATGCTGCCCGGGCGGCCGCCCGGTGCCCAGGGACGCCAGGCTGGTCGCGGTGGTGGCCGGGAAGCCCGCGGCCAGCGGCCGCCCATTCACGGCCAGCTCGGACAGGAACGGCGCGGCGGCCGGGTGCTCGCGCAGCAGCTCCCAGCCCATGCCGTCGACGATCAGCAGGCAGGCGCGGTCGGCCGGGGGAAGCTGCAGCGGGTTGGGCTCCTTCCCGGCCCCGAGCGAGGAGAGCACGGAGCAGGCCAGGTCGGCCAGGGTGCTCTCACCGTAACGAGGCAGCGAAGGCAGCGAGGCCGGCAGGTCAGTCAGCGCGGCGGGCGGGCCTTCGCGTGTCATGGGGTCCCCATCAGGCGCGGCTGGTGGCCTCGGAGAGCGCCTGGGCGAACGCGAGCACCTGGCGCACCGCGTCTTCGCCGTCCGCGGCCTCGCTCACGCGCATGGTCAGGTCGTCGGCGGTCACGGTCCCGGTGTACCCGTGATCGGCCTCGCAGTTGTCGTCCCCGCAGTGCGCGGGCTCGAGCTCGATGTGGGCCAGCACGTTCCAGCCGACGGTGAGCACGACCTCGCTGGGCATCGTGCTGCCCGGCACGTAGGAAGCGGGGTCGGGGATCACCCGGGTCACGGCGACCGAGCTGATCTGGGAGAACCGGACGGCTTCGGTGCTGGTCTCGGCCTGCGGGCGAGAATCGGAGTCGCCGGCGTCGGCCGGGCTCTCGTCGGTGTGAGAGAAGACGAGGCGGGTCGGGGTGAGCGCCAGGACCGTCATGTGGCGCCGCACTTCCAGGCCGGGATCGAACAGCGCGTCGTGGTGCACGACGTACGAGACCACCGGCTCGGACCCAAGCGCGGCGGAGACCGCGTCGGAAACCACCCCCGGGTAATAGCCGCTCCGCTCGATCGCGGCGCGCATTCCGCCCGCGGCCAATCTGGTATCCCTCATGCCTCCCATCCTGCCCTGTCCGGGAGGCCCTCGCTCACAGGGTGGGGCATAGATCCCGGAACGGACCGGATGCCGCCGCGGCCAGGACCGGCGCGGCGGCCTCGGTCAGGTCCAGGACCCGCTCTTTCTCGGGTTCGGGGAGCTCGATCGCGCCGGCGCCGGCCGTGGGCCGCGGCCGCCGGGGCCGGCGCGCGCCCGCGCCGCCGCCGCGGCCGCGGTAGACCAGCAGGCCGTTGACCCGGTCGGGTACCGCGTCCAGCGCCGCCACGACGGCTGGGAGCTGGCGGAACGCCTCCCACTGGGCGTCATCGGTGAAGCAGACCTCGAACACCACGCCCGACCGGTGCTCGATCCAGGTCCAATCGATCGCCCCGTGCGTGATGGCCGCCTCGGTCAGCGCGGTGTCGTAGACGTCCTTCCACCGCGACGCAGCCTGCGACTCGCCGTGGAAGACCTCGATCGACCACCATTCGGCCATGCCGCCATGATATGCCCGATTCTCCGGGTAATGGGCGTTCGCCCACGGCGCAACCGATCATTTCGTCCATTCGTCCGATACCGGCCGTCCGGGCAGGTAGCGCAGCAGCACCACGTCACCGACCGGGCGGACCTCGGCCAGCCACATCCGCGGGCCCGGCGCGGCGCCCGCGAGCTGGGGCGCGGCCAGCCGCGGGGCTCCCGGGTCGCCGACGAAGACCGGCGCGACGGCCAGGTGCAGCTCGTCGGCCAGCCCCGCGGCGAGGAACTGCGCGTGCACGGTGCCGCCGCCCTCCACCATCAGCCGCCGCACCCCCCGGGCCGCCAGGTCGGCCAGGACCGCGCCCAGGTCAAGCGGGTCACCGGCCGCGACGACCTGGATCCCGCCCGCGTCGCCCGCGCGGCCCAGCCGGTCCCGGATCCGGGCGGCGGCCGCGGCCGGCACATAGACCAGCCGGTCGGTCTCGCCGACGGTGAAGAACCGGGCCGCCGGGTCGATCCGGCCGGTGCCGGTCAGCGTGACCCGGGCCGGGCTGGCCGGGAGCCCGCGGGCGACCCGCGCGGCCCGGCGCTGCGCCGAGCGCACCAGCAGCGCCGGGTTGTCCCGGCGGATGGTGCCCGCCCCGACCATGATCGCGTCGCTGTCCGCCCGCACCTCGTCGACCCGGTCGAAGTCCGCCTCGTTCGACAGGATCAGCCGGGCGTCCGTGCCGTCATCGAGGCAGCCGTCCACCGACACCGCGGCGGACAGCAGCACGTACGGGCGTTCCGACATCTGCGCAGGCTACCGCCGGCCCCAGCCCGGGCCGCGGGGGTCCTACGCTGGGGTGCCATGCCTCGCGGCGGGTTGCGGCTGGCGGTGACGCTGCTCACCGCGCTCCCCCTGAACCGACGGGAGCGCGGCGAGCCCGCGCCCTCGCGGCGGGCCGCGGGCGCGGCCATGGCCTGGGCGCCCGGGGTCGGCCTGCTGCTCGGCGCGGCCGCGGCGGCGGTCCTGGAGGTCGCCGCCCGGTGGGGCCGGACCGGCCCGGCGCTGGCCGCCGTGCTGGCGGTGATCACGCTCGCGCTGCTCACCCGGGGCCTGCACCTGGACGGGCTGGCCGACCTGGCCGACGGGCTCGGCAGCCGCCGGCCCGCCGATCAGGCCCTGGCCATCATGAAGCAGTCCGACATCGGCCCGTTCGGCGTGGTCACGCTGGTGCTCACGCTGGCCGTCCAGATCGCGGCGCTGGCCCGGGCCGAGACCCTGGGCCGCGGCGCGGCCGCGGTGATCGCGGCCGCGATGGCCGGCCGCCTGTCGCTGACCTGGGCCTGCCGCCGCGGCGTGCCGTCCGCGCGGGCCACCGGCCTCGGCGCGCTGGTCGCCGGGACCGTGCCCCCCGCGGTCCCGGTCGTACTGACCGCCGCGGCCCTGGGCGCGGCCGCCGCGGCCGGCCTCATGATCGTGATCGCCGTGGCCGCTGGTCTGGCCGCCGCCCTCGCCCTCACCGCCCTGTGCGTACGCCGCCTAGGCGGCGTACGCACAGGGCGGTGAGGGCGAGGGCGGCGGCCAGACCAGCGGCCACGGCGAT
>Ga0102924_1004226_pt1 | contig 14611 bp, 22 predicted proteins | sample PaiPotPPM11metaG_FD_80116 | JGI IMG/M metagenome (GOLD analysis project Ga0102924, IMG submission 80116) | Iron sulfur acid spring bacterial and archeal communities from Banff, Canada, to study Microbial Dark Matter (Phase II) - Paint Pots PPM... ... | reverse complement strand
CTCGGACCAGTACAACGCGGCCCTGGTCGGTCTCCCACCGCTCCAGGTCCCTCGTCATGACCGTGCCGTCGCTGCCGGCAAACCCGGTCGTCGTGTCCGTCGATGGCGGCGGCGCTGGCAGCAACCTCGGCTCGCTGGCGTAGGGGCCGCGCCGCTCCTCGCCGCAGACGAGGCGCCAGCCATCTTGGTCATGGACGACTCGCCCGATACGGTCCATCCCGACTCTCCCCTCGCCATTCACCCGGCCGTGCTCGCCGCGGCCTTCCGGAGCACCGGCAGCCCCGACGTGCTGACCTCAACTGCCTCGTAGCCGTCGGGGACCGCGTCCAGCGCGTCGGCGGCGTCCTTGCTGAAGTAGTAGATGCGCTGCTCGCGCCCGCCGCGCAGCGTGGTCAGCCGCGTGTGCAGGTAGTACGTCTGCCCCTTACGATTCCGATAGCTGAACGCCATAGCTCCCTTCCTCCTGATCCGACCGCCAATGATAGCGGACACTGGGGAGAGGAGCCGTGTCGGGCATCCTGGGGCGATTGCGGGCCATTCCTGGCCTATTGGCCCACTTTTTGGCATCGGGAGGGGACACACGCATGGACGCGGCCATCGTCGGCGACTACCGAATCGTCACGAAGCGCCGCGGCGACGACGATCGCGAGCTGCGCCTCGAGGAGCGGATGCCGTCCACCGAATATCCGTGGAAGCCGCTCCGCGCCATTGCCCTGCCCGACGGCGTCGACGTCACCGAGGCGGCCGGCACTGTCCGCGCGTGGCTGGAAGCGCTGTGGCTACTCGGATATGCAAGGGAGCCATCGAACTGCGTCCTGCTGCGCGCCGCGGACGCCGAGTTGCTCGAAGGGGAAGGCTACTGGCGACGCGCGACGCGGCAGGTCGCCGAGCGGTTCGCGGAGCTGCTAGATGAGGCGGAACGCTACGCCAAGCCACTCGATCCGTCGCGCCACGGCCGCGAGCCTCACCCGACCTGGCCGGTCTACCGGCCCTGAGCGGCCACCGGAGGACCCATGCTACGGTACCAAGCACGACCATCGAGCGACGCACCACGAAAGGGCACGGCGATGGGGAAGCGGGGACCCAAACCCGGCACGCCCGAGGCCAGGCGCGGCGGCCAGGCCACGCGCGACAAGTACGGCCCCGAACACTTCCGCGAGATCGGGACGAAGGGCCGGGAGGACCGCCGGCGACGCGGGCCAGCGTTCTCCGTCGAGACGGGGCGACGGGGCGGCGAGGCCACCAAGGCGCGGATGGGGCCGGACTACTACGCCCGCATCGGCCAGCTCGGCGGCAGCGCGGGCGCGGGAGGGCGCAAACCGCGCCGAGCGCGTCCGGACGCTGCACCTGCCGACGCGTGACGCCGTGGCCCGCACGGTGTAGCATGGCCCGGCGTCGGACGCACCGGCGAGTGGTTCGGGACAAGCTCGGGGCTGCCTGGGGAAGGCGAAGCGCGGCGGATCGGCTGGGACCGCCGATCCGAGGGCGAGGGGCCGCCCGCTGAATCAAGACCAGCGCCAGCCGGCTGTCCTGCCGGCCGCGGCCCCGCCCCCGAGTCCTTGGAGTCCTTGCTACCATCGTCCACACCGCTAGCGCCCGAGGCTTTGTGTTGTTGTGACGTTGATCGGGCGCTGGCGGTTCAGTTCCGCCCCGCGTACCATGCGACGAGCTCGCGCTGAGCCGAGTGGGGCGACCCTAGCCAAAGGTAAGCTACGCAGCGCCAGGAGAGGAGGAGGGACATGCAGTACATCGAATGGTGCGGGCGGTTCCTCAGCGAACTGAGTCAAATGCTCCAGACGGACCCGCAATCACGCAGCTACACCAATCTCGCACTGCTCGCTCAACGAATGTTCAAGCTCGAACCCACCGAGGGCTACGGTGGCGAAACGCGGCTCAGCGCGATGCATACCGCGGCTCGCGATCTCCAGACGCTTGGCTTGACCGTCAACCAGGGCAATAACGAACTTTGGGGACTGACCAACGAAGGCGAGCGATACGCGGGGCGCCTGTCCCTCCTCTCGCCACAGCCACGGCAGCCCGCACTCGCAGCACCGGATCACAGGGCCATTGTTCACACCATCAACCGGCTGAGCCCCCAAGACGGAGGCGACCACGCATGGCCCGAACCCATCGAGACTCCGACGGTCATAGCGGAATCCGGCTGGAAGGATTCCCCGAAAGTCTTCGACGGTGCGGTGACTACCCTGGAGCTTCACGGCCTCATCGAGCGTGTCGGACGGTCTCGCCTACGGGCAACGTACCGAGGCTTGATATGGGGCCTAAACCATTAGCCTGTAAGCGCCCAGCCAAACGACCGACGCCGACCAGGACCGAAGCTCAAACCTCGTCGTCGCTCCGCAACGCGAGCGTCCGACTCACGACGTCCTCTTCGCCGAGGACCGTACCCAGCGCCGTCGCCGTCGCCCAGGCCACCTCCCGCCCGATGCCCATCCGGTAGTGGCACAAGGCGCGCTGGACGTCAAGGTAGGCTTCCAGCCGTTGCGCCTTGGGCGCCGCGTCGCGGCTCAGCGCGTACAGGCCGTCGATGGCCTCGCGCAGCAGCCGCTCCACAGTCGCCGTCTCCGGCAAGCCGTTGAGCAGCTCGGAGATCGCCACCTGCACGACCGAACGGGCTAGGTTAAGGAGGTCGTGCCCGTCTAGCACCCCGGTATCCAACGAATCACCCACCGTTGTCTTCCTCTCATCAGGGGCGTCTCAGCCCCGCCTCATCCTTGCCGACGCCGTACCTTCTCCGGCTGCGCCCAGTAGGCCGCGCGCAACTCCGGCGTCCACAGCGCGACGGAGTGCTCCACCGAGCGGTAGAGCTTGATCGCCACCCCGTAGAAGGCCGCCGTCCGGCGCACGATCCGCCGCGTCGCGCCCGGTAGCCCGTTGTCGGCACGCAGGAGGTAGTGCGTCTCGGTCGTCCGCAACCATCGCCCGGCGATGAGGCCCACGCGGCAGTACAGCGCGATGATGTCCAGCGGCTCCAGCGGCGACTCGCGGTCGAGATACAGGCCATCCCCCGCGATCAGCGGGATGTCCACGTGGTCGCCGCGCGGCTCGATGCGGCCCGCGACGATCTGGGCGACGAACTCGCCGCACTCCTCCCGATGCCCCGGGGGGATCGTAGCGAGCAGGGCCAACGTAGCCCCCAATGAGGGTCTGTCCGACCCACCCGTGCTCATCGCCGGCCACCGATCGCCGGCAGCGGCGCGCCCTCATCGCGGCGCGGCAGGTTGAGCACGGTCCAGGACAGCCGAACCACGTCGGGATCAGCCCGGAACGGCAAGACGAAGTTGATGAACTGCTCGAACCCGGTGACCAGCTCCACGATGGCGCTGCCGTCGGCCATCCGAGCGGAGATCACCGCGCGCTCGGCGACGAAGGGCCGGCGACGTCGGCCACGCCCCGGGGCGAGCCACACCCCCATGGATCGCAAACACGATGGTAGTCTTCTCACGTTGGGAGTCCCTTTCAACACACGCCGCGCCACCTCAGCGCGACAACCGGCCCTCACCGTTGGCCCGATGAGGGCCACTTCATCCCTGCGAGACACATCCGCCGGCCAGCGCAACCAAGCGCCGCCGGCGTACGCTCTTCTGGTCGGGATCATCGTCAGCCTCCTCACGTCTTTCTCGGTAGGACCTGCGGGGGAGCCGCAGCGCACCGGTATTTATGCCGGCGAGGCACTACCCGGCGAAACCCGCTTATCGACTTTCCGGACGATCCATCACCCTAGACAACTAAATCATACGGCATACTAAAATCTACTGTCAACTACTAGGCACATGGATTGCCCCTGAAGCTGCGTAGGACATGCCGGATGGCGTATGCTTAGCCGGGGAGGCCGATACCTTGATCGAAAATCGTGTGTCCATCCTGATGGGCGCGCGCCGAATCGGCATTACCGATCTGGCGCGAGAGGCGGGCGTTTCCTACAACACTGCATATGGCCTCTATCGCGGCACGACCAGGCGCGTGGACTTCGACACCCTGGAGAAGCTGTGCCGCTATTTCGACTGCTCGGTGTGCGACATCTTTGCCTACACAGCGACGGTGGAGCATGCCGAATCGGATTCAAGCCAAGGGAGACGAAATGGACGCTAGCCTAGCCATCAACGGTCAGGCACCGCCGGTGCCTTCGGGACAGCCGACAGGGAGGAAGACAACCGAAACTGCTAGCCCCAATGAGCGCGACCCGCATGCCGTGCAGCGCCGTTGGCTCATCGACCACATCGACCAGCCCGTACGCATCCGGCTGATGGACGGCAAGATGCTTACCGGTACCCTGCTCGCGTTCGATCAATTCAGCCTGCTCTTGCTGTCCGGCGGGAGCAGGATACTCCTGTACAAACAATCGATCAGTTACATGGCGCCGGAGCAGAAAGCGGATACCACAGTGACCTAGAAATACGTTCGCCGCCCTGGGGGCTGCAACCCCTGGAGCGGCGCAGTTGAGAAAGCGATCTATTGATGAACTCTACGGACATTGACGCGCGCTTGTCAAGCCCCGATCTTTCCCCAGAGGACCATCCGGAATCCGACTCAGTCGCTCTCCTCTATGGCCTGCCAACCGAATGGCGATCAATGGCCGATGAGTGGGAGAACCTCGGAGATCAGCCGCAGCAACTCATCTACATCATCCTGACCTACAGGGTCGAACACCCCCCCGCCGACTATCGCTTAAGCATCGGGATACAGGGCTTTCCGCCTCAGTCCACAGCACCAGAACTACAGCTGCCATTCCACCAGTTCACGGAAGAAGGGTTGTCCATCGATCTGGCGGGACGTACCATCAATCTGCTCGAGCAATACTTCATCGAAGCCGACTACGCTGCTGAGCGTAGTCGCATGCTGGCTAATTTCGACTTTGGCGACCTCATCTGGATCATCCGAAACCTTCAGATAGAAAAGAGAATCACAGACCGCGTCGAGCAGCCAATCGCCATGATTCGCTGGGACCACAAAGCTCGGCCTCGAAAGCAAATTCTCCAGATCGATGCAGAGGGCATCGAGAGCACCGATAGTGAGGTACTGGAGCAGCTCCGGGCGCTCAGAATCCTCGAGCATGGCTTCCCCGTACGAGGAGGGCGAGCGGGCACCGGATCACTCACCGGCATGACGCTCGAATACCTTCAGTCTCGGTACGCCGAGATGGCCGACGAGTATCGGCGCGACGGGGATAAGCGCCCCACCATGGACGATTTTGCTGAACGACTCGGTAGCTCGGGCAGCCGTCTTTACGTGCACTGTCAGAAAAACGGCTTTTCCGCCCGCGATATATCTCACCCGCCGCTAAATGGGACATTGTGGGACAAAAACGGAGGAGGGCATCGGGAATGATGAGTCTACACAGAGGAGGAGACGATGGCCTACGGGTTCATGGTGCCTATCACACGCGACGTTCAAGACAAGCTGGCGATCCTCGCCCGCCGGGAACGACGGAGGATCCGGGACCAGGCGGCCTATCTCATCGAGCGAGCGGTCGAGGAATCGGGCGTCGAGGAACCGAAAGCGGCGTCAACAGACCCGTTTTCAAAAAATGAAGCCACCGGTGCGGTAGCTAGGTAAGCATTTGGCCAGCGGCGCCTGTCTCTCTGAGGGTACAGCGCACGCTGGCCTGGAGCACAACTATGGTAACCGATGTCCAGGTTCATTCTTACCAACTGGCCTTGATCCGACGTAGGCCGCGCCGCCGCCGACGTGCCTGCAGAACGGGGGTGCGCCGGTGACTGTCGCTTCAACCCAGCGATTCAGCAAGGCCTCACCCTGCCCGATCTGTAACGGCTATGACCGGATGCCGCGCGGTAAGGGGGAGCGCTGCTTCGGCTTCCTCTCCGACGACGGCAAGTACGCGCACTGCTCGCGAACCGAGCGCGCGGGACCCCTGCCGCAGGGGATTAACACCGGTTGTTTTGCCCACCGGTTGATCGGCGACTGCCATTGTGGCCTGCGCCATGACCAGCGCCCCAGCTCAGCCAGGAGTAGCGCGCGCCAGGTCCGGCCCCAACATCTGGTAAGCACCTACGACTACACCGATGAGGCGGGCACGCTGCTCTATCAGGTCTGCCGGTACTCGCCGAAGGACTTCAGGCAGCGCCAGCCGGACGGCTCAGGCGGGTGGCTATGGCACCTACGCAAGGCCCGCCTGGTGCCGTATCACCTGCCCGAGCTCGTGGGCGCCGCTCCCGGCAGTCGGGTGTTCGTCTGCGAGGGCGAGAAGGACGCCGACGCGGTCCGCGGCCTGGGGCTTGTGGCCACTACCAACGCCCAGGGAGCCGGCAAGTGGCGACCGGAATTCAACGCCCATCTTAACGGCTGCGACGTGGTCATCCTCCCCCACAACGACCCCGATGGGCGGAAACACGCCGCGGGAATCGCCGAATCACTCGCTGGGATTGCCGCCAGCGTCAAGGCGCTCGCCTTGCCCGGCCTGGCCGAGAAGGGCGACGCCTTCGACTGGATCGCCGCCGGCGGGACCAAGGCGGCGCTCGAACAGCTCGCCGACCGGGCGCCCGAATGGGAGCAGGAAAACGCGCCGCCCCCGCCCGAGCCGAAGACCCTGGAGCAGGTCCACGAGATCTACGCCAGGTGGCTCTACATGCCGAATCACGATGGCCTCGATGTGATCCTGGGGGCCTACGCCGCCAATCGCGGCAAGGGGATCCCCTTCTGGCTGATCTACATTGCGCAGCCGGGCGCGGGCAAGACCGAGAAGCTCAGCTCCATCGTTGGCCTGCCCGACGTCCGGGCCGTCGGCACCCTCACCATGGCAAGCCTGCTCTCGGGGACGCCGGCGAGGGATCGGAGCAAGACGGCCAAGGGTGGGCTGCTGGCCGACATCGGCGAGCGCGGCATCGTGGTGCTGCCCGACTTCGGCAGCGTCCTGGCCATGAGCCGCGACCCCCGCGCCGAGGTGCTCCAGGGCCTCCGGCAGACCTACGACGGCCACGTGGTGCGCCACGTCGGCTCGGACGGCGGCCAGATGCTCGAATGGAAAGGCAAGGTCGGCCTCATCGCCGGCGCGACCCCGGCGATCGACGAGCATCACGCGGTCATGGGCGCGCTGGGCGAGCGCTTCGCCTTCTACCGGGATCCGCCCCTGAGCGACGAAGATGAGCGGGCGCTGGCGTCGCGCGCCCTGGATATCCCGGGTGACGAGGCGGAGATGCGCGCCGAGCTGCACGCCGCCGTCGCCGGCCTGTTCGCCGGCTTGCCGGGCCCACCAGAGCAGGCGGCGATCAGCGCGGATGAGCGCGAGTGGCTCATCGAGCTGGCCCGCTTCGCGGTGCGGGCGCGCGCCCCGGTCACCCGCGAGCCGACCACGACCAGGGCCATAGAGAATGTCCGTGGCGCGGAGGCCCCGACCCGCCTCATCATCGGTCTGCGCCAACTCTTCAGCGGACTGATAGCGATCGGCGTAGAACGCTCGAACGCCTGGCGGCTAGTCCACAAAGTCGCGCTGGACTCCATGCCCCAGCTCCGGCAGGCCGCCATAAAGGCGCTCGAGGAGACCGAGGACAAGGCCCCCACGACCAGGATTGCCCAGAAACTCAGTCACCCGACGACGACGGTACGACGCACGCTCGAGGAACTTGAGGCCTACAAGCTGGTCATCCGCACCAAACAGGACGAACCGAAGCCCGATCTCTGGGAACTTTCTCGCTACGCACGCGAGGCGTGGAAGGCGCTCCAGGCGCTCCCGCCCTCTGGTGTAGGCGTGACGGAGAACGTACCCGAAAAGTCAGATGACCCTATATCGGATGTCGCGGGGAGAGAGAGATACTCTAATCACCCCCATACCGCCTTAACTGACATTTCGGGTACGTTCGGTGATGGGCAAAGCGCCAGAGGCGCGGCAGGGTCGAATGGCCATCTCCCTCCCGATCTTCAGCGCGTGCGCGCGGCCTTCCGGAAGGCTCAGGGCCTAGCCGAGGCGATGGCAACCAAGGCGGGCGATACCCACGAACTCGCCACGGTCGGCCTGGCGAGCCACCTGGGCCTGGCCGAAGCGGATACCGAGCAGCTCCTCGCTGGCCTGCTGCGGCGCGGCGAAATTGTGGTCCGGGAGGAGGCGCGGAAAGACAAGACGGTAATCCGTCTCTGGCGGATACCCGCCAGCGCCAACGGCTGCGCCCTGGCGGTGGGCATGTACGTCGACTGCCTGGGGCAGGACGGGGGGCGCGAGCATCCTCCCTACCGGATTCGGGGATTCACCCCGTCGACCATAGCTGAAGGGAAGCATACGGACCCGGCCACCGGCGTCGAGCGCTGGGACCATCCCAAGGGACGCCTCTACGTCGACCTGGACGGCATCACCGCGACCGGCGGGTACCGTCGCTGGCCGGCCAATCAGTGCGCCCCCACGGCGGTGGATGACCAACCACGTTGCCATGAGTCCGGCTGCACCGCGGAGCTTGGCCCGTGGCATCAGGAGGACGTCGCATCCGAGCTCGCCGAGTGCGGCGCCGGCCATCAGCAGCGGCGGACGATTCCGGGAGCGGTGGGTTCCGCCATGACGAACGGCCACGCCCATGCCACTGAACCTGACGAGTCTCGCCGCCGGCGTGGGGCGGATCTGGCGGACTCGGCGCGCTATGAGCGTGTCGGCCCGCTGAAGGTGGGAGATCTGTGAGCGCCGTTGCCTTGCTCGCCGACCTGCGGAGCCTTGGGGTGGACGTCACCGCGAATGGCGATCTGCTGCACTACGAGGGTCCTCCGGACGTGGTGACCACAGATCTAATCGAGGCGATGAGGCTGCACAAGCTCGAGCTCCTACAGCTCCTCACGTCGCCGGCGGACCCGGCCGCTGCTTTGCCCTTCGGCGACCGCGCCGGCGACGTCCCAACGCCTGATGAGCTGCTCGCCGAGCTGCTCCCTGCTGATGTGCTCCCGCTGTGGCTCTACGACCGCGTCCACCCGCTACCCGGGATCGATCCCGCGCCGGCGCCGGCTTGCCTGACGCCTGAGGAGATTGACCGGCAGGTAGCTATGGCGCGGGCGGACGCGGCTGCTATTGCCCAGGACTGGCGACAGCGATTCGGGGCGTCGTTACCGGCCGCTACTACACCGCGCCAGCGGTCCGTGAGGTCCACGACGACAGCGCGTGATCCGGAGCTGATGGCGCGCGTCCTGGCCGCGGGCGGACGGCTCGGCTGGCCGGCGTTGCCGCTACGTCCGGGTGAGTCGCTCGGTGCTGACGAGCTGTCGTGGAGGACGTTTGTCGATCGTGCGCCAATAAGTCGGCTGGACGATGCGGTGAAGCGGATTGAGGAGGTAAACCATGGCTAGCCAGGACCACATGGCGGCGAAGTCTACCGTGCCTGTGGAGCCGTCGGCCTGGACGGGCGGCACCGTGGCCGATGGTCGCAGCTTCGTCTTTGTCGAACATGGCGGCAGGGGCCGGCAATGGAGCAACCTGCACGTCGTTGAGCGCGGCTTGGCAGTGTCGTTGTGCGGGCGTCGCTCTCGCTGTGGCTGGCAGCCGTGCGATGTCCCACCCCCGCGATACGAGGGCGACGCCCGCTGGTGTTGGATGTGTTCCCGGGAGCTGCTGGCATTGCTGACCGACGCGGTAGACGATGCCCTAGCCCGGAGGCCGGCCCTGCGCGTCGTGGTCGGCCGCGGAGCGAGTATGTTTCGTATCGGAAGGGAATACGCAAGGTGACCAGAAAAGCCGGTCCCGCGTGCCATTTTGGCGTAATTGGCGGCGTCGAACGGGCGATACCGGCCAATGATGAGGGGGCGAGTAAGACCACACGGAATCCGGTGACCGGCAAGGCGATCGGCGGCTGGTGGACCAGGCCGAACTTCACAAACTGCGCGCACTGCAAGGTCAGCCTCAGGGGCATGGACGTCCGATGTTGCGACGTGTGCGGAAAGATGGTCGGTCGTGACTGCTGTTGGGCGGGGACACGCTGCGCCCGGTGCGCGGCGGTGGGCGCCCACACGGCCGGCAGGCAATGCATGGACGCCTACGCGAGGGCGGCGTCATGAGGCAACCCAACGAGGCGCCGCGCAGCATCACCGCGCCCGAGCTGCCGGCCTACGCCCATAGCGGCGTCTGGTGGGCGCCTTGCCCCACCTGTGGCCGTCTCCACGCCCACCCCACCGGGTTGGGGCTGGCCGCGTTTGACTGCACGGGCGTCTGCTCGCATCGCTACCGGCTGTACCGAGCCGGGTCCCTGATCAACGAACTGCGCCGCCGGCGTGAGGGCGGCGCTATGCGCACCTGGAGGCAAGCTATGGCGACCACAACAAGCGCGGCGGACGATCCGTCCGCCTACCGGACCGAACTGGGCCACGATCTACAGATCGTGCTGGCGGAATGGATTAGCCTTGTCGTCTGCCGCTCGGACCGCGCGTGCCGCGTGGACAGCTACTCGCTGAAACACGACCTCCGGGCCGACAGCGACCTGTATTTCACCAACGGCCAATTCAAGGGCGCGATGGCGGCGATGGACTTCGCGCCCGTGGACGCGACGGCGGCAAACTGGACGTTCCGGATTCGCCGTCGCTGCCGCTGCTGGGTCCGCACTCCGGCGAGCTGCTCGAGTGGGTTCCGGCTCTGTCTGCTGCACATGCCCATCGAGGATGTCTACCGCGTTCGGGCGCTGGCGCGTCTGGCGCGAGAGGATCGGGAGCGGCGCGCTCGCACGGGCAGGCGTCGTATCCTGATGCCGTCCTGTGTGGCGGCGAAGGGGGTCCTTGATGGCTGATCGAGCGGTCGAGATTACGGGACAGTTGCCCGCTACCTTCGAGGATCCCGCGCTGGTCGTACCGACGCTGCCCGCGGTCGATTGGCCGTCGCTGGGGCGGCGGTTCCTGGAGGCGTGGGCGATCGCGGAGGCCGAGCGGTCGCGGCGACGGGCGAACACTCGGGCCGTGTTGTATTACCTGGAGCACGGGCGCGGCGACGAGCCATTCGGCGAACTCTCCAAGGTCGCGGGCGCGCTGAACGTCCATCGCGCCATCATGCGCGCCGCGCATGTGGATGAGGCCCACGCGCGGCCGCTCGCGGTCGACGCGCATCACGGTCCCGACCGCTGGGGCTACACGGCGACGTTTGTGGTCTACCAAGGGCAGCGGGCGGTGCGTTGGGCGGGCGACACCGACCCGCTCGGCGTGCTGGTCGGCGACGTGCGCGCGGCGCCATGAGCGCGGAAACCTGCCCATAACTCGGGCTGTAATAGGGAAAAGCGCGCGATTGTGGCATCCTTTTGTCGGGTGAGGGCGCAGAACTCGCGCGTGAGCCCGAAACAACCGAGGCGGGACGATGGGGAGGTGCGAGGTGGCGATGTGGGCCTGGTTAACTGGGAACTCGCGGGCGCGACGGCCCCCGCCGCCGGTGGACGGGACGCGACGCCGGGGCGGTCGCCCGACGCGGGAGCAGACCGAGGCGCGCATCCGGGCGCAGATCGCGGCGCTACGGGCGCGGAATGAGCTGGAGCGGCTGAAGGAGCAGTATCGCCGGGCCAAGGCGCGGAACGGCAAGGGCGCGGAGACGGCCGTGCCCGACAGCATCCCCGGCCTGGTGGTGGCGGCGCTGTCGTCGCCGGGCGGGGTGGAGTTCATGAAGGCGCTCAGCCCGGTGGTGGCGCAGTTCCTGCCGGGCGGGGGGAGGGCAGCTCCCGCGCCCGCGCAGCTCCCGGCGCCTATCGCTACGAGCGCTGGTCAGTCGGCGCAACCGTCTTCGGGGTTGCCGATGCCGCGGCCTCAGACACAGCCGGCGGCGGGCGCCGAGGCCGCGACGGCCGGCATGGCGTCGATGTCCGTCGAGCTCGTCAAGTTGTACCAGGGCAAAACGCCGGCCGAGGCCGCCCGCGTGTTCATCGCGAGCCAGCCGCCCGAAGCGGTGGCCGAGGTGCGGCGGGTGCCCGAGGGCGACCTCGTCGCGTATTTCCAGGGGCAGGGCATGCGACTGCCGGCGCTGGCCGGCTGGACCGATTGGCTGGTCCGGCGGCCGGATTGGCTGCGCGCGATGATCCTGGAAGTGCGGCTGATCGGCGGCGTGGCCGAGCCTCCGGCGCCGCGACCGTCGGAACTGCCGCTCCTGCCGGTCCATGATCTGCCCGAGGGGACGCCGGTGTCGTTCACGTCGCGGCTGCTCATCGGCCAGCTCAGGGGGCTGCCACCGGAGCACGCGGCGCAGTGGGTGATCGGGCGGTTAGAGCCGGCCACGGTGGAACGCCTGGTCCGCACCGAGGACGCCGGCATCCCGGCGGTGCTCGCCGAGCTGGGCCAAGCCAAGCCCGAATTCCTGGGCCTGCTGGCTTGGATCCAAGCTAATGCCGACTGGTTTGCCGCGACGCTGGCGGAAGTGCGCCGGCAGGTGGGGGCGCAGGTCAACGGCCAAGCCGCGCAGCCCGTCGCGGCGCAAAGCTAGGGGCAGCCGACGATGCGCGCAATTCGCTCCCCGTTGCCGCCCGGCTTCCGGGAATGCGGCGCGTGCGACGCTCTGATGCCGGTACCGGAGCTCACCGCCGTCTGTCCATCCTGTCTTGGTGCGATGCGGCGGGCTGTGACGGTGGCAGTGCGCCCGGCGGCTCCGGTCGAGATCTTCTACTCCGTCCCCGACGCCGCCGGCATCCTGAAAGTTAGCTCAGCGACGGTCAGGGGCTACATCGCCTCCGGCGTCCTGCCTGCCCGCCAGCTCGGGACCGCCAGGGACCGGCGTGGCGCGCGGTACCGCGTTGCCCGCCGCGACCTGGCGCGCTTCCTTTGTGCCCGCCAGGGGGAGACGGTAGCGACCGGCGGCTGACCGTTACTTCCCGCTACTTCCTTGCACTCCCCGCTACTCCGTTTGCGCCCGTCCTCCGCTCACCGGAGCCTACAGCCAGACGTGGGTAGGAGGCGGACGGCCGTGGAAGTGCTTTTCCATCAGCATCCCCGATGCGAAGACATCTTGTGCTCGGTTGACCATGACGACATCGGCAAGCTCGACCCGGAGGAGGAGCTGAGCGCGGTCCGCGCGGCGCGGCTGCTCGGCGTCCGGTCGGGGGAGTTAACCGACCTGGCCGAGAGCGGGGCGTTGCGGACCGAGCAAGACGAGGACGGCCGCGCCACGATCGCCGGGCGCGACCTGCGGCGGTTCGTCAAGCAGCTCAAGCCGGTGCGCTTCGTCCAGGCGGACGGCGACGACTCGGACGATTACGACGAGTACGGCGCCGACGAGGACGATGATGTGCCGGTCGTCGCGCTGTCGCTCGGCCACCTGGTGAGCGCCATCCGGAAGGCGTTGGGAACCGACGCGGTCGCTTCGCTGACCAACGGCAAGCCCGCATCCGTGCCCGCGAGTCCCAAGGGAGCGCCGGCCGTCGCGGTCGCCGTGGCCCCGAGACAGCCGGCCCCGACGCCGGTGAGCGACGCGCCCGACGCCAGTCGCCAGCGGAACCCGCGGGCGATCCGCATGTCGCGCCGGCGCGCGAAGTAGGGCAGCGATGATGCCACGATCGCTGGGGCGGACGCGGCGCAATCCGGCCAACACGGACCTCGCGCTCAATCTCGCCCTCATGGTGGGCGGCTACTGGCTGCTCACCAAGCTCTTCCCGAATCCGACCTACCCAAGCCCCCCAAGCAGCCATGCCGATAGTCCGGCCGCCGGCGGCTCGCCCGCCCCAGCGGCGCCGTCCCCGATCAGCAGTGCCGTCACCTCATTGGTGTCCGGCGCGACGAACTACGGCAGCGACCCGACCTCCCACGCCGCCGACCCGCTGGGCGCGGCGTTGTGGGCGAGCCAGCACGGCGACAGCCCCGACGGCTACTACAAGCTCGACCGCAACAGTCAGGTGACGTGGAACTCCGTCGCCATCAGGGGCCATTGAGGAGCCGGGACCATGGCGCGAGCGCAGACGCGGCGATCCAATCCGAGCAACGATCCGCTCGGCGACCTGCTCCTGCTGGGGGCGCTGGGTGTCGGCGTGGTCGTGGCCTGGCCGTACCTGCAGAACCTGCTGCATCACACGGCGAGCGGCGGGACCGCGCCGGGCGCTCCGTCGCTGAGTTACTCGCCCGGCTCATCGACCTCCGCGACGCAGACGTCCGCCCCGGCCATCCGCGACCCGAACTTCACCAGCCACGCCACGCAGTGGCGGCAAGCGCGGGTCCAGGCGGGGCAGGATCCCAACTCGTGGCCGGACTTCCGCACCTTCGAGCTGCAGATCGGCGCGCCTGACCCGGGCGTCGTCCCTGTCGTGGGATGGCCCAACGCCTTCGGCACGGTCGGCGGCCATCTCCCGGGTGGGTATTAGGACAGGGCCGGGCCGTGGATAACATCTTCACCGGGGGCAGCGGCGGGTCCGATACGTCGGGATTGTTCCCGAGCCTGAAAGTGCTCAATCCCGACTACTTGCAGCAAAAGTACACCGACTACCAGCAACAGGCGGCGGTCGCGGCGGCGGCGGGACAGACGACCTACGACCCCTCGTCCCCAGCGCCCACGCTCAGCCAGCGCTTCGCGACATGGATCGAGGCGCACCCGGGCGAGGCGGTGCTGATCGGCGTCGCCGCCCTGTTCGCGGCCAGCAAGCTGTGAGGGAAGGAGGCGGCATGCGTGCGACCAATCGCCGCGCCAACCCGGGCGGGGAGATGGACCTGCTGCTGATCGGCG